>ENA-UOWG01000609-UOWG01000609.1-activated-sludge-metagenome-genome-assembly--contig:-NODE-609-length-44682-cov-6.847581_pt1 | contig 44682 bp, 30 predicted proteins | sample MGYA00238147_ERZ761563 | MGnify/ENA primary metagenome ERZ761563 (study PRJEB28884, sample SAMN05720216) | anaerobic digester metagenome | isolation source: active sludge of municipal...
AGCGAACCAAATCCTCAGCAGCAAAATCGGAATTTATTTTTGCACGGACCCTAAGCCCCGGGATTCAATCCGTGCCCTCCCCTCAAGGATTCCCGGGCGGAACTTCACGGATTTCGCGGACAGCGGGCATGTCAACCAGGGCACTGAGAAATTCATGGAGATGACGACGCGGAAGGCGCACGTCGAGCCTGCCGCTCAGTGTTTCTTGGCCGGGCATGGTTTGAACCTCGAAGCGTTGACTAACGCGGAACAACTCTCGGACAGAGTCCAATCGGATCTGGGTCTTGCCGTGGTCCGGATCGAACACAACTTCAACGGCGACCGATGTGACTCCGCCCAGGTGGCGGATTTCCCAGCGGCGCACGCCTGCAAGGACCCCGCGCACCAGCAGCGCCAGCCCCAGTCCGGCCCCGGGCCGACCTGTTCCGATCGTGATGCCAACGGCTGCCATCATCCAGATGGCGGCGGCGGTGGTCATTCCACTCACGGTGTTCCGGGAGTGCAGGATGGCGCCGGCCCCCAGGAATCCCACGCCTGTGACAATTTGCGCGGCTACACGGCCGGCGTCACCGGTGGTGGTGGTGAAGGCGTATGAGACTATGGTGAAGACCGTTGAGCCGAGGCAGACCAGAATCAGCGTGCGCAAGCCGGCCGGTTTGTCCAGCCGTTCTCGTTCGGATCCGACAATGCCGCCGCTCAGGATGGCCACCAACACCAGGACAATTTCCAACCAGGGCGAGGGCAAATCACCGCGCAGGCTGTACATGGGCCAGTGCATCTTAGGATCTAACCGATAGCAGATTTTGAGAGTGATGGACAGAAAATCCTGATGTCACGCCGATCGGTGATTCCAGCGTGTGGCCATGATCGCGCCTCCCAGGAAGGAGATGACCACGAAAAGATAGAATACAACATTCCATCCATATTTTTGCGCCACATAACCGACCATATACGCCGAGAACAACTGACCGACTGAGCTGACCCCGTCGATGAACCCCGACGTTTTGCCCACGCCCCACCGGGCGCCGATATCCTGGGATGCCGCCCCTTGGAGGAGGGTATCCGGCCCATAGTTCATGATGCCGATCAAGCCAATGCTAATGGCAATACCCAGGCGTCCCCAAGTGGCGAACAAAGGATGCAGCCAGCAGAGGAAGCCCAAGCCAAACATCATCATGGCCGCCACGGGCAACCGGCGGGATTGCATGACTTTGTCCGAAAAATAACCGCCGAGCAGCGCGCCCCCGAATCCACAGAGTTCGAACAGCGAAGAGGTATAGCCGGCTTCGCCCACGCCGTAACTGCTGTGCTGGGTCAGGTAGAGAGGCAGCCAGAACAGGAAGGAGTAACGGGTGACCTTGCAGAACATAGCTCCCAAGGCGACGGTCCAGACTTCCCAGTCCAACAGCATGCGACCCTGCCCCGCCGCCGCCGGGATCCTTGGCGAAATCGCCTCCGGGCTGGAGGATCGCCCCGTTTTTTCCTCATCGCTTTCGACGATTCTCGGCAATCCGGCGTCGGCGGGGCGGTTTCTCCCTAAGGCAGTCTATGCCACCGTGATCAGCAGCAGCACGAAGGCCGGTATCCAAAAGCCGCGCCTCCAGCCCCACTGAGGGAGCAACCAGGAGTTGGTAACAACATAGGTGGCAAAGACGCTGCCGACGACTCCGCCGACCACGTAGTTCGTGGTCCACCACGCCATGATCACTCCGCGTTCCCGGCGAACAAACCATGGCGCCATGTTTTTTACCAATCCCGGCCAACCGGCGGATTGGCCTGCTCCGTTAAGGCAGGCAAACAAGGCGAGCCAGACGACCGCGGAAGCCCAGCCCATGAGCACGTTCGACGCCACGGCCAACAGCATGCCAAATCCGACAACTGCCCGGCTTCCAAACCGGTCTGCCAGGAGCCCGAATCCAAACTGTCCCAACGCATAGAGGAGGCTGAAACCGAACAAGACATCGGCCAGTTGCAGGTTCGAATAACCTTGCTCCGAAGCCATGAGCGGCATGACCACGCTCAGGTTCTTGCGACACAAATAAAATCCCGCATACGCCAGCCAGGTGATCGCGAAGATTCGCCATCGCCAGTAGCGTTGTGCGGGACTAAGCTGTTGAACCGCCAAAGACATCCTTGACTCGGATCCCTCTCGATCTGCCTCACGCATTCTGATCCGACCGGTTGATGAGCCCTATCCGGTCCACGTTCCACCCCGGCCGGTCCAGGATCAGGCCAAGGGCATGTATGGTCCAGTATCACGGCATGAGGAGCAAGGTCTTTTCGCGCCCAAGTTCCGCGCGGCCAATCCTGGGTTTTATACACGACATGCTCAATTATCCAAGATGTCGTGCATAGGATCAGGTCCAGAATCCTTGGATTGCCGAGGCAATGTCTGGGATTCAGCCTCGTTACGATGGGAATTTGCGTTGCGACACGGTCGTCCATCGCAAGAGATCCGCCATCAAGGCCGTGTCGGGGACTCCGTTGTACGTGGGCCAGCTTGTGATCCGGCTGATCTTGGTTGGATTAACGAAACCCACGCCTCCCGCCTCCAATCGAAAAGGAACAACGGGCAAGTCGAAAAAGTGGGCCAGCGACTGGCGTTGGTCATGAACTGTGGTCTGGGTTACGGCCTTGATCCTGAGGGTGATCGACCATCCTCCAACGGTGTGGATCTCCACAAAGGACGTGGTGATGGCTACCGGTTTCGAAGCCTCTTCATCCGATGTCTCCTCCGGGGGGGATGCTTCATCCTCCATGACGACTTGCCGGACTTCTGAAATATCGATCAGGCCCACAGGCAAAACGAAGGATGCCGGAGCCAATGTGCGGACCAGGATCATGTCAATCATCCGGGAGGGAATAGCGCTCACGCCGTGTTGCGAAGCCAGAAAAAGCAACGGCTGAACGAAAAGCCGCGGCGTGCTCACCAGACGCAATGTCCGGGCCACGTATTCTTCGTCGCTTTGAAAGAACTCGGTGGACGACCCGTCTTCCGAACGAATTTCCAGGGTTAAATCAACAGGGGACGTCGTCATAATAAAGCCCCTCTCAAACCGCTGGCGGCAAGATACAACCCTATTGGACAACAAAGCCTCATTTTGGCTCGTGAATTGGACTCATCTATCATGACAAGGAGAGTCTATCACCGGTTTCAGTCCATCGCAGTATCATTTATGGATGACCGACTGATATTCTGGGCTTTCACGGTTCCGAAGTGGGATTCCGAGGCGGAGCGTCCGCCGACGGCAAGGCGACCCGTTGCCCAAGGATAACACAGTTGAAGAGGGCGCGGCTGACCTGGTAACGCGTTAAGAAGCGGTTGCTGCCGGGGGCTTCTTCGTGTGAGACCACCACCTGTTGGTCGAGATCAAAAATGCGCGCCATAAGGGCTTCGTGTTCCCACACTGTCGGATTGTTCAGATCGATATCGGATGCGAAATAGAATAACTTATGGCCTGCTTCCCAAAACACCCAGGTTTCATTGGCGACAGGGGAGAGCGGGGCGAGGTGGACATTCAGGTCGCCGGCGGCGGTATTCGTCGAGAGAATCCCTTCCTTGGCGGCTTCCAGCCGGACGGCCTGGCGAAGACGATCCACCAGAACAGCATCCGGGTAATCGCGCTGATTTCGGGTGCGGAAGAGGTAGTCGCGAAGCTTGCTTGTTTCACATTCGATCACGACCCAGGAGCGAAGCGGACGATCCGGGATATCGGCGCGCGCGACTTGGGTGATTTTGAAGGTCTGGCTTTTGACGGTTGTTCCCAGTTCCTCGATCTGATAGTCGGCCTTCTTCACCTTGATCCGGAGATTCAGATCAGGCAGGAGGATTTCACCGAGGATACTGTGGTCGCCCGGATCAAGATTGGCCTCGATCCGCCTGATCCAGAAGACAAAACGCTTGTTTCCAACCACACGATCGATCTCGGTCTCATCCAAGTGCCAGCGATAGAGATGCCGGACGATTTCAAACAGGTATGACTGCTGGAGGAGTTCCTGAGGGGGCGAAATCCTCGAGTCGTGCTGGGACGAAGGCATCGAACGGCATCCCGTCATAACCACCATCAGGAGGGTGATCCCGAGGAAAAGGATGGTGCGAACAAAGCAGAGTGTTTTCATTTTGGATTCTTTCTCAGGGTGAAAAAACGGTTGCCTCCCAGTGACCCATTTTCAGGGGATGGAATAGTGACGAAGTTCCCCCCCGGATGGTATGAATCCATATCGGTCATCCAGGAGTAAGCGCGGCCGGTGACATCCACCGAGCCGATTCGCCGCAAGTTCGCGTAACGATCCGCCCCGGCCATTCCCTCCTTGATGTACGCCCGCGCCAATCCCTGGGCGTGGTTCAGAAGAACCGCGAATCGCCCTGGCTTGCTGCCGCTGTTGGCGATCTTCAACAAGTACTTGATCCGCTCCTCCACTCGGGGGGCCGTGATAAACTGCCCGGCTGAATTCCGGTAGAAACCCTCGCATTGGCGCCGTCCTCCTTCGCCTGTGATCACATCAATGATATCCTCGGATCGCACGCCGGCGACCTGTTGCTGGGTATATCCTTTGGGGATATGATGAATTCGGCCGTGCAAAACCCAGAGAATTTGGAGCATCGCTTCCTGGGAGTTCGCCTCGCTTTCGTAGGCGCGCTCGCCGGGAAAAGGGACTTCATTGACAAGCAACCGGGCCAGGTACCCCGCGGGGGTGTCCGGCCGATCCAATTGGGCGAATGGCGCCGAGGTTTGCGCCTGGACCACGGCGCCGAGGCACATTATCGGTAACAGAAAATGAAGCCGGAAAAACCGCATGACCCTCCTCTCCGAACAGAGGGACGTCCAGCCGGTAGCCACAGCCAGAGAGCACCGTTTTATTCTAGGTTTGTTCAACGCTCCTGCCATAATGGGGCCGAGCCTAATCCTAAGTTCTAGATGCATTATTTCAGTTTCTGGCTGGGCTGGACGCGTTTGTGAGTTTGGTGAATTCACGTTTCCGGCTACTTATGCAATCGATAGAAAAAGGTGCCTGTTTGAGTCGAGATAGTCACGCCGTTGTTGACCACTCCCGGGACCGGATTCCATTGAAGGGGAGGAATAAGATCGTGCGTAAATTCAAGCCCATAGTCAGGCGAAACAAGATCCCAGGATAAGGTCAGTAGTCCGCCCTGATGACTCGCTGTTATTCTCGGAGGCAAAGAGGGATCGAGGACCCCAAAGAATTGCACTTCGGCAATTTGCACACCGTCGGCGATGACATCGGCCACGGTTGGAAATATGAGCTGATAGCCGGCATAGGGGGTGGTGTTCTCAAAAAACACAATCTGTTGCTCCAACCGGCGCGTAAAACGCGGCAACTTGCCTTCTGTAATCAACCTCAGGACAACCCCGTCCTGTGTGCCATACAGGCGGAAGCTGGCCGGATCTCTTTCCGGGTAGTCGATAGCGGAAGTAAACCCGAGTCCGGTTACCACCGTCCGTCCCACCGAAGGAATGACGGTGAAACCTGCCAGGAATTTGTCCAAATTCACGTATTTCAGACGGACATTGTTATCAATAGCCGCGCTTACTCCCTCACCCACGGGACTGTTGGCCGAGGTTGCCGCAATCTGATCGCCCGGTTTCGTGACATCGTTGAGTTTTAGGGCGAAATGCGCCGTAACTCGCGAATCGCTTTGTACCGGCAATGTCGCGGGATTCAACGTGCCGCTCATGCCTCCGCTCCACCCGATGAATTGAAAGTGCTCGGCTGGAACCGCGGTTAGGACTACTGTCGTGCCATTTGTGTATTGCCCGCCGTCTGAAGGTGGAGGATTCAAGGATACCGTCCCGCTCCCTGGAGGTTGTACGCTCCAAATCATTTCCGGCATATGCTTGAGATGGACCAAATACCCGCTGCCAATGGGCGCATCACCGTTCTGTGGCGCCGTTCCGCTAGGCAATTGCCAGGCAAGTGCCACGTTATCGTTCCCCGCATCCTCCTTGTGGAGCACCTCCAGATAATAGCGCTTATAGGCCACGAGGGGGATTCCTGCGCTGACTCGGGCTGGATGCTGATCGGTCCCCCGCCACGATCGGTAGGGTATTGGCGTCGTCTCCTGCACCATGAGTTGCTTGTGATAGGGGCTGTGGTCGGTGCTCAAAAAAACCTGAGCCGCATCATCAGCCGCAAGGTAGAACAAATAGGTTCCGGTGACCGGCGGCACAAGCCATCCTGTCAATCGCTGGCCATAGGACTCTCCGGCATTTCCCGGCAGGTGCTGACTTTCCAAGTCCGTCACCGAATCCTCCAGATCCGGGGCATCGGGATACTTCGAACTGGCGATCAAATTGTCAATGCTTGCGCCTGGAATGTTGGAATAGATCTGACGCCGCAAACCAGGCATCTCGGCGTCCCATTCCACAAACCAGGCTATGAGTTCGCGGTTTGTTGTCACCGTAAATGAATAAGTCGCAATACGGCTTACTTCGGTTCCATGGTCGGTCCACCGCTCGAATCGGTAGCCTTCCTTGGGCACGGCAGAAACGTTGGTGATCGTTCCACTCTCATAATTACCTCCTCCCGTTACGACGCCCGCCTCGATTGGAGAGGCGCTGACATTAACCTGATAAAACACAGGCGGCACATCCAGGTGATCAAAAGCCAATCCGCTCAAATGCGGCTGGAATTGACTGTCATCCAGCGTGATTTGGATGGGATCGCTCCCGGCTTTGATGTCAAAGGAGATATAACCCATACCTCCTTGGGATGAACCGGTGTATTCAGTCTGGATTCTGCCGGCGCTCCCCGCATCGATGATGATGATCTGATCGTCGCCGGGTTGACAACTCCCCATGATCAGGGTTAGGCGAAATGGCCGCGCAATCCCGCGGGTCATCAATAGCGACAAGCCATTCATCCGAAAAGCGGGATGAAATGCCTGCAGTAATCCGCTGCTTGGATCCTGCAGTTCGACCGAGCAATCCAGCCAATCGAGAACACCTGGATCGAAATCCTTAACATAATCAGGCCTTAAAGCCCGTTGAAGCCCGCCGATAATATAGTACCCATCAGTCCCATACTTATTGTCGCCATCGAAGTCATTTGCCGCTGCGGTTCTCCAGTTCGGCCCGGTAGTTCTGTCGATCGGCTGGACCTTAATGCCGCCGGCGCCGGCCAGTGTAAAATGGGCGATCAACATCTGATCCCGAGTCGCTCGAAAGGTATAGCGGGCCGACCTGCTGACCTCCTCCTCGCCAACAGTCCATTTCACAAATTCAAAACCACCGTTGGTTGTTGCTTCCACGGTGATCTCGCTGCCGCTGTCAAAGGTGCCCCCCGCCGAAACGGTTCCTCCAATCGTGGGAACCGGACTTGTCATGATGAGGTGCTTGGATGGGCTGTCTGCGAAGGTTACAAAAGGAAGTGACCAGGACAGCCAGAGTGAAACGATGAAGAGTGAGGATTTCATAGTATGCCTTGAGCCATCAATGTTATGACTGCCTCGGCGGAATGGAGCTGATGAAGTGCGGGGGCTTTGTTCCGCGCTCGATCAGAAACCGCTGCCGGTATTCTCCCTTGCGCCTTGTTCTTCGCCAAAGCTTCGGGTCGCAGAATACATCGTATTTCGCAAGCTCTACCTAGTCCGGCGACGCCAACCATGTCGAGTCCGGATCGTAGGACTTCATCGCCGCCGCCGATCGGGCGGTCTTGGCGCCCAGGTCTTTTTGATACACCACCCCCTGCTGATTGACGATGAACGTCATGATTCCGGATTCACCGTAGTTAGCCGGATAAGCGACCAGGGCGAATCCGCCTATCATATTTCCGTTGATGATATAATTGTATTTGCCTCCCGGGGCGTGGTTTCCTTGGCGAGTGAGCATCCGGTAATAATACCCATGGAAGGGTTGGGGAGACGGATTGGCCTCGGTGGGTCGGAGCGCGTAGCCTTCTGTTTGACCGTAGGCGACGAGCGGTCCCAAGGGGCTGATCTCACCATCGAGGTCCGGCGGCCAGAAAAGACCATTTTTGCGGCCGGGTGAACTCAGCAGCTTCTGGGCGTATTCGAGCACGCCGTCGTTGTCACGATCGCGTGACGCGTAAGCGCGCTGGGCATCGACATAAGCCCGGATGGTTTGCAGGGTGGCGAGTTCGTTCTTGCCAATGCGACGATTCAGAAGCTCCTCCTTGCCGGCTTCGGTATCGAAGAACCACCCTCCGTCCCTTTTCGCCAGGGGAATTGGAAAAGGCCAGCGATGGCTGCCCACCTCGAGGTAACACTTCGAATCCGATTCGGGCACGATCCGATTCGATTGATTAAATGCGGCGCTAAACTCCGTCAGCTCGTTCTCTGCCTGGACCTTGTCGGCCGCAACGAGTTCATCGGTTGCCAGGCCGAACAGCGTTCGCAAGGCTTGGCGGTCCTTGGCGTTGACAGCCGCCGCCAGCGCGTCAACCGCTGCCTGCGGTGTGGGAAAGGTCTTGCCGCCGTTGGCGGCTGCGACCTTAACGGAAGCCAGAAACGCGAATGCCAGTCCCAGGCCAACCAGACGTTGCGCGATTCGAACAAAGGAGTTTTGAAGTGTCATGGAGAGTGAATGAGTTAGTAGGTTCATATCCGGTCAAGTTGAAAGGATTCGCGAATGCGGTTAACGGCGACCCCCGCCCCCCCGTCCGCCCCCACCCCCAAAACCGCCCCCGCGGGCTCCGCCGCTGAATCCACCGCTGGAACGCGCGCCCCCGCTCGATCCGCTGCTGCTGCGGCTGACACTGCCCCGGTTGCTGAAATCCCGGGTATTGCCGGCACTGCTGGCGCCGCTAAAAGCTGTGTCCCGGGATGAGGCTGCGGGCGCCGATCGGTTAACGGAGGGTTGGGAAGCGGCTCGAGGAGTGCTGGGAGTTGTCGTCGGGCGACTCACCGATGACGCACCCCCAGCTCCCGTGGAAGGCCGCATGCCGCCAGCGCCTGTCGATGGGGTCGTTCCCGTGGAAGGCCTTGTGCCGACTGTTCCGGTGGAAGGCCGCGTGGTCGCTGTTCCTGTGGAGGGCCGGGTTGTTGTTGCCCCTGTGGAGGGGCGGGTTGCGACGGCCCCAGTGGAGGGTGCTGGCCGTGCGCCCGCCGCCGGTTGGGTCGACGGCCGGGGGGTTCCCGAACTCCAGCCTCTGGCCTCCAGGGTGCTGGCGGATGTGCCGCCGGCGCCGCTGCTGCGCAACCGATTCTGGTCGGGCTGCCACTTGGGCTGAGTCGCGGCAGCCCCAGTGTTGGAGGGCCGTGTGCCGGAATAGGGTGTGGGCCTGGGATTGTTAACATTGACATTTCGATTGTAATTGTTGTTGATGTCGATATCCACATCCCCGTGGTAACCGCCGCCTCCCCACGCCACAAAACCATGATGCCCCACATAAACCCCGCCATAATGCCAATCGCAATTGTTGGCAATAATGGCGCCCACCGCCATCCCGACGCCAAAAGTGACCAAGGGCGCGTACGGATCGTAGACGTAAGTCGGTGGCGGCGCATAGACCACCGTCGGGTTGTATTGTGGCACATAAATAACCTCCGGATTGGACGGCTGGATCTGCACGACGGTGTTCGTGACCACGACCACCTGCTGTTCGATGGTCTTTTCCACGATAATATTCGTCACGGTCACGATTTGTTGAGGGGTGGTCTGGAGGGTCTTTGCCTTTTGGGCTTTTCCACGCAGGACTTGGATGGCATCCATCAGTTCTTTGTCTTGCGCGAGAAACGCCTCGCCCAGGGAAATGGTCCATTGGAGGTCCTCGTTCATTTTCTGAATGACCTCGGGCACGCGCGCCGCGGCTTTGACGTTTTCGTCCCAGGGTTGCTGATCGAGTTTGGCGAGGTTGTTTGTATCTTTCACGAATCGCGCGGCCTGGACAATTTCGAGGGGATACACGGAAGCCGGGAGGATGGTGGCGATCAGTGGATCCGGATAAAGCGCGATCGGCGCGACCAGATTCTCGAGGTCGGCCGCAGTCCGTTTTGGCGGTGCCGCGGGCGGTGGGGCAGCGGACTGCGGTTGCGGTTGGGTTGATGCCGCGGTTGTCGAACCTGACTGTGAAGCCACATCAGCCGCAATCGTTGGCCAGGCGAGCAAGCCGCCCATCAGGAGACTTAAGAGTTGGATTTTCATGGCGTGCTAAGGTTCGGTTTTGATCATAGTTCAGAGTTCTTGGAGTGACAGCTCCCAGGAAATTGGGGGAGTGCGGGATCAAGTTCTTCTGGTCTTTTTTCGGTTTTCCGGCAAACGCTCACTGATTTCCGTGAGGTGGCGCAGCCTCTGGATTGCCGTTGATGATAACTGACCTGGAAGAATGCGCCAGCGCCAATTGTTGGTGAGGGTGCCCGGCCGGTTGATGCGGGCATGCGCATCGAGTCCAAGAAGATCCTGTATCGGTATCATGGCGGTGTTGGCCGCGGAAGTCAGCGCAAGCCGGATCAGGTCCACGTGGATCGTCTGGCGATTGCCGCCGGTATAATCCAGCACGTGTCTTTGCGACCGGCGGTCCAGCGCCCGGAACCAACCCACGATCGTGTTGTTGTCGTGTGTTCCCGTGTAAGCAACCGTCTCGGGAGAGAACCGGTGCGGACGGTGGTCTGAATTGCCTGGGCCCAGTCCCCATTGGAGGATGCGCATGGCGGGAATTCCGAGATCATTTCTCAACCGGACATCGGCCGGGGTCACATGGCCGAGGTCTTCGGCGATCATGAGGCGGTTGCCCATGGCTTGACGGACTGCCGAAAACAGGGCGCGTCCCGGCGTCTTAATCCAGCGGCCGTGCTTCGCGCCTCGGGTGCGTGCGGGAATCGACCACAATCGGGTGAAGCCCAGGAAATGATCCAAGCGCGCGGCGTCGAACAACCGGTAGACACCGGCAAAACGGGCGATCCACCAGCTGAATCCGGTGCGCTGATGTTCGGGCCAATGGTATTGGGGATGCCCCCAGCGTTGGCCTTGCGGGCAGAAGTCATCCGGGGGATAACCGGAAACCTCGGTCGGTTGACCGGCCCGATCGAGCTTGAACAAGGCCGGATTCGCCCAGACATCGGCGCTATGATGCGAAACGCAGATGGGGATGTCGCCGATCAATCCCACTCGGCGCTGGCGGGCGTGGCGCCGCAACGCAGCCCATTGCCGATGGAATTGAAACTGAACCCAACGGTGGAAGCCGAATTCCATAGGATGGATGCGACGCGCGTCCGCCAGGGTCGCGGGGTGCCGCCGCCGGAGGTCGCGTGGCCATTCGGGCCACTGGATCCCGCCCATCAACTGCTTCAACGTGCAGTAAAGGGCAAAATCATCCAGCCAATCCCGGTGTTGCTCGCAGAACTCCATGAATTCGTGATGGCGCGAGGCGCGGGCTCTCTGGAACCTCTCCCACGCCAGCCGCAGCCGTTGTTCGCGATACGGGCGGACCCTGGAATACTGAATGCAATGAGCCTGGAAACGGGGATCCGGTTCTATCTCGCGGCGTGTGAGCCAGCCTTCCTGACATAACCTGTCGAGGGATACCAAGTAAGGACTGCCGGCAATGGATGAACTTGAACTATAGGGCGAGTGGCCCGGTGGGGCTGCCGGACGATCCACCGGGAGCATTTGCCACCAGGATTGGCCCGCGGCGGACAGCAAGTCGATAAACCGAAAGGCTTCCGCCGACAAATCGCCGCTTCCGTGTCGTCCCGGCAAGGATGTCAACGGCAGAAGCACACCGCTGGTCCGCCGTTGGAATCCGAACCCGGTCCGCTTTGGTTCATGCAATGAAGAATCCATGAGGAAGCGGGGCGTTATGGATGGGTGCCTCCGTCCGATCCCAGTGGATTCACGTTCCAAACCTGACGACAATAATCCCGAATCGAGCGGTCGGAGGAAAACTTTCCCATCCGCGCCACATTCAGGATGGCCATTCGTGTCCATGCCGAGGGATCGCGCCACAATGCGCTCACGGACTCCTGGCATTGCACGTAAGCTTGGTAGTCCGCGAGCACCAGGAAGGGATCGTGCCACAGCAGATTGTCCACCAGCGGACGGAACAGTTGCGTGTCGCCGTTCGCCAACGCGCCCGACACAATGAAATCGAGCGCTTCGCGCAGGTTTGCGTTTCGCTCATAAAACTGGAACGGCTGATAGCCGCGAGATTTGAGCTCATGCACTTGGTCTGCGGTCAGCCCGAAGAGGAAGAAGTTCTCGGGGCCCACTTCTTCCCGGATTTCAACATTGGCGCCGTCGAGGGTACCGATGGTCAGGGCGCCATTGAGGGCGAACTTCATATTGCCGGTGCCGGAGGCTTCCTTGCCCGCGGTGGAGATTTGTTCGCTCAAGTCGGCGGCGGGGTAGACGTGCTGGGCATTCTTCACGTTGTAATCGGGGAAGAAGACGATCTTCAGCCGATCCTGAACGATGGGATCCTGGTTTACGAGTTCCGCCACAGAATTGATCAGTTTGATGATGAGCTTGGCCATGAAATAGCCGGGGGCGGCCTTGGCGCCAAAGATAAAGACGCGCGCGGGCACATCGGCTTGAGGATCCCGCTTCAGACGCAGGTAGAGCGTCAGGATGTGAAGCACATTCAAGTGTTGACGCTTGTACTCATGCAGGCGCTTGGCCTGGATGTCGAACATGGACTCGGGATTCACCGGGATCCGGGTCCGTTGCTCGATGAGGGCCGCAAGGTTGCGTTTGGCATTGAGTTTGACGCCGCGCCATTGTTTCTGGAACTCGGCATCGTCCGCCAGCGGTTCCAGTTTTTTGAGTTGATCCAGGTCGCGCAACCAATCCTCGCCAATACGACTACTGATAAGCTGCGTAAGCGATGGATTGCTGACGGCCACGAAACGGCGGGGTGTCACACCGTTGGTCACATTGCAGAATTTCTCCGGCCACAGTTCGGCAAAGTCATGCATCACCGTTTGCCTGAGCAGATCGGAGTGAAGTTGGGCGACGCCGTTGACATGATGGCTGCCGACAGTCGCCAGGTTCGCCATGCGCACATAGCGCTCGCCGGTTTCATCAATGAGCGACATGCGGGCCAGTCGGCCGTCGTCTCCCGGGAATTTTGCGCGCACCTGATCGAGAAAGCGCGCGTTGATTTCGTAGATAATCTCAAGATGCCGAGGCAGCAATCGACCGAACAGGCCGAGGGGCCATTTTTCGAGCGCCTCGGGCAACAAGGTGTGATTCGTGTAGCCAAACGTGTTCCGAGTGACATTCCAGGCGGTGTCCCAATCCATCAGATGCCTGTCGACCAGCAACCGCATGAGCTCCGCCACCGCAATAGCCGGATGCGTGTCATTGAGCTGGACCGCCCATTTTTCATGAAAGGTGCCCAGCGGCCGCCGGAGCAGCCGATGGACGCGGAGCATGTCTTGCAGAGAACAGGTGACAAAGAAATACTGCTGCTGCAAACGCAGGATCTTGCCTTGGATCACCTCATCGTTTGGATACAGCACCTTCGTGATGTTCTCGGAATTCATCTTGTCCTCGACGGCGCGATAGTAGTCGCCGTGGTTGAACGCCGCGAAGTCGAAGGACTCCACGGCCTCGGCTTTCCAAAGACGAAGAATGTTGCAGGTGTCCACGCGGTATCCCAGGATCGGCGTGTCATAGGCCACCCCTTTGACAACGGTGTCGGGAATCCAGCGCACCCGATAGCGGCCCTGGTCATCCGTGCACGATTCCGTCCGGCCGCCGAAATTGACCTCGTAGTTGATTTCGGGGCGGGCGATTTCCCAAGGATTGCCAAACCGCAGCCATTTGTCGGTGATCTCGACCTGCCAGCCGTCCTTGAGGATTTGGTCGAATATGCCGAATTCGTAACGGATTCCATAACCGACGGCCGGCACCTGAATGGTCGCCAGCGAGTCCATGTAGCAGGAAGCGAGACGACCCAAGCCGCCGTTGCCCAAACCGGGTTCTTCTTCCTGATTTAAAACATCATCGAGGTCCCATCCCAACTCGGACATCACTTGGCGCGCTTGATCGAGGATCCCGAGGTTGAGCAAGTTATTGGCCAGATGAGGTCCCGGCAAAAACTCGGCGGAAAGATAGGCCACTGCGCGCACGTTTTGCTCCCCATATTTCTCCAGGCTCTGAACGCCCCGCTTCAGCACGCGGTCGCGAACCGCCATGGCCAGCGCGGTGTACACGTCGTTGCGCGTGGCGGCGATGGGGACACGACCGAGCCCGCAAAGGAGGTGCTCCAGGAACGATTGCCTCAGATCGGCTGCGGTTAATCCGCAAGGCATGCTGGCCGCAGTCGAGATTCCAGCCAACCTGGAACGCGTGGATTTCTTTGTCATAGGCGATTGAAGTTCATTGAGCTTTATTACATTAAATCACTAGTTACTGAGGACGTTGGTTGTGCGCATTATCCTGGTTTGATCGGTCCAAAAAGAACGGCAACCGATCGAGCCTCCAACCGATACTTGTACTTCGTCGCCACGGGTGCCTCTGTCCAGGGAACGATGTCCAGGGGTGGCTCCAGCCCGGTATCAATCCAACGCCGCCACGCTGTTGCGCCGCAATGTTCGGGCGATGGCAGCTCGAATTCGAGCGGTTCCCAGTAAGCGTTGAGCATCAAGTGCATCACGATCTGTTCCCGAAGCAACTCCACCGTGAGGGCGATGCTGTGAGAGGGGTCGCTCCAATCGGGTTGATTCAGGCGAATGCCATGCCAGGACTTGTTGGCCTGTCGGATGATTTGATTGAGGCTCATCCTCCGGCGCTCATGTTCTGTGCCTCGTTGAAGTCGGCGGGCAATGAGCAGCTTCAGGAACCGATGTATCCCCGCATGTCTCTGCTGCCGGGTCCAATCCAGCCAACTGGTTTCGTTATCCTGGCAGTAGGCGTTGTTATTGCCGCCCTGAGTGTGGCGCATCTCATCGCCCATCAAGATCATCGGCACTCCCAGAGAGAGCAGCGTAACGGTCAGAAAGTTTTTCACTTGCCGGTTCCGAAGATTCTCGATGGCCGGATCGTCGGTGGGACCTTCCCAGCCGCAATTCCAGCTCCGATTGTCGTTGGCGCCATCGCGGTTTTCCTCCCCGTTTGCCTCGTTATGCTTGTCATTGTAGGAAACGAGGTCGTTCAGGGTGAATCCGTCGTGGCAGGTGACAAAATTGACGCTCTGTTCGGGCTCGCGTTCCTCGTGTCCGTAAATCTCCGGACTCCCAATCATCCGATCCGCAAAACGTCGAAGCGATCCGGAGGCAGAGCGGAAAAAATCACGGGCATCGTCGCGAAACCGACCGTTCCATTCCCTCCAACTGTCGCCGATAAACCCGCCGACTTGATACAGGCCGGCGGCATCCCAGGCTTCGGCGATCAATTTCGTGCCGGCCAATATGGGATCGGATTCTATATCCCAGAGCACGGGCGGACTGGGCAAAACATGGCCCTGGGTATCCCTGGCCAGGATCGAGGCAAGGTCAAATCGGAAACCGTCCACATGCATCTCCGAAACCCAATAGCGGAGACTGTCGAGAATCAACCGTCTCACGATGGGATGATTGGCATTGAGCGTATTGCCGGTGCCACTGTAGTTCGCGTAGCGGGAGCGATCCGCCTCCAGGATGTAGTAGGCTTCGTTCTCAATCCCACGAAAGCACAAGGTCGGACCCGTCTCATTGCCTTCAGCGGTGTGGTTATACACGACGTCGAGAATGACTTCGATCCCCACGCGATGAAGCGCCTTCACCATGTCACGAAACTCATCGAGCGGGCCGAGGGGATCCTGACGCGAACTGTAAGCCGCGTGCGGGGCGAAAAACGAGATCGGAGCGTAACCCCAGTAGTTTGTTCTGCCGCTGGGACAATCCTGAGCGTCAAATTGAAACACCGGAAGCAATTCGACCGCCGTTATGCCGAGGTCTTGAAGATAGGGAATCTTCTCAATCAGACCGGCGTAAGTCCCTCGTTGATCCTCGGCGACTCCCGAACTGGGATGTCGGGTGAAACCCCGCACGTGCATCTCATAGATGATGGTCTGCGCGGACGGTTGGCGGAGCGGAGCATCGCCTTCCCAATCATAAGCGGCAGGAACCGTCACGACGTTCTTCATGGCGGCCGCCGTATTGTCGCCCTTTTCGGCTGCAGTTAGGCGATCGTATCCTGGCGGTGTAACGATCGCGCGGCCGTAGGGATCCAACAACACCTTGTCGGCGTCAAACCGTATTCCACGAGACGGATCGGATGGTCCGTCAACACGATAACCATAGAGCTGCCCCGCTTTCACTCCAGGCACAAAGGCATGCCAATAATGGTAGGTCCGATGCGTGCCAGGATCCAGCGTGACAGTCCGGCTGGGCTTCGAGTCGTCGCTGCGATCAAAAAACAACAGCTCGACGCTTGACGCCGAACGAGAGAAAAGGCTGAAGTTCACCCCCTTTTCCTCAAGGGTGGCGCCTAGCGGATGGCTGGACCCCATGCAAACATCGCGTTTCATGACAAGAGGCTTGGGAAAGTTGGTCATCGTCTCAAGTCGCTGACTTTTTCTTGGAGGGAGTGCGTTTGGGTGGTTTGTCGATCTCCACGATTCCGGCAACCTTGCCGAGTTCGAGGACTTGATCGGCGGTCGTTGTGGCGAATAAATGCATCGCCCGGGCAATCAGCCCCGTCCAGCCTGTCTGATGGCTCGCCCCAAGACCGGAACCGTTGTCGCCGTGAAAATACTCATAAAACTGAACATAATTCCGCCACTGAGGATCCTCCTGGAAGATCCTTTCACCGCCGTTCACGGGCCGGTTTCCGTTGGGGCCTTTCGAGAAGATTCGCGTGAGCCGGTTCGAGAGTTCCTCGGCAACCTGATAAAGATTCATGGCCCGCCCGGACCCGGTAGGGCATTCGATGGTAAAATCGTTGCCGTAATAAGCGTAATACTGGAGCAGCGCTCGGATGATGAGGGCGTTGACGGGCATCCAGATTGGGCCGCGCCAGTTCGAGTTGCCGCCAAACATGCCGGTGTCGGATTCCCCCGGCAGATAGGGGACTCGGTATTCCTCGGATCCAACATGGAAGACATAAGGTTGTTCGGCATGATGCCTCGAAAGCGATCGAATCCCGTAAGGACTCAGGAACTCGCCTTCATCCAGCATCCGGGTCAAAACCCGGCGCAGCTTGTTTTCATCGAGGATCGCGCCAAGCCGGCGGCCGGACTGGCCCGGCTTGGATAGATCATGAATGAATGCAACCAACTCGCGTCGCGAGGCGTAGAAGTCGCGGAATCTTTGGATATGATCCGGATACTTCTGGGTAAACTCATCCTCAAAAACCGTGACGGCGCACAGGGGCAGTAGTCCAACCATGGAACGGACCTTGAGCCGGTGAGCCTGGCCATCCGGCATCCGCAGCACGTCGTAAAAGAATCCGTCCTCCTCGTCCCACATGCCAATGTTCCCGCCCGTATGAACAGTGGCCGTGGCAATCGAGACAAAATGTTGGAGGAACTTGAGCACCATGTCCGAGTGGATCGGATCGTTCAAAGCGAGTTCCACGGCAATCTCGAGCATGTTCAGACTGTAGAGCGCCATCCAGGCTGTCCCATCGGCCTGTTCCAGATAGCCGCCTGTCGGCAACGGCGAGCTGCGGTCGAAAACACCGATGTTGTCCAAGCCGAGAAATCCGCCTTCGAAGGTGTTCTTGCCCGAGCGATCCTTGCGATTAAGCCACCAGGTGAAGTTGAGCAGGAGTTTTTGGAAGCTGCGCCCCAACCATGCAAGATCTCCCTTGCCCGTGCGGACTTTTTCCAGGCGATAGCTGAAAATAGTGGCCCAGGGATGAACCGGAGGATTGACGTCGCCGAAGTTCCACTCGTAAGCCGGGATCTGGCCATTCGGATGGAGATAGGTCTCACGGAGCATCAAGTCGAGTTGTTGTTTGCCGAAATCAGGATCGACGAGTGCCAGTGGCAGAACGTGAAACGCCAGATCCCATGCCGCGTACCAGGGGTATTCCCACTTGTCGGGCATCGAGATGACATCCGCATTGTAGAGATGATGCCAGTGTTCGTTCCGCGGCGCTTTCTTCGAGGAGGCCACAAAGGGATCGCAACCCCGCTCCTCGAGCCATCGGTTGACATCAAAGAAATAAAACTGCTTGGACCACAGCATGCCGGCCAGGGCCTGGCGCATGACATTGGCGGCGTCCGCATCCAGCGATCGTGGAATGACACCCGAGTAAAATTCATCCGCCTCCTGGAGACGCGCTTGCATGACGGAGTTGAAATGGTCGCCAAATGCGCCTTGACCAGGACCGTAGGCTTTATCCAAGGCCTCGGGCGTCACCCGAGTCAATCGGAGGCGAAGGGTCTCGGGTTTCCCGGGAGGAACAGTCCGTCGATAATACGCCGACGCCTTGGTTCCCTGTCTTTCCGGATTCACCGCGTCAGCTTTTCCATGGACAACACAATCGTTGATGCTGTCCTTGACGAATGGAGTCCGATTGGGCGTGCCGAACAACCGTTGATGATTGGTTTCATTTTCTGTGAACAACAGCGCCGGATTGTTCTCGCAGTAAAGATAACGTTCCCCCAGGTCAGCTTCCGAGGCCTGAATGACACCCGCGCCATCGGAAATCGCCTGGAGCTTCGGACGCGGATTGTCGCGCCCCCAGGACCATCGGTTGCGGAACCACAAGGTTGGCAATACATGAATCTCCGCTGGTTCGGGCCCGTGATTATGAATGCTGATCTGAATTAAAATATCCTCGGGGGATTCCTTGGCGTATTCCACGAAGACATCGAAATAACGGTTGTCATTGAAGACCCCTGTGTGGATCAGTTCATACTCGAAATCCTGCCGGCTTCGTCCTCGATTGGTCAAAACAAGGTCCTCGTATGGAAAAGCCGCCTGAGGATATTTGTAGAGGTACTTCAGGTAGGAATGCGTCGGGGTGCTGTCGAGGTAGTAATAATACTCTTTGACATCCTCGCCATGATTACCCTCGCTGTTGGTCAGGCCAAACAGACGTTCCTTGAGAATGGCATCCTTGCCATTCCAAAGCGCGAGGGAAAAACACAGCCGCTGGCGGTCATCCGAGATGCCTCCTAACCCGTCTTCTCCCCAGTGATAGGCCCGCGAACGGGCCTGGTCGTGGGTGAAGTAGTCCCAGGCATTGCCGTTCTCACTGTAATCCTCTCGGACGGTACCCCATTGTCGTTCGCTGAGGTAGGGGCCCCATTTCTTCCAGGGACGCTTGGCATCTCGGGTCTCTTCCAAGCGAAGTAATTCAGCGTTCATTGATCGTCCTTTCGATGATCGAGTGGTTCTAATCTCGTCGGAGGGGATCTCCAATCCGAAGGAATTCCAGGCGATGATTGGCCGCTGGATTTCGTTCGGACGGACCCGCCACCAACATGGCAATAGCACCTGGCAATTGGTGGTTCCGCAGCCAGCGTTTCGCGAACACGAGCCAATTTGCCGGCTCGGTTTTGATTTCGATCGGATAGACGCCGTAAGAAAAGGCAAGTCCCTGGCAGACGGTTGGATCCTGGCTCAGGGCGACGATCCAGGCGGGGGGATTGAATCGAGAGATCATGCGAGGGGTGGCGCCGCTGCGAGTGGGCGCGAAGACGGCGGGGCATGGCACGGTGTCCAACACATGTTCCACCATGCGTGCCATGGCTTCGGCTGCGGTCTTGGGCGGGTGTTGCCTCGAGAGGGTGCTGAATTCACGGAGCGGAATGGCAGGACGGTGGGTCTCGGTGTAGGCGGCGATTTTGGCCAGCATGGCAACGGCTTCTTCGGGATACTTGCCCATGGCCGATTCGCCGGAGAGCATGATGCAGTCGGTGCCGTCCAGGATGGCATTGGCCACATCGGTGGATTCCGCGCGCGTGGGCAAACGACTGGTGGTCATCGATTCGAGCATCTGCGTGGCGGTGATAACAGGTTTGCCGACGAGGCTCGCTTTGGCAATGAGTTGTTTTTGGAGGATGGCCATCTCTTCGATCGGTATCTCTACCCCCAGATCACCCCGTGCCACCATGATGCCGTCCGCGGCCTTCAGAATTTCATCGAAATGCTTGAGGGCATCCGAACGCTCGATTTTAGCAATGATAAAAGGCTGTTTGCCCAGGCGCTTGGCGGCCGCGCGCACGGCCTCCACATCCGCCGCATTTTCGACAAACGACTGGCTTACCGCGTCCACGCCGTGTTTCAGGGCGAATTCCAGGCAGGCACGGTCGTGATCGGTGAAGGCGCTGATCCCCAAATTGATGCCAGGCAGATTCAGGCCTTTTCTGGAACGAAGCTCTCCGCCGACGGCCACTTTGCAGCGCACATCATTGTCCACCACCTCTTCCACGATCAGCTGCACCAAACCATCGTTCAGAAAAAGCCGATTGCCGCGCTTCACCACTTTCGGCAGCCGATCGAAACTCATGGAGACACGCTGCGAATTGCCGATCCTGTTGTCGCGGGTCAAAGTGAAGGAATCCCCGGGCTTCAAGTGGATCGGTTCCGGCTCAATCTTCCCGATCCGCATCTTGGGTCCTGGCAGATCAGCCATGATGGCGACCCGCCGGCCGGTGGCCCGGGCGGCGGTGCGAATGCGGCGGATGACCTCGGCATGGGCCGCAAAGTCGCCGTGCGAGAAGTTCAGCCGGGCAATGTTCAGGCCCGCATGGATGAGGCGCCTCAGCATCGCAGGGGAATTCGACGCGGGGCCGATGGTGGCGACAATCTTGGTTTTGTGATCGGGGAGTGTCATAGAGTCATCTAGGTAAGAATTGATCCCTCGACAAATGCCGTTCCTTGGGCGAGCGCGTTGATATTAGCGACAGTGGTGCCCGCGATGTCCGCCAAGGCCTCGCGCGTCAGGAAGGCCTGGTGCGCGGTAATCAGAACATTGGGAAAGGTCAGCAGACGGGCCAGGTCGTCGTCCTGCAGCACCTGTCCGGATAAATCCTCGAAAAAGACACCTTCTTCCTCCTCGTAAACATCGAGGGCCACGCCTCCGAGCCGGCCGGTCTTCAGGGCTTCGATCAGCGCTTTGGTGTCGATGAGAGCCCCGCGACTGACGTTGATGAGAATGGCGCCCGGCTTGACCAAATCGAGGATTTCAGCCCGAATGATGTGATGGGTCTGCGGTGTCAGAGGAATGTGAAGCGACAGCACATCGCTGAAGCCGGCCAGCGATGAGGCGTCCACATACTCGATCCCTTGCTCAGCCGCCCAATCGCGGTTAGGGAATGGATCATAGGCCAGCACTTTCATGCCAAACCCGCGCAGGATCTGGGCGACGATACGTCCGATTTTGCCCGTGCCCACAATGCCGGCGGTCTTGCCATGAAGGTCGAATCCCTCGAGGCCGTTGAGGGAAAAGTTCAGCTCGCGCACCCGGCTGTAGGCACGGTGAATCTTGCGGTTGAGCGTGAGCAGCAAGGCTACGGCATGTTCCGCCACGGCGTAAGGCGAATAAACCGGGACGCGTGTCACCACCAGGTTCAATGCTTTTGCGGCGGCCACGTCGACGTTATTGAATCCGGTGCAGCGCAACGCGACCAGTTTAACGCCTTGGGCAGCCAGGACTTCCAAACACCTGCGATCCAACTGGTCGTTCACGAACACACACACCGCATGGGCGCCCTGGGCGAGGGGCGCTGTCTCGCGGGTGAGACGAAACTCCAGAAATCGCCATTCCACGTCGCGATTCGCCGAGGCCCGCTGTAGGTGCTCGCGATCGTAAGGTTTGGTGTCGTAGACGGCGGTAATCATAGTCAGGCCTATTCAAACTTTTCAGGCTGTCCGGTTGCGGCCAAAACAGCGTGCCAACTGGGGCCGTTGGGATCGACGCGCTTTTTCTCTCGAGCCAGCATTTCGATCGGCACATGGATGAACTGGTCATGCAGAAGCCCAATCACCAGGCCGGTCTTGCCGGCCATCCCCGCATGCGCGGCATGACGGGCGAGCAAATCGCAGAGGATCGAATCCTCCGCATCGGCGGGCACACTGCGGATAATGTAGCTTGGATCAAAGTATCGCAGCGTGACGGGGATTTGGACGGCCTTGAAGTGAGCTTCGATCTTTTCACGCAGGAAGGGGCCGATATCCTTGAGCCTGACATTGCCGGAGGCATCCCGTTCGTCCAGGTTGGCCTGGAGCAGATCCTGCCCCGCGCCTTCGGCCACGACAATGACAGCGTGGCCCCGTCTCTGAACGCGCTTCTGCAGCACCGCCAGGAATCCGCGCTCGCCTTCCAGCTTGAACGGCACTTCGGGAATCAGGCAGAAATTGACATCCTGGCTGGCAATGGTAGCGCCTCCGGCGATAAACCCGGCATGGCGCCCCATCAGTTTCACCAGGGAGATCCCGTTTTGGACGCTGTGCGCCTCTGTGTGCGCGCAGGTTAGGACCTTTGCCGCCTCTTCGACCGCGGTCAGGTAGCCAAAGGTTCGGGAGACGAACGCCACATCATTATCGACGGTCTTGGGGATGCCGACGACCGCAAGGGCATGGCCGCGTTTTTTGGCCTCCTGGAAGAGATCGTTGCCGCCGCGCTGAGTGCCGTCGCCGCCAATCGTGAATAGGATGTTGACTCCGCGCCGGATCAGGTTATCCACCGCAATGCCGGTATCCACCGGCCCGCGAGACGTGCCTAACACCGTGCCGCCTTCCTTGTGAATGTCATCGACAAACTCGGGGGTCAGGACGATCGGTTCCGCTCCGCGCTGGGGATCGAGCCCCTGGTAACCCTCGCGAAATCCCAACACCTCCTGGATGCCGTAGGTATGATGAAGCTCGAGAAACAGCGAACGGATGACATTATTCAAACCGGGACACAACCCGCCGCAGGTTACAATGCCCGCCCGGGTTTGCATCGGTTCAAAGTAAAGTTTTGCCCGGGGCCCGGCCATTTCAAAGAGCAGGTCCTCTGTGGGAGCCTGGGCCTTTAGGTCGCGTATGATTGTTGCGGGAACACGAAGTTCGTCGCCAATGGTTCGCCGGATGGGGGATGGAATGCGGGCTTCGCCGAGAGCAGTAATCTTCATTGCTGGATCCTTTTATATTTCGATGGTTTCAGCCATCTGGGGAAGGTAGTACGAAAGCTTGAACTGTTGTTGAATATTTGTTTTTAAGGTGATGTTGCCAGTGTGAGCTCATGAGAATCCTGTCATCCTCCCAGGGCTATGGTCATTCCCACAAGGATGCCTCCCAGAATCACCATCGAAACGCCTACCAGCCAGGGACGCCGATCAATGCATCGGCCATAGGCAAAACCCGCCATAAAGAGCATGGCGATAGCGATGGCGTTGGAAATGCGCATGGCCAGGAGGACTTTATCCAGAAACATGAACGGCACCGTGACTGGAAATGTTGAGATAAAAACGAGGAAAAAGACGCTGATGGCTCCCCGCCAATCTTCCCGGCTTAACCGTGCAACGGGAGGGGGTTCGGACAGTTTTTGCAGCCGTTGATGCATCGATTCGAGCTCGGAAGGCTGGAGAATGGACGCAATCACCGATGGAAGAGACTCTGCGATGAGTTGTTGCGCTTTCCGGGGATTCGTGGCGGCGCGCACCGTGCGAAACATCGTCAGGCTGCGGCCCTTTTCTGCCAGGCATCCCATGAGATAAAGGACACCATCAATGATGCCCCAGGCCAGGTTGCAGCCGAGGGCGCCAATCAGCATCGCCGTCACATCATCCCGTCCGGCATCGGCTACGCTTAGCGATCCGGTGAAAGTCAGAACCATAATCAGCCCGAACAGGACTTCGGAGATGCGTTCGTTTGGGTCGAGCACGCGTTTCGTTGATTTAACAGGTTCGTCAATCATAATATGGATGGGATGAATGGGGACTTTGGAGAACGAAAATCACTGCGCCCGCGGCGGCAACAGATAGAGGGTCATGGCAAAGATCACATAGACTGCCAGGACGGCCACTCCGACAAACCACGTGGAACGTCCGCTGTTGGTGACGAGTGACGCCGTCAGGGTGGCGACTAGCATCATCACAACCGCGCCCGGCCAGAATCTGAGGTCCATCGGATTGGGGCCGATCCAATAGCTTAATAAGACCAGGACGGGGGCCACAAACAACGCGATCTGGGAAGCGCTGCCCAACGCGATCCCTACGCTCATATCGAGCCGGTTCTTTCGCGCGCCCGAAAAGGCCGACGCCATCTCCGCTGCGGCGCCAACCAACGCTACGACGATGAAACCGACGAAAGCCGGCGTCATGCCAAAGGACTTGGCCGCTTCTTGCACAGACTCAACGAACACCTCGCTAACCAGGGCCACGAGCACGGTGACACCAGCCAGCGTGCCCAGCGCGAGGCCGATGGGCCAGGATTCCTCGCCCTCTTCGCCGTGATCGGCGCTGGCAAACAACTCACGATGGGTTTTCAAGGAGAACAGCATGCTGAGTCCGTAGATCAGGATCAGGAGCAGCGCAAGCCCCACACTAAGTTTCCCAGTGAAATCTGCCGACGCAGCGGAGTCCACCTTGGCCATAGCGGAAGGGGCCAACAACCCAATGGTAGCCAAGAAGAGCAGGCCTGCCTGTAGCCGGGCACCCACCCGGTTGTATTCCTGGACATGGTGCCTAAATCCGCCCAGGAGAAATGATCCGCCCAACATGAACAGCGTATTTGTCACAATGGCGCCGGCGATCGAGGCTTTCACCAGCATGTATTCGCCGGCGCGCAACGCGGCCAGGGCAATGACTAATTCAGTCAGGTTGCCGAGTGTGGCGTTGAGCAGGCCGCCGATCGCATCGCCAGTCTTGGCCGCCACCGATTCGGTGGCATGGCTCAGTAGGGTTGCCAGGGGCACGATCGCTAGAACTGACAGCACGAACAGCAGCGTATGCGCGCTGGGTTGGAGTTGCTGAGCGGCAAACACCACGGGCACAAAGGCCAAAAGCCAGAGCAGCGGGTTGTGACGAATTTCTTTTAGTAGCGCTTTCATTGAGTGCGTCTCAGGGTTAAAATGGCAATATCGTCGGACTGGGGATGGTTGCCGGCGTGGGTTCGAACGCTGGCGAGCAGGGCCGCGGAGGCTTCGGCCGCCGCGCGTCCGGACTGGAGGGCGAGTGCTTCCAGCAGTTGGGATTCTCCATAGAGGTTTCCCGCGGCGTCAAACGCCTCGGTCACGCCGTCGGTGTAAAACACCACCAGGTCTCCAACCTGGAGGTCGACCGACGTGCTGGGAACCATCAAGCCACTCATGACGCCCACGGGCAGGGCGGCTTCAACGGAAAGAAATTGCGCCTGGTTTCCTCGAACCAGCACCGGTGCCGGATGCCCTGCGCCGGCGTAGGTGAGTTTTCCGGAACGAGGATCGTAGATCCCGCAGAGCAGGGTCACAAACATGTTGCGCGGATTCTGGGAAACCAGCGCGTCACTGACCCGGCGGACAATTTCTTCAGGCGCGTGCGAGTCGGGAGCCATTGCCCGAATCAAAGTCATGGTCACGGCCATGAATAAAGCCGCGGGAATGCCTTTGCCCGACACATCGCCCAGAACCAGGACGAGATTGCCATCCGGCGTTCGGAGCGCTTCATAGAGATCGCCGCCGACGGCCTGGGCGGGTTCGAGCAGGGCGTGGGTTTCCAATCCGGTGCCCTGGGCGATGGCGGCCACGTCCGGGGGGAGGATGCCCATCTGGATTTCGCGGGCAATCCGCAGGTCGTAGGCGATCTTTTCTTTGACGGCATCAGCATAAGCTTTGGCCTTGAGGAGGGATCGGACGCGGGCTTTGACTTCGAGGATTTCAAAAGGCTTTACCAGATAATCATTGCCGCCGGCTTCGAATCCTTTGGCCTTGTCCTGCACGTCCTCCAGCGAGCTGAGGAACATGACCGGAATATCCCGGGTCCGAGGCGAGGCGCGCAATTGCCGGCAGACCTCGTAACCGTCCATTCCAGGCATCATGATGTCGAGAAGGACGAGGTCCGGCAGCAGTTTATCAGCGGTGCGGAGGGCGGCCGCTCCGTCCAACGCCACACTGAGCTGGTGATCACCGCGCAGCGCCTGCACCAGCACATCGATGTTTGCCGGCACGTCATCGACAATCAACACACGGCATTCAGAGAGTTCTTTCATAATCGCGATTTGATGGCTTGATCCAATTGATCCTGGGCATCCGCAAAGGAATAACCCTGAACATGCTTTTCAAATTGGGTCCATGCCCCGTCTGAAAAGAGCGAACGTAGCGCCGCCTGATTGGTCTCGACGAAATCAGATGCGCCCGGATCAAATTCGGCAAGCAATTTGATGAGTTGGGTCGCGGCCTCGCGGGACTTGACGGGATCTATTGACGGAACGGATGCCGGTGGCGCCGTTGGAACCGGCTCGACCGAGGCCAACACAGGCGGCAGTTGTTTCAACAATGTCTCCAGTGCCGCTGCGACCCTGAGCCTCGCGGACTCGATCAGGTCGGGATCTGCCCGCTCGCGGATGAGTTTTTCCAGCGCCCCAGCGGCCGATTGAATCGCTCCAGCCCCGATGTTGCCCGCCACGCCTTTGAGCGTATGGGCGAGACGTTCCGCAACCACGGCGTCACCCCGGACCATGGCTTCGGATATTTGTTCGGCCGCCGGACCTTGTTGCTCGCTAAACTGGCGCAGCAGTTTGGTATACAGCTTGAGGTTTCCTCCGACACGGGCCAGGCCGTTGTCGGCGTCTAGACCGTTGATGGAATGGAGGTCAATGCCTGGATGCGAAACACCGGCCCCGGCCTGGCTGAACTCGGCACCAGGGGATGAGGGAGCAGGATTGGCGGCGGCCTCCTCGACGACCGACCGGGGTGGATTTGAGTTCGAGGCCGGCGATGAAACATCGGAGGATTTGAGGAATCGACCCACGGTATCAAACAACATGGCCGGATCGATGGGCTTGGCAATATGATCATCCATGCCGGCGGCCAGACAACGCTGGCGTTCTTCGATCGTTGCATGAGCGGTCATGGCGATGATAGGCAGTTCGGCAAACCGGCGGTCCGATCGGATCTTCGCTGTGGCCTGATAGCCATCCATCTCCGGCATCTGCAGATCCATCAGGACAACGTCGAACGGAGCCGGGATTGGTCCGTTGGACAGAATCTCGACCGCTTCCCGGCCGGTGTTGGCGATCTTCACCGTGGCGCCAACGCTTTCGAGGAGTTCGACGGCAATCTGTTGGTTGATGTCGTTGTCTTCGGCCAGGAGAATCCGCGCTCCCCGCAACCGGATTGCCTGTTCTCCATCGGTTGTGGCGGCCGCGGCGTCGCCGGACTGGCTGAAGACACTCACCAACGTGTCCACGATCATGGACTTGGTGACGGGTTTGAGAATGAATCCGTCCAGGCCCAGCCGTTCGGCTTCCTCGCGGACTTCCTCGCGTCCGAATGCCGTGACCAGGACGATAGCTGGCGGATGCTTGAGCGTTTCATCGCTCTTGATATGCCGGCTGGCCTGAAGGCCGTCCATGCCAGGCATGCGCCAATCCATGAATACCACATCATAGGGATCGGTGATGTCGTGTTCCCGGATCGCCATGATGGCTTCTTTTCCGGAGGCGGCGACATCGACCCGGCTTGCGAGCGTACTCAAAGGTTCCTGGAGGATTTCGCATGCGGCGGGGTTGTCATCCACGACCAGCACCCGCAGGTGGGAAAGCCGATCGGGGATCACCTTGCCCGAGGCCTGGGCCGTGCCCACTCCCAGCCAGACGGTGAAGAAGAAGGCGCTCCCGACTCCGGCCTCGCTCTCGAGCCAGACGCGTCCCCCCATCAGTTCCACCAGCCGACGGCAGATCGTCAGTCCCAATCCGGTGCCGCCGTGCTTGCGGGTGGTGGACATATCGGCCTGCGTGAACGGCTGGAACAGCTTTGCCGATTGTTCCCTTGTCATGCCGATCCCCGTATCGCGAACGGAAAACTTGAGTTGGACCTTTTCTCCGGTGCGTTCGAGCAGGTCAATGTTTAAGCGGATCTCGCCGTGCTCGGTGAACTTGACGGCGTTGTTAACGAAATTGGTTAGAACCTGGCCGAGGCGGAGGGGGTCACCCAGGAGGAACTCGGGGATGTCGGGCGAAGCATGCGCGAGAAACTCCAGACCCTTATCATGAGCCTTCTGGGCCGTCAGCGTCGTGACCGAGCTGATCACCTCGTCCAACCGGAAGTCGATTGTCTCGATATCAAGCTTGCCGGCCTCGATTTTTGAAAAGTCCAGGATGTCATTGATAACAGACAGAAGCGACGTGCCGGCATTATGGACCTTGCTGACGTAATCGCGCTGTTTCGGAGTCAGCTGGGTTTTGAGGGCGAGATGCGAGAGACCAATGATGGCATTCATCGGCGTGCGGATTTCGTGGCTCATGTTCGCGAGGAACATGGATTTCATCTCGGTGGCTTCTTCGGCCTTCGCCTTGGCCACGCGCAATTCCTCAGCCACTCGTTTCTGGTCGCTGATATCGACCAGGAGCCCGATCAATCCGCCCGGCTTGCCGTCGGACAGCTTGAATCCATCCACCGAATAAAGAGTAGTGTGTGTTTGGCCATCGGCATACTGGATCGGCAATTCGTAACTACGGCGTCCAGCTTCCCGGATAACCGCCAAGTCCTCCGTATGAAACTTCTGTCGGTCTGCGTCGGGAATGTAGTCCAGATCGAGGATGGTTTTACCCTTGAGTAAATCGCTGTTGGTGTTGAACTCGCGTTCGTAAGCTTTATTGCATCCAACAAACCTCGCGTCCGAATCCTTGACAAACATTGGATACGGTATGGTCTCGATCAACGCGCGCTGGAACGCCAGGCGATAGGCCAGCTCGCTCTCGGCCCGCTTCTGCTCGGTGATATCGGTGAACATTGCGAAGGAGCCATATTTCACGCCGTGCTCATCCAGGAGCGGGGTGGCATTGACGCGGCAGGGCACGAGGCTTCCATCAGGCCGCAGCAATGAGACATCGTATGCCCCTTTGTCTCCCTTTGCCCTCCGGGCGATATTCTCTTTGAAAATGCGGGTATTTTCCTCGTCGGTGAAGTCGAAGATGGCACGGCCTATGATCTGGTCTCGGGGCCGCCCGAGGATGTGGCACATGGCATCGTTGACCTCGAGAGTTACCGCGCCATTGTCAATGAGCCAGAAGCCTTCATTGCTGGTTTCGAGGATTCGACGAATCCTTTTTTCACTGTCTGCCAGGGCTTGCTCCTGGCGCTTGCGTTCGGAGATATCGTGGACGCAGGTGAGCAGGACGGGTTTTCCCCCCAGGGAGATCCGGATCAGGGTGATCTCGCAGGAGAACTCTGAGCCGTCCCGGCGCTGGTGGCTCCAATCGAAACGCAAGGGGGTGCTCATCTGCATCGCCGCTTGGATGTGTTCAAGGGCCGCTTCACTTGAAAGCCGCCCATCGGGCTGGCGTTCAGGGGAGAGCTCCACCGGGCCAGATTTGACAAGGTCCGCGATGCTCGCAAAGCCGAACATACTTGCCGCAGCCTGGTTGGCGTCGATGAATCCGCGCTCGGGCGACAAGATAAGAAGGCCGTCGCCAGAACTGTTGAAATACGCGCTGACGCGTTCCTCGGTCTCCTTGCGTTCTGTGATATCGGTGAAGCTGACCACTGAGCCCACCACAAGGCCGTCCTTCAGTATCGGGGTCGCCCCATATTCCACCGCGAGGCCGGAGCCGTCTTTGCACCAGAGGAATTCATCATCGATCCGGCTCGACTTCCCGTGCTTATAGGCGGCGTACATCGGACATTCCTCTTTCGGATACTCGCTGCCATCCGGCCGGTGATGGTGGAAGGCGGCATGGGACGGTTGTCCGATCAATTCCTTGGCGGTGAAACCCAGCATGCGGCAGGCGGCCGGATTGACAAAGGTCACTCGCCCCTCGATGTCCGTTCCAAAAATGCCCTCGGCGCTGGATTCGAGAATCAGTCGCGAGCGCTCTTCGCTGGCCTTGAGTTGCTCCCCCTGGGCGGTCAATTCTCCCCGTTGAACCAGCAACTCCTCTTTCTGAGCCAGCAACTCTTCCTGCGACTGAGTCAATTCTTCGGTCTGCTCCTCGAGTTGGCGGGCCTGTTCTTGAGTTCGGGCCAGCAGTTCCTGGGTATGAAGGTTGCGCAGCAGGACCTCCAGGTTCATTGAGACAACTGGCAGCAGTTCATCGAGCAAGGCCTTTTGCTGGGAGGTAAACGCATGAAATGTCGCAATCTCCATTACACCCAGGAGGGCGTCCCTGGACACGAAGGGCAAGGCCAGAGCTTGCGCTGGCGCCGCCGAACCGGTCCCCGAGGCAATCCGGAGGTAATCCGACGGCAGACCCGTTAATGCAACAGCCTTGCGCTCCAGCCCGCACTGTCCCACCATTCCCTCCCCGAGACCGAACGAATCGGTGGCATTCGTCCCGCCACTGAATCCGAAGGCTGCAACTCGCCTCAGCCGTTCAGGATTTATTTCAAAGACGTAGAAGCTTCCCACACCGCCCCCCAGGAGGGGGATCAGGCCGGACACCAGACGATGTCCGAATTCCGACAGGGCATCCGCTCCCTGCAGTTCCCTTGTGAGTTGTGCGGCGTTGGACTTGACCCAGCGTTGCGCGTCCATGGCGGCGGCGCCTTGCTTGAGAATATCGATGGACCGCGCCAATCCCCCGGTTTCGTCGGTGGCTTCCGTGAAGGGGACCGTCTGAGAGTAGTCTCCGGCGGCCGTAGCCCGCACCGAGGTTTTCAGGGCGCGGATCGGATGAACGATGCGCCGAAAGGTGAGGAATCCCATCAGACCGGTCAAGAGAATGACTGAAGCGTTGCCAACGAGCATTTTCCACCGCGATTCCTCAATGGCTTCTATGGCTTCCGTACCGGCCGAGGTGGCCAATTCCTGGTTTTGTTTGATCCACTGACTGAGAACCTCGCTGACTCGGGTTGCAGTTGAACTCACCGGACCGTTATAAAGGGCAAGGGCCTCTTCTCGTCGGTCTTCGTCGGCCAAAAGCATGGCTTGTTTGGCTTTGTTCATCCAGTCGCGGTGCTGCGTTTGGAAGTCGCCCAGAAGCCGGCGGCCTTGATCGCTGACAATCAGGTCATCCGCATATTTGCGAACCAGACGCTCCACATCCTGTTCAGCCTGATTAAAGGAGGCGCCTGTCGATGCCCGTTGGGCTTGGTTTGTCGCCATGATATGACTGCGGAAACTGGCTCGAAGATCGGACACACTTCGGCTCAGGTTGCCGATCGTCGCGAGGGCGGTGATGCGTGATTCGGCCACAAAGCGGGTCCGAGCCTCGATCATTGACAGTTGGATCCGAGTGAAGATGCCGAGCCCCACCAATGCCAGCAGCGGCACCACCAACAATATAATAAGTCGCTTGGCAATGGTCATAAGGCTATTCCCGCGTAAGGTTCCTTATCCGCGGCCGCGGCAGCCGACCACAGTCGAGCCTTTCCTCGCTCACGGACGGCCCGTTGGACGTGTTGTGCGGCTGAAGAGGCATGGGGCGTTGCGATTTTGCGTTACAGGGGTTTCAGGAGTTGCCCCACGGCCGGCGGAAGACCCCGTACGATCAGGTCGACCGATTCCCTCGGGGAATCGATGATCCGCCCAAAGCCGATTTCTTCCTGGGCAAAAACGCCTTCTTTCATCATGAATCGCCCCCATTTCTTGAAGCCATCCCAGAACTGCCTGCCCATCAGGATCAGCGGGAACGGCCCAATCTTCTGACATTGAATAAGTGTGGCAGCCTCGAAGAGTTCGTCAAGCGTCCCGAGGCGGTCACCGAACCGCAAATGAAACCACTTAACCGCGAATGGACGCCGATAACCGCGAATAACAGCGGGCTAAACACGAAGGTCCCGAAATATTGGGAATATCGATAGAATATTTGGGATTTCGCCCATTGTATGCCTCCGATTCCATTCGTGTTCATTGGTGTTAATTCGCGTTTCGAGTTCTTCGGAACACCTTATCTGCGGTTTTGAGGGTGGCCGTCGGGCAATTCATAGCCTGGGAGTCCAATTCTACTCCAGTGTCGATGCCATGAGAGATCCCAGTTGTCCTGGACGGCGGATTTGCGTTGAGTTGGCGTTTTAGGATTCATAGCTCTTGAACAGATGTTCTCTAAAAGTCTCGGGATTTCGTTTGCGACGCCTTCATTTCAACTTGCCCTTCACATGGGAATGAGTATTGAGATAACATGGCTGTTTTGGGCGGGTCGGGAGCGCCGAAGCGCCTCGCGAATGGTCAGTTCACAGGCTCAAGGCTTCCCGCTCTTGATCACGGTCCCGAGCGCCGGCATTTCAGCGGCGATGTTCAGGTCCATGAACAAGGCCATTTGATGCTCCACCTGGAGAAATTGAGCCGCACGCGCAGGAGAAACGGCTTTGGCGATCTTCTTCTGATACTTCTGCCAGAGATCAAGACGAGCCCGCACATTTTTCAGCCATTGCCTGGCCATGGTGTTGGCAGCCTTGTCGTCGAGGGTGTCGTCGATGCACCGTTGCCCAAACTCGCGAAGCAACGCGATCTTTTGATCGGCCACCGCGGCCAACTCTTGTTCGTATTGGCGATACACAGGCCAGAACTTTTCGGCCTCAGCGCCGGTCATTCTCATAGCCTGGTTCAACGTCTGAATCTTGAAGGTGTTGACATCCGAACGCAGCGTTTCAAGGATGGCCCGCAAGTCATCCGGCATATCAGCCGGAGCTGCGGCCAAAGCAGATGGCGTGGAGGCGCCTGCCAATAACATCACGGCGAACAGTAGTTTTTTCATAGAGTTATGGATGTTCATAAGGTTCCAATTCAGGTTGTTATTTCAGTTGTTCAGCTTGGAGTCTTTCCAATACTTGGTGCCGGCCACAGTGGCCTGCAGGGAAATGCCACTTTCAGTAAACTGGTAAATCTCCATGGCGCCCCCTGTGGCAGCGGCGATACCGGCGCGATCCGCCTTGTTGGCCCCTGCCCGGATATCCGTCGAGCTGCCTCCAGCGACGGTGCCCTCCTTGAAATCCACATTGGCTTTCACGTTTTGTTCGGCGGAAACGCCGGCATCTTTGTATTTGGCCGAGGCGTCGGCCTTGCCTCCGAACTGCCAGCCGGATTCCAGAAATTGCTTCATGACATCAGGATTATTAAAAATGAAAATGACTCGGAGATCCTTGACTCCCATCCCTACCCCGCCTCCGAGCGAGGCCACACGCATATAGGTTTCCTTGCCGGTCTTGTTGTCCACCAGCACTCCGTAGCCATTGCCCGACGCGAGGAGAAACAGGTTAATATCTTTCTGGTTGAAGGTTGCATAGCCGGCGGCTTTTTCGATGCGGCCTTTGAGGTCCGGATTGGTTCTGTAGAGTTCAGCCAGCATTTCATCGCGCTGTTTCTTCACCGTCTGACGTTTCTCCTCCGGATTGTCCCCCTTGGGGCCCAAGAGACCGGCGCTTGACAACTGAGGCCATATCAGGATCGAACAGCCGAGAATCATCAGTCCGAGGCGGCGCATAGTGATTGAGATGTAGTTCATAAACTGTTCCTTTCGTTTGAGCGTTGAGTTGTTCTTTCCTGATTCAACAGGGTGAAGTCTCGAAAAAGTCTCGAATATCTATCCGTGCAATCCACATCTTCCGCGGTCTTATTAAAAAAATATGGTTCAGTATTGTTCAGGCACGAACTTGCGACCTTTGAGCGTGGCTTGATCGTCGTAAGCACCCTTCATGGAGCGTTCGGGCAGCTTCACCTTCTCGCGTGGCACTATTTGGCATGGATCTCTGGTTCATAGAATTCGGATGGGAGGTTTTAACAGGTGCTTATTCACGACAGATCGGCATGGTTGTCAGCACGGTCAGGGTGCCCAGAAACAAGAGGATGGCCAGGATTGCCAGAGTATTCCGCAACGGCCGCGAGTCAAACGCGCGCGCGATTCCGCCAAAGAACAGCACCGAAGCGAAGACAACTGTCAGCAGAACGTAATCATCGGAGAATCCGCGCGCCTCCCGCGAGGCCTTCAGTGCGTTGGCTGCGAGATCTTCCTGGCGCGCGACCTCGGCCGTTTCTTTTTGAGCGTATTCGGCCATACGGAATGGAGACGGCGGCGCAGCCGGATTGTTCAACGGATCGAGCTTGAGCCACGCCTCCACGGCCGGTTTCATCTCCGGCCGGAATCTTTGGAATAGGAATTCTTCCAATGCCTTATTGCTCTCAAATCGAGCCTGCATGTAGCTGATGAACATGGACGCATCGAAGGCGCGCGCCTGCACCGCAGCAAGGGAACTGACCGCTCCCTCGCGTCCGGCTCGGATGGCGGCGTTGGACCGAGCCGCCTGCGCTCCTCCCCACAATTTTGACTGATAGGCGCACCAGGCTGAGCCCACAGTCGCAAGGGAAAGGATGATTGCGCAGGCGATCTCGAAGCCGCGTTTGGGCTTTGCGGGCTCAACGGCGTTCAGGATGCGCTGCAGCAATTCATTTGTTGGCTGCGGCGGCGATGGGGGGATGGGACTCAAGTTTTGCGACGCGCTCATGGTTTACTGCATTTCTATTTCATTGTGACACTGGCCGGCGACGCGCTCGGGGATTCGAAACTGCCACCGAGTGCAAGGTGCAGATTCACGCGCTGGGCCAATCGCTCGCTTTGGACGCGAAGCAACGCCAATCGCGATTCATGGTGGCTGAGCTGCTGTTGCTGGACTGCCCGCATATCGGACTGCCCAATTCGATAGCTTGTTTTTGTGAATTCCAGCGCGCGCCGGTTTTCAGTCACAGCCTGCTCCAGAAAGGACTGGCGTTCATCGAGTGAACGGGCCGCGGCAAGGCTGTTCTCGACATCCCCCAACGCGCGGAGCGCCATGCGAGCGTACTCGGCGACGGCTTGCTTTTGCTCGAGGGTGCGGATCTCCACCTGGGTCTTGAGGGCGCCCCCCTGGTAGATTGGGGCGATGAGCTTTGCGCCGGCCCCGCCTGTCGGATTGTCGAAATCCTCCTTTAGCTGAAGGATATCGCTGTCAATGGCGGCGACGTTGGCATTGAGAATCAGGCGCGGCAGCCGCGCGGCTTTTGCTTCTCCCACGCGATGGAAGGCGGCCGCAACACGGCGCTCGGCGGCGACAAGATCGGGACGACGCTCCAACATCTCAAGGGGCAGACCGGCAGGCACCGGCCCCGGCAGAGTGACGAGATCGCGGCGTGTCTCCAGTTCGGCGCCGGGATACCGGCCGATCAGGAGTTCAAGTGCCCGCAGGCTTTGGTCATACGCGAACCGCACTTGCTTGGCGGCGTCCTCGTAATTGGCGAGGGCGGCGCGGGCCAGGGCAATTTCCTGCTCGTTACCCGAACCCACCCGGCGACGCGTCTCCGCTAATGACACCAGTTGACGAGCGGATTGGACCATCTCTTCGGCAATCTCAAGCTGCAATCCCGTTTCGACCGCCGTGAACCAACTCTTGGCCGTGGTGGCAGCAAGGGACTGACGGCTGAATTCGAAGTCCGCCTGGGTTGAGGCGTATGTGGCCTGGGCCGCATTGCGTCCATAGCGCATCCGGCCCCAGAGGTCCGGTTCCCAGGATGCTCCCAGGGAAATGCCCTGGAGGGCGGAACTGACATCACCACCACCCATGTTGAGGCCCCCCGTGCCGAAGAGGTTCACGGCTGGCCGGAGCGCGGCCTTGGCGAGCCGCACGTATTGCGCAGCCTGCTCGACTCGCATGGCGGCGATCCGCAGGTCCGGATTATTCGTCATGGCCTCCGCGACCAGGGCGGCAAGCTGGGCATCGTTGAACGATCCGAGCCAGTCGTCCTGGATCCCATTGGTGGAAACCGGTGCCGCCTTCCAAGGTTTTGTCAGGACAAGGTTGGTGAGGAGGCCGGACTGTTGGTGAATCTCGGCGCGGGTGGGCGGCGGTTTCGTGGCGCAACCGGCCAGAAAACCCGTTCCGATTGCGGCGATAAGCAAGATTCGGGGGGCGTGCATAGTGGCCTCAGTGCAGTTTGAGAATGAGCCAATCCAGCTTGGCGCTGACCCGCACCAAGACCTTGCGCAGGATTTGAATGGCGTGGCCGCTATCCGTGAACACCGCGCCCGCGCCATGGGCGCCCGCGGCCAGGAAAATGTCCTTATCCTTTCCATTCGGCAATAATCGGACCGCCAGGCAGTTTGGAGGCACCGGGGCGACGCCACCGGCAGGATTCATGGTCCCGATCGGCAACTGCCCTTGCGCGGTGGCCCACATGATCGAGTCGACTTTGCACTTCACAATCCGGCCGGGATACATCTGGAAGGCCACCTCAGCTTCCTGCCCCGGCTTGATCTTTCGGACTTCGTTCTGGTGATAGATGGCGAGAATCCATTGCTCATCCTCGATGAAATTCATGGCGGGCGTCATCGGCAGAGGAACCGCCATGGCGCCGGGCCGCAGGGTGAGCGCGACCACCGTGCCGTTGGCTGGAGCGTAGTAGGTCGTCTGGCTGAGCTCCCATCGGGCGTCGGCCAGTTGGGCCTCGGCGCGCGTGATTTGGGCTTTTACGTTCGCCACCTCATCCTGCTCGCCTTCGGGGGTCTTGGCGGCCAGTTTTTCACGAGCCTGTGCCTCGGCGGCGACCGTGGAAGCGAGTTGACCTTCCAGGTTCTGGACATCGGCCTGGGCTTGTTCGTAATCAAACTTGTTGCCGGCGCCGGATTCGGCCAATTCCTTGAACTGCTCGAGGCGCAGCTTCGAGAGTCTCAGCTTCGATTCGATGGCCTCTTTCTGACCGGTGGCGCTCTTCAAGGATTCCTGCAAGTTGCGCGCGTTGGCCTCCGCCGTGACCAATTGGACCTTCAGTTGGGCGATCTGCGCCTCGTAATTGCTGACAGTAATCTGATAGGGGATCGGATCCACTCTGAACAGGACCTCCCCTTTTTTGATCGGTCGATTGGGCTCGATAGGCACGTCGGTGACCAGGCCGCGCACGGGCGGATTGATCGGAACCACATAATTGACCACCCGGATATCATGCGAGGAAGGCGCCACAATGTTCAGCAGCAGGATCAATATGGTTAATCCAATGATCGGCAGGGTCACGACAATCACCTGACTGACGATATTCCACGGGAGCCACTTGAACTTGAAGAAGATCAGCCAGACAAAGAACGAATAGATGCCAAGTAATAGGATTTCCATAGGTCAGGCCTTTCCTCCTTCGGCCGTGGATTTTCCGGTCAGTTTGATCTCGAGTTCAGCCACGCGTTGCCGCAATCGTTCGAGCTCATCGGCATTGCCCTGCTCCGGTGGGGGATGGGTGGCATCCTCATGGCCGTGCGCCAATTTGTCCGTCCCATAAGCCATGCGGTAGAAGACCGGTTTGCTGTACGCCCAAAGCCAGGCCAGCGGCCATAGCAGGCCTCCGAAGACCAGCGATAACAAACACAGGCACTGGATGGCTTTGGCCTGGGGGTGTTGTTTTTTTTCGGCGATTTTCTCCGGCAGAATATGCACCAGCCAGAACACGGCAATGCCGACAACGGGCGCCACAATCAGCACAATCCAGGTCAGCACATCGGCCAACTTATCCAGAGCCTCGCCTTTAAACATCGAGGCATGGGCGCGCAGGGGGAGGCCCAACAGCAATGCCGCGAGCACTTGAGTGTTGCGCCTCAGGAGCGACCTCGGTTTCCCGGGGAATAGTCGCGGTGAATGACGCTTTGCGTTTAATCTCATCATGAGTGTGTCAGTTGGTTGGTTGTTGTTCAAATCAGTCTCAACACTGGTGATGGTCCAGCCATTGGCGAATCTGAGCCTCCCGTTCTGAATCCACGGTCGTATGGAGTATGGTGCAGTTTTTAAGCAGTGGCCCAATCCGCTTTCCGAGTTCGTCCAGCTGCGCCTTGGTTCCAAGGAGGAACAAGGCGGATGTTCCGGGGCTGAGAGTTGCCCCCAGATCTTCCAGAAAGCGTTTGTCGATCCCAAGATCCGAAAGCGCGCCAACAATAGCGCCGATTCCCGCGCCGGCGGCGCTGCCGGCCCAGGGTAACGCGAAGATGGCTCCGACAATCAATCCCGCCACAGATCCGGCGGAGGCGTAACCCGTTACGGGATTCGCCGAAGGATGCAACTGGACCTTGCCCTCGGCATTGCGGGTGACCACAACGGCATCCGTCAGGTCAAACAAGGATTGCCCTTGAAGTTTTTCGAGGGCATCCCGAAGCTCAAACGCCTGCGTGGGATTATGGAACGCGAGCACGTTCAGGTTGTCGGCGCGTTCGGCATTCGATCGGTTGTTCATCGTTGTCAGTCCTTGTATGAATATCGTATTGGGATTTCGTGGCGGTTTGTTGATCAACAAGCGCCGTCCCGCGGGTGTTCTCCCCAGACCGCCGGGATGGCGGGTCTGGCCGCATTCATTGCGGTCATCAGCGCGGATCGATCGACGGGTTTCTTGAGGCAAGCGGACGCGCCGAGCGAGCGCACTCGATCGGCGGTCCCGGGTTCGTCATAAGCCGTGATCACGATGATCGGTATAGGACTCTTGCGGGCATGCAGCATCTCGAGGATGTCGAATCCGTTCAATCCCGGCATGTGCAGGTCCAGCAGAACGTAATCGAGTGTCTGCGACTTCAACGCCGACAGGAGATCTTCTCCGCACGCAAATTCCTCGACGGAAAATCCCTGGCATTTAAGCAATCGACGCAGGGCCTTCCGCATTTCCGGCTCGTCATCGAGCACCGCGACCACTGGTTTTCCCGTTGGCATCGGAGCGGGAGTCTAGAGGAAACGGGTCGATCGCGGCTACTAGACCTTGGTATAGTGCCCCGGGGGCGAGGGGCGGCGAGAAAAACTGAAATTCTGAAAACAGAAAAGCAGCGCAAAGGACAAGGGCGTGGAGCAGGCAAATCCATCGATCGGTAATTTATGGCGATGGGGCAGGGGGGGGTGGTATTATGACTGGCATACATAATGTTTGACGAGCATCAAGCTTGGAGGCAGACTCCAGGCCATGAACATGAAATTCGTCAACCGGGAAGCCGAGTTGCGCGAACTAGACGCAGCGGCGAAGCACGGCGGGCTGCTGGTGGTGTTCGGCCGGCGGCGCGTGGGCAAGACGCGGCTCATGCGGCAGTGGCTTCAAGCCCACAACGGCCTGTACAGCCAGGCCATCGAGGCGCAGCGCGACTTGCAGATTCAACAGGTGTTCGCCGACCTCCGCCCGCAACTGGAAACGCAGCTTGTCCCCAAAACCTGGCCAGAGATGCTCGAAATCCTCTCGCTGCAAAAGCGGCGCTGGGCATTATGCTTGGACGAATTCCCCTACCTCACTGCGGTGGACTCCTCGCTGCCGAGCCAGTTGCAGAAATGGCTGGATCATGCGCTGCCGCCCGGCTGCCTGTTGCTGGTGGCGGGTTCGAGCACGAACATGATGCATGATCTCTTCCTCCACCGGGCCGCGCCGCTCTATGGGCGCGCCCGCAAGCTCCTGCAGGTTCTCCCGATGGACTACGCCGCGTTTTGCGATGCCTGCGGCCTGCGACGCAGCGACGCGGATTCGTTTGAGAAATTTGCCTGTGTCGGCGGCATCCCGAAATATTGGGAATTTGTCGAAGCGGGGCAGGACGCCGTGGCGCTCGCTGAATCGCTCTACTTCGATTACGCGCCTTACATGGAGCAGGAACCGCAACGCCTCCTGCGCGACGAGGGCGTCATCGGTCTGAATGCCCTGGCTGTGCTGGAAGCTGTGGGACGCGGAGCCGAGCGGCCCTCGGAAATCGCCAGCCGGCTGGGCACCGCGCAGACCAACCTTTCGCGCCTGCTCCTGCAGTTGATCGACGCCTCCATTTTGACGCGCGAGCTGCCCTTCGGTGGAAGCGTGCGCACGACCAAGAAAATCCTCTACCGCATCCAGGACCCAACGATGCGTTTCTGGTTTCGGGTCTTTTCCCCGCATCAGAGTCGGTGGCGCATCTACGCGGCCGCGGAAAAGCGGAAGCTGATTCACGACCATGCCGCGACGGTGTTTGAGGACGTGTGCCGGGCGCGTTTTCCAGGGGCACAGCGGTATTGGGAAGGCAACGTCGAATTGGATCTAGTCGCGCCCGACCCGGACGACCCCAAGCGGCTGCTCGTGGCGGAAGTCAAGTGGCGCCGTCTGACGGCGGCAGAACGGCAGAACGTGCTCCGTCAGCTTGAAAGCAAGTGGGCGCACTGTTCCCTGCGCACGCGCCACCCAAACGTCCACTTCGACGTGCTGGATGCCACAATTCTGGGCGTCTGATGGCCGAAGGAGGGAGGGGCCTTTTGCCCTGGGCCTGCGTTGCCTCGGCCGTTACAGCCCATTTCAGGGATGCGCCGGCCTCGGCGCCTTGGCCCAGGCCAAAATTCCTCCTGCCATTCGGAAATTTATTATGGCAACCGGTCTATTCGCCGGTTCCCGCATGGATTTCCGTTGGCCGGGGAGACGTCTCCCAGCCGCCTCCCAAGGAGCGGTAGAGGGCGACGACACTGAGCAGTTCGTTCAGGCGGGCCTTGGCCAGGTTGATCTCCGCGCTGAAGAGCTCCTGTTCGTTGTAGAGCACTTCCAGATAACTGGTGACACCGCCTTCGTAGCGCGTATTGGCGAGATCGGCTGAGCTTCGATAGGCTTGCGTGGTTTCTTCCTGGCGGGCGCGGAATTCGCGGGTCCGCTGATAGTCGATGAGGCTGTCCGACACCTCCCGAAAGGAGTTCTGGACGGTTTTTTGATACTGGGCAATCGCTTCTTCGAACACCGCCCTGGCCAGGTTCAGGTTTCCCTTCAACGCGCCCCCCGTGAACAACGGCATCGTGACAGCCGGGCCGAACTGCCAAATCCGCGAGCCGCTTTGGAACAGGTCGGCCAGCGCCACCGACTGGAATCCGTAAAGGCCGGTCAGGGTGACCTTCGGGAAGAAGGCGGCTTTGGCCTGGCCAATGTCGGCGTTGGCGGCGATGAGCTGTTGTTCGGCGGCTCGGATGTCAGGCCTGCGATCGATCAGATCGGAGGGCAATCCGGGGGGCACCGTGATTTCGAGTTTCTGCTGGAGGAAACCGTCCCCCCGCTGAACCGGGCCGGGATTCCGGCCCAGGAGAAGGTTGATCTCGTTTTCCTGCTGTTCGATGCGGCGCTGGGTGTCCACGATGGCGGCTTCGGCGGTGGAGACCAGAACCTGCGCCTGATGGACGTCCTGCATCGAGGCGACGCCCCCTGTCTGGCGAGCCTGAGTGAGCATCAGGGAGTTGGTTCGCGCGTCATAGGTGCGCTCGGCGATTTCCAGTTCGAAGTCCAGCTCGAGCAGGCTGAGATACGCGACGGCCACCTGGGCTACGAGAGTTTGCCGCACCGTTTGCTGAGCCGCCTGGGTGACGAGCACTTGCGCGCGGGCGGCTTCGTTTGCCCGCCGAATCCGGCCCCAAAGGTCCAGCTCGTAGGTGGCCATCGTGCCGTAGACACTCCCGTATTCCTTTTGCGGGTCAATCCCCGCGGGAATGCCGGTGGGGCCATTTTCGGAGGCGCGGGTCGTTATCCAATCGGCGCCGGCGCCCACCGTGGGCATGAATTGAGAGCGCGTGACTCGAGCCGCCGCTTCGGCCTGCAGGACGCGGGCCGCGGCGATCTGAATATCCCAGCTGTTGGTGAGGGCTTCGGCAATATAGGATTGGAGTTGCGGATCATCCATGACCTGCCACCAGCCAAGATTCGCCAATGACTCGGCCGCGGAAAGGTCCTTCGTGTCAGACGCGGCAGATCGGAACCTGGCTGGCATATCCACCGCCGGACGTTGATAATTGGGACCGACCGCGCAGCCGGCCAAGATCGCGATCAGCGCGGCACTGAAAATCCGGAATCCAACATTGAGAATCGAACCGGGATTTCCATTCCCGCCACCCGATGTCTTGTTGATATGATCCCTTAACATGGGGTTCAGCTTACTGGCTTTCATCCGTGCACCCCTCCTTTCTTGGCCGACGGAGCCACGGGAGGAACAGGGGAATTTTTCCGGCCTAGCTCGACCAGTCGTTGGACGAACACATAGCAGACCGGGATGATGAACAGGCCCGCCGCGGTGGCGATGGTCATGCCAAACACAACCCCCGTGCCCATGGTGCTGCGGGCCGCGGCGCCGGAACCTGTCGCCAGCATCAGCGGCACACAACCGAGAATGAATGCAAACGAGGTCATGAGAATCGGCCGCAATCGCAGCTTCGAGCCCTGAACAGCCGCGTCGAGGATTTCAGTCCCTTCTTCGCGCTTCATCTTGGCGAACTCGACGATGAGAATAGCGTTCTTGGCGGCCAGGCCGATGAGCATGACCAGACCGATTTGGGCGTAGACGTTGAGGTCGAAGTGTCTCACCCACATGCCGACCATGGTTCCGAGGATGACGGTGGGCGTGGCGAGCAGCACCGCGAAGGGCAAGCCCCAACTCTCATACTGCGCCGCCAGCAGCAGGAACACAAACAAGACTGCCATGCCGAAAATGACGGGCGCCTGGCCTTCCGATTTCTTTTCCTGGAGCGTCAGGCCGGACCACTCGTAGCCGACTTCGCCGGGCATCGTTTTCATGACTTCCTCGATGGCCTTTATGGCCTGCCCGGAACTGTAGCCCGGCGCGGGTGACCCCGTGATTTCAGCGGCGTTGTAAAGGTTGAAACGGGTGACGAAGTTGGGGCCGGATATTTTGCTGATTTTGACTAGTGTGCTCAAGGGAACCATTCCGCCCTCGCTATTGCGAACATAGAACTGGCCGATGTCGTCCGGCTCGTTGGTGAATTGGGATTCGGCCTGGAGGAAAACTTTATAAACGCGGCCAAAGCGGACGAAGTCGTTTACATAGAGCCCGCTCAGGTAGGTCTGGAGCGTGGCGAAAACGCTATCCACTGTGACACCGAGCGTGCGGGCTTTTTCGCGGTCCAGTTCCACATTCACCTGCGGTGTTGCGGGATTGAAGGTGGTGCTGAGCCGGCCAATCTGGGGGCGCAAGGCGATGTTGGTTTGGAGTTGGCTCACGTAGTGCGCCAGTTGTTGGACGGAGCCCCCGGAGCGGTCTTGCAGCTGCAGGGTGAAGCCGGACACGTTGCCGTAGCCCGGTAGTGGCGGCGGACCGAAGGCGAAGGCTCTGGCGCCGGGAAGGCCGTAGAATTTCCGGGTCCAATCGCGGGCGATGGCGCTGGCATGCAGGTCGGGGCTCTGCCGCTCTTCCCACGGATCAAGGCCCACAAACATGAGCGCCGCATTGGGCACATTCAGGGAGTTGAGAATATTCATCCCCGCTATTCCCATGGCGGAACGCACCCCGGGCGTGTTGCGCACGATGCTTTCCACCTGTTTGAGGACGACGTCCGAGCGCTGGAGGGACGCGCCTTCCGGCAGCTCGATGGCCACGAAAAGGTAGCCCTTGTCCTCATCCGGAATGAAACCGCCCGGCACAGACTTGCTGATGAACCAGATGCCGGCCACGACCGCGACCAGCAGTAACATCGAGCGCGTCGCCTTGCGGGCGAGGCCGCCGACGATGCCGCCGTAGGTGGTGCTCAGCCAATCGAAGAACTTGTTGAACCCCCGGAAGAACACCGCGATGGGACCGCGGCCCGGGGTGGGTTTCTTGAGCATCAGGGCGCACAGGGCGGGGCTGAGGGTGAGCGCGTTGATGACCGAAAAGACGACCGCCACCGCAATGGTGAGAGCGAACTGGCTGTAAAGCTGGCCCGTCACGCCGCCCATGCTGGCCACCGGCACGAACACCGCGCACAGCACCAGCCCGATGGCAACGACCGGGCCGGAGACTTCCTTCATCGCCTGGCGCGTGGCCTCGACCGGGGTCATGCCGTGTTCCAGGTGGTGTTGCACCGCTTCGACCACCACGATCGCGTCGTCGACCACGATGCCGATGGCCAGAACCAGGCCGAACATTGTCAGCACGTTCACGCTGAAGCCGAGCACCGGAAACATGATGAAGGCGCCCAGCAACGACACCGGCACGGTGCACATCGGGATGAGGGTGGCCCGGAAGCTTTGCAGGAAGACATACACCACGATCAGCACCAGGACGACCGCCTCGAAGAGCGTGTGGACGATCTCCTCCATCGAAGCCTTGATGGGCAGCGTCGAGTCGAGCGTGATGTCATAGGACATATCGGGCGGAAACTTGCTCTTCGCTTCCTCCAGAATTTTCCTCACAGTAGCGGCCGTCTCAATGGCGTTGGCTCCTGGCGCCAGATAAATGCCAATGGCGCCTGCGGGCGACTCGTTCAGCCGCGCCTTCAAGTCGTAGGTCTGCGCGCCGAGTTCCACGCGGGCCACATCCTTGATTTTCACCTGGGAGCCATCGGGATTCGAGCGGATGATGATTTCCTCAAATTCCTTGGGATCTTTGAGCAGGCCGAGGGCGCGGACATTGAACTGGCTTTGCTGGCCCGGGGGGGCCGGTTCGGCGCCAATGCGGCCGGCGGGGGATTGGGCATTCTGCTCCTTGATGGCGTTGGAGATGTCCTGGGGCGTGATGCCCAGGGAGGCGAGCTTGTCGGGCCGCAGCCAGACGCGCATGGAATAATCCTGGGCGGTGAAGTTTTTCACGTCGCCGACGCCCTTGACGCGCTTGAGGGCGTCCACGAGGTGGAGGTCGCAGTAATTGGCCAGGAACACCGCATCGTAAGTGTTGCTGGGTGAACTCAGGCCGATGACCATCAGGATGTCCGGGCTCGAGCGGTTGACCACCACGCCTTCCTTCTTGACCGCCTCGGGCAACTGGGCCTCGGCCTGGCCCACGCGGTTCTGCGTGTTGACCTGCATGATGTCCACGTC
>ENA-UOWG01000610-UOWG01000610.1-activated-sludge-metagenome-genome-assembly--contig:-NODE-610-length-44660-cov-38.243852_pt1 | contig 44660 bp, 38 predicted proteins | sample MGYA00238147_ERZ761563 | MGnify/ENA primary metagenome ERZ761563 (study PRJEB28884, sample SAMN05720216) | anaerobic digester metagenome | isolation source: active sludge of municipal...
AAACCGGCATAACGGATATTCTGGATATGCGGGCGGTGAGGATCTTCAAGATAGACGCTTCATTTGATATATAAGTTACATTGACGGAAAGTCGCATCCGTGAAACACATGCTCCGTAAAATATTCATCTTTTCTAAAATCAAAAAAGGAAGACGAAAAGGTGGAACTGAAGGACATGGATTTTGCAACCATTAAAGGTGGGGATAATTCTCCGATGAGATGCGTAAGCAAGCTGAGGAAATAGCTGAGCAATTTAAGGAACAGGCTGAAGAGGTCAAAAGACAGGCCAAACAAAATCAATAGGCTGGAATAATTTATGGCTGAACACGATAAGAATCCCTTGCTGGCGCTGGTGGACGGCAGTAATTATCTTTATCGAGCCTATTATGGTATCCCGCCACTCACCAACTCGAAGGGTTTTCCCACTAACGCCATTTACGGATTCACCACGATGTTGATGAAACTGCTGCGTGATCTCAGTCCGGACTATGTTGTAGTTACTTTTGATCTCAAAGGGCCGACGATGCGTCATGGCGAATTTGAAGATTATAAGGCCACGCGTAAGCCCATGCCTGATGATCTGATCCCCCAGGTTCCGTTCGTCAAGGATGTCATCCGCGGCTTTTCAGTTTGCATTATGGAAAAACAGGGTATTGAGGCGGACGATCTAATCGGGACGCTCACGGTGCGGGCAAGTAAAAAAGGATGGCGCACGGCCATCATTTCGGGTGACAAGGATTTGATGCAACTCATTGATGATTCAGTCACGATGGTCGATACGATGAAAGACAAAACCTATGACGCGACGGCCGTGAAAGAAAAGTTTGGCGTAGGTCCCGAAAAGGTGGTGGAAATTCTGGGACTGACGGGCGACACGTCCGACAACATTCCCGGTGTGCCGGGCATCGGCCCGAAAACGGCTAAGCGGCTTATTGAAGAATATGGTTCGGTGGAAGCGGTTATTGAAAATGCGGAGAAATTGCACAACGTGAAGCTTCGCGAAAGTTTCCGTCAGCATGCCGAACAGGCAAGGCTCAGTCGTCAGTTGGCGCTGATTCGCAAAGATATTGATATTGATTTTAATTGGCAAAACGCAGCCCGCCGTGAGCCGGATAAGGAATTATTGACCAGGCTTTTCAGTGAATTTGAATTTTCATCACTTTTGCAACAAATCAAAGCCAACGCCGCAAAGCCGGTTAAAGGATGCCGTGTTGTTGCGGATAGAACAGCGCTTAATCAATGCATCGCAAAACTGCAAGACAGTTCGGAAATAGCCTGCGAGATCATCTGGGAGAAAAATCCCCCGCAGGAATTAATCGGCTTGAGCATGAATTCGGGCGGCGAATTGTTTTACATTCCACTTGGTCATACCAATGCTCATATGCAATTAACGGAGAAGGAAGTGCTGGTTGCACTGGCTCTTGTTTTTACGAATACAGAAATTAAGAAATACTTCTATGATTTAAAAACAGCGCTTGTTTCTCTGGAAAATCTTGAAGTGAAATTCGGCGATGACCTGCAATTGGCCGCTTATCTGCTTAATCCGGCCAGGCATTCCTATAACCTTGACGAAATCGGCTGGGAATATCTCCATGAACGTATTCCCGTTCCTAATGACGTGGCGGGGGGCAAGGGGAAAACCTATCCTCTGGCGCTGGTGCCTGTCGACAGGATGGCCGCTTATGCGGGGCAGCGGGCAGACGCGATTATGGCGCTCGCTCCGGCTCTGGACACAAAACTAAAAGAGGCAGGAGTGACCTCGCTCTACCGTGATGTGGAAATGCCGCTGCTATTTACACTGGCTGCAATGGAGAAAAAAGGCGTGTTGGTGGATACCGCGCTTTTGCAGAAGATGTCCGAAGAACTGGAGCAATTGTTGTCTCTGTCCGAAGAAAAAATTCATCGTCTGGCCGGAGAAAAATTTAACATCAATTCTCCCAAGCAATTGCAGGCGATTCTTTTTGAAAAACTCAAACTTCCCAAAGGTAAAAAGACCAAAGAAGGATACTCCACGGATGTGGATGTGCTTTCCGACCTGGCTCGCAGCCATGAACTGCCTGCTGAGATTCTAGCTTACCGTTCTTTGTCCAAGCTCAAATCCACATATGTGGACGCGCTGCCCGCGCTGATCAATCCATACACCGGAAGGATTCATACATCCTACAACCAGACTGTGGCGGCAACCGGCAGACTCTCCAGCAGCAATCCCAATTTGCAGAATATTCCGATCCGGACGTTGGAAGGCAAAAGAATCCGTCAGGCCTTTATCGCCGCGCCCGGTTGTGTTTTGATTTCTGCCGATTATTCGCAAATAGAGCTTCGGGTTCTGGCGCATCTGTCCGAAGATAAAACGCTTTTGGAAGCCTTTGCCTCCGACGAAGACATACATACCCGCACGGCTTCCGACGTTTTCGGCGTCTTTCCGCAAATGGTCAGCCCCGATATGCGAAGGCAGGCTAAGGTCATTAACTTTGGCATTCTCTATGGCATGAGCGCGTTCGGTCTGGCTAAGGAACTGGGCGTTCCCCAGAAAGTAGCCCAAGCTTATATCGACGGTTATTTTGCCCGCTATCAAAAGGTGCGTGATTATCTGGACGGCATTCTGGAAGGTGCAAGGCGCGACGGCTTTGTTTGTACACTGCTCAACCGCCGCCGTTATCTTCCTGAACTCAAAAGTAATGTTCCTGCTATAAGACAATTTGCTGAACGCATGGCCATCAATGCTCCCATCCAGGGCAGCGCTGCAGATTTAATCAAAATCGCGATGATCAATATTGATCGTTTACTGACAAAAAATAATTTGTTTGCACGTCTGATTATGCAGGTGCACGACGAACTGGTCCTTGAAGCGCCGGTCAAAGAAAAAGAAGAAGTCATAGAGATTGTCAGAAGAGAAATGGAAGAAGTGATTAAGCTGAAAGTGCCACTGAAGGTAGAGATTACAACAGGAAAAAACTGGGACGAAGCGCATTAAGGAAATGCTAATATTAGAGCGCTGTGCGCGGCGAGAAAGTTAGAAGTCAAGGACGGACTATCATGAGCAGCATGTGTAGTTAAGTGGAAAAGATGCGCTCCGCCTGAATGACAGCGTTTAGATATTTTGTTGTCGGAGCAATAAATTCCACGAGAAAAGGTGTCACGGCGTGGCGGCTTTTTTCCCTAACGCGTAAGCCTGTTGTATGGCCGATTCGTTTTTCACAATATCTCCTATATCATTTGCGGAGGCCATGACGGTGCCGAGCCAGTGCATTTTAGTCATCTCTACGGTTGATTGAAAACTATGCACAATCGGGTCAGCCGTTTTTACATTTGAATCTCCACAGACGGTGATCAGGCCGATGCGTTTGCCACGCATTTTCGGATAGTAAATTTTTTGCCAGCGCCACTCTGCATCAAAGAAAACACACCACCGATCCAGATAAGCTTTCATTTGTGAGGTCATTGCCCAAAAATAAACGGGGCTGCTGTGGATGATGGCGTAGGCTTCCAGTATTTTTGTCTGAATTTCAGCCATGTCGTCCTTGATGGCGCAAACACCCGTTGTGTTGCATTTCTTGCAGTCTTTACAACCCGCAATGTGCTTGCGGTCGATAATGATTTTTTCCACATCAGCGCCGGTTGCTTTGGCTCCTGTCAGCGCATGACTGAGGAGAACGTCACTGTTGCCTCCTATTCGCGGACTTCCCATAATGCCGAGTACTTTCATATTTGTCCTCCTGATCCATATTATACTCATAACAACTTAAACTGTTTATGGAGGTTATCTCTTTTGCGTTAATTTGTAAATAATAAGGTAAGATTTTACATTAACTCCTTGAACGACCGAATAAGAGAATAAATTTTTTCTACGATTAAAAGATTTCCATGTTAAAATAATTAAAGAACTAAATATTTATATATGTTAAAAAACTTCACGGCCGAACTGACGCCCGATTTACAAAGACATCCGGTGATGATTATGATCAAACCTTACTGTCAATTCAAGTATAACGCTGCCGAAAGCGGCAACTTTACCGTCATCGCTCATCGTGGCGCGTCGGCTTATTTCCCGGAAAATACGATGGTCTCGTTTGAAGGTGCGATAGCGCTGGGCGCGGATATGGTAGAGCTTGATGTCCAGCTCACCGCAGACGGCGAAGTGGTTGTCTTTCATGATGAAAGAATATCCCGCTGCACGAACGGTCGTGGAAGTATTGCCGATTATACGCTTGTCGAATTGAAGAAGCTTGATGCCGGCAGCTGGTTTGACAAAAAATATGCAGGTGCACGCTTGCCAACGCTTGTGGAGGCTCTGGAGCTTTGCAAAGATAAAATCGCCGTCAATGTTGAGATTAAGACCGAGGCTGTAACGGATACAATTTCCAACGGCATCGAAGAAAAATGCCTGCGAATCGTCGATAAAATAGCAATGCGCAAGCATGTTGTGTTTTCCAGTTTTGACCCCCGCGCCGTTCAACATCTCAAGCAAATCGATGGTCAGATACCTGCCGCTGTTTTGTTTACGAAAAAACATTATGGTTCACAATTACCTTCAGAGATAATTGCTGCACTGGGCGCTGATGCCATCAACTGCTCCCAACGCGAGCTCAGCAAAGAATGGCTTGCCGATCTGAAGCAACATGGCATTCCGGTGAATGTCTATACGGTCAATGACGAAAAAAGTATGAGGCGGTTGCTTGCCTTGGGTGTTGACGGCATCTTTACAAATTGGCCGGATGTTTTAAAGAATGTGCTGATGGATTATCAGTGGATATAAGGATTGAGGAGTGAGGAGTTCGCAAATATTCATGCAGGATAACAATGCCTTAAAAGAAAAAATGACTTCCGCGCCGCGCAGCCCCGGCGTTTATATTATGCTTGACGCGCTGGGGAAGGTGATCTATGTGGGCAAGGCCAACGATCTGAAAAGCCGGGTCGATTCTTATTTTACCGGCAAGGATACGCGATCAATGGCGCCGTTTTTGATGGCCCGGTTAAACAATATTGAGTTCATCACGACGGCCACTGAAAAAGAAGCGCTGATTCTGGAAAACAACCTTATCAAGAAGCACCATCCCCGTTACAATGTTATATTGCGCGACGATAAAACCTATTATCATCTGTCTCTTGATCCGGCGGAAAAATATCCCCGACTGCAACTTGTGCGAAAGAGACTCAACAACACGGCGCTCTATTTCGGCCCGTATCCTTCAGGACTGGCCGCCAAGGAAACGTTACGCTTTGTTCAGCAGGTTTTTCCGTTACGCACCTGTCGCAACCGGGATTTTCTGCTCAGATCCCGACCATGCCTGGAATATCAAATCGGACGGTGCCTAGCGCCTTGCAAGTGCTTGATTGATGAAGCTGAATACCGGAAATTGGCCGAAAACGCCGTGTCCTTTCTGCAGGGGCGTCGCCGTGAACTGATTTCCGATTTGAAAAATCAAATGGAAGAAGCGGCGCAAGACTTAAACTATGAGGAAGCAGCGCGTTTACGTGACCGCATCGGCGCGCTCGAACTCGCGTTGGAAAAGCAAAATGTGGACTGGGGCAGCGCTCAGGATCAGGATGTGCTGGGCATCTATGCTGATCAAGACACGAATCAGCTCTGCATTTTATTTGTGCGTGGCGGAAAGTTATTGGGCAGTAAATCATTTACCCCTTTAAAAACAAAAGCGGACAAAAGTGAAATAATTTCGTCGGCGCTGCAGCAGTATTACGACGGCTTCAACGTGCCGGAAGAGATTATCCTTCCCGGTCATCTTCCCGATGAAAATGTAATCGCCGAATGGCTTGCCGACAAAAAGCAAAAGAAAGTGCTGATTTCGGTTCCTCGACGTGGCGCGAAAAAAGCGCTGCTCGATATGGCCTGCGCCAATGCTCGCGAGTTGCTCATATCAGGCCAAAAGAAAGCGGAACAGAGAACTGCCGCCCTGCAAGTCCTTCAGGATAAATTGTCTCTGAGTCAACTGCCACGACGAATAGAGTGCTATGATATTTCCAACATCAGCGGCAAAAACGCCGTGGGGTCGATGGTGGTTTTTCAGGATAGCGAGCCGGATAAATCCGGTTATAGGCGCTTTCGCATTAAAGCCATAGACGAACCGGATGATTACGGCATGATGCGCGAAGTGCTGACCCGACGTTTTAAAGGATCCGATCCGCTGCCGGATCTGGTAGTTGTCGATGGTGGCAAGGGACAGCTTAATGTCGCGCTTTCTGTTTTGGGTGAGTTGAAGATTAAACTGGATGTGATTGGACTGGCCAAAGAAGAGCGAACATATCTGGCCGCAAAAAACAAGCTCCGGGGAAAAGCCGTAAAGTCGGAGGATCGTGTTTATCTGCCGCGCCGTAAAGATGCTGTCTTTCTTTCTTCCCGGCCTGCCGCACTGTTGCTCCTGCAACGGGTTCGCGATGAGGCGCACCGCTTTGCTGTGAGTTACCATCATACGTTGAAACAAAAAAATGACTTCCATTCGATTCTAGATACAATTCCCGATATGGGTAAAGAGCGCAAGAAGAAGTTGCTTAAACATTTAGGCTCGGCGTATCAGGCTCAAAATGCCTCGCTTGAAGATTTGCAAAAGGTCCCGGGAATTGGTAAGGAGTTGGCAGAAAAAATTTATTCTTATTTGAGAAATGAAAAGTGAGCCTGTTAAATTAGTATGAGTTTGTTAACGATATTTCTTCTGGCGGTGGGGCTTGGTGTGGATGCGTTTTCCGTAGCCATTGGCATCGGCGCGTCGAACAACAAAAAATCCTGGGCCCCTGTTTTGCGGCTTTCCCTTGCTTTCGGTCTTTTTCAGTTTGTCATGCCGCTAATCGGTTGGTTGGCCGGTTCGACGGTGGTCGATAGAATTCAGTCTTTTGATCACTGGATTGCTTTTGCGCTTTTGGTATTGGTTGGTGGAAAAATGATCCGGGAAGGGCTCGAAAAAGAAAGCGATGAACAGAAGACCGATCAAACGCGCGGCTGGCCGCTCTTTCTCCTTTCGATAGCCACCAGCATTGACGCACTGGCCGTGGGATTTAGCTTTTCTCTCTTGAAAACCGCCCTTTTATTTCCAGCAGCAATCATCGGTGTTGTTTGTTTTATGATGACGGCCGTCGGTATGATTTTCGGCAAAGGATTGGCGCGGATATTCGGCAAGAAAGTGGAGATCCTGGGTGGTCTGGTTTTGATCGCCATCGGCATGAAGATACTGATCGAACATTTAGGCTAAAAGCGCAGGCTCAGGAATAACCCCCTGGAGGGGGCGCAAGGTTCAAAGAAAAAGTTTATCACTGCCAGATGGGGATAAAAAAAGAGGCTGAAATATGTTCTATCAGGTAATCAAAGTCGGGAAAGACGAAATCGGTTTGGTGTGGGACGAAGCCGGAAAGAAGGTGAGGGTGGAATATGTTTATCTGCCTGGTGATAAAGGAAAGATGGCCAACAGAATTGTCCGGGATTTTCCCGCAGTCCATAAAACGCAGCACTCGATTTCCAAAGACATTGATCAGTTGATTGCTGGTTTATACAACGGCCAAAAAAAGAATTTTGATTTATCGCTCCTGAATTTATCGAAGCTTACGGATTTTTCAGCTAAAGTATTAAGACAAACTTACAAAATACCTCACGGAAAAGTGGCCACTTACTCCGGTCTGGCGGCAAAGATAGGCAATCCGCGAGCGGCCAGAGCGGTAGGCACGGCGCTGGCCGATAATCCTTTTCCTATCCTTATTCCTTGTCACCGGGTGATTCGAGCTGACGGACAACTTGGCCAATTTGGCGGAGGCAGTGACATGAAGAAAAAACTGCTTGAAAGAGAGGGGATTATTATTGACCCACAAGGTGTGGTGCCTTTGAAACATATGTCGTATTGAGCCATCAATAACCATACAGGATGATGTCAAGACTTATGCCAATCAGATAGTCGGCAATGAAGAGCTGGTCCCAATGCTTGGGGTCCTCTATGCGTCATACTTTGCGGAGATAGGGAGAGCGTGCCACAGCTCATATCAGCCTCAGGAAGGGGTTAGAGTGACATGATTCAGGAATTTATGAATATCTCAAAGATTTCGAATGATTTACTCCTCGATGGCTTCACACTTATGCTTGTGGGGCATATCGCCTTTGGTCGGAACCAGCTTGTGCCCATCGGTAAAGTTCACTATGTCTTTCACTGGCTTTATGGCAAATATGAACCACAGATTCTGAAATTGGTGGACTGGTTTTTACGCAAGAGATTCTTTACCGATACGGTAATTGGCCGGACCATCTTCGTCGGCATCGCCATGGCTGGTCATTACCTGCCTCATGGCATTGTCGTGACAACTCAGCCAGCCACCAGCTAAACTCTGTGTAAATTACATCCCTGGAATTATCCATATCTCTACCCCTTCATACTCTGCTCATTGGCCACAGCATCCTTCCAATGCTATTACAGGACAAAGAACATACATTAAAACTGAAAGAGGGTAATAACTCGCTCCATCAGTTGCAAAGAGCGATAATTTCTTCATCATCTAGAATTCTCATTCACCCGGTATGGTGTTTTCAAATATTGTCTGGCTTCAATCTGTGCAGCGCCATCAGCCCCTTCGGTTTTCAACACTCGTCGATAATAATCCTCTGCATATTTTCGCTCCTGGCGTATCTCATGGATCATGCCCAAATACAGAAGCGATCTGGCTGTGGTACGCATATTATAAAAAGATTTGTCTTGAATTGCTTTGTGAAAGTATGATTCTGCTCTTCCATACTCCCCACGATTAAAATGGATTCTTCCCAGCAACTGGTAATAACGAGGCTGAAGCTGAGGCATATAGGGCGGTGTTCCAAGGCGGATATTCGTTTCTATCTGGGCGGCAATGGCCTCCGCTTCTTCAAGCCGGCGCAACTCAAGCAAGGCCACACAATGCATAAAATAAAAACTATAATTGTTCGGGAACTTTCTTTGCAACTGCAGAATGATCGGCAGCGCCTTGGAAGGTTGTTTTTCGTAGTTCAGGTAAACCGCTGCCAGTTCGACCTGTGCGATGTCGCGCAGCAGGTACCCCTGTTGCGCTGCTATTTGTAATTCTTGAAGCCCCTTCTGGCGGTTCCCTTCTGTAATTAATAAAGACGACAGAAATCCGGTCACGCCGGCATAATGATCAATATGGTAGTGAAGCAGACCCATTAAAAAATCAATATCATGATTGCCTGGATCAACCGACTTGGCCGCCTCCAGGTAATGCCAGATATTTGATGTTTCCTGTGCCATAACGAAGTAGTGTTTCTCCTTAACAGCCCAGTAAACCTTGGCTATTTTTGCCAGCGCCACGGCAAGAGAGGCCTGCGTGTCTTTCGGAAATCCGGCAATCCTTTTCTCTCCCCGGGCAATGGCTTCTTCAGAATAATGAAAAATCTTCTCTTTTTCCTTCTGCCGCTGTTCAAGAGTGAAGCACATATCATAAGCAAACAGATGCAGCATCGCCTCCATGGCATATCCGATCGGATTATCGGGTTCCAGATCCACCGCTTTTTTTAGGCTAACATCGGCGGCATCTTCTTCCAGATTAAAAGATTCACTGATCCCTTGTAAAAGGTTGGTCTGGTAGCTGCTGGTGCGAAGTTTCGGCACACTCGTCTCAGAGGCAAAAACTTGATAATTTGCAAGCAGCAAAAACATAGAAAAAAGCAGCGTCAAAATATTCTTCATCATATCAATTTATGCTAAAGATTTATTCAACCTCGTTTTGAAAATATTTAAAAATGAGCAAAAAAAGAAGTCCCTGCAATCGGGACTTCTTTTGCTAAGTTATGCTGATTTTACATCAACAAGGTTACATCAACAAGGTTTTATCCTCGCCCATACCCATCATACCGTCGAGGATATATTTGTTGCCATCCTCGTCGCGAACATAGCCTTCCAACTCGCCGAAGGCAACGTAATAATCAATATTGACGACAACGGCGTGCAGAATCATCGGGTTGATGCCGTACACCTTAAATGTAAGATTGACCATATCATGCTCGTCCTTAACCGTCCATACGGCGTAGCCCTTGAAATCCTTTGTCTCGGGTTCGCGCTTGAACGTCACTGGAGGAAGAAGACTAATTTCGTTTTCAAACCAGATGATATTTTCGTTGTAGGCGTCCTGGTTGACGGATTGATTTCTTGTAAGGTTGAAGGCAAAGAATTTCTTTTCACCGTTGATTTCGCATCTGCCCATCGTGGTTACCCAGTCGTAGTGAGCGCGGCGTGGATAATAACCTCTATGGTCGTCGACAATCGCGGTGGAATCCTCGTCGGTGATCATTTCCTCGCCGTTGATAACCAACCTGCCCTTTGCCGTAAAGAAATCTTTCTGACTGTAAAGAGGTCTGTTTTTACCGAACGGAATACTCACAACACTCGGCTTGCTCAGACGTGTAAGCTCGAAATCGTACTCAATCTGCGCCTCGTCGGATTTGTGTTTGCCGTAAAGACGGCATTTGCCCTTGTCGAAGTTGTTTACGTATTTGATTTGCCCGACCTCGGTCGTCGCCTGTGCGACGCTGCCGTTGATGAGGTTGGGCGCAATAGTCGTATCCTTGCTTTTTAGATTGGTATCCCAGCAATAGACCTTATGCGTACGCTTGTCATAAAAGATGTGCAACACCTTGCCGAATATTCCCATATCACAGCAAACCGCGAGGAGGACTCCGTTTTTTAGGTGCACTTCCGTTGCTTCCCAAAGCGTGAGCTTGAGCCTGTTCATCCACTGCGGCGCACGCGTCGGCTTTTTGAGTTTTACGATATCCATATCCTCGAACTCTTTGTCGAACGTTCCGAAAACGCACGAGCCGTCGTTGTTGACCATGCTTTTAGGTGTGGCAATGGAGCGTCTCTTCTCGGCAATAAATTTGCTATATTCTCCCATATTGACCATTCCTTAGGAACTATTGATAAGAGCTTCTTTTTTGTGAATGGAAGTATAGAAAACGCGGTCTTGTATGTCAAGAAAATCGTTACAAAAGATCATGACCACAATAACGGTAAAAAGATATAAGGTTCTCCTTATAGATGCTGACCATCAAAGGTTTGCTACTCATTGTAATTTACAAGCTGGATGAACCAAGATAATCCTACGGTCACGAATAACAAAACCCCCTCAGTCTTAGAGACCTGAGGGGGCAATATTTACAGATCATGTTTGTTGTTGTAGCGGCTGCTTCTTTACCACTTCCAATCAGGTTACAATGTTCTTCACTGCATCAATAACAGGGTTGGTAAACAGCGCCATCAAAATGGTGTAAAGAGCAAAGGCGCCAACAACTTCCGCCGTGTACATCTTGTTATACTTCCGCTTCAGGCTGACTAAAATCAGGCCGCCCACTATCAAACAGCCCAATTGAAAATACGGGAAATTCGTCGCTCCCGCTGCTGCATACTCCGCAAAACCAAAGGTTGCCGTTAAAAGAACTACTGCCGCCGCCGCTACGATGGTTCCTAATGTCTTTTTCATGATCTGTTACCTCCTGAGGGTGGTTTGTTTATTTGCCTTATCACTAATGAAATTTGCGTGCCAAGCTTACAAAGTGATGCCAATATGTTCATAACTTATTGAAATAGAAAGATAATAATTTTTTATTGACTTGCCGATTATGGATGAAACTTTCCTTATTTGCCTCTTCCCGTTCAATGAAACATTCAAACCATTGAACGAATTATTTAAATGTCGGCATTTGGTCTGTCGTCTCAGGTTACCGGACGCATTCAGCAACTGGTGGGCTTGCAGCCGGCATGAATTGAGACCATGGATGAGGATTACCGAATTGATACCGGGGAGCCCTATAGGATGATATATTTCCTTTACAGCGGTGAAAAAAATTTATAGGCTTTAAAAAAGAAAGAAATGGGAAAATGTGCAATGACACAGAATACAACAAAATCAGTCGTCAGCTTTCGGCGACGATCAATACTCTTGTTAATTTTACTGCTGACCATATTTCAACTTCAACCGGCGCTGGCCATGCCTGTCTCGGATAGTTCCAAAGCTGTTTCCGCCGCGGCTATGAAACTTGTTGGGTTTGGAACCGATCCCAAAGCCGGGCTCGACGTTCAGGCCGTCGCTACGCTTGTGGATTATGTTCTGGGATCTAAACCGAATAAAGAAATCGATCTGCCGACTGTTCATAAAGCTTCCGGGGCCTATTATGAATTCGATACAAGGATAAATTTTTCCAATTTTCTCCAATACTCTTATAATAACCAAATTCCTTCGGTAGTTACAAGCCCGTCGTCTCTTCGCTATTCTCTATGGAACGGCCAAGAGGGTAGATTACAGCCATTGCCCAATAGTTGGACACTTGCCTCACCGGATGGCAAGCCTACGATCATTCGCGGATTACAGCGTGATGCCATCACACCGGATCTCACCACCGGCGTTTACTATGAATACGACCTGAACAGAACGTTCATCTTGCTTAATCACAAAGGACGGCAAACGCTCATCACCGTATCCAAGCAGATCAATATATCCGACGTTGGTAAAAAGGGTTTCATCCTGGGGAATGACGACGATTGGAATTATTACTATTCGGGTGAACCCGGATCCGCTAAGGCTGGTTTAGGCTGGGTTAAATCCTATATCTATGATTATTTTTCCGTGACCGTTTATGTTGAGACGGGCTCTTCGCCTTCCATGGTCAGAACCGGCATTTTTCAATGGGTTCGGGCAGGATGGTCCGGAGTTAATTTTGTTGAAACCCAACATATCATTAAGGGCATAAAACGATATGCCAAAAATTCAAAATCAATTCTTGAATCACCGAACCTGCCGGCGCCAAACCAACTAGCCTTGGCTTATCAGCGGCTTTCATCCTTACCCCAAAGTGATTTACTGGGGAAATATACGGCTTTGCAGCAAGCCCGACGGTCCCTGGCCGTTCAGAGTGGCAAAATAGAAACTAATAAAACTAAAAGGCAGGACTCCTATGCCGGCACCTCTAAAGAACAAATTGTTGAAGAATTGATGTTGGAATATTTGAAAGTTGCCTTGGGCAAGCCATCCTTGCTAGGGAAAAAAGTTATTTAGGGTCTCATCTCATAAGCTATCCAACGCTTTAGCGGTATTGTATCGATCAATCCATTCCATTGTTCTTCGATTACCCATAAAAACGTCTTGACAGAATGTTTCTATTTGGCTATATGGCCAAATAAGAAAGGAGATGGTAATCCATGAAAGAATCCATCAGGTCCAGGTATGAGGCACGCGCGAAGATTCTTAAGGCGATGGCACATCCCAGCCGTTTGCTGATCATTGAGGAGCTGCAAAAGAAGGAACGCTGTGTTAACGAGCTGACTGCAATGGTTGGCGCAGACACGTCCACCGTTTCCAAACATTTAAGTGTGCTGAGAAACGCGGGATTGGTGATCGATGAAAAAAGGGCCAACTGCATTTATTATACGCTGCGCTGCACATGCATTCTCGATTTTATCGGCTGCGTAGAGGATGTGCTTGCCGCAAAAGCCGAAGATCACAAAAAAATTATGAAATCCTGTAAGAAATAGGAGGTTGTCATGAAAATTGAAATTCTGGGAACGGGTTGTGCCAAGTGTATCAAACTCGAAGAGCTGGTGCATGATGTTATAAAAGATTCCGGTGTGAACGTAGAAATATCCAAGGTCAAAGACATCAAACAAATCATGGCCTATGGTGTGATGACGACGCCGGGTTTGGTCATTGATGGACATGTCAAAATTGCCGGGAAAATGCCTACGCCCGACCAGATTAAAAGCTGGCTTACGAAATGAAAGAAAAGCTGACTGCCTTTTTTCAGGCAGAAAAAATAATAAATTAAGAAGGAATTTATGTCGGAACACATTGGCAGCAGGTTGTCATTTCTGGATCGGTATCTCACGGTGTGGATTTTTGCCGCTATGCTTTTGGGTGTTGGACTGGGCTATTGTATCCCCGGCGTGGAAGCCTTCATTAATTCATTTCAGGTGGGAACCACCAATATCCCCATTGCGGCGGGGCTTATTTTGATGATGTACCCGCCGTTTGCCAAGGTGAAGTATGAGGAAATGCCGCAGGTTTTCCACAATGGGAAAGTCCTCGGACTTTCTTTAGTCCAAAACTGGTTGATCGGCCCCGTTCTGATGTTTATCCTGGCCATTGTGTTCCTGCCGGACAAGCCGGAGTATATGGTAGGTCTTATCATGATTGGCCTGGCACGCTGTATCGCGATGGTGATTGTCTGGAACGAACTGGCAAAAGGCAATACGGAATATGCCGCAGGCCTCGTCGCCTTTAACAGTATTTTCCAGGTGCTTTTTTACAGCGTGTTCGCCTGGTTCTTTATCACCGTGCTGCCGCCCTATTTTGGATTTTCCGGCAGCGTTGTGGATGTCAGTATCCGCCAGATTGCTGAAAGCGTCTTTATCTATCTGGGCATTCCCTGCATCGCCGGCGCCTTGACCCGCCTCATTGGCGTAAAGCTTGTGAGAAAAGAGCGGTATCATGCGCGCTTTGTGCCGCTGATCAGTCCGCTCACGCTGATTGCTCTACTTTTCACCATTGTGGTGATGTTCAGTCTGAAGGGAAATTTGATTATTACGCTGCCGCTCGATGTCGTGCGGATTGCCATCCCGCTGTTGATCTATTTTGTGGTCATGTTTCTGGTGTCGTTCTATCTGGGTAGAAAATTGGGTGCGGATTATTCCAAAACAACGACGCTGGCTTTTACGGCAGCCAGCAACAATTTTGAGCTGGCGATTGCGGTGGCGATTGCTGTTTTCGGCATCAACTCCGGCGCTGCTTTTGCAGCCGTCATCGGCCCGCTTGTCGAGGTGCCGGTGATGATCGGCTTGGTAACCGTAGCTCTGAAGTTTCAGAAAAAATATTTTTCCGCGAAAGCTTAAATTAACTCTTTATGCAGGAGGTTTATGGATTTATGTTTGAAAAATTAAAGTTACCGTTTGCTGCCATATACATTGCAGCTTTTCTTTGCTTGTTTGTTTTTGTGTCAAGCGCAGACGCTCAGCGGGTAATTCCTTCGATGGGGGTTGGCCCTCATGAAGTGCTTATGTTTTCCGACTATTTCTGCCCGCCCTGCAATCGGATTGACATAAAGGCAGAACGGTTGATGAAAGAGTTGCTGGAGACGGGGAAAGTTAAGATTACATTTGTTGATGTTCCCTTTCATAGCGCGACACCCATCTATGCCAAGTATTACCTCTACGCGGTTAACGCCAAGGCTGATTCCGGCAACGTTTTTCACGTTCGCAGGATCCTTTTTGATGCTGCACAAGCAAAGCGCATTCAGAAAGAGGATGCTCTGATTGCTTATTTGAAAGAAAAGAAAATATTCTGGAAAGCCATGGATGAAAAAGCCATTTTCCCGCTCTTGAGTGCTCTCATCAAAGAAAAGAAAGTGGATCAGACGCCGACCTGCGTTATCCGATATCCACTGGCTGGCGAAAAGAAATATGTCGGTGATGTCGAAATATGGGACGGACTGATGCAGCTGAAAGCCATGCTGAAGGCTGGAAGAAAATAGTTTAAGCGACGAACATAGCCGAAAAGGATGGCCACGATGAAAGAATGGCAGAAGTTTTTATTCATTATTGCGATATTCCTGGGTGCTTATTTTATTTCCTGGGAATCAACGCTTATTCGGCAATCCGGTCTGGAAGCCTTTATGATGCTTCAGGAGTATGCCCGCCAGCATGTGCTCACTTGCCTGATTCCGGCATTTTTTATCGCCGGAGCAATTACCGTCTTTGTTTCTCAGGCGGCGGTGCTGAAATATTTTGGCGCAACCGCCAATAAAATTTTGTCCTATTCGGTTGCTTCCATATCTGGGACAGTACTAGCCGTTTGTTCCTGTACAGTGCTGCCCCTGTTCGCAGGCATTTATTCACGCGGCGCCGGAATCGGCCCGGCCACTGCGTTCCTTTATTCCGGCCCGGCCATCAATGTGCTGGCCATTATCCTGACCGCCAAAGTGTTGGGTTGGCAGATGGGGCTTGCCCGTGCTGTCGGCGCCATTTCGTTTGCTGTGATTACGGGTTTGCTGATGGCGTTTATCTTTCGAAAGGACGACGCCCAGAGACAAACCGGAGAACTCTTTCTGCCGGAAGAAGATGGAAAGGCAAGGGCATTGTGGCAGGATGCGCTTTACATGCTGACCATGGCGCTGATTCTGATCTTTGCCTCTTTTGCCAGACCAACGGAAACTGACGGCGGTCTCTGGAGATTGATCTTCAGCGCCAAGTGGTATTTGACCGCAGTCCTGATCATTGTTTTAGCCATCATGCTCAAGAAATGGTTTGTCAAAGAGGAGCTGAAGGGCTGGGTGGAGGCCACCTGGGGATTTTCCAAGCAGATCCTGCCGCTTTTACTGGGTGGCGTGTTGGTTGCGGGATTTCTTCTGGGACGTCCCGGCCATCCGGCGCTGATTCCCGAACATTATATCCAGGCGTTGGTCGGCGGCAATTCATTGTGGGCTAATTTCTTTGCCTCGATTGTCGGCGCACTGATGTATTTTGCCACACTCACAGAAGTGCCCATTTTGCAGGGTCTGATCGGCGCTGGTATGGGGCAAGGCCCGGCTTTGGCTATGCTTCTGGCTGGCCCTGCTTTGTCACTTCCCAGTATGATTGCTATCGCGAGCATCATGGGAATCAAGAAGACTGCCGTTTACTGCTCCATCGTGGTGGTTCTTTCGACCATTGCCGGAATGGGCTACGGGTGGTTGCTGTAAATATTTCTTGTAAAGGTCATGGATATTTGATTAATATTCTATGACAAATTTTAAGGCTTCACCAATGAAACATTGTTCTTTATTGGATGGAACCGGTATTATATTGAAATATATGGGTTAAGAGAAAAACGTGAGGAGAAGCTATGGGTGAAGGCATAAATGATTACACCAAGAACATCGTTGATTTGAGACGCCACATGTGGATGGATGGCATCGAAGTGGAATTGCGACGGCTGATCTGGCAGATTGCCGTGGTTGGTAAGTACATCTCCGCCAAAATTCATGAATCCAACCGCAAGTTGGCCGGTTTTAAAAATATTTACGGTGAAGAACAACTGGCGTTGGATCGTGTCACCGACGACATCCTGAAAAATAAATTACAAAACTCTGGATTTGTGAGCCATTACGCCTCTGAAGAGTTGGACGACATCGTCGCCATCGGCAAGGGCCAGGAGAAATATATTGTCACCGCCGACCCGCTCGACGGCTCTTCACTGGTGGACACCAATCTGGCCATTGGCACGATCATCGGCATCCACAACAAATCCATTTTTGATAGCGGAAGAAATTCGATGGTGGCCGCACTTTACATCACATACGGGCCGCTGATCACGATGATCTATTCGGCGGGGAAAGGTGCGCACGAATTTGTTCTGGATCGAGAAGGAGAATACGTCCTTTCCGAAGAAAAAATTCGACTCAAGGAAAAGGGGTCTATCTTTTCACCTGGTGGTCTGCGCCGCGACTGGACGGATACCCATCTGAGGTTTATTGAAAAACTGGAGGAAGACGGCTACAAGCTGCGCTATAGCGGTGGATTTGTTCCCGACATTAATCAGGTTCTGATTAAAAGGGGCGGTCTGTTCACCTATCCCGCGCTGAAAAAATCGCCTCAAGGTAAGCTGCGGCTGCTGTTTGAATTGCAGCCAATGGCTTTTATTATGGAACAGGCCGGCGGTCTTGCCACGGACGGTAAAGAAGATATTTTGTCCTTGAAGGTTACCTCGGTTAATCAACGTGCGCCGGTTTACATCGGCTCTGCGGCGGAAGTGCAAATGGCGGGGCAATTCCTGTCGCAATAATTACAGATTAAAGGAGCAGCCATGATTTACGAAAACAAAGATCAGTTGAAAAAAGGATGCGAATCGATTCTTGCCTTTGACGGTGGTAATGTCCGCGTTTTAGATGAAGGCAGGTTTCAGGGTAAGTTGATTGACGATTTGATTTATACGGTTGTGTTCAGTCCCGACCCGGCCACACAAGAAGCCGCGGGTTTTCTTATTCGCCGGGGAGCCGCCGCGATGGGGATTGTGTCCGCGTCAATTCAACCGCTTTATGAGGCGATGGGAAGAAAAGAGGTTGGCGGTTTTACAGTGCCGGCGATCAATATCCGCGGCATCAGCTATGATGTTGCGCAGTCCGTATTTCGTGCCGCAATGAAAGGGAAAGTAGGACCGGTTCTCTTTGAAATTGCCCGTTCGGAAATCGACTATACCAAGCAAAGACCTTTCGAATACACCTGCGCCATTACCGCGGCGGCCGTCAAATCGAACTGGCGGGGCCCGGTTTTTCTGCAGGGCGATCACTTTCAGATGAACGCCAAGAAATTTTCCGCTGACGCAGATAATGAAACACAGACGGTTAAAAACTTGATTTGGGAGGCTATCGAAGCCGGATTTTATAACATCGACATTGACACCTCCACACTGGTTGATTTGTCTCAGCCCACGGTCAAAGATCAGCAGAGAACGAACTTTACACTCGCGGCTGAACTGACCACGATGATTCGCGATCTGGAGCCGGAAGGCATGACGATTTCCGTAGGTGGTGAAATCGGCGAAGTAGGAGGCAAGAACAGCACGGTCGAAGAGCTGCAAGTTTTCATGGACGGCTATCTGGAGGAACTCAAAAAGCGCGGCGATGCCTTCAAAGGGATCAGCAAGATCAGTGTCCAGACCGGGACGACGCACGGCGGTGTGCCGCTGGCCGACGGCACGGTCGCGAAAGTCAAAATTGATTTTGACGTTTTGCAGAAACTATCCGAAATCTCCCGTTTGCAGTATGGGCTCGCCGGCGCTGTTCAGCATGGCGCTTCGACGCTGCCTGATGAAGCGTTTTACCGCTTTCCCGCCACCGGCACCGCCGAGATTCATCTGGCGACCGGGTTTCAGAATATGATTTTTGACAGCAAAAGTTTTCCGGGTGAGCTGCGGGTGAAGATTTATGATCATCTGAAAGCAAATATGAAAAACGAATGGAAGGAAAAAGATACGGAAGAGCAGTTCATTTATAAAACCCGCAAAAAAGGCTTCGGACCGTTCAAACTGGAATTGTGGCATCTGCCGGAAGATATCCGCAATGGCATCTGCGCCGAACTGGAGCGTCAATTTGCCTTCTTGTTTGACAAGCTCAAAGTCAACGGCACCAGGCCTGTTCTCGACCAATATGTTCAGCCGGTCGATGTGCCGCTGAAAATGCCTGCAGCGTTGAAGTAATTAAACATGAAAGCGGCTGTTTTGGAGAAAATTACGAATGTTCGTGAGAATCCGCAGCCGCTTTCTTTTGTGGATGTTCCCGATCCCGTGCCCGGCACGGGACAAATTCTGATCCGTGTGTCCGCCTGCGGAGTGTGTCATACGGAACTCGATGAAATCGAAGGCCGGACGCCGCCTTCTTCTTTCCCATTTATTTTAGGACATCAGATTGTCGGGGTGGTCAAAACGCCGGGCCCGCAGGCGATGAAGTTTTCCGAAGGTCAAAGAGTCGGCATCGGCTGGATTGGTTCAGCCTGCGGAGATTGTCCAGACTGCAAGCGAGGCATGGATAATCTTTGTCCGGATTTTAAAGCAACCGGCCGAGATTTACCCGGCGGTTACGCGCAATATGTCGTTGCTGAGGAAGATTTCGCTTTTTCCATCCCTGGTATTTTTTCTGATGCGCAGGCTTCGCCGCTTTTGTGCGCGGGTGCCATCGGTTACCGCTCGCTTCGTCTGGCCGGCCTTACCGATGGCCGGCCATTGGGACTGACCGGTTTTGGAGCGTCGGCGCATCTGGTTTTACATCTGGTCCGTCATCTTTATCCCCATTCCGAAGTGTTTGTTTTTGCCCGCTCCGAGCGCGAGAGGAAATTTGCGCTGGAGTTAGGCGCAGTCTGGACAGGCGATACAACTGAAAAGAGTCCACGAAAGCTTGCGGCCATCATCGACACAACGCCTGTATGGAAACCTGTGGTCGAAGCTTTGGAAAATCTCGCGCCGGGCGGCAGACTGGTGATCAACGCCATCCGCAAGGAAGACGGAGACAAGGATCAGCTCCTCAGACTCGATTACCCGCTCCATCTGTGGCAGGAAAAGGAAATCAAGAGCGTAGCGAATGTCGCGCGCAGCGATATTGAGAAATTTCTGGCGCTGGCTGCGCAGATACCGATTATTCCGGAAGTGGAAGAATATCCCCTCGCTGATGCCAACCGGGCGCTCGCTGAATTAAAGGCAGGCATTATCCGCGGCGCAAAAGTATTGCGAATGAATTAATCCCCGACCTGCCAGCTGACGACATACTCCAATGATTTTATCTGAGGCGCAGAATCTTCTCTGCACCAGAATCCTTTCAGACCCAGTTGCTGTGCCGTCAGCTCAAAATGGCACATCGCAATGCCCATATCGATATCCTGCAAAGAAACCTCTTGTGGATACCAGTAACCGGGTGTGCGCGAAAGGTAAAAGGAAAAAGTTTTTCGGTCTTCTTGATAGACAATTCGCCAGGGCTGCTTATTGGATGCCGAAGGCGCCAGCCGGACATTTTCCAAGGCTTCGGCATAAGGACCAGCCTCATTCCGGGAAAGCGGCGAAGAGAATGTGTCGTTAAAAAAAAGTTCCGACCAGGGTTTGCGAAAATCGGAACCGGCAATGCGCCGCATGACTCGTTCTATCAGGCTGCGTTTATCCGCCGCATAGCCTATGGGGCTGATGCTGGGCAGCACTTCGCCCGGGCGCAAACCGGCGGCCCGGCCAAACGCGCCAATCGAAAAGGTGCCGCCCAGCCAGCAGGTTCCCAGATCCAGTTCGGTTGCTTTTAAAATGAGCTGTTCCTTGCAGTATCCGTAATTCTGAGCGGCCATCGGCAGCGTCGGCTGGAGAATCCCCGCAAGAAAAAGACGAGCGTTTTTGATCACACCGTAAGTGCCCAATTTTTTCCAATCCTCGCGAGACAAAGACGCCATAGAGATCAGCACAAATCGAGGTGTGTGACCAAATGGCCCCTGGCGCGGCGTGTTAACTGCATCTGAAAATTGCCGCAGGACGGAACCGGGAATCGGTTTGTCCGCATAGGACCGGCACGAATACCGTTTTTGAATGATGTTCGACACAGGTGTCATGATGCCTCCTTCAAAATTATTATTGTCAATTATCCTTGGATTACTTTATACTAAACACAAAAATTTACATCACCATTCTTGGGTTCGGAGGAACACAAAGATATGAAACTTGCCACCGTTGAACAAATGCGGGGAATGGATCGTCAGGCGATCGAAAAATTAGGTATTTCCGAAGAAATCCTTATGGAAAACGCGGCTTTGTCGGCTGCCATGTTGTTGAAAAGCAAAATCGGTATTCGCGGCAAGAAGTTTGTGATCTTCTGCGGTGCGGGCAATAACGGCGGCGACGGACTGGCTCTCGAGCGATTGATTTCGTCCGGTGGCGGAAACGCCAAAGTATTTTTGGTGGCGTCACCAAAGAAATACAGCGGCGCGGCCAGGAGCAATTACGACATCCTGTGCAATCTCTCTGTGGATATTCAATTGTTGACCAAAGCGGAGGAGGCCAGAATCGAAACGCTGCACTGCGACGCCGTCGTGGACGCGATTTTCGGCACGGGCCTGGATCGCGAGGTCAAAGGACTAGCCGCCGATGTCATCGCGCTTATCAACGTCTGCGGCCGGCCGGTGCTGAGTCTGGATATCCCCTCCGGCATCAACGGCGATACGGGAAAAGTCATGGGTGTCGCAGTCAAAGCCGATTACACCGTTACGTTCGGCCTGCCGAAGATCGGGAATTTGCTATACCCCGGTTATGATCATTGCGGGGCGCTCACGGTGACGCATATTTCTTTTCCGCCATCCCTGTACGATGGTGATAATCTTCGCACACAGACCAACGATTTTGTTCCGCTGCCGCCCCGGCCTGTCGAGGCCTACAAAGGCTCAGTGGGAGATGTTTTATTTATTGCCGGAGGCGCCAACTACTTCGGGGCGCCGTATTTTTCCGCCATGTCTTTTTTAAAATCGGGAGGCGGATACGCAAGGCTGGCCGCTCCGGCGTCGATCATTCCGTTTGTCGCGCAGTCAGGCCGTGAAATTGTTTATTTGCCGCAAAGAGAAACGGCGGCGTTCAGTCTGTCACTCAAGTCCAAACCGGAGTTGCTGATGCATGCGGAAAAAACCGACATGGTCGTGATCGGGCCCGGACTGTCTTTACAGGAAGAAACAACAAAGCTGGTGCGGGAACTGGCCGCTGTTATTTCCAAACCGATTTTAATTGACGGCGACGGTCTGACGGCTATTGCGGAGCGTCCGGAAATATTGCTCAAACGAAAAGCGGCGACGATTCTCACGCCCCACGCAGGCGAGATGGCGCGCCTGGCGCGCAAAACCGTGACGGAAGTGAATGCCGATAAGATCGGTGTGCTGCGGGATGTAACCAGAAAACTCAGCGCCACAGTCGTTTTCAAAGGCGCGCATTCTCTGATTGGCCTGGTGGATGGACGGATCTATGTCAACTTAAGCGGCAACCCGGGAATGGCGACGGCCGGCTGCGGTGATGTGTTGACTGGCTGCGTCGCGGCCATGGTGGGTCAGGGATTGAGTCCGGAATTGGCCACACGTAAAGGTGTTTTCCTGCACGGCTACGCCGGAGACCTGGCCGCAGCGCAAAAAGGGACGGACGGTATCACCGCGACGGATATTCTGGAACATTTGCCGCAGGCGCTGAAAAACGATCGGGCAGGGAATGTCGATGCAAATTATTATGCGTTACCGGTAATTTTGTAGAGACCGGACTATACAGACTAAACGTCCCATATGAAAATTACGCCGCTCGTCGGGAAAATCCATTCCTCACTGGAAATTTTAATGTTGATCGATTTGCCTCTGCTGGCGTGTGCGATCGCCTGGGGATGGCGGCCGGCAAAGAAGCTTTCCGCCCGAACATTTTTCAAATTTGCGCTTTCATAATTGAAGTTGATCTCCAGACCGCGCGTCGGGTACAACAGATACGCAGCATACGTTCTATTGTTCTTGGCTTTTTTGGTTAGAATCTCAATCTCAATTTTTACTTCGGTGTTGATCTTAGATTTCAGTGCGTCGCTGCCGCACCAGACTTCATAGCCGCGTTCAGTCTTTTTAGCTTCGATGATGGGAATGTCCCTGCCGTCGATTCGCATTTTCTCTACGGTGAAGTCGCGTTCGATCACCAAATCATCTCCGCCGAGTATCCAGCGGTATTCACAATGCTCGTCTTCAATCAATGCCGCTAGCTGGAGGCTATCTGAAGCGCAGCCGATCATGAAGATGTCGCTGCGGATGGTTTTTTTGTATTCGACATGGGTGCGCAACTGGAAATAGGCGTCCGAGCGCTTTCTGTGATCGGCGGTTTCCGGCAGTTGTGAAATCGTAATATCGTAGCGGAAGCAGGAACGCAGTTCGAGCTGCCGGTCTTCCTTGCCAAACAGGGTTTCAAACATTTCATAGTAAATGGCGTCGCCGAGTTCCTCGTCGCGGGTGCGTGTTTGCAGGCAATGGCGGATGATGCTGTCGATGCGCGCGATGGATTTTTCTTCGCCGGGCACAAAGATTCTTCGAAGTCTCTGTTCCACTGCGTCGGTTTTTCCTTTTTGCAGAAAGATGCGCGGGGCGCGCTTACCCAAAGCGCAAAGCACCTCATAGCTGATGGTTTTCGCCTTGGCGGCAATTTCATTGGCGCTGATGTATTCATCTTGCTGTTTTCCCAGCAAAACCACTTCATCGCCAACTTTGCAGTCGGGAATATGCGTAACATCCAACGTGCACATGTCCATCGATACCCGCCCGATGACCGGCGCGCGCCGGCCGCGAATGAGGGCCTCGCCTTGATTGGAAAGGATAAAGGGGTAACCGTCGCCGTATCCCACCGGAATGGTCGCCACACGGGTTTTGTTTTTGGTGATAAAGGTTCTGTTGTAGCCGATGCCGTAGCCTTTCGGGAACTCCTTCATGAGAACAATCGTTGTTTTAAACGACATTACAGGCGCGAGTGCCGCTTTGCTTTTGGTTTCGTCAGAGGGATAAATGCCGTACGTCATGATGCCGGGACGCGCCATTTCCAGTTTTAACGTCGGGTAATTCAGGATCGCGCCGCTGTTATCCATATGCCGGATGGGAATTTTAATACCTATCCGGTCCAATTCGGCAATCAGTCCGGAAAACAATTGCCACTGCTGATCGTTATACGGCGTCATCATTTCGCTCGATGCAAAATGACTGAACAATCCCTCCAGGGTGATATGGGGCAGGGTCTTGATATATTGGATCAAGTCAACAGCTTCGCTGTGCATCGTGCCGCCGCGTCCCATGCCGGTATCGACTTCCACGTGAACAGATAGTGTGCGAGAGGCGCGAACCAGTTGTTCTTCGAGAGCGAGGGCGAATCCCGCGTCAGAAACGGACGGCGTGAGGTGGTATTTGATCATGTCCGGAATTTCGGATAACGTGGAAGGTCCCAGAATGACAATAGGTGCTTCAATGCCGCTCACACGCAACTGAATGCCCTCATCGGCGTTGGCCACGCCCAGCATCCGCGCGCCCGAGCGCAGAGCGGCATGGGATATTTCAATCGCGCCATGACCGTAAGCGTCGGCTTTGACGGTCTGCATGAAATCAACCCCATCGCCGATCAATCTTCTGATTTCCTTCAGGTTGCCGCTAAAGTTGTCCAGGTCCACTTCCACCCAGCTGCGGTATTTCTGCTCGTTTTTTAAAATCATTTTCTCGTCATCACAAAAACTCTATTCCACGGCTCGGCTGGCGGATGTTTCTATTTTGGTTCATACTGTGCTTTTCCACTGTTGAAAAATCATACCAAAGCGCCTGGTAAAGTCAAGTTATCCTTTGTTTTAGGATAGAAGCGCAACCGATAATCTCGTCGGGACACTATGAAGGCAGATTTTGTGTAACGCAAAAAAAAATGAATAAAAAGTCAATCAATGCTTGAAAGAAAAATATTTTTGAATTAAAATCAAGCAACTTTAAATGAACAGAGGGCGGTAGTTAAGACCCATCAACAACGAGGAGGGAGCGAAAATGTCAAAGGTAAGGCCTGGTGATGTTCTCAGTTGTGAAGTGTGCGGACTTTCTGTCATTGTGGATGAGGAATGCGGCTGCGCGATCGCCGAACTGATCTGCTGCGAAGAACCAATGGAAAACAAAGGTCCCAAACCGCCAAAGAAAGTGGTCGCTGCGCCGAAGAAAAAAGCGGTTATGAAAAAGGCCAAGCCGGCTCTGAAAAAACCTGCCTTGAAAAAAAAGGTGGTAAAGAAGGTAGCAGCCAAAAAACCCGCGGCCAAAAAAGCGGCAGCAAAAAAGAAAAAGGCTAAAAAATAATCAGGATAGATGGTTTCGGCCATGGTTAGCAGTCTCAGTCCCCTGATTTGAGGGGCTTCCGGTTTTTATTGTCTGAGTGCTGATCACGTACCTTTTGATAAAAATATCTATTTCATTTCCAATTAAGCAATACCTTTATTGGCGTTGTCAGTTTTTGCGATGTACAGGCAGGGAGAGTCTCAAGCATTCCCCGGGAAGGCCGTGGTATCATTTTTGCTTTGAAAATGTGGAATTACCTGTTGCGTCCTCCGCCCAGCAGAGAACCCAAAACGCCACGGACGATTTGACGGCCGACAGAGGAGCCGATGGACCGGGCCACGCTTTTGGCTGCTGCCTGCACCATTCCTTCGTTTCGTCCACCGCGGGGACCCGTGTGCCCGAAGAGAAGATCTCCCACCGCACCTCCCAGCAATCCGCCGCTGCTTTGGATGGGCGCATTTTGTGTGCCTGCCTGATTGGAGGGTTGCGCTGAAGCCGGCGCGCTCTGGACGGAGACGCGCAGTTTTTCATAGGCGGATTCGCGATCCAGCGTCTTTTCGTAGTGCCCGAAAATAGTAGAACCTTTGATGGCTGCCGTGCGCTCATCCTCGGTCAAGACACCCAGACGCGAGCAGGGCGCAATAACAAAAGATCTTTCCACCTGGGACGGACGGCCTTTTTCATCCAAAAACGAAACCAGCGCTTCGCCTACGCCCAGTTCCGTAATCACGTCAACTGTGTTGAAGGCGGGATTGGGACGCATGGTGTCAGCCGCCGTTTTGACAGCTTTTTGATCGCGGGGTGTGAAGGCGCGCAGGGCGTGCTGCACACGGTTTCCCAGTTGCGCCAGGACGGTTTCGGGGATGTCCAGTGGATTTTGCGTGACAAAATAAACGCCCACACCTTTGGATCGAATCAGCCGTACCACCTGCTCGATCTTTTCCAGCAAAGCGGCCGGTGCGTCATTAAACAGCAGATGCGCCTCATCGAAGAAGAAAACCAGCTTGGGCTTTTCTACATCTCCGACTTCAGGCAGTTGCTCAAAAAGCTCAGAAAGCATCCACAGCAGAAAGGTGGAGTAGAGTTTGGGATTGTTATAAAGCTTGTCGGCGGCAAGCATATTGACCACGCCGCGTCCTTCAACGTCCGTCTGCATCAGGTCGTTGATGTTCAGCATCGGCTCCCCGAAGAATTTGTCGCCACCCTGTTCGTCAATCGTTAAGAGTCCGCGCTGGATCGCGCCGATGGAGGCCGCGGAGATGTTGCCGTATTCCGTGGTAAACTTCTTGGCGTTGTCTCCCACATACTGGATCATGGCTCGCAGGTCTTTCAAATCCAGTAAAAGCAGGCCGTTGTCGTCGGCAATTTTGAAGACCAGCGTCAGCACGCCGGACTGGGTTTCATTGAGATTCAACAGCCTGGCCAAAAGCAGGGGGCCCATATCCGATACAGTGGCGCGGACCGGATGCCCCTTTTCCCCGAATACATCCCAGAACACAGCTGTATTGGCGCGCGGTTTAAAATCTTTGATGCCGATGGATTCGAGGCGCTTGAGCATTTTCTCGGAGGCGACGCCTGCCGCCCCGATGCCGGAGAGGTCTCCCTTGACGTCGGCCAGAAAGATCGGAACGCCGATGGAAGCGAAGGATTCGGCCATCTTCTGCAACGTAACCGTCTTTCCTGTACCGGTGGCGCCGGTAATGAGTCCATGACGATTGGCCATGTTCGGCAACAGAACAATTTCTTTCCCCTGGGACATTGCGATGACTAATGGCGCTATCATATTGCTCCTTATCGGTGATGGTAAACCTTCTTCATAGAGAATATCTTTGCAGGCACTATAAAAATAAGTCCGGTCAATGTCAATTTAATATTTTGTTTTTCAGGCAGAGGTTTATTGGAGTGAAAAAGATCCGTTTCATTGCTTGCAAACCGTTTTTTTAAAGTTTATAAAAGGGCGTAAAGTTGTTGGGACTGAACACATCCATCGTATTATTTCGGTATATACAAAAAATTAGGAGGAAAAAAGTCATGGGCAATGTTTTCAATTTTTCGGGTAAAACAGCGATTATAACGGGTGCGGGCAGGGGGATTGGCAGGGTGATTGCCCTGGGGTTTGCCGAGGCGGGCGCCAATGTTGTTCTGTGCAGCCGGACGAAGGCCGAAATTGACGGCGTCGCTGATGAAATCCACAAAAAAGGCGGTAAGGCTTTGTCAGTTGTAACCGATCTGACGATTCATGAACAGCTGGAGAATCTTGTGAATGCAACGATCAAGGAATTCGGCCGCATTGATATTCTGGTTAACAATGCCGCCCGCAGCTTTCTGCGTGGTCTGCTCGATTTACGCGAGGATGGATGGGACAAGTGTTTCAACACCAACGTCAAGGCTGTCTGGCTTTTGAGCCGTCTGGTTGCGCGTCAGATGATTGAACAAAAAAGTGGAAAGATTATTAACATTACCACCGTCGGCGCGGATAAAGCCGAAGCCGGTATGGCGGCCTATGGCTGCAGCAAGGCGGCGCTGAAGCATCTTACCCGCTGCATGGCCCGGGAATGGGCGCAGATGGGAATCAATGTCAATGCAGTGGCGCCCGGGTTTACCCGCACGGATTTCAGCAAACCCATCTGGTCCAATCCGGACGTTGAAAAGATGATCTGTCAGGTCATTCCCAAGGGGAAAATAGGCGAACCGGAAGATGTTGTCGGGGCGGTGCTTTTCCTTGCGTCCAGCGCCGCGGGTTATATCACCGGCGATACGATTTATGTCGATGGCGGAACCATGACCAGCTAGGCAGGGTTACGGAGGAAGCTGATGAATAACAAGGGGATTTTCAGTCCGGTTATCGCGGACATTCGGGCCGGCATGAAACGCGGAAAGATCGTATCCGTCGATGACGCCATACGCGTCATTAGGGACGGCGATACGGTATCCATTGATGGATTTATCGGCGGTTGTGCTCCGGAAGAGTTGCTTCTTGGCCTGGAGAGGCGCTTTTTGGGAACCGGTGAACCGAAAAATCTCACGCTGATTTTTGCCGCCGGCATCGGTGACAGCAAGGAGAAAGGCATCAACCGTCTGGCTCATGAAGGCCTGCTCAAGAGAGTGATTGCCGGACACTGGGGATTGGTGCCGAAACTTCAGCAACTGGCGCTGGCCGGAAAAATCGAGGCCTATAATTTCCCCCAAGGGGTCATTACGCATCTTTACCGGGATATTGCCGGGCACTCGCCGCGAACCATCACGCACGTAGGTTTGGGAACCTTTGTCGATCCCCGCGACCGGGGCGGAAAAGTCAATGCCGTCACAACGGAGGATCTAGTCGATCTGATTAACTTTGACGGCAGGGAATATCTTGCCTACAAAACTCTGCCCATCCATGTTGCGCTTCTGCGCGGTACTACAGCGGATATGGATGGCAATATCACCATGGAAAAGGAAGCTTTCACGGTGGAAGTTCTGCCGCTGGCCATGGCGGCAAAAAATTCCGGAGGCTTTGTGATTGTGCAGGTGGAAAGAATCGCCGAACGCGGCGCGCTGAACGCCCGCCAGGTCAAGATTCCAGGGATCCTCGTAGATTGCGTGGTCGTGGCTAAACCGGAAAATCACTGGCAGACCTACGGGACGCCTTATAATCCCGCCTACAGTTGCGAATTCAAGGTGCCGACGGCCAGCATTGAACCCTTGCCGATGGATGAGCGCAAGATCATTGCCCGGCGGGTGGCTTTTGAACTCCAGCCGAACATGGTGGTGAATCTGGGCATTGGCATGCCTGAAGGCATGGCCAATGTCGCCAATGAGGAAGGCATTTTCGATTATCTGACGCTGACGGCGGAAGCGGGCTCCATCGGCGGCATTCCCTCCGGCGGCCTTGATTTTGGCACAGCCACCAACATGGATTGCCTGATTGACATGCATTCCCAGTTTGATTTTTATGACGGCGGGGGCCTGGACCTGGCCTGCCTGGGGCTGGCCCAGATGGATGCCCGCGGCAATGTCAATGTCAGCAAGTTCGGTTCGAAACTGGCCGGCTGTGGTGGCTTCATTGACATCACCCAAACCGCTAAAAAAATTGTCTTTGCCGGAACTTTTACGGCAGGCGCAGCTGAAATGGCCATTGCGGACGGCAAACTGAAAATAATTAAGGACGGCGGCCTTAAAAAAATCATAAGAGAGGTGGAACAGATCACTTTCAGCGGCAAAACCGCGCAGCAAGGCAATCAATTAGTTTATTACGTCACGGAGCGGTGTGTTTTTGAGCTGACAAAGGAAGGGGTGGAACTCATCGAAATCGCGCCCGGCGTTGACTTGGAAAAAGACGTTCTGGCGCAGATGGAATTCAAACCTATTCTCAGGAATGTCCGCTTGATGGATGCGCGTATTTTCAAACCCGTATTGATGGGGCTCAAGGATGATCTGCTGAGCATTCCCATTAACGAACGACTGGTCTACGATCCGGCAACCAATATATTTTATGTGAACTTTGAAGGATTGGCCGTTAAGACCAAAAACGATATCGAGGCGATCCGCTCGCAGGTTACGAAAATTTGCGCTCCGCTGGGCAAGCGCGTGAAGACGATCGTCAACTATGACAACTTCTCGATTGTCCCGGAACTGGAAGACGAATACATTAAAATGGTCAAATTCGTGGTGTCCGAATATTACAGTGACGTGACCCGCTACACGACCAGCGCTTTTTTACGTATGAAACTGGGGGACGAACTGAAAAAAAGGCATCTTGCGCCACATATCTTTCAGTCCAAGGAAGAAGCCAGACAGGCACTGGAAAAGAAAGGATAAATGATGTAGGGGGCAATAAACAAGTGCCCTAATCATCCGAGAATGACGCGCGGGCACTTGAGGTTACACGAAAATATTTTGCCCCCGCAAACGTCAAAATAGTATTGAAAATATTTCATGAACAGGATAGAACTCACGCTAGGCTGTATACAGGGTAACATACAAACTATCTTAGACAGTAAAAAAATAATAAGAAAGAAGAAAAATTATGCCGATTGAAATTAAGATGGAAGGCCAGGTGGCCGTTGTTACGTTGAATGAAGGGGAAAACCGTTTGAATCTGGATTTCCTGCAAAAGTTTACGGACGCATTGAATCACATTGAAAAAGAGACGAACGCCAATGTCCTGGTCGTGCGCGGCGCAGATGCAAAAATCTTCAGCAACGGGATTGACTTGGAGTGGCTGATGCCGATTATGCAGAAAAACGATGCGGCAACGGCAAAAAAATTTATTGAAAACATGATGGCGCTTTTCCGGAAAATTGCGCTGTATCCCATGCCTACGATTGTTGCTATGACCGGGCATGCTTTCGCCGGTGGCGCGATCATGTGCTGCTACTTTGATTTTCGTTTCATGCGGTCGGACCGGGGCTTTATGTGCTTTCCGGAAGTTGATCTGGGTATTCCATTTCTGCCGGGCATGATGACGGCCATGAAGAAGGCCATTCCGCGTTACAAACTCGATGAGATGGTGCTGACCGGAAAACGTTGCGCCGCGCAGGAATGCGAAGAGCATCATATTATTACCAAGGCCTGCCACATTGACCAGTTAATGGACGAGGTCATGAATTTTGCCAAGCTTCAGAATAAGCGACGCCCGGTGGTTGACCTCATTAAAGCGGAAATGAACAAGGATATCATTTACGCAATAGATCATGAGGATCCGCCGATCATCGCGTCCGGACGCTTTTACGTTTGATTAATCTCAATATTGAACGGGAAATCTAAAGCAGAAAAGATTCTCCTGACATCTATTGAAATAACAGCTCCATTGCCGTTTGTAAGTGATGGGGCTGTCATTTTTTATGAAACCTTTTCCCCTTCATTGCTTCTTTTTAAATCAAACAAAGGCAGGATACTGAAAAAAGCCTGGCCATTCATTTCACTAAATGACTTTAAAGATTTTTAACATTGTGAATGTCGACTTGAAAGTTGCGACGAAAAGCTAAGCCAGAGCAGCATAGTGGTGATCGGCTCTAGCGCCATGTTGGGCGTTTCTATTCTGATTCTACGAACTCTGTAAAGAAGTAACGAATACAGTCCGGACAGATGAATCGTCGTTCGAAAGTGCCATCTCCCTTTGCTTTAGTTAATCCTAGATTTTTTTTACGATCTGCGACCTCGTGATTCCAAAACATAAACCCTTTATCTTTTTTTACTGCTGGGATGATGTTTGTACGCCATAGGTTTGACCATCTACTGCTTTCATCTTTTCCAATATTAAAGAATGAATCGCATAGTTGACATTTACCAATGGTAAGGTTCTCGAGCAACTCAAGGTTAAGCCTGACGTTTGGTTTATAAACGGGACTCGAAAGAACCTCTATGCATTTCTTCTTTTTGATTTGAATTAATCCAATCCCGATATGACTTGCGATGTTAATTTCATCGTACGAGAAAGCTGTTTCCTTAACATCTGCTAAGTATACCCTATCAGCATAAACGCGATAGCCAAGAGTTTGTCCAGCAGCTGTTGCAAATGGTGATGCTCCTCGTTTAACTTCAATTCCTATAGTCTCGATTTCGCCGGAAAGATCACCACCAATATCCCTTACTCCTACAACATCAATTCGACTGTACTTTAGTCCTTTCACCGCTTTTTTCCTGTATTTGATGACCATGCGAGATACACTAACCTGTGACGATAAAGGTTTCGATCGCCTGGCTGTGCTCGCATACATCATCATTGGAATGGGGGACACATTTTCTTCCTGAAGTCAAGAGTGCCGCAATTTTGAGACACATACTCCCTTTCAAGCGGTAATGTAGATCTTATTGTTTATATATTTCAGTTGTCTATATATTTCTTGACAATTCTCGCCTAATTTCCGTATCATTCAATTCGTATGTAACATTTATCTTATCCTCAGGCTCTTAACAACACTCATCAGGACTTAGCCTAATTGCCACAAGCTGAATGGTTTTCCTCCAACAGTGACCTCAGGGAGATGTGAACCATGAAATGTCCCAAGTGCCAATTTGAAAATATAGAAGGAAAAAAATTCTGTGGCGGATGTGGCTCTAAATTAGAGATTTTCTGCCCAAGTTGCCGATCGTCCAATCCACCAGACTACAAATTCTGTGATGAGTGTGGCCATGCCTTAGGCGTCCCCGCCAAAACAACCCCCAAAGAACTCACCTTTGACGAGAAGTTTCAGAAGATCCAGAAATACCTACCGGGTGGCCTGACAGAAAAAATTCTTGCCCAGAGAGGCAAGATCGAAGGTGAACGGAAACAAGTGACCGTCCTGTTCGCCGACATGGAAAACTTTACCCCGCTGGTGGAAAAACTCGGACCGGAAGAAGCTTATGCCATTATGGATCAGGTCTATGAGATTCTGATTCATAAGGTTCATGATTATGAAGGAACAGTCAATGAAATGACCGGCGATGGCGTCATGGCCCTCTTCGGTGCACCCATTGCCCTGGAAGACGCTCCTCAAAGAGCCATCCGTTCTGCCCTATCCATCCATCAGGAAATTGCCCGGTTCAGTGACCGGATGAAACAGGAAAAGGGCATCCCGCAGATCAAAATGCGCATCGGCATCCATACAGGTCCCGTAGTCGTAGGCACACTAGGAAACGATTTACGGGTGGAGTTCAAGGCCGTGGGAGATACGGTCAACCTCTCCTCCCGGATACAGAATCTGGCCGCAGCAGGAACAACGTATGTTTCTGAAAACACATTTAAGCTCACCGAAGGACTTTTCCGCTTTGAGGCTTTAGGGGAAAAAGCAATCAAAGGGAAAGAGCAACCTGTCCGCATCTACCAGGTGATTGCTCCCAGTTCAAGTCGGACCCGTTTTGATGTGAGCGCCGAACGTGGCCTCACTCCTTTTGTGGGCAGGGTGCGAGAACTGGAAAACCTTCTGGATGGTCTGGATAGGGCGAAGACTGGGAGAGGGCAGGCTTTTTCCTTGATCGGCGAGGCCGGGGTCGGTAAGTCCAGACTCCTTTATGAGTTCCATAAAACAGTCACCAACGAAGACGTCACCTTTCTGGAAGGAAAGTGCCTTTCCTATGGTAGAGGGACAGCCTATCATCCCATTATCGACATCCTGAAATCGACCTTTAACATCAATGAAGCGGACGCAGATCCTAAGATCAAGGAAAAGGTCACCAATGGATTGAAAACTTTTAAAATAGATGTGGCTTCCAGCCTTCCTTATCTTCTGGAACTTTTATCGGTCAAAGAAAGCGGTATCGAAAAGATTCAAATGAGCCCGGAAGGTAAGAAGGACCGCCTGCTTGAAATCATGAAACAGATCCTCCTCAAAGGCTCGGAGATACGGCCTCTCATCATCGCTATCGAAGACCTGCATTGGGTGGATAAGAGCACGGAAGACGGCCTGAAATATTTCCTGGAGAGCATCCCCGGTGTGAAAATACTACTGATCTTCACATACCGGCCGGAGTATGTGCATACTTGGGGCCGTAAATCTTTCCATAACCAGTTGACCCTCAACCGACTGTCAAACCGGGAGAGTCTGGCGATGGCAGGCAGCCTGCTTAACCATGCCGGACTCGACAGGGAACTGGAAGAACTGATTCTGTCCCGTACGGAAGGGATACCGTTTTTTATCGAAGAACATATCAAGGTCTTGAAGGATCTGAAGATCATAGAAAAACAACACGATGTGTATAAGCTTACCGAGTCCACTAAAACCCTGACGATTCCCTCCACCATCCAGGATGTAATCATGGCCAGGGTGGATGCTTTGCCGGAAGGAGCCAAGGAGATCATCCGCACGGCGTCCGTGATTGAAAGGGAGTTCAGTCATGAATTGATGAAAAAAGTTGCAGGTCTGACGGAGCAGGAGCTCCTGTCCAATCTGTCCTTTCTCAAAGACGCGGAGCTTATCTATGAACGGGGAATCTATCCCGATCTGACATACATTTTCAAGCATGCCCTGACCCGGGAGGTGGTCTATGATTCCATCCTGAGCAGGAAGAAAAAACAAATTCATGAAAAGATTGCCGAGACCATTGAAGATGTCCACCGGGATGATCTTTGCTATCACTACGGCGTTTTGTCCGGTCACTGTCATGCCGGCGAGAATTATGAAAAGGGGGCGGAATATGCGAGACTGGAAGCCAGGAGACTCCAGAAGGCGGCCTCCTTCCGGGATGCCATTGAATACTCAAAAAAAAGCATATCGTGCCTGGAGCGGCTTTCCCCGACTGAAGAAAATCAGAAAAAACTGATTGATGTCCGGACAACCTTGGCCAATTATTATTTAAGCCTGAACCTCCATGCTCAGGCCAGGGATGCCGTGGAGCCGATTCGCGATCTGGCGTTGAAGCTGAATTATCGAAAAAAGCTTCCGGCCATATACATGGCAACAGGGCTGTATTACATCTATGTTGAAGAAAACAGCCGCAAGGGATTGGAATTGATCAATCGGGCCACGAAAATGGCTGAAGAGTCTTCGGATCATTTTTTATGGTGGACCGGTCTTTATATATCAAGCACTTTCCTGCCATTCATTTCAGAATTTCAGGATGCTCATAAGAATCTCAATCGCTTACTGGACGTCAGCTTGATGATGAAGGATTCAACAGGGACGGCATACGCCAAGGGGTCTATTTCTATTTGCCATCAGCTGGAAGGTCAAATGACTCCTGCATATGAATTTGCCAGGGAATCATTAATGCTCGCCAAAGAAACGGGTGATGCGTTCATCAAAGGAATGGCTTACCCGGCTTATGGCGCAGCGTGTTATCAAAAAGGACTATTTGATGAGGCTAAAACCCATCTTCTGGAATTTACGTCTTCTTATGAAAAAGCGGGCCCCATATCATGGATGGGATGGGCTCACTCATTTTTAGCATCGATATATATGGATTCGAAAGCGTATGATGCGGCAGTGGACGTATATGAAAAGACCATTCCAATCTTCAAAAGTGCCGGGTTTTTGCCTTCCATCATCAAGAACATTCAATCAGGCTTGATCAGAGCAAAAGTGTTAAGGCATGATCAGGATATTGCGCTGAATGAATTAACTTCATGCTATGAAAAATATAATCTCACTTTGTTAAAAGGTATGACCGCCAGAAATATGGGCGATGCTCTGCTGAATCTTGATGATAATCACCGTGAGGATGCCGGAATGTGGTTTCAAAAGGCAATCGAAGAAGATTCAAAAAATGGCATGATGTGGGAATTGGCGATGGACCATGCCTTTTATGCAAACTGGTTCAAGAAGAAGGGTGACATTCAAGGGGCAAAGGAACAGCTCACCAAGTCCATCGACATCTTCCGGGAATGCGGGGCCGATGGATGGGTAACACGAACTGAGCAGGAACTGGTTAGCCTTACTTAGGAGGAACTTTTCATGGACATGGTCGACAAGTCGGATCAGGAAACAATCCCGGTGAAGGACAGGGTTGAGTTCCTGAGCAAGGTCTACGACCGGATGGCTGGACTTACGGTTAATGCCGATACGAAGGCAGGAATCATCCTCGCCATCCACAGCTTCTGGGCCATCTCCTATGGCCCCAATCTGACCAAGCTCATCATTTCGTTTCCGGCACGGCCGATGAAGTTGGTTATCTGGGTTATATCCTTCCTGCTGGTAATGGCCTTTTTCATTGCCTTTATCCGTTCAGCCTACAAATCGGCTATGGTTCTGTCTCCGAGGATTAAGCCGCAGGAAAACGAGCCGTCCCGCAGGCCGGGACTGATCTATTTTGCCGACATCATCAAGTTCAAGGGGAATAATATTGGCGAGAAGGCGTGTAGCTACAAGACGCAATTTGATAAAATGAGTTATGAGGACATCGTTGAAGATCTGACTTACCGAATCAATGACATCGCCAATGTGGTAAATGAAAAATATGTTTGTGCCGGTGAGGCAGTGCAGAGATCCATTTTAACGTTTTATCTTTGGGCCGCCTCCCTCATTTTCCTAATCATGATGAACATGATGTAAAAATGCGCATCCGATAATGCCCCTGATTCGCTGGAGTGAGTAGGTGGTTCGGTTCCATAAATTTAATACTGGCTTTCAAATGGTAATCTTCTTTGTTAATAGCAGTCTTAAAGCAGAGGAAATTTTTCTTCATCCAAGTTTCTACTATGGGATACAACACGCCTTCTTTCTCATTCTTCATCCGTTATTCCTTTCGCACAACGAAAAGCTAAGCCGGAGCGTAGCAATCGGTTGGACTGCACTTTATTGTCTTATACAGTTTTCATGGCAGAGGCACATACTTCAATGAAGAAAGAACTCATATCTTCAGGCCTACAGTCAGGCCCTCCTCAACGGCCTCCCGGATCATCCGGGGCCGGACGCAGTCTCCTACGACATAGACCTCTGGCGCCTTGCCCTGGTAAACTTCAACGGTTTTAGGGTCAACGCGGAGCCCGGCCGCGAGAACCACTGCGTTGCCTTCGATAAATTCGGGGATTCCCTTCCTGATCACCTTCACGCCCTGCCCGGTGATCTCTTCAACAGTAGTCTGGGTTTCCAGGCGAACCCCCAGCATTTTCAGCATTCCCAGGAAAAATGGCCGATAGCTAGTCGATACAGTCGGCGCCAAGCGGTCCAGCATCTCCAGGACGGTAACACTTGTGACGCCTTGAGTCTTCGTCAGCAAAAACTCCGCTGTCTCGCAACCCACGAGGCCGCCCCCGACTATGATGACCCGCCCCTGGACAACTTTTTCTCCCGTTAGGACATCTTCTGCCGGAACAACGTGAGCCGCGTGGATGCCCGGGATGTTCGGGACAATGGGGGTGGCCCCCACGGCGAGGATCAGGACATCGGGCTGCTCCGTCTCCACGGTCCGGGGATTCAGGGCGCTTCCCAGGCGGATCTCAACGCCTGCCTTAAGGGTTCGCACGGCCAGACTCAGGGTGAAATTCGCAATTTCTTCCTTGTGGGGCGGCAGGCACCCGATCCGCATCCATCCGCCCAGTTCCGTCTCCTTCTCAAACAGCGTAACCCGGTGGCCCCGTTCTGCGGCCGTCAGGGCCGACTGAAGACCTGCGGGACCGCCGCCGGCCACGAATACCCTTTTTGCCTTGCCAGCGGGAGTTGAGACATGCAGCAGTTCCTTTCCCGTGCTTGAGTTGACGGTGCATCCGGCCGATGCCCCGCAGTGGGGGTCCTTGTAAACGACCATGATGTCGGAGAGGCAGTTCCCGCAGGCGAGACAGGGCACGATCTCCTCGATACGGTCTTCCTTTGCTTTCTTTGGAAGGTATGGGTCGGCGATCAGCGCGCGGCCCATACCGATGAAGTCCGCCTGCCCGTTTGCAAGAATCCGCTCCGCCGTTTCCGGGTCGTTAATCCGGTTTGCGGCAATGACGGGGATGCCGACGACGCCCCGGATCTGGGCAGCCAGGGGAGCAAAGGCCCCTTTCGGTACCATGGAACCCACAGTGGGAATGCATGACTCGTGCCACCCGGTATAGGTGTTGATGAAATTCACACCCGCCTTTTCCAGGGCTTGGGCCACGATTTTTGACTCTTCGATGGTATGTCCCCCCGGCATCTGCTCATCGATATTCAGACGGACACCCAGCGGGAAGTCGTCGCCAGTCTCCCGGCGGATGCTCGCAACGATCTCAAGAATAATGCGCATCCGGTTCTCCAAGCTTCCCCCGTACTGATCATCACGCTGGTTCGTGACGGGGGACAGGAAGCGATTAAGCAGGTAGCCCGCACCGACCAGGAACTCCACGGCGTCAAAGCCACCCTTGCGCGCACGCCCGGCTGCCTGTCCGTAATTTTTAACCAACTCCTGAATTTCCTCAATCATAAGGGCTCTCGGAACTGCTCGCATCATCTGGTTCAGGACCGCCGAGGGACCAATAAGCTCAGGTTCGCCGTCCTTAGTGACCATGTGGTAAGACGTGAGGAGCTGGCAAGCAACTTTCGCCCCGTGGGTCTGGATGGCTTCTGTAGCACGCCGGATTCCCGGCAAGTATCGGTCGTCAAACACGCCCGGCGCCATGTGCGATCCTGCGTACATGGGCGTAAGGGGAATCATGATCATGCCCGCACCACCACTAGCACGCTCGGTAAGGTAAGCGATGAAGCGATCCCCAATGGATCCGTCAGGCTCCGCATATCCCATGGTCATGGGCAACATAATGATACGGTTCTTGATTTCCAGATTTCCAATGTGTCCAGGTGTAAACAAGTGCGATAACATATCCTTCTCCTTTTAGGACAACCCAATACGCTACACAGGAAGTTGTGCTCAAACACGACCATTCGTTACTTTCAGTTACCAGGGTATTGAGAGTGACAGTTTGACGGATTGAGAAGATATTGGAAGCTCTATCCGTTTATTTATCTTTACCTGTTGTGCTACGCACACGCACCGAATTGGCGTGCGCATCCAATCCTTCCATTTGGGCAAAATGCTGTGTTGGCCCGGATAACTTCTCGAAAGCTGTTTGGGAGAAAGACAGCACGCTCATCCGCTTGTAGAAATCATAAACACCCAGGGGGGAGGAAAACCGTGCCGTGCCTTCGGTAGGCAGAATGTGATTGGCGCCGGCGAGGTAGTCGCCCAGGGCTTCCGGTGTATAGGACCCTAAGAATACGGAACCGGCACTGCGAACTTGTTCCACAAGATCCGCCGGGTTTTCCACCATCAACTCCAGATGCTCCGGCGCGAAGAGATTGGTAAGCTCCACAGCTTGGGCGATATCGGACGTAATGATGATTGCGCCGTATTGTGACAGAGATTTTTCAATGATTATTTTCTTGGGCAAGGTTTGCAACTGTCTTTGAGCTTCTCTTGCCACCTTCTGGGCTAAATCAGGATAAGGCGTGAAGAGTAAAGCCGCCGCCATTTCATCATGTTCGGCCTGCGCCAGCAGATCCGCCGCCGCGAAAGCCGGATTGGCCGTTTGATCGGCAATGACCACCACTTCGCTGGGACCGGCGATCATATCAATGGCAACCTGTCCGAATACGAGTTTTTTGGCCGCGGCGACGTAGGAGTTGCCCGGACCAACAATTTTATCCACGCGCGGAACGGTTTGCGTCCCGTAGGCCAGCGCGGCGATGGCTTGCGCGCCGCCAATCTTGAAGATACGATCCACACCGGCGACGTCGGCTGCCGCGGCAATGAGCGGGTTGAGTTGGCCGTCTTTTACGGGACTGACCAGGATAATTTCCTTAACGCCCGCAATGCGCGCCGGAATGGCCGCCATGATCAATGTGGAAGGATAAAAGGCCTTGCCGCCGGGCGCGTAGATGCCGACCCGATGCAAGGGTAGTATCCTTTGCCCCAACGCCACACCATTTTCATCACCTATCGAGTATCCGGATGTGATCTGATGGCGATGATATTTTTCAATCCGGTCGGCGGCCAGTTTGATCACGTTCCGGTCTTGAGGATTTACTTTGGCCGCTGCATCTTTTCTTTCAGAAGGTGTTGCTTCGACGGTGGTTGCAGTTATGTCGTAGCCGTCAAACTTTTTTGTATAATGAAACAGCGCTTCATCGCCGCGCACGGAAATGTCATGGATGATTTGGGCTACGTTTTCCAGAAGGTCCGGCGTAAAAGCGCCGCCCCGCCTGCGTATTTTTTGAAAAAAATCCAGAAATTCATTTGCGTCGGCTCGAATAATTTTCATCTTATTGTTTCATCCTTTGAATATCCGCGCCCAATGCGGAGAATTTCTTCTCAATATTCTCATAACCGCGGTCAATATGATAAACTCTCGAAATTTCCGTAGTGCCTTGGGCAACCAGCGCCGCCAGAATCAACGAGGCGGAAGCCCGCAAATCCGTGGCCATGGTTTGCGCGCCGTATAAGGTGGGCACGCCACGCACCACGGCGCTGCTGCCTTGAATCACGATGTCCGCGCCCATGCGCATGAGTTCGCTGACATGCATGAAACGGTTTTCAAAAACCGTTTCCGTTATGACGCTAAGGCCGCTGCCGACGGACATGTAAGCCATGATTTGTGCCTGCAAATCCGTGGGGAAGCCGGGATGGGGAAGGGTTTTGACATCGACGCTGTGAATTTTGCTGCCGGCTGCGACTTTCAGCCCTTTGTCAGTGGGTGTGATTTTCATGCCGGTATCCTGCAATTTATTGATCAGCGCTTCCAGATGCTGAGGATTACAGCCTAATACATTGATTTCACCGTGGGTCATGCCGGCGGCAATCATGAACGTTCCGGCTTCGATACGATCAGGAATGATGGACGCTTCAGTCGCTTTCAACGTTGTCACGCCGGTGATTGTGATGACATCCGTTCCCGCGCCGCTGATTTTGGCGCCCATCCCTTTGAGAACATCCGCCAAATTAACAATTTCCGGTTCGCGCGCGGCATTGTTCAGCACAGTGGTGCCTTCCGCCAGTGTTGCGGCCATCATGATGTTTTCCGTGCCGGTCACCGTAGGCAGATCAAAATAGATATTGGCGCCTTTCAGTTTATTTGCCTTTGCTTCAATATAGCCGCCATGCAATTTCACGGAAGCGCCCATATCCTGGAGCGCTTTGATGTGCAGGTTGACCGGACGCGCGCCGATGGCGCACCCTCCGGGAAGAGACACGCGGGCCTGGCCCATACGCGCCACCAGCGGTCCTAAAACCAGAATCGATGCCCTCATCGTTTTTACAAGATCATAAGGGGCGACGCTATTGGTGATTTTCCTGGCGCTGATTTTCACAGTGCTGTCACCTTCAATTTCCACACCCATATTTCTTAAAAGCTTATAGGCGGTTTTAATATCAACCAGATCGGGAATATTAGAAAATGTGCAGGTTTCTTCTGTAAGAAGCGCTGCCGTCAGAACCGGCAGGGCGGCATTTTTCGCACCGCTGATCTGAACGTTTCCATGTAAAGGCTTGCCGCCGTGAATGACTATCTTATCCACTTATTTTCTCCTTCCTTTGATAACGCGCGAAAGCCCCGCGTAATCAGCGCTCACATCAATACGGTCATAAAAACAAGCATTTTCCGCCATGATGGCACGCACAGTTTCGCTCTGTTTAGCGCCGATTTCGAGCAAAAGCCAGCCATTTTCTTTCAGTCGGCTGTGAGCTTGATATATCAATTTTTCGTAAAATTCCAGACCTGTTTCACCTGCCCACAACGCCTCCCGTGGTTCAAAATCTTTTACACCCGGGGCGAGTGTTTCATACTCCTTTGCTCCGATATAAGGCGGATTGGAGACGATGATATCAAATTTTCCATGAACCGGTTGAAATAGATCTCCCTGAAGAAAGGTAATCGAATTTTCCAGTCCCAGAGCGCACGCATTTTTTTGTGCCAGTTGCAGCGCCGGCAACGAAATATCGGTGGCCGTGATTTGTGCTTCGGGTATTTCTTTGGCCAAGGCCAGTGCTATTGCACCACTGCCCGTTCCAATGTCTAAAATGTGTGGTTTATTAAAAGACTGAGTCCGGCAAACGGCAAGCGTTTCTTCGACGACCACTTCCGTGTCAGGCCGGGGAATCAAAACATTGGAATTGATCTCCAGGGTGAATGACCAGAAATCCTTCCGTCCGGTAATATAGGCCACCGGTTCCCAGCGCAATCTTCGGATGACCAATTGATTAAAGATGGACAATTGCGCTTCAAGGATTGTTTTGTCTGGATTTTTAATCAACTCAAGTCTGTCGCAGTTCAGGCAAAAAGCCAACAATATCTCCGTATCCAGCCGGGCCGAGGGAATCCCCGCGGCTTCGAGTTTTTGCATTGTTTTGTTAATAATTTCGCGAACAGTCATTTTAATATATTTTCTTTCATCGCTAAATTATTCTCCCTAGAACGGATTAGCTCAGGACTAATCGCGTGGAACGATCTCTTATTGAGAAGTGACATTTCAGTCATACCCAGTGACAAAAGCGTCGCCGCTTTCTATGAACTTCACTGTAAGCATCTAGTATGTTGTGCGCTATGTGGTGTGTCTTCGTCTATGACATAAAAGTCGTTTCTTTATTCATGATATTTTCCGATCCGTCCAAAGCATTTCAATGATAACGGTTGTTTGCGTTTAAAGACAGCCACTGGCATGGCTATTGCTCTTATAACAAAAGGAAAGAGTTTGTCTATCCTGATCTTTGATTATATTGCTTCCACCATAACGGGGAAATATACTGCATGAAGGGGAAATGCATTCCAAAAAATATGATGAGGTGAACGAACCGTGGCCGAACAAATCAATCAAGGAAAGGTTTTATCCATCCGCAGCAGCGTCGTTGACGTCCACTTTCCCGTGGTACCTGCCATCCGTAATGTGCTCATTGCGGGCGAAAAGGGTGAATACGTTATCGAGGTATTTACGCAACTGGACAACAGTACCGTGCGGGGTGTGGCGCTGACTCCCACACAGGGGTTGGCCCGTGGCCAGATTGTTACCGATACCGGCAAACCTTTTGAGGTGCCCGTGGGGACCCCGCTGATGGGAAGAGTGTTTAACGTCTTCGGAAAAACGATCGATAAGAAGAGTGACGTTGAGGGGTGCGAATTACGGGCCATCCACCGCGAGCCGATTCCGCTTCGCGATCAATCCACCGTTTCCGAGATATTTGAAACCGGCATCAAGGCCATTGATGTTCTGGCGCCTCTGGAACGCGGCGGCAAAGCAGGCCTGTTTGGTGGTGCGGGCGTCGGCAAGACCGTTTTGATCACGGAAATGATCCATAATACGGTGAGCGGCCATGAAGGGATGAGTATCTTCTGCGGGATCGGCGAGCGATGCCGGGAGGGCGAGGAACTTTACCGCGAGATGGAGGAAAGCGGCGTTCTGGGGAATACCGTCATGGTGTTCGGTCAGATGAATGAACCGCCCGGCGCGCGTTTCCGCGTCGGTCATGCAGCACTGACCATGGCGGAGTACTTCCGTGATGACGCCAAACAAGATGTTCTTTTGATGATTGATAATATTTTCCGCTTCATTCAGGCGGGCATGGAGGTGTCCGGTCTTCTGGGGCAGTTACCTTCCCGTCTGGGTTATCAGCCGACGCTGGCCACAGAACTTGCTGAATTGGAAGAGCGGATCTGTAACACCAAGACCGGCGCGATTACATCCATTCAAGCGGTCTATGTGCCGGCGGACGATTTCACGGATCCTTCAGCCGTGCATACCTTCGGCCATTTGTCCGCAACGATTGCTCTGTCGCGTAAACGGGCCAGTGAAGGATTGTATCCGGCCATCGACCTTCTACAATCCGGCTCCAAGATGCTGATGCCGAATATTGCCGGAGAACGCCACTATAAGATCGCTCAGGAGATCCGCAAGACACTGGCGGTCTATGAAGATTTAAAAGACATTATTGCCATGCTCGGTATCTCTGAATTGTCACGAGAAGATCAACGGACTGTTTACCGTGCCCGCCGTTTGGAGCGCTTTTTCACACAGCCCTTCTTCGTGACCGAGCAGTTTACCGGTACGGCTGGGAAGATGGTTTCCCGTGAAGATACGCTCAATGGTTGTGAAAGGATACTCAACGATGAGTTTGCCGACATTCCGGAACGGGCGCTCTACATGATTGGATCTATTGAAGAGGCTAAGATCGAAAATGTTGCTTAAAATTTTATTACCGGCCGAAGTCATGATGGTGGAGGAAGTCAAGAAGATCGTCGCGGAAGCGGAGAATGGGTCTTTCTGCCTGATGCCCAATCATATTGATTTTGTGGCCACACTTGCCCCCGGCATTTTTTCGTATGAGCTGGCCACAGGAGGACAGGAATTGTTGGCCATGGATGTCGGCACACTGGTTAAAAAAGGCTCGGACGTTCTCGTGTCCACGCGCAATGCGGTAAAAGCACCGGATTTGGGAAAGCTTAAACAGGTAGTTGTGCGGCAGTATGATGTCCTCGACGAGCGGGAGAAAATGGTCCGCTCCGCTTCAGCAAAACTGGAGGCAAGTCTGATCAGACGTTTTGTTGACCTGAAGTAGCTGCGTAGTGAATGGTGGAAATAAATGCAGGGAGCATAAAAGCATGGTTGAAATAAAAAGAACATCGAACTCGCGTCGCCGGAAGATGGCCGATCGTTTCACCGAGCAGGTTGCCAAAAAAGAAGCCCTGCGCCAGAAGGGGCTCCGGCATAAGGACGAAACGGTCTGGTTTGGCCTGGGCATGATGGGCATAGTCGGCTGGGCTGTCGCCATTCCCACGCTCATCGGCGTCGCCTTCGGGCTCTGGATTGACCGCACATGGCCCAGCCAGTATTCCTGGGCGTTGATGCTGTTGATTGCCGGCGTTGTCGTAGGCTGTATTAATGCGGCCTATTGGGTGAGAAAAGTCCGCAGCAAAATTATTGAGGAAGAATAGAATGACACTGACCACGATGATGATTCTCATGGCGGCTTTTGCCGCAGGGTTAGTCCTGGGTGGATTTTACT
>ENA-UOWG01000612-UOWG01000612.1-activated-sludge-metagenome-genome-assembly--contig:-NODE-612-length-44595-cov-12.662753_pt1 | contig 44595 bp, 31 predicted proteins | sample MGYA00238147_ERZ761563 | MGnify/ENA primary metagenome ERZ761563 (study PRJEB28884, sample SAMN05720216) | anaerobic digester metagenome | isolation source: active sludge of municipal...
GGCCCGGCGGCGCTCCCGCCAAAATCGGAAGTAATTTTTGCACAGACCCTAAGCGACGGCTCGGATAAATGCGGACTGCGCGTCTTCAGCCAAATCGCGATCGCAGAACACAGCGTGCTCCCCGGCCTGCGCCCATGGCAGCAATCTTCCCCCCTGGTTGGCCAAAACACGGAGCGGCCGGTCGTATAGTGAACCTGTCACCCTATTCGATCACAGAACACAGCGTGCTCCCCGGCCTGCGCCCATGGGAGCTATCTTCCCCCCTGGTTGGCCAGAACCCGGAGCGGCCGGTCGTATAGTGAACCTGTCACCCTATTCGATCACAGAACACAGCGTGCTCCCCGGCCTGCGCCCATGGGAGCTATCTTCCCCTCTGGTTGGCCAGAACCCGGAGCGGCCGGTCGTATAGTGAACCTGTCACTCTATTGGCACGTTCCGGCAGGCTGCACCTCCCCAGCCCAAATCCAGGTGAATCTGGTCTGCGGAGGAGCGCGGCCCTTGCGATAACTGCTTTTCAACCCGGCGAGGCGTGCGATATATTCGGGCCTGATATGCGCATTGCCTCGAAATACCTGGTTCAGTTGGGGGTCGTCTGCCAAGCGCTTCTGCTGGGGATGGCCTGTGGCTCGATCGCGACAGCGTCGGATGAACCGATCCCGCTTCCGGAGCATCCCCGGCCGGATTTCCAGCGGGCCGAATGGCTGAACCTGAACGGCCCCTGGCAGTTCCAGACGGACAAGGCAGACGCAGGGCTTTCAGAGAAATGGAGCGCGGGCCAGATCGCGTTCCGGGAGACGATCCGCGTGCCGTTTCCGTGGGGATCGCCGCTTTCGGGGGTCAAAGACGACGCGCCGATCGCATGGTATGCGCGAACGGTCCGGGCGCCGGAATCGTGGCGGGGTCAGCGCGTGTTCCTGGTGATCGGGGCCTGCGATTGGGAGACGCGCGCCTGGCTGGATGGCCAGCCGCTGGGCACCCACCAGGGCGGCTACACGCCGTTCGAGTTCGAGATCACCAGCCTCCTCAAGGCCGGCCAGGACCAGCGGCTCGTGCTGCGGATCGACGACGCCGCGCGCCCGTTCAAGCTCGAGGGCAAACAGGGCTACGGCAATGCCCGAGGCATATGGCAGACCGTCTATCTCGAGGCCCGGCCATCGCTTCATCTGGATCTCATCCATTTCGAGCCGGACCTGGACGCGGCCCGCGTAACCGTCCGCGCACGGTTTTCGGGGCCGGCTTCCGGGGGCGCCGCATTGGCCTTGCGGTTCCGAACGGGGGATGTGCCCGAGACGGTCGTCCCGGTGGCGGAGGGGAAGACCGAGCATCGGTTCCGGATGGCGATCCCCCGGCCTCGAGCGTGGTCGCTCGAGGATCCGTTCCTGTATGAGGTCGAGGCCGCGCTGCGCGCCGGCTCGGTCGAGGATCGCGTCTCGACCTACTTCGGCATGCGGAAGATCAGCGTCATGAACCTGCCGGGGACGACTCATCCCTACGTGTCGCTGAACGGCCGGCCGGTGTATCTGCAAATGACCCTGGATCAATCCTATCATCCCGAGGGGTTTTACACGTTCCCGAGCGACGCGTTCATGCGGGACGAGATCCTGCGCTCGAGGCGGCTGGGGTTGAACGCCAACCGGCTGCATGTGAAGATCGACGTGCCGCGCAAGCTCTACTGGGCCGACCGGCTCGGGCTGCTGATCATGGCTGACGTCCCCAACAGCTGGGGCGAGCCGGACGCCGACATGCGCCGGGAGATTGATGTCGCGCTCCGCGGCATGATCGACCGCGACTTCAACCACCCGTCGATCTTTTCCTGGGTGCCGTTCAACGAGACGTGGGGTCTTTTCACCGGCAAGAATCCGAACCGGCGGTATCTTCCGGAGACGCAGGAGTGGGTGGCCTCGGTCTATCGCCTGGCCCGGCAGCTGGATCCGACCCGCCTGGTCGAGGACAACTCGCCGTGCAACCACGATCATGTCGAGACCGACCTGAACTCGTGGCACGCCTACCTGCCCGGCTACGAGTGGGGCGGGCATCTGGACCAGGTCTGCCGCGACACGTTCCCTGGATCCAGGTGGAACTTCATCGGCGGGCGCGCCCAGGCCAACCAGCCACTGCTCAACAGCGAGTGCGGCAACGTGTGGGGATATGAAGGCAGCACCGGCGATGTCGACTGGAGCTGGGATTATCATCTCATGATGAACGAGTTCCGTCGCCATCCAAAGGTCTGCGGCTGGCTTTACACCGAGCACCACGATGTCATCAACGAATGGAACGGCTACTATCGCTACGACCGGACGGACAAGATCACCGGCTTGGACTCCATCGTCGAGGGCATGACGCTGGGCGATCTGCACGCGCCGTTCTACCTGGCGCCGGAAGGCCCCCTTTGCCGCGAGGTCAAGCCCGGCCAGAAGGTCCGCCTCCCGATCTGGGCCTCGTTTATGACCGACCGCGCTCCGTCCTCCGCGCTGAAGCTGCGGGCGGCCTTGACGGGCGTGAACACCCTCGGCGCCACGGAGCAGTTCGGCGAGCAGGTCCATGCCGTGCCGTTCCAGCCGTGGATGTCCAAGGCGCTGGCCCCCCTTGAAGTGACGATGCCGGATCATGCCGTCCTGGCGGTCCTGAAGATCGTGCTCGAGGATGAGACTGGCGCTGCGCTGCACCGCAACTTCACTGCGTTCCTGGTCGGCGACGGCGCGGCGCCCCGCGACGAGACGGCCGGCTCTCTCCGGATCCTCCGGTTCGCTCCCAGCGCGTTTTCCAGCGCGCGCTGGTCGAGCAAGCAATGGGACGTCTTGGGCGGGCTGAAGGTCAACGGGGCCGGCCACGGACATTTCGAGTATCGCCTGCCCTGGCCCGCGGGGCTCGAGCCCGGCCAGATCGACGCCGCGTCTTTGCGGTTCGAGGCTTCAGCCAAGATCCTGTTCGGGAAGGATCGCACCGACGCCGGGGAGCTCGAAGGCGACTACATGCGGGGCAAGGGCACCTTGGATCCCAGCCGCAATCCCAACGCGTATCCTATGACCGACACCGTCCCCAGCCCGAGCGCCGTGCGCGTGCGCGTATCCGGGCTGGCGTCCGGACTCTACGATCTGCCGGACGATCCGGCGGACCATCGGGGCATCCTGTCGTGGGCGGCTCAGCCCCAGGACCGCAAGCTGCGCGAGGCCGGCTCCTATGGCTACCTGATCCAGGCCCCGATCCCGAAGGAGGCCATCGCGCGGGCCGCTCGATCCGGCGAGATTGTCATCCGGTTCGAGGTGGACGCGTCGCAGCCGGGCGGGCTGGCCCTCTATGGCGAGCGGTTCGGCCGATACCCCATGGATCCCACACTGGTATTCTCGATGCGTTCCTCGAGACGATAAACTCATTGAACTCGAAACTCGGTTCTGCGTCCTGCTGCGCCCGCCCATTGACAACGGCGCGCACGGAGTGCTCGCCCTGCCTCACCAAGGCAGGGGGCGCTCTCCTGCGGCTGGCAGCGGCTGCCGCCTCGCTGCTGGCTTTGGGCGTCCTGTCCGAGAGGCCGGCATGGTCGGATCCCGACGATCGCTGCTTTGGCATCCGGGCTGTGGATGACCGGACGGGGCGGGGCATCCCGCTGGTCGAGCTTGAGACAGTCCATCACCTGCGGTATGTGACGGACAGCGCGGGATGGGCTGCATTCCACGAGCCCGGCCTGATGCGGCAGAAGATCTTCTTCCACGTCCGAAGCCACGGCTACGAGGCTCCCAAAGACGGGTTCGGCTTCGCGGGCGTCGCGCTCGAGACGGCGCCTGGCGGCAGAGCCGAGATCCGGATGCGCCGGCTGAACCTGGCCGAGCGGCTTTATCGGATCACGGGGGAGGGCATTTACAGCGACAGCGTCCGGCTGGGCGAGCCGGCACCGCTGGCTCAACCGCTGGGGGCGGGGCGCGTTGCGGGGCAGGACTCGACGTTTGCGGTGCTCCACCGCGGCCGCATCCACTGGTACTGGGGCGACACATCGCGTCTGAGCTACCCGCTGGGCCATTTCTGGATGGCAGGCGCGACCTCGAAGCTGCCCGGCCAAGGCGGCCTGGATCCGGCTGTCGGGATCGATCTGGACTATTTCGTGAGCGCGGACGGGTTCAGCCGGCCCCTGGCGCGGATGGGCGTCGAGAGAGGCCTGATGTGGCTCGACGGCTTCCTGGTGACGCCGGACGGGACGGGACGCGACCGGATCGTGGCCCATTACGATCATGTCGAGTCCCTGGGAAAGTCGTTCGGGCACGGCATGGCCATCTACATGGATGACAAGGCGGAATTTGCCCGGATGCATGCTCTGGACACGACCAACCGCTGGCGGTTCCCGCGCGGGCATGTCATCCGCCATCGCGAGGGGGGCGCCGACTATTTCTACTGCGGCGAAGTCTTTCTGGATGTGCGCGTGCGGGCTGACTTCGCCAGCGTGACGAACCCGGCCGCATACGAGGCCTGGACATGCCTGGAGACCGGCTCGGCTCCGGCATCCGCTCGAGTCCGGCGGGGAGCCGACGGCGCTCTGTCATGGCGATGGAGCCGGCACAGCGACCCCGTCGATCCGGGCCGCGAACAGCAATTGGTCGATGCCGGCCAGATTGCCGCGTCGGAGGCCTGGCTGAACCCGGCCGACATCGAATCGGGGCAGCGCATTCGCGTGCATCGTGGATCGGTCAACTGGAACGACTACCGGAAATGCTGGATTCTGATCGCGACGCAGCAGGGGGGCAGCTCGGCGCTGGGCGAGGTCTGGTACGCCGAGGCGCCAGGGCCGACCGGTCCGTGGCGTCGAGCCCGGAAGATCGTCACCCACGACCGCTACACCTTCTACAACCCCGTTCACCACCCGTTCTTCGACCAGGAGGGCGGCCGGATCATCTATTTCGAGGGGACCTACGCCAACACGTTCTCGGGCAATCCCGACGCCACGCCGCGTTACGACTACAACCAGATCATGTATCGCCTGGATCTATCGGACGCGCGGCTTCGATCCAGGGCGAGCGCGGCCGGAAAATGAGAGCGCGCGGAGGCGCGCCCCGCGTCATGGCTCGAGCCCCAGAAAACGGATGCCGGCTTCGGCCTGCAGCTTCTTGAGATAGACCGGCAGCTGCTGGCGCAGCTCCTGCTCCTGGAGCGTCGATTTGATGTCCTTGAGCGCCTCCGAGAAAGAGATCTCGCGGGCGGGAAGCTTCTCGATGAGCTTCAGGATGTGATACCCGAACTCGGTTTCGATGACGTCGCTGACGGCGCCGGGATCGAGGAGGAAGGCAGCGCCTTCGATTTCGGGGGCCATCTGGCCGCGGGCGACCGGGGGCACCTCGCCGCCTTTCTGGCGTGTTCCCGGGTCTTCGGAGTGGTCCTGGGCGAGCTGGGCGAAATCCTCGCCTGCTCGAGCCCGAACGAGGATCGCGTCGGCCAGCGCACGCTTCTCCTTCTTCTCCTCGGGCGTGAAGCGCTTCCGGGTTTGGGGGTCCTGGGTCATAAAGAGGATCTGGCGCAGGCGAACTCGTTCCGGGAGAGAGAATCGGGACCGGTTGTCGGTGTAATGTTTTTGGGCGGCTTCGTCGGAGATCTCGATTTTGTCGCGGACTTCGCGGCCGACGACCTCGGCGAACGTCGCGCGCTCGACGAGCCGGGAGACAAACTGTTCATACGGCATACCGAGGGCGATCAGCTGGCGGCGGAAGGCCTCCTCGGATGTCCAGCGAGCCTTGATTTCCGCGAGCCGCTTGTCGGCCGTCTCGCGTCCCTTGGCCCGGTCGGCCTCCGTCGCTCGAGCCATGAGAAGCTCGGTGTTCACGAGATCCTCGACCAGCTGCCGCTCGATCTGCGAGCGGCGTCCCTCGGGCAGGGTCTGGCCTTGAGAGGCCGCCGTGGCTTTCAGCGCCGTGTAAGCCTCGTCCAGCTGGTACCGGTATATGCGGATCACCTGGCCGGTCGCGATCAGCTCCTGCCCGAGAATCGGCGCCACAGCCGCAGACCGAGGCGCCAGATTCGTGGCCGGCAGAGGCTCGAGCGGGGCGGGCTGCGCCAGGAGCGGCCCTTGGATTTCGAAGAAGCCCAGCGCCAGCACACAGCCGAGCAGTTGATCGAGCCGCGTGAATCTGATTCTCATAGGCGGACGACGCGGACTTTGGCGATATCGGGGTCCTTCTGGATTTCGGCGATCAGCTCAGCGGGGGGCTGGCTGTCCAGGTTCAACACGGTCAGCGCCTGGCCGCCAGCCGCATCCCGGTTCAGGCTCATGTTCGCAATGTTCACCCCGTGCTTGCTGAGCAGAGTCCCGATGTAGCCCACGATGCCAGGCCGGTCCTTGTTCGTGAACAAGAGAAGCACGCCCTTGGGCACAATCTCGACCGTCTGATTGAAAAGGCGGACGATCCGCGGCTCGTGATGCCGCCCGAAAAAGGTGCCGCCTGCCGAGACGCGCTCGCCGTTGGAGAACGCGGCCACATGGAGCCACTCGTTGTAGTCGGTTTCCTCGCTCGATTTGACCGACTCGATCTGCAGGCCCAGCGAGCGCGCCAGGACGAACGCGTTGACATGGTTGACCTCGCTGCCGCCGACCGACTCGAGGAATGCCTTCGCGACCGCGCGCGTGATCGGATCCGTAGGCATCTCGGCGGCCTTGCCGCCATACGTGATCACCAGCCGCTCGTTGCGTTTCGGACCCAGCTGCGACACCAGCCTCCCGAGCTTCTCTCCCAGCCCGAGGTAGGGGCGAACCAGCTCGAAAGTCTTCACGTCCATGTTAGGTATGTTCACCGCATTCCGGACCGTCCCGTGCAAAAGAAAATCGATGATCGCCTCTGCCACCTCGATCCCGACATTGTCCTGCGCCTCCTTGGTGCTGGCGCCCAGATGCGGCGTCATGATCACCTGCGGCAATGCGCGAAGCGGAAATTCGGCCGGAGGCGGCTCCTTCTCGTAAACGTCGAGCGCCGCCCCGCCCACCTGCCCGCTCTGGATCGCCTCGTGAAGATCCGACTCGTTCACAATGCCGCCCCTAGCGCAGTTGAGTATCCGCACGCCCTTCTTCATGAGCTCAAACGCCTTGCTGTTGATCATTCCACGCGTTTCGTCTGTCAGCGGCATGTGAACCGTGATGAAATCGCTTTGAGCATAAAGGTGATTCAAATCGACAATTTCGACCTGGGACGATTTGGCACGGCTGGGCGACAGGTAAGGATCATGAGCCAGAACGGTCATTCCGAATGCCTGGGCCCTTTTGGCAACTTCAGTTCCGATCCTGCCGAGGCCGATTATCCCGAGGGTTTTACCATTTAACTCAGTGCCTTGGAACGCCTTGCGATTCCACTCCCCGTTCTTAATTGACTGGTTGGCTTGCGGGATTTTACGCGCCAGGGACATGAGCATCGAGAAAGTGAGTTCGGCGGTGGAGATTGTATTTCCTCCCGGGGTGTTCATCACGACGACTCCGTTTTGCGTGGCCGCCTCCACGTCGACATTGTCAACCCCAACACCCGCGCGTCCGACCACCCTCAAATTCTTGCACACCTCGATGACTCGCCGGGTCACCTGCGTCTCGGATCGAATCACCAGCGCGCTCATGTCTCGAACCAGCGGCAGAAGCTCCTCCTCAGAGTGTTTTCGCGGCAAAACGGTCACTTTAAGCTTCGGTTGCTGCTGCAGCAGCGCAATTCCCTTCGCTGATACCGGATCGCAAACTAAGATTTTCATATTTGAAGCGAGCGCAGATGATAAAGGCACACAACGGAAAAGGTCAATGCGAATGGGCGGTGAAAAAACGGGTGGATAATCCCTGAAGTTCTCTTGTTCACTCCGAGCGCGACGGCAGCCCAAGGGTTATTCACCGGGCAAATATGAGCGCAAGTCCTTGGGCTGGTCTTGACAGGGCGAAAATTCTAAATTATCCACAATGCTTAATACGGATATTCCTTTTATAGATTAATCAGGTAATAGTAGGCGCCATGAAATTTACCGTCAGCAAGGACCAGCTTATGCGGGGCCTGCAGGCCGTCCAGAACATTGTGGGGTCGCGGACGACGCTGCCGGTGTTGTCCAATGTGCTTTGCCGCGCCGAAGGGGATCGATTGCAATTCGTCGCCACCGACTTGGACATGACCATCAGCTGCACTGTCGAGGCCAGGATCGAGCGAGCGGGTGCAAGCACGGTGCCCGTGAAGAAATTCTTTGGCATCATTCGAGAACTTCCTGTGGCTGAGATAGATATCGATGTTAACGATCGCAACGTATTCAGCATCCAGGCGGCTTCGTCCTATTACAAGATCCACGGTCTTCCGGCCGAGGAGTTTCCCCCATTCCCCACCATTGCCGAGGAGAAAAGGGTCGAGCTTCCCCAGGAGAAGGTGGTTGGAATGTTGCGCAAGACCGGCTACGCGACCTCGAGCGACGAGTCGCGCTATGTCCTCAACGGCATTTACTTCTGCGTGCGGGACAGCAAGTTGCTCATGGTGGCCACCGACGGTCGGCGGCTGGCCCTTGTCGAAGAGGAAATCGAGGTGCCGGCCGAGGTTCACCACGAGTTCATTGTACCCAGCAAGGCAATCGGTGAGCTGACCCGGCTCCTGCAGTCATCCGGCTCCCTGGTGATCACGGCATCGGGCAACCAGGCATCGTTCAAGATGCAGGACGAGAAGAACTTGCCAACGATCCTGATTTCCAAGCTGATCGAGGGCATCTACCCCAATTACAGGCTGGTGATCCCTTCGGAGTGCAAAGATCGCGTCTCGATGGCCAGGGAGGAACTGCTCCAGGCGTTGCGCCGGGCCGAGCTCATGACCAGTGACAAGTCCAATTCCGTGAAGCTCAATTTTACCCGGAACAACCTGTCGATCACGGCCAACTCGCCCGAGATCGGCGAGGGCCGCGAGAGCATCGCGATCAATTATTCGGGCCAGGACTTGTCGATCGCGTTCAATCCGGCTTTCCTGATGGATCCGCTGAAAGTCCTCGAGCAGGACGAGGTCTTTTTCGAGCTGGTGGACGAGCTCAGCCCGGGCGTGGTCAAGATCAACGGACCTCCGACTTTCCTCTACGTGCTCATGCCTCTGCGGACCGTATAACGCGTCGAGGTTTCGCGGCATCGCTGAATGCCAGACAAAAGCATTTTACGACTCCTTGGCATCGCCGGTTCGGTTCTGCTCCTGGACCAGTTGACCAAGCGGATTATCCTTCTGTCGATGTTTTACGGGGAGAGCCACGTCGTCGTGCCCGGGTTCTTCAAGCTGGTTTACCTTGGCAACACGGGCGCGGCGTGGAGCCTCTTTTACGGGAACAACCACATCCTGGCGGTCGTATCGGTGGGCGCTTGCCTGTTTCTGTTTCTGGCCCGGCGGCATTTTGAGGTGCAGCGCCTGATGGGACAGGTCTCCCTGGGCCTGATCCTGGGCGGGATCGCCGGGAATCTTATCGACCGGATCCGGCTGGGCCATGTGGTGGATTTCCTTTATTTCTTCATCGAGCGCCGCGGAGGATCGGAGCTGGGTTTCCCTGCGTTCAATGTCGCCGACATGGCCATATGCAGCGGTGTCGGGCTCGTGCTCTTGATTGCCCGATCTCATGCGCAAACGGCAAGCGGCGCGGCGCGGCAAAGAGGTCCATGAACCCCCCCTCCCAGGCGGGGACGCCGCACCTCATGAGCGCGGAGGCTGCAGGCAAGGCCTCCAGCCACCTCGCCACCCCTTGCGCCCCTTGCTCTGCCCCGCCTGCTGCCGATCCGCGCAGCAGCCAGCCTCGCGACAGCGAGTTCGATTCCGCAGGATGCGCTTTTCTCGGCGGGCCGACCGCATCGGGCAAGAGCGAGATCGCCTTGCTCTTTGCGGAGCAGACGGGCGCCGAGATTGTAACCGTCGATTCCATGCAGGTGTATCGCGGGCTCGACGTCGGGACCGACAAACCTTCGGCCGAGGTGCGCACCCGTGTGGCGCACCACCTGATCGATGTGTTCGATTTCCAGACCCCGTTTAGCGCCAACGATTTCCGAAGGCTGGCCATCGAAGCCATCCAGGCCATACGCAGCCGCGGCCGAATCCCGCTATTGGCGGGCGGGACTGGTTTGTACTTCAAGGCACTCATCGAAGGTTTGGGGGCTGCTCCAGGCGCCAGTCCCGAGCTGCGCCGCGACCTGGAAAGGCAGCCGATCGATCGGCTGCTCGAGGAGCTGCAGGCTCGGGACCCGGAGACTTATGGAAAAATCGACCGGCGCAATCCACGCCGGATCATTCGGGCGGTCGAGGTGATCCGGATGACGGGCCGTCCATTCAGCGCCCAGAGATCGGCCTGGGTGCGGGGCGGGCCGGGCCGGAAAGCCGAAGCGTGCTGGTTCAGAGTGATCGCGCGGAAGCCCGAGGATCTGAAGAAGCGTATTGATGAGCGGGTCGACCGTATGTTTCGGGAGGGGCTGATTGAAGAGACGGAGAGGAGGCTGGCCGAAGGATTGAGGGGCAACCCGACGGCGATGCAGGCGATCGGCTACCGGCAGGTGGTCGAATACCTGGATGGCCAGCGGTCTCTGGCCGAGACGGTTCGGCGGATCAAGACACGCACCTGGCAGTATGCGCGGAGGCAATTGACGTGGTTCAGGCGGCAGGCCCCGGCCGCCCGGTGGCGCCGCGTCGAGCCGGGCGAATCCGCCGGCGCGGTGGCCGCCGACCTGGCGCGCGACTACCGCGATTTCATGGCACGAAAATCGCTGGATCTGGATTGTTCCCATATTTGTGAAAGCCTTGGCACTGCATCCTGAGCGGGAGATCGAGAAGGTCTTCCTGGCGGGTCTGGAGACGCGCGAGCGGGCGAGCTGGGATCTTCGGGACTCGATGGACGAGCTGGCGCAGCTCGCGGCGACCGCAGGCGGCCGCGTCGTGGGCCAAGGGATTCAGAAGCTCGATCGTCCGGTCGCGGCCACCTTCTTTGGATCCGGCAAAGCCGCCGAGTGGGCGCTGCATTGCGAGGAGCTCGGCGCCGACACCATCATTGTCGATGACGATCTCTCCGCCGCGCAAAGCCGCAATCTCGAGCGCGTGTTCCAGCGGAAGGTGCTGGATCGGACGTCGCTGATCCTGGACATCTTCGCGCAGCGGGCGCGGACGCGCGAAGGCAAGCTCCAGGTCGAGCTGGCCATCCTCGAGCATCTGCTCCCGCGGCTGACTCGGTACTGGGAGCATCTCTCCCGCCAGAAAGGCGGCATCGGCATGCGCGGCGGCGAGGGGGAGACGCAGCTCGAGGCCGATCGCCGCAAGGTGCAGGAGCGGATCGTGCGGATCGGCAAGGAGCTCGAGCAGGTGCGGCGGCAGCGCGGGACCCAGCGGCAAGGCAGGCGGCGGCATCAATGGCCGCTGGCCTCCCTCGTGGGATACACCAACGCCGGCAAGTCCACCCTCTTCAACTCGCTCACCGGCGCCGGAGTGCTGGTCGAGGACAAGCTCTTCGCGACGCTGGATCCGACCATTCGCCGCCTGGTCCTGCCGACGCGCCAGAGCGTCCTGCTGTCCGACACCGTCGGGTTTATCCGCAACCTCCCGCACCGGCTGGTCGAGGCCTTCAAAGCCACGCTCGAGGAGGTGGTCCAGGCGGATCTGCTGCTGCACGTGGTCGATGCCAGCAACCCGCGCGTCGAGGACCAGATCCGCGCCGTCCACGACGTGCTCGAGGAGATCGGCGCGGGCGGCAAGCCGACCCTCACCGTGCTGAACAAGGTGGATCGGTTCAGCGACCGCGCCGCCATCGAGAACATGCTGGATCGATGCCCGCGCGCGGTGGCGGTGTCGGCGCGCACGGGCGAGGGGTTCGATGCCCTGAGGGCTGAGATCGGGGGGCTGCTGCGGCCCATCCGGCGGTGGATCGACCTGGAGATCCCGCACGAGGCTTCGGGCGTGATCGCCCAGCTCCATGCCTCGGGCGAGGTGATCGCCGCCGATTACTCCGGCCCGCGCGCCCGGCTCCAGGCGCGCGTCCCGCCGCATCTGGTCTGGCAGTTCGAGCCGTTCATCGTGGGGGCCTCATGAACCCGGCTGCGATCCCATCGGCGCCGCGTCCCGCGGATGGGCCGTGCGCGTCTCCGGGCGAGCCGGGCGCGCCCCGGATGAAAGACATGCCGGCTGCGGAGCGGCCCCGCGAGCGGCTGGCCCGCCATGGCGCCGACCGTCTGAGCAACGCCGAGCTGCTGGCGATCCTTCTGCGAACCGGCACGGCGGGCGCCTCGGCGCTGGATGTGGCGCAGGTGCTGCTGAGCCGGTTCCAGTCGCTCGACGGGCTTGCGCGGGCCCCGCTCAGCGAGCTCGGATCGGTGCGGGGCGTCGGGCGCGACAAGGCCGTCGCATTGAAAAGCGCCTTCACGCTGGCGCTGCGCCTCGCCGAGGAGACCCGCGAGACCGCCCCCGTGCTCGATACTCCCGCCCGCGTCGCCGACCTGCTCCGGGAGGCCAACCGGCAATACGAGGTCGAGCATTTCCAGGTCGTTTTCCTCAACACCCGCCGCCAGCTGATCCGCGTCGCCTCGATCTCGCAGGGCACGCTCGACACCCTTCTGGTCCATCCGCGCGAGGTGTTCAAGGCTGCCATCCACGCCAGCGCATCCGCCCTCGTTCTGGTCCACAATCACCCCAGCGGGGACCCCGCCCCTTCCGAGGCGGACATCCAGGTGACTCGGGATTTGATCCGGGCCGGACAGCTGCTAAAAATCGAGGTGCTGGATCACGTCATCCTCGGCCGGCGGGCGCCGGATCGGCCGGTGGATTACGTGTCGCTGCGCGAGCTGGGCTATTTTTACACATGAAAACGAGCGAGCCGGCCGGTTCGGATGTCGCAAGAGGGGCCGAAGGCCCGTGCATACACCCGACGGCCATCGTGGGTCCCGAGGCCGAGCTGGACTCGGCGGTCGAGGTGGGCCCGTACGCGGTCATCCAGGGCCGTGTTCGGCTCGGCCCCAACTGCCGGGTGGGACCCTACGTGCATCTGACCGGGTGCGTCCTGGCCGGGGCGGGCAACGTGTTTCACACGGGCGCGGTGATCGGGGATGCGCCGCAGGATCTCAAATACAAAGGCCAGCCCACGCGGGTTGTCATTGGCGACTCGAACTGCTTTCGCGAACACGTCACCGTCCACCGATCCAATCGGGAGGAGGAGGATACCGTGATTGGCGACCACAACTTCCTGATGGCGCACAGCCACGTCGGGCACAACGCGCGGGTGGGCCATCATGTCATCCTGGCCAATGGCGCCCTCCTGGGCGGGCACACCGTCATTCAGGATCGGGCGTTCATCTCGGGCAACTGCCTGGTGCACCAGTTCGCCCGGGTGGGCACGCTCGCCATCATGCAGGGGGGCGCCGCCATCAGCCAGGATCTGCCGCCGTTCTGCATCGCCCGCGGTCATAATCACATTGGCGGACTCAATGTGATCGGGCTGCGCCGCGCCGGGTTCTCCGCAGCGCAGCGCAGCCAGCTGCGCCTGCTCTACCAGGAGCTCTTCCGGTCCGGGCGCAACCTGCGGGCCGCTGTCGAGGACGCCCGCCATCGGTATTCCGGGGAGCCGGCAAGCATCCTCCTGGATTTCGTTGCGCAGGCCCGCCGCGGGATCTGCCGCCACAAAGGGTCCCGATGGGATCCGCAGGAGCGCCTGGCCGGCGATGCCCCGGCCGAATAGGTCTCGTCGCGAGGCGCGCCCTCTTGCGAGGTCTGCTCTGAAGCCCTCGTGAGATCCACCGATGGACTCGTCCGGCCGATTACAGCGATAGCCGGAAGAAGCGCTGCGGCTCGGGCCCAATCGCGTTGGTGTGGGGGCTGGTTGCGCCGGAGACCGGCACATAGGCTCCGAGGACATTGGTCGCCGTCTGCAGTGTGAAGTGGGGGGTATCCCAACGGAGGATCACGTCTGCGCCGCTGCGCTCGACTCCCAGAACGGGTCGGCTGATCAGCGGATACAACTGGGACTGGGGCACGGGCTGCTTCGGGATGCCGGTGGCGGACCAGCTCAGCTTCGCCACGGCGCCGCCGGTCTTTTCGTAGTATTCGAGCACGAGGTCGCTCTTGGCATTCGGGAGCGCCAGCGTGCCGCTCCACTCGGTGGGGGATTGCGGGATCCATTGATTGATCACCAACTGTCCGCCCACCCACAGCCGCACACCGTCGTCGGTGGTGGTGTAGAACGTGTAGGTGCCGGCTCCGAGCGGCTCGATCTGGCCCGACCAGCGCGCCGCAAAGTAGTTCGTCGCGACCGGCGAGCCGGGCGCGCCCTCGAGCCAGTCGAAGTTGATCGCCGGGTCCACGCGGCTCAAGGCCGGCGCGCCGTCAAACGGGCTGGGAGGCGCGTCCTCGGTGTACTCGGGGTTGTTGTAGTAGCTGCCGCTCAAGCCGGCGCCGGCGCCCGGCACGACGCCTGGGGCGAGCACGTCCAGCACAGCCACGACGCTGGTGACCGATCCGTACATATTCGCCACCACCACGTCATAAAAGCCGCTGTTGGCGATCTGCGCGTTCGGCACGGAAAGCGCCGCGCTCGTCTGGCCCGGCAGGTCCAGCCCATTGAAACGCCACTGGTAGCTCAACGGATATCCGATCTCGACATGGCCGTCAGCTCCCACCTGGAAATTCCCGGTTTCGCCAACATGCACGACCGTGCGGACCGGCTGGTTCGTGACGGCGGGAACGGGATCCAACACCGTGAGGGTGACCTCGGCGCTGGCGCTTGGCCCATAGGGATTGGACGCGACCACGTCATAAGGGCCGGCGTCCCACGATTGCGCGTTGCGAATGGTGAGCGTCGCGTTGGTCGCATCGAAGATGTCTCCGCCATAGAAACGCCATTGGTAGGTCACGGGATATCCGCTCGGCACATTGCCGCTGGCGGCGGCGCTGAAGGTCGCGTCCTGGGTGAGGTACACCGTCAGGGAAACGGGCTGGTTGGTGATGGTGGGGACCGGCGACAGCACGGTGAGGACGGCGCTGCGTTCGGTGGGGCAGGTGCCATCGTGGACCTTCACCGTATACACTCCGGCATCCGCGGCCGTTGCATGGACGACGGCATAGGCGCTGGCCGTGGCGCCGGGCAGGTCGAAGCCGTTGAGGCTCCATTGATAAGTGAAGGCCCCAGGCCCGGTCGGGACGACCGAGAAGGTGGCGTCTTGAGTCTCGAACACGCGCTGGTTCTCCACGGTGCCGACATTGACGAAATGGCCCTGGGTCTGTCCCACCGGCAGCAGCAACACATCGAACGAGATGGGCTGGCGCAGGTCCACGATCGGGAATGGCTTTCCCTGGCCCTGGAATGTCGCCCGCAGCCAATCCTGGTTGGAATCGTCTTTGAATTGCCAGCTCATGAACAGGCAACGGTTGCCGGACGCCACATTGGTGCTGACGACCACGCACTCGTCGGGCGAGACGGCTCCTGGCGGGGGGGCGAGCAGGTACGGCGTCGGGGCGGTGCTGGTGCTGCCGGACTGGCTCGGCTTGGTGATCAGCACGGCGGTCTCGCCGTTGGCATAGCTCTCGAAATCCTCGATGAGGTTGGTGCCGTTCATGAAGTTGTCGATGTAGATCGAAAAGGGTCCGGAGTCCTGCGTGTCCTGGACACAGAACGCGATGGCGTCCAGGACGGCCCAGTCATTGCTCAGCCAGGAATTGCCATAGGCGCCCGACCATCCGAAGAGGGGGTCGCTGGCCCGGTCGAAGGAGATGTGCTGCCAGCAGGTGCTCGGCGTCAGCGCCAGACCTCCCGTGGGTGCCACCCCGAAGGCGCCATCAACGGTGCCATCCGCTTTGAGGAAAACCAGATGGCTGCCCAGCGGAGCGCTGCCGCTGGCGCCGATGACGTGGTTCGTGGGGGCAGTATCGGCGATGCTCAGTGACAGACGAAGCTGAGGATTCGCGCCGCCGCCCACAAAGGGCCCGGTCGTCACTTTACAGCTCTCGATGCCGTCCTTCCACTGGGTCGCGACAATCACCTGGCGTTTGACCAGCGGCACCGTCGGCACCACATTCACCCCCTCGATCACGCCGGCCGCCAGTTCCCCGAGCTGCGTGTAGGCGCTGCCGTCGAACGCATAAACGGTGACTTTCTGGGCGTTGCTGTTCACGGCGGGGACGTTGACAAAGGTCTGCCCGGCTGCCAGCGGCCCGTTGACGGTCGTCAATTGGGGCAGGCCCATCAGGCAGACATCGTTGGTGTTCACAAAACGAAACGCGTCCGCATAGGTGCGACTGGTTGCGCCCGAGAGATGGGAGAAGGTGATCGTCGGCTGAGTCACGCCCGGATTCAGGTCGATCGTCCCGATCCGGAACCATTCGTTAACACCATTGGTCCGCTGGAACCCCGTCGTGGTCTCCGGCAGACCGCCGCCGCCCTCGGTGGCAATGCTGACCACGATGTCCGCCGAAATGCTCGAGGCGGTGGCGTGGGTCACTTCAACGTAATAGTGGCCGCCCGCTTCCCCCAGCGTCGGCTGGATGCTGAATGAGCTGGCCTGTGTTGCATACCTTGATCCGGGCCGCCCGCCGTCCAAGCCTGCCGCGCTGCTCTTGATGCTGGAGTTGCCCCAGTTGCCGTACAGTTCGCAGTAGGGCGGGCATGAGTTTTGGCCCGACTTCAGACGGGTCTCGACGATCACAACATCCGCCCTCGCCAACGACAGCCCGGCGGCCACCAAGCCGAAGATGGGGAGCAGACATGATCCGAAGAAATTCGACGTTTTCATAGATCTTGGTGTTTCCGTTTTCTGGCTCGCCCGGCCGGGGCGCTGCCGGCTTCCCTTGTCCGCGACCCAGTCCATCTCCCGCTCACACCCAAACCATTGGGCCGCCTTTCCTGGCGGCTTTGGGAGAATCGGATGAAAGCGGCTTGTATGCATCTCACAGAGCGACGGCCTGCCGAGGAGTCAATTGTGAAACATCGCCCGCCAGAACCAGGAAGTCAACGTCTTTCCAAGCGCCACGTACCGCGGTACCGCGGAGGGCGCAAGACAATTTTCATCCCCTTGCCAAAACAAAACCACCTCGGGCCGAAACCGGGAAAGCTTATGCGTGGCGCGCGTGATCCGGAAGCCGGTCACCGCCCAATTCATGATGTAGCTGCTGTATTTCTGCAGCCGCCACTCGAAAAGCGGCGCGTTCGTGCGGTCCAAAGGACAGCGATAGACCGGATAATTCCGCAGGGTCCTCCAAAGCAACCCTGTGTGCAAGTTGGTCAGCGGCTTCGTAAAGGGCGGCCGGCACAGCCAGCCGGCAACCGTCACATCGAAGTCTGCGTTGGGGTGCGGCAGATAATCGCTATTCTCTTGCACGTAGAATAAGGTCGCCAGCGCAATCTGCCGGACATTGCTCAGGCAAACCAGCCGCGCAGGACCTTGCCATCGACGGCCAACCGAGCCAGGGCACCCACCTCCCGCTCCGCCAGCCACTCCCCCACGATCGTGGCCACACGGCTAGCGTCGAGCCGGTTGAGCACTCGCTGGAAGGTCGAATCACTCGGCGGATATTAGTGAGCAGTGGTTTCTCATCCCATCCGTGCGGCCAGCTTGTCTTTCAACTCCAGATGAATCAGCCGTGCTATTCACATCCAGGTGACTCGGGCATTGATCCGGGCCGGACAGCTGGTAAAAATCGGTCAGTTTCGTGAAATTCGCTATGAATCGCCTGGCCAGAAATTCCCTCGCCGCCCTCGCGATCCTTACCGCGGGGTGTCCGGACATGGCCAACACCATTGTCCGCGCGGACGATTTCGCTCCTTATTACTGGGTATTGACCCAACTGCCGCCTCCGGATTCAGCGTCGATCCCGCAGCGTTCCAGCGTGATCCCACGCCCGGAGATCCGCCTCGAGTTGTTCGATGCGGCTGATCCCGTCAGCCCGAGCAGCGTCCGCATGCTGCTGGATGGAATCGTCGTCTCCCCCTTGGTGCGGCAGGAATACGGCATGACGGCGGTCACCTATACCCCAGCCGGATTCTACCCCGAGTTTTCGATGCACGAGGTGGAAGTGACCTTCACACTGGCGAGCGATCCCGCGGCCCGCTATGGCGTGCGCTGGCCATTTGCGGTGGGACCTTATGTGCTGCTGCCGGAAACCATGGCGGGCCCTCTGGCCAGCGGGGCCGATTTTGGTTTCACGGTCCGAACCGTCCAGGCCCCGACCAACCTGGTAGTGGCCAATGGGATCGACCGCGCCTTGCGCCAGTTGAATGGCACGCTGACCGCCCCCAACGGCAGTATCATTGCCAACGAGGCGGTCCACGGCCCGAACGCCGATGGCAGTTACCCCCACGACGGCATCATCGACTTCAGCGTGTTTCAGCCCGATGGCGGCCAGCCCAGCCTGAATCCATTCCCTGGAATCCCCGGCACCACCGGGCATAGCACCCGGTTTGCCACCGAGGTGGTCGGTTTCCTTGAACTGCCCGCCGGAGTTCATACGCTGGGCGTCACGGTGGCCGTGGCGGCCACCGACGTTTTGGACGACGACGGATTCGTCCTCTGGGCTGGCGCCAATCCGCGCGATGCCCTGTCGATCGAGGTGGGCCGTTTCACGCGAGTTGTCGGCGGCCACAACAATTGGGAAAACAGCAACGAATTCAACATCGTGGCGCTCCTATCCGGCGTGTATGGATTCCGGCTCGTTTATTTCCAAACCGGACAAGAAGCCAAGCTCGTCTGGTATTCCGTCGATCCCTCTACCGGCGAACGTGTGCACCTGAACTTGCCCGGTGACCCCCGCGCGATTCGCGTCCGCCGCGAAGGCACTCTCCCTGAAGCCGGCGATCCCGCCTTGGTTCAAATTACGCCGGCGCCCTTCGGCTCCGGCGTCCCCCTTCATGAACCGTTGCATGTTCTCATCGATGACGGAGTGCAAGCTGTGAACCCCGACTCGGTGCGATTATGGATCAACCAGGTTGAAGTCCAACCGCTGGTCGAGCGGGCTGAACCTCGCTCCGGGGTGCGCTACACCCCGCCGGCCGGCGGTTGGCTGCCCACCAACCTGGTTCGCCTGGACTTCGCGGATACCACCCTCCCGGCACCACGCTCGCAGTCGAGGTCCTGGTGGTTCCAAGCCAAAACCGCCGCGATCGAATTCGAGGTCGCCGGCCTTTGGAATTTCGACCAGGGCGACCTGTCCGCGGCGGTGGGGATGCCGCTGGAATATTTTGACGGCCCCAACGGGGAAACCGCTCAGGGCACCCTGTTCGGCGCCACCACCGATTTCGGCCTGCCCGACCTGGACGGGCAACCGGCGCACGTCATGAAAGTCCCGGGCGACCTCAGCGGCCAGATCGGCTACGTCATGCGTCACGGCATCCCCGCCAACGGCGGCGGCCAGCGAGTCAATCAGTTCACCATCATCATGGATCTCTACTGGCCCCGCCCGCTGACCACCTTCGGCGCGATGATCAACTACGACCTCAGCAACAAGTCCGATGGCGATTTCTTCTTCCGCCTCACCGATGGCGGCTTTGGCCAGGGAGACAAAGGCTACGAAGGCAACACCCGCATGGAAATCAACCGTTGGCACCGGGTTTCCTGGGCCGTCGATATGACCGCTGATCCCCCCCTCGTCACCAAATACCTCGACGGCGTCAAGCATGCCGACTGGATCCAAACCACCACCGCTCTGGACAATGACCGCCGATCGATGCCTGTCGACGGCGCCGTCCTGTTCGGGGACGGTGACGCCGACGAGCGCATGCCGGCCTTCGTGAACAGCATCCAGGTGCGCGCCGGCAAAGTCCCCGATGCCGCCCTCGCCGCGCTCGGCTCCCCCAGCGCCAGCGGCATCCCCCTCGAATTACATGGGCTCGAACTCGAGCCCCCTTGCCTCCACGTGCGGCGCCTCGGCAATTCCATCGAGTTGTCCTGGGAAGGAAATCCCGAGGACTGGATCCTGGAAACGGCGGACCGAGTTCCGTTCTCCGATTGGCAACCCTTCCCCAGCCCGCTCGCCCATCCGATGATCCTTCCCGCATCGGACCCCATGCGTTGTTTCCGGCTCAAGCAACGGGCGCCTTGATTTTACGGCACCCCCGGCGGTTGGCCCCGGTGATCGCCTGTCGGACTGGTCGGGTTGCACCACAGACGACCCGGATACAGGGCCAGCTCGGCCGCATGCGCCGACGGGCTCATGAATTCGACCGCACCGCTGGCTGCCCCTGCCGGCGTTCCCCCCTGGTGCAGCCGCGTGATCCCGTCCGCCGGATCGCTCGAACCATCGTTGAAGGCGCTGACATTCTTTTCATCCCCTTGCCAAAACAAAACCGCCTCGGGCCGAAACCGGGAAAGCTTATGCGTGGCGCGCGTGATCCGGAAGCCGGTCACCGCCCAATTCATGATGTAGCTGCTGTATTTCTGCAGCCGCCACTCGAAAAGCGGCGCGTTCGTGCGGTCCAAAGGACAGCGATAGACCGGATAATTCCGCAGGGTCCTCCAAAGCAACCCTGTGTGCAAGTTGGTCAGCGGCTTCGTAAAGGGCGGCCGGCACAGCCAGCCGGCAACCGTCACATCGAAGTCTGCGTTGGGGTGCGGCAGATAATCGCTGTTCTCTTGCGCGTAGAATAGAGTCGCCAGCGCAATCTGCCGGACATTGCTCAGGCAAACCAGCCGCGCCGCCTTTTCCCGTCCCTGAGCCAGAACCGGCAGCAGCAACCCCGCCAGCACCCCCACAATGGCAACCACCACCAAGAGCTCCACCAACGTAAATGCCCCCGCCCGTGCTTTCATAACCGGCCTGATCGAACGCAGTTAAGTCGCTCCTCGTTCCCGCGTCAACCGGAAGAAAAGGATTGCCGATCCTTCCCGATTCGCATTCTATGATTGCCGATTGCCAATCTGTCTCGCCGAGGGCATACGTTATGACGCGTTTGACTGATCCTCGGGATGGCCCGAAAGGGCTGCCTTTCTCCGCTTGTGCAAACGGCGCGCTCGACGAATGGGGCTCGCTCTCTTTAAATCCTCCCGCCCGCCTGGGAGAGTGTGGGACCTGGGAGCGTTTCGAGCTGATCCGTTGTCTGGGTGCTGGCGGCATGGGCATTGTCTTCCTCGCCCGGGACCCGAGCCGCTCAGAGCCAGTGGCGATCAAACTCCTGCGCCCGGATCTGGCTCGACACCCCCGCGCCCGGGCGCTTCTGGTCAAGGAATCGGGGCACATGCAGGCGCTGCAGCATCCGCACATCCTGCCGGTATTGGATTACGGAGAAACGCCCGAAAACGCCTGGCTGATCATGCCCTTTGTGGAAGGCGGCAATCTGAATGAACTAGTGGCGCGCCAGGGCCCCTTGAAAGGCACAGCCCTGCTCCTTCTGGCCCGCAAGATCGCCTCCGCGCTCTTGTTCGCCCACCAGCGCGGCATCATTCACCGCGACCTCAAACCCGCCAATATTCTCGTCGGCCCCGGCCCCCGCCTTTGGGTTGCCGATTTCGGGCTCGCCCGGTCCCTGCTGAACGACGTCATTCTGGACCCGCGAAGCCTCCAGAAGGAAGGCACTCCCTATTATCTCTCGCCCTTGCACGCCCAAGGTATTGTCGAAGACACCCGCACCGATGTCTATTCCTTCGGCGCGGTGCTTTACGAAATGCTCACGGGCGTCCGTCCCTATCACGACATCCCGCAAGAACAGGTGACCGGCCATATCCTCGCCGGCCCTCCCAACCCCATCGGCAAGCTCAATCCTCAGGCCCCCTCGGAATGGGTGACCGTCGCCGAAGGCGCCATGGCGCGGGAATTGCGCGAGCGCTATGCCCACATGTCGTGTGTCATGGAGGACCTGGAGCGGATCCGGGCCGCCCAGACCCCCCGCGGGCCGGGCGGATCGGCCGCTGCCCAGCCGCTCCAATCCGCCTCCCCCGCGCGCCGCTCTTCAGTGCGGCCTTCCTTGATCCTGGCGGCCGCCGCCGCGGCCCTCTTCCTCCTCGTCATCGCCATCAACAAATCCGAATCCCTGGGTCGATCCGGTCCTGACGAAGCCGCTCAGGGCCTGCTGCGGGCGCATCGAATCGAGCTGCCAGGCGTGTTCAATTGGAGCCAGGGACGCGTCGCCGACTTCAATGCCGACGGCGCCGACGATCTGTTTCTCACCCTCGGCAACCGCCTTCTGGTGGTCTCCCGACAAGGCCGCATGCTGGGCGATTGGCGCCTTCCGGCCCCCGAGAATTCTGACTGCAGCATCCTGCTGCGCGGCGATCTCGACCAGGACGGCCAGCTCGATACGCTGGTGAGCTGGTCCGATCGGAACCGGATGATCCTGGCTGGATTCAATGATTTTGGCCGGGAAATCCGCCGCTTCACCCTCCCTCGAACAAAAGTCGACACCCCCGTCGGCCAGATCTTCGAGACCAGCATCACCCAGTGCCGCCTCGCCGATCTCAACAACAATGGCCGCCCGGAATTGATCCTCTGGATCTTTACCGGGCACGGGCGCGAACCCCGCGCCATCCTCGCGCTTGATCCGGTCACAAGCCAGGAGCTCTGGCAGTTCGATACCGCCGCCGCGTCAACCTCTCTCCATATCGCCGACCTCAACGGCGACGGTTTCATGGAAGTCGTTTGCGGCACCGATGCCGTGGCCAACGGAGCCGTGGGAGCGGACGGCACCGACGATCGTCACAGCTATGTGTTCGCCCTCGATCATGGTGGCCAGTTGCTCTGGCGACGCGAAATCGGCGGTCTCCATATCATCACCCGCTTGATCGTGGATGACATCGACGGCCAAGGGCAACCCGGTTTGCTGGCCTGGACCGAGTGTCACCACGACCACCGCGCTAAAGCCGGGTTGCCCGAAAACGGGGAGATCCTGCGCTTGGACGGCGCCGGCGATATCATCGCCCGTTATGAGACCGGGGTTCGGCTCTTCAGCTGCATCGCCGCCGACCTCAACGGCGATGGCCCCCGGGAAATCCTGGCCACCGACCGCCTCGGGCGCGTCCATCGGCTGGCCCACGACCTCACCCGGCCGCAGTGTCTGCCCGTGATCGGCCAGCTGTATGAATCGGTCGTTTTCAAATTCTGTGCCGCCGCCGACCTCGATCAGGACGGCCATCCGGAATTGGTCGCCACCGCCATGCAGCGGGATTCCATCGATAATTCCAATCCCGGCCGGCCCGATTTGCCCCCCAGCAAGCTGGCCTTTCACGACGCCCGCCTCCTGCTGCTGAGCTCGGATCTGCATTTATTGGCCAGCCAACCGCTCTTCGACTTCTGGGAAACGCACCCGACATTGACCGTGACCCTCGCTCAAACCCGTGCCCGAGCCGGTCCGGAGATCGTGGTGCTTATGGACCGCGCCGAAATCTTCGAATGGCGCCCCCCTGCTGGACCGCCGGACAGCTTCAGCGCGATGCTCCGGTAATGTGGATTCTGGGCTGCCGCCATGGCCGGAGAAAGCGGTGGCCAAATTCGTTCTTCCTGGGTAAAGTCCCCCCTAATTGCTCGAGTGTCGCATGAAAGCCAATGGGTCCCTCCCTCGCATCGCCTGTTGGGGAGGGGTGATTTTATGGGGTATCCTCTGCCTCGGGATGGAGGCCGCCAGCGTCGGGTATCTCGATAATCATCGGCTGGCGGACGCTCTCCAAAAGGCCGCTCAGGAGCATCCAGCAATCGTCCATCTGCATCGGGCAGCGCGCACCCCAGGGGGCCATGATGTCTGGCGCGTCGAGCTGGGCTCGGGCGCCGAATCGGCCCGCCTGGATCGCCCGGCCATGCTGGTGGTGGCCGGTATCGAGGGCAACGATCGGGCTGGCTCCGCCTGCGCCATCGCCTGGATCGACCACTGCATCCAAGGCTACGGGCAGAAGCCGCCCATCACCGCTCTCCTCGATACCACCACCATCCATGTCTGGCCCCGGCTCAATCCCGATGCCGCCGACGGTCTGTCGTCGAACCTCCTCCACGAGACCCGCGTCAACCGATCGCCGGAAGACGAGGACCACGATGGCCTGGTCGATGAGGACGGGCCCGAGGATCTCGATGGCGACGGCCGGATCACCTGGATGCGCGTGCGGGACCCCAACGGCAGCCACCGAATCGATCCGCGCGAGCCGCGCTGGCTCTTTCCCGCCGACCCGGCCCGCGGCGAGAACGGCCAGTGGCGGCTGCTCATCGAGGGCCGCGACAACGACCACGATGAAGCCTGGAACGAGGACGGCCCCGGCGGCGTCAATCTCAACCGCAATTTCCCCTTCCAGTACCAGTTCTTTGGACCGCACGCCGGGCCCCACCCGGTCAGCGAGCCCGAAACCCGCGCGTTGGCCGATTTCCTGATCCTCCATCCGCACATCGGGATCGTGGTGGCCTACGGCGAGCCGGACAACCTGCTCCAGACGCCGGCAGCGCCCGCGGAGAGCGGATCCATCTCGAGCGGGCGCGGCCGGGCCCCCGTCACCTCGATCCATCCATCCGATCTTCCCTATTACCGCGAGCTCGGCAGGCTCTACCGCGATCGCCTGGGCCTCAAGAAGGAGCTGAAGAGCGCTGGCGTTCCAGGGGCCTTTTCGGACTGGGTTTATTTTCACCGGGGCCGGCTGGGCCTGTCGGTGCGGCCATGGAGCCCCGCGCTCGAGCTGGCCAGAAATCCCCTCGCCTCGAATCCGCCGCCGGCCACGGCATCCTCGGTCTCGAGATCGCCCGCGGCGCGCGCCGTCCCCGTCCCTGCCAGCCGCCCGGGGACCGACACCCGGAACGAGGAGGAACGGAGCTTCCTCCAGTGGATCGATGCCCGTGCGCCGGAGCTTTTCGTTCCGTGGAAATCCTGGGACCACCCCGATTTTCCGGGCAAGCAGGTCGAGATTGGCGGCTTTGCCCCGCTGGCCCGGAGCCAGCCCCCGGAGCGCATGCTGGGGGCCATCGCCGGCGAACAGGTCCGGTTCTTGACCGATCTGGCGGGCAAGCTGCCGCGCATCGGGCTGCGCGTCGTGCAAGCCCGGCATTTGGGGGAAGGGGTGTTCGAGGTGTCGGCGCGGATCGAGAACCGCGGGTACCTGCCCACCGTGCTGGCCCACGGGCAGGTGACCGGCGAGGTCCTCCCGACTCGGGTCACCCTTGACATCGACAAGAAGCAGGTCCTGGGCGGATCAGCGCGTGTCATGCTCCCGCCGATCCAGGGGAGCGGCGGCAGCCAGGAGGTGCGGTGGATCGTCCATTCTCAGCAGCCGCGCCGGCTGAGGATCGAGGCCGTTTCCGCACTCGGCGGCGCCGCCCGTCAAACGATCGAGCTGAAACCATGAATGGAATGATTCCCAGGATGCGCGCGCTCATGGCGGTGGTGATGGCGGTGGCGGTCTCGGGCGCCCGGCCCGCTCTCCGCGCGGAGCCGGGATCGCCGGAGCCCGATCCCGGCGGGCGCGCCTTTCCCGGCCTGGGGAGCCCGGCCGATCGGCAGGTCGAGGTGGCCTGGAACCGGTATTACGACCACGCCGGCCTGCGCGCCATCCTCGAGCGGCTCCATGCTGCGTTTCCGGGCTTGACGCGTCTTTATTCGATCGGCCGGTCCTTCGAGGGGCGGGAGCTGTGGTGCCTGGAGGTCACGGCGTTCGACAAGGGCGATCCGGGCCGGAAGCCGGGGATGTACATCGACGGCAACATCCATGGGAACGAAGTCCAGTGCGGCGAGGTGGTCGCCTACACCGCATGGTACCTCTGCCATCAATACCAGCGTCTCGAGACCGTGACCGATCTGCTCGATCACCAGGTCTTCTACCTGGTCCCGACCATCAATCCCGATGGGCGCGACCGCTGGTTCCACAGCGCCCAGACCTCAGGATCGAGCCGGTCCGGCGTCCAGCCCCTCGACAACGACCGGGACGGCCTTTGCGACGAAGACGACTTCGACGATCTGGACGGCGATGGCACGATCGCCCAGATGCGGATTCGGGATCCGGCAGGGCGGTGGAAGGCGCACCCCGAGCATCCCGAGTTCCTGATGATCGAGGCGCCCGCCGATCAGCCCGGCGATTTCACCCTGCTCGGATTTGAAGGGCTCGATAACGACGGCGATGGCCGGATCAACGAGGATCCGGCGGGCGGCTACGACATGAACCGCAACTGGGCCTACGACTGGCAGCCGAACTACGTCCAGAGCGGCGCGCGCGACTATCCGTTCAGCCTCCCCGAAACCCGCGCGGTGGCGGATTTCATGCGCCGCCGGTCCAACCTGGCCGCCGCGCAGTCCTACCATAACTCCGGGGGCTTGATCCTGCGAGGCCCCGGCCGCGAAGGCGGCCCCATGCTGCCTGAGGACGAGCGGGTCCTGATCGCCATCGCGCACCGCGGCGAGCGTTTCCTGCCGTTCTATCGCGCCCTGGTCACCTGGCGCGATCTCTACACGGTCTGGGGCGGCGAGAAAGACTGGTTTTATGGAGCCCTCGGCATCCTGGGCTTCACCAACGAGCTCTGGACGCGCCGCAACCTGTTCCGGTTGCCCGCCGACCCCGCTCGCGAGGACGAGGCCCAGTTCATCCGCGGAGTCCTCCTCGACGAGGGCATCGTGAAGTGGCATCCGTTCACTCACCCGGTGTACGGGCCGATCGAGATCGGCGGCACCCGCAAGGAATGGGGCCGCATCCCCCCCTCCTTCCTGCTCGAGGAGGAATGCCATCGCAACATGGCGTTCTCGCTCTATCACGCCGCGCAGGCCCCCCGCCTCGAGTGGCGCGACGTCTCGGCCGCGCCCATCGCCGATGGCCTGATCCGGCTGCGCGCCACGGCCGCCAACACCCGCATGATGCCCACTCGCACCGCGCAGGCCATCCGCCATCACATCGGCCCGCCCGACATCGCCTCCCTGGCCGGCCCCCATCTGCGCGTCCTGTCCGGAGGGCGCGTGCTGGACAAATACCTTGGGCAGATGCAGCCGGCCCGGCGCCGGCCCGAGCGGCTCGAAATCCAGACCATCCCCGGCTTGGGCGAGGTCGTGGTCGAGTTCATCGTCAGCGGGCGCGGCCCGTTCACCCTCACCCTCGATTCCGCCCACGGCGGCGTCATCACCCACCCGGGAGTGCTGCCGCCCTGACGCTACCGGTACTCCTCCCACTCCGGCTCGTTGGCGAAGATCCAACGGTAGTAGTCGGATTCGGTCAGATTGCCCGCTGCGTCTTCGTCCACGACCACCGTGCATCGCGGGTGGAGCTGGAGGGCGGTGGCGGAGACCATCGAGGTGATGGGGCCTTCGACCGCGCGGGCGACGATGGCGGCCTTTTCGGCGCCGGTGGCCAGCAGGAGGCAGCGGCGGCATTCGAGAATCGTGCCCACCCCCATCGTGATGGCGCGGGTGGGGACGTGCTCGAGTGAGTCGAACATGAGCGCGTTCTGCTCTCGGGTGACGGGCGAGAGGGCCTTGACACGGGTGCGCGAGCGCAGGGCCGAGAGCGGCTCGTTGAAGCCCAGGTGCCCGGCGCGCCCGATGCCCAGCAGCTGGAGATCGATCCCGCCCGCCCGCGCGATCGCCTGCTCGTAGCGGACGCATTCGGCGTCGAGATCCGCCGCGCAGCCGTTGGGCAGATGCGTGTTGCGCACGTCGATGTTCACCCGCAGGAACAGGTGCTGGTTCATGTAATGCCGGTAGGAGTGCGGGTCCGATCCGGACAGCCCGACGTATTCATCGAGGTTGAAGGTGCGGCAGAGCGAGAAGTCGAGGTTTTCGTCCCGGTGCATCCGCGTCAGGCACTGGTAGACAGCCTCCATGGTTCGCCCTGTGGCCAGGCCCAGGACCAGCGACGGGTTGGCGCGAAGCTCGTGCGCGATCAGCCGCGCCACAAGATCCGCGGCCGCCGCCGCTGTCGGCTGGACAATCGCTTCCATCGTCAGCCCAGGATGCGCCGGCCTTCGTCCAGGAAGATCCCCTTGAAGTTCATCTCGAGGGCCTGGGGATTCGATGCCTTGGCCAGGGCCTCCTTCTCGGAGACCTTGCGCTGCTTGACCAGCTGGAAGAGCGACTGGTTGAAGTTGAGCATGCCGTCCTCGACGCCGGTCTCGATGGCCGCCGGCAGCTTGTCCAGCCGGTTGTCCTCGATCAGCTTCTTGACGGTCCCGGTGTTGATCATGATCTCGAAGGCGGGGGTGACGCCGCCCGCGACGGTGTTGACCATCCGCTGGCAGATCACCGCCTGGAACGTGTTGGCCAGCTGGCGCCGGATCTGATCGCGCTCCTCCGCCTTGAAGAAATCCAGGATCCGGGTGACCGAGAGCGCCGCGTTGGTGGTGTGCAGCGTCGAGAGCACCAGGTGGCCGGTGTCGGCCGCACTCATCGCCGCCGAGAAGCTGATGTCGTCCCGCATCTCGCCGATCATGATGACGTCCGGATCCTGCCGCAGCACGTGCTTGAGCCCGTTGTGGAACGAGCTCGAGTCCAGGCCGATCTCGCGCTGCTCGATCACCGACTGCTCGTCCTCGAAGACATACTCGATGGGATCCTCGAGCGTGATGACATGCTTGCGAGCGGTCTGGTTGATGTACTGGAGCATCGCCGCCAGGGTGGTCGACTTGCCGCAGCCGGTCGATCCGGCGACCAGCACGATCCCCCGCGGCGATTCGGCAATGTGCCGGATGATGTCCAGCAGCCCCAGCTCCTCGAAGCTGGGGATCTTCGTCTTGACGTAGCGCAGGGCCAGGCAGAACTGGCCCCGCTGCTGGAAGACATTCGTCCGAAATCGGCCGATGGCGGGCAGGTGAAACGAGAAATCCACCTCGCGCTCGCGCTGGAGCTCCGATCGGGCATGGGGGGGCACGATCTGCTCGACGACCCGGTTCACCCACTCCTCCGTGGGCGTGGGGGACTCGATCGGGATCAGGAGGCGGTTGATCCGGAATACGACCGGCGCCCCGATCTTGATGTGGACATCCGACGCGCCACCCTCGATGGCGGCCTGGAGGATGCGACCGAACAATTCCATGCCGCCACTCTACCGATCAGACGGCAGCGGCGCCAGCGAGAAAGCTGAGCTGCTCGTGGGCGTGCCTTGTGACGCTGGTGAACACCAGCGAGACCTGGTAGCCCGCGTGCCGGTCCCCCTCGCAATCCACCACCACCCCGGTGAAATGGGTCTTGCGAAGCTTGCCCGGCGATTCCATCGCCACGGTCATCTCCTTCCAGACCGGCATGGGCTTGCCGGTTCGGAATTGGATGCCGCTCTTGTGGACGCGCACTGTGTGAGGAGCCAGCATAAGCTGGGTTTCAGGAGGAGCGGTCTTGACCGGCTGAAATACGCCTGACCGATCGAGTTTACTTGAGCTCATAGGACTGTAGCACATGTAAAATGTATCACGGGAACAAGCGCAGTCAACGAGCCAGGATTTGGCAAACAATGCACATTTTTTGCCCCGCGACCGCCCGCATCGCCTACCACTCGATCATCGCCGCCCCCCACGTCAGCCCCGCCCCAAACACGACCAGGAGGATCAGGTCGCCCCGTCGAATCCGCCCGCAGCGGACCGCCTCGTCGAGGGCGATGGCCACGGAAGCGGCCGACGTGTTGCCGCACCGGTCGAGGTTGACGAACATCTGCTCGGGCGTGGCGCCCAGGCGCTCGCGAACGGCCTCGATGATGCGGCGGTTGGCCTGGTGCGGGATGATGCAGGCGACGCGGGCAATGTCGATCTCGCAGCGCCGCAGCGATTCCTCGGCGGCGGTGCACATGGCCTGGACGGCGTTCTTGAAGGTCTCCTTGCCCTCCATGCGGAGGAAATGCTTGCCGGCGGCGACCGACTCGGCAGTGGCGGGGCAACGGCTCCCGCCCCCCGGCATCGAGAGCAGGCCCGCCTTGGCCCCGTCGGCCCCCATGCAGACGGTCAGCAGCCCGTGCGAGTGCGGCCGGTTCTGGAGCACGGCGGCCCCGGCGCCGTCGCCGAACAGGACGCACGTGTTCCGGTCGCGCCAATCGGTGATGGTCGAGAGCTTCTCCGCGCCGATGACCAGCACCGTGTCGTAGGTGCGCGACATGATGAATTGCTGGCCGATCTCGAGCCCGTAGATGAACCCGGAGCAGGCGGCTTCGAGGTCGAAGGCGGCCGCTCGACGGGCCCCCAGCCTGTGCTGGATCAGGCAGGCCGTTGCCGGGAAAGGCATGTCGGGCGTGATCGTCGCCACGATGATCAGATCCACCTGCTCAGGGGTAACTCCGGCCATCTCGAGGGCGCGCCGGGCTGCCTGGCAGGCCAGATCGGACGTCGATTCGTCGGCGGCCGCCAGGTGGCGCTCCCGGATCCCCGTCCGGGTCGTGATCCATTCGTCCGTGGTGTCGACCATCTTCTCGAGCTCGGCGTTGGTGAGCACCCGCTGGGGCAGGTAGGAGCCGACGCCGGTGATCGAGCAGGTGCGGCCTTTGAAATCGTACTGGGCGCGCGGATTCCGAAATCCTGCGGGCGGCGTGGGATTCATGAGGCGAGGGAGACCGGGGGCGCCTGCAGGCGCTCATTGGCCTGGGCGATCTCCCGGGTGATGGTCTGGTTGATCTGGTTCCGCACGGCCTCGGCGGCGAGCCGGATCGCGTTGCAGATCGCGCGGTTGCGCGAGGATCCGTGGGTGATCATCACATTGCCGTTGAGGCCCAGCAGGGGGGCCCCTCCGTGGACGTCCGGATCCACACGGCGTTTAATGGTCCGGAACGCGCCCCGGGCCAGCCACGCGCCCGCCCGGCGCAGGGGGTTCCGAGTCAGCTCCTGCTTGAGCCAGCCGAAGATCCCCCCGGCCAGGCTCTCGCACGTCTTGAGCACCACGTTGCCGACAAAGCCGTCGCAAACCACGACGTCCACCCGGTTGGTGAACAGGTCGTGTCCCTCGACATTGCCCAGGAAGTTCAGATCCACCTGCTTGCACAGCTTGAAGGCCTCCCGGGTCAGATCGTTGCCTTTGATGTCCTCGGTCCCCACGCTGAGCAGCCCCACCCGCGGCCGGGCCACATGCAGCATCTCCCGGGCGAACACGCTGCCCATGATCGCGTATTGGAGGAGGTGCCACGGCCGGCACTCGACATTGGCGCCGGCATCCAGGAGGACGAAATCGCCGTCCGGAGCCGGCATCACCGTGGCGATGGCAGGCCGGTCCACGCCCGCCAGGGGGCGCAGCCGGATTGTCGAGGCCGCCACCACCCCGCCGGTGTTGCCGGGGGAAACCACACCATCGGCCTGGCCGGTCTTCACCAGATCCACCGCGCGCAGGATCGAGCAGTCCTTCTTCTTTCGCAGCCCGACCACCGGCTTGTCCTCCATAGTGAGGACCTCGGTGGCGGGGACAACGCGCAGGCGGGCCATCCCGCTGGGGCTGCGGGCCAGGGCAGCCTCGATCTCCTCGGGCTTGCCGACCAGGAACAGCTCGACAATCTGCGGGCAGACCTCCAGCGCCTGCTGGGCGCCGCGGACCACCACCTCGCAACCGTGGTCGCCTCCCATCACATCGACCGCGATTCGCATAGGCAATCTCGGAGGCCGGAAAGCAGACGCCCGCCGGCGCAGGCGGACGGTGGATTACGGCCCGACCTGGACGGTGATGACCTGCCGGCCGCGGTAATACCCGCAGGCCGGACAAACCCGATGCGGCACATACGGCGCCGCGCACTGCGGGCATTCGCTCATTTGCGGCAGCTTGAGAACGCTGTTGTAAGCGCGGCGCTGACGCTGCCGGCTATGCGATGGTTTGCGCTTCGGAACACCCATAAATACTCAAAGATTCAACTTGTCCAATTCATCCCAGACCGAAACGTCCGGCTCCGCCGACGGCGGACCCCCCCCCGCGGGAAGACTGCGAGACGATGGCCACGATAACCCGCGGCACCCGGAATCACACAGCGGATGCCGCGGAAATGCGAGCAAAATATGCTCTCGCAGGTAAGGAGTCAAGTCGACGCAGTCGTTCTCGACCTGGAAGGCGTCCTCCCCTTCGGCCGGCAAATGGCACGTCCAATCAGCCAATTCCAGCTGGTGGACAAGGGGTTTGAGACATCGGACGCATGTGCAGTCCAGGCGCAGCGAGAGCCGTCCCTGGATCAAAATGGCTCCGCCGAACCATTGGGCGGTGAGGTCATAGCCGAGCGGATGCTGGGCCTGGATGCACTCGTCCTCGAACGAGCCCAGGGCCAGCTCCTCGATCGGCAGCTCGCCTTCGAGCCGGATCGGCTCCCGCTTCAACCGGTGCAGATTGATGTGCAGCGCCATGGCATCAGATCCCGGGGGCTCCCCCCGGCCTCAGCTTCTCCGCCAGCGCCGCCCGCACATGCGGCGGCACAAAGGCCCCCACATCTCCTCCCAAACGGGCGATCTCCTTCACCACCCGCGAGCTCAAAAACGTGAACGCCTCCCGCGGCATCATGAACAGTGTCTCGATCCGCTCGTTCAGCTTCCGGTTCATCAGCGCCAGCTGAAACTCGAACTCGAAATCGGAGACCGCCCGCAGGCCCCGAATGATCACGTCGCCGCCCCGCCGCTCGACATAATCCACCAGCAGACCCGTCAGCGAATCGGTCTCGACGTTGGCCAGGTGAGTCACCGACTGCTGGACCAGGCGCTGGCGTTCGTCCACCGAAAACAGGGCGTTCTTGGCGTCGTTGTTGGCCACCGCCACGATCACCCGCCCAAAGACGAGCGAAGCCCGCTGGATCAGGTCCAGATGGCCATTGGTGATCGGATCGAAACTGCCCGGATATATCGCCGTGCGCATCGCGGGGTGGTCTTCCACCCAACTCCATTATATCAGACCCGCCCGCCCTGGCAATGATCCTTGCCGGACCCACGGCGGCCCCTTGATCCACCGTGGCCGCCGCTATCAAGCTGCCAATTGATCTCACGCGAAGCCGCGAAGGGCATCGAGCTGCACGCTACTGCGGACGGGGACCCGCCTGTGCCGCGACGGCTCTGGCGGGCAGGCGTCTGCGGTCCGGAAGGATTCGGAGCGCGGGCCTCCTGGCCCGCAGCGCTGTCGGCTGAACTGGCCGCAAGCCGCAGATTTGTGCCCGCGAAACACGAAATGACACGGAAATGTTGATGCCCTTGGCAAGGCAGGGACGCGTCCGCGTGCCAGCCGGCATTTGCATCCCCTTGATCGCGTAGCCGCAGCTTTCAAGCGGCTCTTTCTTCCCTCCCCCCGCGAGGCGCGAGCGGGGAGAGGGACAGGGAGAGGGGCGCCAAAACATCTCACCACGAAGAAGAACACGAAGAATATTCTCCCGCAGAGGCGCAGAGGCGCGGAGAATTATAACCCGTCGCCCCAGCTTTCAACCTGCGCCAACATTCAGGCCGCCAAGAGCCGCATTCTTTTGCCGCCGATGAACGCAGAATTTGAATGACAGAATGGCGCACCATCCCCTCACCCCGCGAGGGACGAGCGGGGAAGGGCACGTGGCACGTAATTGCGTGCCGCCCCCAAGGCCGGGCCGGAGGCCTGCCTGCGTCTGGCTGCTGGCAGCCAGACCGGCGTTCCGCCCGTTGTCCGGAACCTGCGATCCAGCGGCGCGCAGCTTGAATCCAGGAGTCGCAGGGCAGGCGCCGCGGCTGCGGGGCTGGCTTCATTCCCGCTAATCGCACGAGACATCCTGAGGATGCTTTCACGCCAAAACGTAGGGAACTTGAAGGAAGTCCAGCGCTGCACAGATGTTGCGAACAATGCGCTGGCGGTCATCGTCGGTTAGTGCTTCGCTTTCGTTCGGTGGATTCCAGCCAGAGATGGAACTTCTGTAGATGGCCAACCCTTCTCCAGGCTCAACTTCAACGACAAGGTTGCGATCGGCTTCGGTGTATTTCAGTTCCATTCGGCCGGTTCGCTCAACTCGAAAGCCTTCCGAAGACTGCGCTGAGTTTGGTCCAAGTCGAGTTAACATGTTCAATAGTGGAAGGTCTGTTTGTAAATGTTGGGGTTCGCCTTGATGAGCGGACGCTCCATCGTGTTGAACATGCGGTCTGGCCGCGCTCCTCGGATGAACAGGTGAATCTGGCCGGAAGCCCGCGCAGTGTATGCTTGCGATGCTCGCGCCCAAATCGCATCGGCTTGTGCCGCGGGCAAAGTCTCATACAGGTTGAGCGAGCTGAGATACCGCCCACCAGGTGTCAGATCGATTGGAGTTGCACCGGTGCGTTCAGCGAAACTGAGGGCACGCGCTCTGTTACCTGGGCCGGAGTAGAAGACTGCTCTGTTGGCTGCTGTGCTGAAGTCCAGGGCCTCAACCTGGCGCATAGTGGTCGCAAAGAGGTCGTCTGCCTTCTTTGCGGCAGCATGCCCATGCCGGACAGCCTGGCGCGCGGTCTTGACGGCGGTTCCGACCGCCCTTCCCACAACCCCGCCCGCCGCGCTCCAGCGGATCGAATCGAGCGCTTCCTCCCGCAACTGCTCGCCAAACCGCCAGAGGACACGATGCCCCTGGCACAGGACCAGCTCATGCTCGCGCTGGAGCTGCCTGTCATACCGGCTGGCGTCGATCACCCGATACTGCCCATCAGCGCCCGCCTCGGGCCATAAACCGGCCTCGGGCTCCGCTCGATTCGCCCGCCCATCGCCTGCCCACTCCATCGATCCCAGAGCGACGGACCCGCCCGGAGATGGACCATTGGGCAAGGCAATGGCCGGCGGGAAGGATTGCTGGCGTCGATCGGCCCACTGGCCGCTGCCGCCGACCGACAGCCCCAGCACCGCCGCGATCAGCAGCCACCGTCCGTGCCATCTGCGAATCCTTTTCATGCCCGCCTCGATCACCTTGCGCTTGCCGGTCATCCACCATACCGGATCTAGACCGGTTTCGCATCCTCGATAGGAGCAGATCCCGTTCCAGGTAGAAGCAGGCGTCCGCGGTCCGGAAGGATTCGGAGCGCGGGCCTCCTGGCCCGCAGCGCCGTCGGCTGAACTGGCCGCAAGCCGCAGATTTGTGCCCGCGAAACACGCGAAATGACACGGAAATGTTGATGCCCTTGGCAAGGCAGGGACGCGTCCGCCTGCCAGCCGACATTTGCATCCCCTTGCTGGCGTAGGCGCGGCTTTCAATCTGCTCTTTCTTCCCTCGCCCCGCGAGGCGCGAGCGGGGAGAGGGACAGGGAGAGGGGCGCCAAAACATCTCACCACGAAGCGAAGAACACGAAGAATATTCTCCCGCAGAGGCGCTGAGGCGCGGAGAATTATAACCCGTAGCCACAGCTTTCAACCTTGCAATCTGGAGCCCGCGGACCAGGGCTGCTCTAAAGCGAACCTTTGAGGATGGAGTGGGAATGGGTTAGCGAATTTTCGGGACATTTGGTTTTCAATTTGTTTTCATGGGTCGCATGTCAAGATCACGACTCGTGCTAACGGACCCCGCGGAGGCGGCGGTAGTGGAACAAATCGAGGTTTGTTTGGTGCGTCCGGAGGAGGAAGCCCGCTGGGATGAAACGATGGTTCAGCACCATTATCTGAAGAGTGCGCGGATGGTGGGAGAGCAGTTGCGCTACGTTGCCAAATATCAGGGGCAGTGGCTGGCGCTGCTGGGATGGTCGGCGGCTTCCTACCATCTCAAAGGCCGCGAGGAGTGGATTGGGTGGAATGACAATCAGCGGCGAGCGCGGCTGCATCTGGTGGCCAACAACGCCCGTTTCTGCCGCCTGGGCGAACCCGGTCAGTATCCGAATTTGGCCAGCCGAGCGATGGCGTTGAACCTGGCGCGTCTGTCGCAGGACTGGCAGGCCCGCTATGGCCATCCCATCGTGTTGGTGGAAAGTTTTGTTGACCTGGAGTGGTTTCGGGGCACCGCCTACAAGGCATCGGGGTGGAAAGCGATCGGGACCACGGCCGGTTTCAAGCGGGTGGCGCAGGATTTCTATGAGGCCCATGACCGGCCCAAGCAGTTATTCGTGAGGGAACTCTGCCCGCACGCGGCGCGGGGTTTGCGCGCGCGCGAGTTGCCGGCGGCCTGGGGTGCGCAGGAGCAAGCGGTCGCGCGGCGTTGTCTATTGAAGGGGCAGGAGTTGCTCAGTCTTTGGCAGGTGCTGCATCAACAAGTGCCCGAGATCCGGGATGCGCAGGGGCTGCGGCATCGGCAGGCCACGGTGTTGGCGATCACGTTTGCCTTTCTGTTAGGTGGGGGCCAAGGCGGGCACCGCGCGATTGCGCTCTTTGCGCAGGACTTGACGCGGAAGCAGCGGGCGAGCCTGCGGTGTTGGTTCAATGCCCGCACGCGGTGCTATGAGGTGCCCACGGAAAACTGCTTCTACCGAGTTCTCAAAGCGGTGCCGGGGTTGGCTTTTCAACAAGCGCTCTGGGCGTGGCAAAAGGCTCGGCTGGGCGCGGCCGACGGCGACGTGGTGGTGTTAGACGGCAAGGCGCTGCGGGGCAGCGGCCCGACCCAACTGGTCGGCGCGATCAACGCGGCCAGCGGACGCACCTTGGGGGTCGAGCCGGTGGCCCAAAAGAGCAACGAGATTCCGGCGGGTCAAACGCTCCTGGATCGCCTGGACTTGGACGGAACCATCGCGTTGATGGACGCCTTGCACACGCAAGTCGAAACGGCCCGTTCGATTGTGCAGGAGGGCGGGGGCGATTACGTCCTGGTGGTCAAAGGCAACCAGGGCGATCTCCAAAAGCAAGCGTGCCACTTCCTCCCGGAAGTTTTTTCCCCCTCAATATCAAACGGTCGATAAGGGCCACGGTCGGATCGAATGGCGGGGCATTGAGGCGCGCGAGGTGACCCCGGCCCAGATGGGCTTTCCCCACGTGGCGCAGGTGGCTCGGATTGATCGCATCCGTGAACTCAAGAGCGGACGGCAGGAAGTCGAAACCGTCTGGATCATCACCAGCCTGACGGCGGCGCAGGCCGATGCGGCCCGGCTCTTGGAATTGGTGCGCCAATATTGGTGCATTGAAAACGGTACCCATTACCCGTTGGATGTCAGTGCGGGCGAAGACCGCTGTCGCGTCCGCCATCCGGTGGCGGCCACCGTCCTGGGTCTTCTTCGGCGCGCCGTGCAAGGAGAAGCACGCGCTTGGATGCGTCGCCAAACCCGCGCCCGGGATCGCACTTGTCCCACCTTCCTGGCCAAAATGAGTCGCCGTCTTGGGCGCGTCCTCCGCTTGATCACATGCCCCGCCTGACTTTAGAGCAGCCCTGCCCGCGGACCACGCCGACCACGCGGAACTTGACTTGAACCCGAAGCCGCCGTGGCGCCTTGACGAACCGACGTGCTAACGAACCGACACACCGCCCTTCGTCCCCCTCGCCCCGCGAGGCACGAGCGGGGAGGGACAGGGAGGGGCACGTGACACCGCCGCCAGGCGGTAGATCGAGTGTCGGCTCTCGGCATCCGCCTCCGGACCTCAGCGGCTGCCGACTTGTCCACTGGGTAGCCGGTCGTCTTCTCCCTCGCCTCCATGTTCAATGGAGGACAAATTGGGTCGCTTTCCTGAAGGAACGTATGGCGCCTCGAGGTTTTATTAACTGGGCAATAGCCGATACTGGCCCGAACTCAGAGATAACGGAGGATAATTTGGCTTCCGCCGCCTTTTTGGTCCAACACAGATTCGACAACGCCCCAAGAGAAGCGGTACGGCGGGTTGCCGAGTTCCTGTCGAAGCAAGGCGTCGTGACCGGCTTTCCTCTTCGCCTCCTCGGCCTCCGACCATGTTGTCCACGATGATTCTTGTGTGCTGCGCATGGAAAGCCTTGTTTCCACAAGCACGCCACCCTTAAACACGAAAACGGCATCAAGTGAATCTCCAATTGGGGCCTGGTAATTAAGCCAATCGGCGTGCTGGAAGCTCTTTTTGGCGTGCTTTCCGAGAACAGACGCGATGAAGCGTGACAACTCGAGAAGCGGTTTCACCTCAACGCCTGAGAGCGTCATCGAGCCTGTGCGTTGGTCAATCATGGTGTCAGTGAAGTGGAACGCTGTAGATTGGCCGGAGGGCGTTCTGGTAATTTTCGATGACAATCTGCGGCAGACGACCCGCGCCATGCTGTGGATTTGCCAGCGTGCGACCGAACGCCGCAGGAGTGTCACGGATTACCTCGTAGGCGGTGACGCCACGCCTGTAGCCATATTGCGGATGTCGAGCAACTTGCAGCCCTTGGAAAAGGTTTTCCGCACTTCCGCCCGACCGCCGCAGTGCGCTGGCCGTTGTGTAGAACGATGTCTGCCCCGGAACACCGCCATAGATGATCGTCCCCCTTTTCAGCGTGATATCACGGAAGCGGTCTATGCCCGGATAGTTGCCCGAACCCTCGAGGCCGCGAGCAAATTGAGACGATGTTCCCTTCGCTGCATTTTGCCCATGCCGGACAGCCTGGCGGGAAGGATTGCTGGCGTCGATCGGCCCACTGGCCGCTGCCGCCGACCGACAGCCCCAGCACCGCCGCGATCAGCAGCCATTGCCCGTGCCATCTGTTAGTCCTTTTCATGCGATGCAACAGGCCAGCCATCGAGACGGCCGGGAAGATTCAATTCCCATTTCAAGTAATACTCAGCAGCATCGCGCGGCGACCTGAAAACCGTTTCTGTGCTCTCAGCCATTACCGTCGGATCATCGGCTCGGGATCGCTGGGCAATACAAACAAAGCGATCTGGCATTTCCCGATGGACATAAATGCCTTCACGAACAGCCGATCCGCGCGGGGAGGCTTCCGGTGATTGAGGAAACCACTCCCGAGACTTCAAGACCATTGCCAAATGTTCCACCACATCGCGGTAGAGCAGTGTCTCTGGCGGCCAAAGGCCAATGGCCTTCCGTTCTTCGGCGTTGAAATGTTCGCCGGACAACAAGCGCGTCAGGATTTCTGGAGGCATTTTCATACGCAAACGTCAATCGGGCATGTGAAACCAATCAATCGTCACGCCGCCGGAATTGACGACGGCCTCCATTGAACCGCCCCTGTTTGCCCCAATGCCCGGGGCTGGGCGAGTGATAACCGGAGCGTCATGTGCAACCCTTCCTCCCATCATCCAAAAGAACTCTCCCTCGGTGGCGGTTGCGGGCATTCCAAGCTGACGCGCAAAATCCGGTGCAGTCGCAGGATTTTGAAGCGCCCAATACTGAGCATCGAAGGTCCTTTGCGTTCCCGTCCAGCCTTGCCGATAAACCGTCGCTCCGCCTTGCACCTGTCGTAGTGCTGCCTGCGCCTCGGCAGTCATAGCCTGAACTGCCGGGCCGTGGGGTGTGGGTATCGCCTTTGTTGCGCTATGCCCATGCCGGACAGCCTGGCGAGCGGTCTTGACGGCGGTTCCGACCGCCCTTCCCACAACCCCGCCCGCCGCGCTCCAGCGGATCGAATCGAGCGCTTCCTCCCGCAACTGCTCGCCAAACCGCCAGAGGACACGATGCCCCTGGCACAGGACCAGCTCATGCTCGCGCTGGAGCTGCCTGTCATACCGGCTGGCGTCGATCACCCGATACTGCCCATCCGCGCCCGCCTCGGGCCATAAACCCGCCTCGGGCGCCTCATCATTCGCCCGCCCGTTGCCCGCCCACCCCATCGATCCCAGAGCGACGGACCCGCCCGGCGATGGACCATTGGGCAAGGCAATGGCCGGCGGGAAGGATTGCTGGCGTCGATCGGCCCACTGGCCGCTGCCGCCGACCGACAGCCCCAGCACCGCCGCGATCAGCAGCCATTGCCTGTGCCACTTGCGAATCCTTTTCATGCCCGCCTCGATCCCCTTGCGCTTGCCGGCCATCCACCATAACGGATCTGACGCCCTTTCGCATCATTGATAGGAGCAGATCCCGTTCCAGGCAGAAGCAGGCGTCCGCGGTCCGGAAGGATTCGGAGCGCGGGCCTCCTGGCCCGCAGCGCCGTCGGCTGAACTGGCCGCAAGCCGCAGATTTGTGCCCGCGAAACACGCGAAATGACACGGAAATGTTGATGCCCTTGGCAAGGCAGGGACGCGTCGCTGACGCGTCCGCCTGCCAGCCGACATTTGCATCCCCTTGCTGGCGTAGCCGCGGCTTTCAAGCCGCGCTTTCTTCCCTCGCCCCGCGAGGCACGAGCGGGGAGAGGGACAGGGAGAGGGGCGCCAAAACATCTCACTACGAAGAAGAACACGAAGAATATTCTCCCGCAGAGGCGCTGAGGCGCGGAGAATTTTAACCCATAGCCACAGCTTTCAACCTGCGCCAACATTCAGGCCGCCAAGAGCCGAATTCTTTTGCCGCCGATGAACGCAGAATTTGAATGACAGAATGGCGCAACGTCCCCTCGCCCCGCGAGGGACGAGCGGGGAGGGGCACGTGACACGTGATTGCGCGCCGGCAAGCCGGCGAGGTGCGTGCCGCCTCCAAGGCCGGGCCGGAGGCCTGCCTGCGCCTGGCTGCCGGCAGCCAGACCGGCGTTCCGCCCGTTGCCCGGAACCTGCGATCCAGCGGCGCGCAGCTTGAATCCGATCAAATTCGTGAGCCAACGGTGACTTCCTGTGTGAATGGCTTCAATTCGCCAGCCAGACCACGCAGACCTTGAACCATGTCAGTGTTGCTCATATGTCATTTGGAAAACCGGCGCGCTTTGATTCGTCCCGTTGCGATGTCGATTTCACATTCGACGGAGTGGATCGAATAGACGACGAGCGGATTTCGTGAGGCGACTTTGTAGTATCGGTCGCCACTCGTCGTTGTTGGCAGTTCCGCAGTCCAGAGGCGCTCGCCTGTTGGTCGCAGCGCGACGAGATTCGGGAACTGCCCGAACTTCTTGGTGCAGGCGTCTGGGTTGAACAGGACAATGATGCGGTCCTCCAACTCGAACGCGTCGGCCACAGGATACTCAAGTTCCAGCGATGCGCCGCTAACGCGGATTGTTTTGCCGGAGAACGCGATCATGGCAGCGGTCTCCCTGGCCCGAAGTTCTGAACCGGGATGTGTTCCAGAAGTTGGAACTGCTCCGCGCCGCCTCGGGAGCGCCCCCACCCTCGCACGGGGAGGGCGCGAGAGCGCTGCAACCGGGCTCCGGCCGGAACAAGAACCTCCTGGATGTATTCCGCAGTGTTGCCCGGTGGCAGCGATAGCGCTTCTTGTGCCCATGCGCTGCTTCGTGGCGGAACAGCGGTGAGGAACGAGCCAATCGTCCTATCACCCGAAAAGACGCGATAGTAAACTTGGTCGCTCTCCTGAACGAACGAGCGTATGACGCCACCCGCATTTGGGAAGTCCGTTCCCGCGGTCAGGAGGCACTGTCCGCTCTTTGTTGCGCTATGCCCATGCCGGACAGCCTGGCGAGCGGTCTTGACGGCGGTTCCGACCGCCCTTCCCACAACCCCGCCCGCCGCGCTCCAGCGGATCGAATCGAGCGCTTCCTCCCGCAACTGCTCGCCAAACCGCCAGAGGACACGATGCCCCTGGCACAGGACCAGCTCATGCTCGCGCTGGAGCTGCCTGTCATACCGGCTGGCGTCGATCACCCGATACCGCCCATCCGCGCCCGCCTCCGGCCATAAACCGGCGTCGGGCTCCGCTCGATTCGCCCGCCCACTGCCTGCCCACCCCATCGATCCCAGAAGGCCGGCATCACCCGGAGATGGACCATTGGGCAAGGCAATGGCCGGCGGGAAGGATTGCTGGCGTCGATCGGCCCACTGGCCGCTGCCGCCGACCGACAGCCCCAGCACCGCCGCGATCAGCAGCCACCGCCCGTGCCACTTGCGAATCCTTTTCATGCCCGCCTCGATCACCTTGCGCTTGCCGGCCATCCACCATACCGGATCTAGACCGGTTTCGCATCCTCGAGAGGAGCAGATCCCGTTCCAGGCAGAAGCAGGCGGGGTCGGCTCCTGGCAGGTATGCCATGGCCGCAGAGGATTGCGCGCAAACCCCTTTGCCTGATCCGAGGTGCCCGCGAATTCACCTCGGCGTCATTGACTGCGCCGCCACGGCAGGCGTTTTGTACCCGGCCGGGCGGCGCTCCCGCCAAAATCGGAAGGAATTCGTGGGGCAGTTACAGCCCAAGCTGGTGAAAATGGCGGGTCCCATGGCGAGCGCCCCGAGGATCGACTCGCCCCGAGCGCCCGCAAGAACACGGAGTTGCCCGCGAACCGTGTTGGCGCACCCGAATGAGATCCAATAACCCGAACAATGCTCGATCAAAGGCCTGTTTTTCAGGTGTACAGATTCCAGAAGTCGACGCTGAAGCTGTCTTGATCATCCGGGATCAGGGGCGAAGGCGTGAAATGGCCCATGGTCTCATCCGCCATCCGAAACGATTCCGGATACGGGGCCAACGTTGCGGACAATGGGCTTTGGCATTCCTGGCATTCCAGATCGGCAATGACCGCATCGAATGGTCGGCCTGAGCAATCGATGTCATCCTGATCCGCACAATACAGCGCGCCACATCTCAAACAGGTGAACAGCTTGGTGTGATAATAATCCGGCAATGTGTACAGCACTTCGATATTAAAGCGCACGCCAGACTGCGCATATCCCTTGAAACACTTGACGGTCCTGCGATTCACTGGGCCCTCCGAACAGGCACCGCGGTTCCGTTTCGTATGACCGTGTTCATCGTACCTCCCGCGCGAACCGAAGGAGCCGTCAGCGTGTCGGCGCTTTGTGTAAATTCGCTGTCCCAACAACATTTTCTGTATGCCGGACGGCCTGGCGGGCGGTCTTGACGGCGGTTCCGACCGCCCTTCCCACCACCCCGCCCGCCGCGCTCCAGCGGATCGAATCGAGCGCTTCCTCCCGCAACTGCTCGCCAAACCGCCAGAGGACACGATGCCCCTGGCACAGGACCAGCTCATGCTCACGTTGGAGCTGCCTGTCATACCGGCTGGCGTCGATCACCCGATACTGCCCACCAGCGCCCGCCTCGGGCCATAAACCGGCGTCGGGCTCCGCTCGATTCGCCCGCCCATCGCCCGTCCACCCCATCGATCCCAGAGCGACGGCATCCCCCGCAGATTGCCCATGAGGCAAGGGGATGGCCGGCGGGAAGGATTGCTGGCGTCGATCGGCCCACTGGCCGCTGCCGCCGACCGACAGCCCCAGCACCGCCGCGATCAGCAGCCATTGCCTGTGCCACTTGCGAATCCTTTTCATGCCCGCCTCGATCCCCTTGCGCTTGCCGGCCATCCACCATACCGGATCTAGATCGGTTTCGCATCCTCGAGAGGAGCAGATCCCGTTCCAGGCAGAAGCAGGCATCCGCGGTCCGGAAGGATTCGGAGCGTGGGCCTCCTGGCCCGCAGCGCCGTCGGTTGACGGGCCGCAAGCCGCAGATTTGTGCCCGCGAAACACGCGAAATGACACGGAAATGTTGATGCCCTTGGCAAGGCAGGGACGCGTCGCTGACGCGTCCGCCTGCCAGCCGACATTTGCATCCCCTTGTTGGCGTAGCCGCGGCTTTCAAGCCGCGCTTTCTTCCCTCGCCCCGCGCAAGCGGGGAGAGGGACAGGGAGAGGGGCGTTAAAACATCTCACCACGAAGGTAACGAGGACACGAAGAAGAAACATTCTCCCGCAGAGGCGCAGTGATTCTTGATCCGTAGCCGCCGACGTGAGAAGCCGGACCTTGACCATTGATCCGCCGATCGCCGTAGCCGCAGGCTTTAACCTGCGCTGAATTGAGGCCGCTCAAAACCGAGTTCTTTTGCCGCAAGAGAACCCAAAGAAACGCAAAGATGCCGGTTGTTTACCCGCGGAGATGCAGAGATGGAATGACGAACGCGCCGTCCTCTCGCCCCGCGCCAGCGGGGACGGGTTTTAAATGCACGACCGCATCTCCCCAACCCTCTCCTCCATTGCCATGGAGGCGAGGGAGAAGATCCTCAACTGCCGGGTGAACGAGTTTGCCAGCACACCGCCTTGTGCCATACGTTCCACAACGCTTCGCGCACGGAGCAGCGCTCGCCAGTGCGCGTCAGCGTCATGGACTGCGGCAGTCCCCTGCCGCTTTGGAATGAAATTGGCCCGGCCTGAGCGAGGCTGATTTCCTTCCCAACATTTATGCGGGATATCCCGCGGTTTCTTTCACGCCAAAACGTAGGGAACTTGAAGGAAGTCCAGCGCTGCACAGATGTTGCGAACAATGCGCTGGCGGTCATCGTCGGTTAGTGCTTCGCTTTCGTTCGGTGGATTCCAGCCAGAGATGGAACTTCTGTAGATGGCCAACCCTTCTCCAGGCTCAACTTCAACGACAAGGTTGCGATCGGCTTCGGTGTATTTCAGTTCCATTCGGCCGGTTCGCTCAACTCGAAAGCCTTCCGAAGACTGCGCTGAGTTTGGTCCAAGTCGAGTTAACATGTTCAATAGTGGAAGGTCTGTTTGTAAATGTTGGGGTTCGCCTTGATGAGCGGACGCTCCATCGTGTTGAACATGCGGTCTGGCCGCGCTCCTCGGATGAACAGGTGAATCTGGCCGGAAGCCCGCGCAGTGTATGCTTGCGATGCTCGCGCCCAAATCGCATCGGCTTGTGCCGCGGGCAAAGTCTCATACAGGTTGAGCGAGCTGAGATACCGCCCACCAGCGCCCGCCTCGGGCCATAAACCGGCCTCGGGCGCATCCTCATTCACCCGCCCGTTGCCCGCCCACCCCATCGATCCCAGAGCGACGGACCCGCCCGGCGATGGACCATTGGGCAAGGCGATGGCCGGCGGGAAGGATTGCTGGCGTCGATCGGCCCACTGGCCGCTGCCGCCGACCGACAGCCCCAGCACCGCCGCGATCAGCAGCCACCGCCCGTGCCACCTGCGAATCCTTTTCA
>ENA-UOWG01000614-UOWG01000614.1-activated-sludge-metagenome-genome-assembly--contig:-NODE-614-length-44465-cov-9.049719_pt1 | contig 44465 bp, 35 predicted proteins | sample MGYA00238147_ERZ761563 | MGnify/ENA primary metagenome ERZ761563 (study PRJEB28884, sample SAMN05720216) | anaerobic digester metagenome | isolation source: active sludge of municipal...
GAAGTAGAGGACCGGCCAGGCGCGCTTCCTCGCCTCGCGGGCAAGGGCCCGGTCCGGGTTGACCACGACGGGCTGGCCCACCGCGAGGAGGAGCGGCAGGTCGTGGACCGAGTCGCTGTGGAAGGAGCAGGCCGAGAGCTCGCAGCCGGCCGCCGCGGCCGCGGCCGCCGCTAGCTCGAGCTTGCCCCGGCCGAAGGCGGGCGTCCCGGCGAAGCGGCCCGTGGAGAGCCCGCCCGCGAACTCGAGCTCGCTCGCCACGAGGCCCGCCGCGCCGAGGAGCTCGGCCAGGGGCCTGACCAGGAAGTCGAAGGACGAGCTGGCCAGGAAGACCCGGCGGCCCGCGGCCTTGAGCGAGGCGACGAGCTCGAGGGCGGCGGGGAAGAGGTCGGGCGCGATGCGCGACGCGAAGGCCGCCCGGGCCGCCTCCTCGAGCTCTTCCCGCCGCAGTCCCCCGAGCACGGAGCGCGTCCGCGAGAAGGCCTCCGGATCCGGCTTGCCGAGGCGGTAGTGGGCGTAGAGCAGGGGCATGAGGGCGAGGCTCCCCAGGCCGATGAGGCCGCGGCTCGCGGCCTCGAGGGCGAAGCGGTAGCCCGTGGAGCGCCGGGTGAGGGTATGGTCGACGTCGAGGAAGGCGATGGGAGCGGCCATGGCTAGGCCCCGAGGAATTCGAGGCGGTCGGTCGGGGCGGACTCGGGCTCGCCGTAGACCCCGCGGTAGGCCGGGGGCAGGAGGATGGAGAGCCGGTTCATGACCTGGTCGGTCATCTCGGCGCGGGCGCTCTTCGTCAGGCCTCCCTCGGGCGCGCGCAGCCTGAAGGCCTGGCCGACCCGGAACACGAAGCGGGTCTTGCGCAGGGAGCGGAGGTTGGCCCAGAAGCCCTCGCCGCCGAAGTGGGCGACGGGGAGGATGGGCGCTCCCGAGCGGAGGGCGAGCTGGACGATGCCGCCGTGGCCCCGCTGGAGCCGGCCGTGGCCCGAGCGGGTGCCCTCGGGCGCGAGGAGGAGGATCCGCCGCGCGGCGAGGGCGTCGAGGGCCAGGCGCATGGCGCGGAGGTCGGTGGAGCCGCGGTCGAGGGCGATCGAGCCCCAGACGTCGGCGAGGAGGCCGATCAAGGGATTGGCCCAGGTCTCGCGCTTGACCATGCCGACCGAGTCGCGGGGGTAAAGGTGGGCGTAGACCAGGGGCACCTCGAGGAAGTTGATGTGGTTTATGGCCACGATGAGGGGCCCGCGGCGGGGGACCCGGGCGAGCTCGGAGGAGTCCACCCGGCAGGGCATGGAGAGGATGGCCTTGACCAGGGGGGTGACCAGGCGCGAGGAGGGCTTCACCGCCTGGGCCTCGCGGGGTGGAGGCCTGGGGAGCAGATCAGCTCGATGCGCGCGGGCAGGCACTCGACGAGGAGGGACTTACCGTCGGTGCAGATGGTCTCGCCGTCGGCGTGGACGACGAGGCCTCCGCCCGGCGCCTCGATGCGGATGCTCGCGGCCCGGGCGAAGCTGAGGTCGGGCCTCCCGCCGTGCTCGCCCTTGCCGATCGACAGGATGAGGCTGATCATCCGGCCGCGGCTGAGCTCGTCCGAGACCATGAGGTCGAGGAGGCCGTCGTGGTTCTCGGCCCAGGGGGCGTAGAAGAAGCTCCCGCCCAGGCGCTTGCCGTTCATGATGGAGACCTGGTGGCTCTTGGTCGCGATCTCGCCGCCCTCGTAGGTGACGCGGACTTCGGGGGCGGGGGGGAAGAGGGCGAAGGTCTTGAGGGCGCCGAGGACGTAGGCCATGCCGCCGTGGACGCGGGTCATCCGGGCGGCCTCGAGGCCGACGATGGTGTCGAAGCCCGCGCCGAGGCCGTTGACGAAATGGCGGCCCTGGGGGTAGTCGCCGCCGACGACGCGGCCGACGTCCAGGGGCCTGGCCAGGCCGCCGGCGAGGGCGTCGACGCAGGGGCCGAGCTCCTCGGGGATGTCGGCGCCGTAGCAGAAGTCGTTGCCGCGGCCGACGGCGAGGACGCCCATGGAGGGGATCCGGTCGCCCCGCTCCCGCGAGAGCATGAGGCCGTTGACCACCTCGTTGACCGTCCCGTCGCCGCCTGCGGCCACGACGGTCCGGAAGCCCTCGCGGGCCGCCTCGCGGGCCAGCTCGGCCGCGTTCCAGACCCCCGTCGTCAGGCGGAGCTCGTAGTCGATCTTCCGGGCGGCGAGGAGGGCCTCGACCTCGGGGATCCGCTCGGCCGCCCTGCCCTTGCCCGCGATGGGGTTGAGTATCACCAGATGCCGGTTCGCTGCCATGGGAAGGGAGTATAGCGCAGGGGGACCCGGGCGGCATACCCCGGGAGGCCGGCCGCGCGCGGGCCGCCATCGCGGCCCGGCCCTAGCCCCGAGCCGCGGCCAGGACCGCGAGGATCTCCGCGCCGAAGCGGGAGCCCTTGACCGCCCCGAGGCCGAAGACCTCGAGGAGGCCGGCCTCGTCGGCGGGCCGGCGCGCGACGAGGTCGGCCAGGGTCCGGTCGGAGAAGATCATGTAGGGCGGGACCCCGCCCTCCTTGGCGAGGCGGCGGCGGAGGGAGCGGAGCTCGGCCTCGAGGCCCTCGGCGCCGGGGAGGAGGGCCTGGCTCGGCGGCGCCGACGCCTTGCCCGAGCCCCCCCTGCCCCGGGGCGGGACGGAGCCGAGGATGGGCTCCTTCGACTTGAACGCGGCGTAGGCCTTCTCCGTGAGGGAGAGGACCCCGTAGTCCTCGTCGCGGCCGAGGAAGCCCGCGAGGGTCAGCTGCCGCGCGAGGTCCATCCACTGCGCCTTCGTCCACTCCTTGCCGATGCCGTAGGTCGAGAGCTCGGCGTGGCCGAGGCCGAGGACCCGCTCGGCCCGGGAGCCGACGAGGACGTCGGCGACGTGGCCGGCGCCGAAGCGCTCCCCCGTGCGCTTCACGCAGGAGAGGAACTTGTGGGCCTGGAGGGTGATGTCCTCGGTGGCCGCGCCGGCCGCCGTGCCGAGGCAGACGTCGCAGGAGCCGCAGCCCGGCTTCCCGTAGGCCTCGCCGAAGTGGGCGAGGAGGAGGGAGCGGCGGCAGCTCGTGGCCTCGGCGTAGCGGAGCATGGAGCGGAGCTGGGCCTCGGCGGGGAGCTGGGCCGCGGCCTCCTCGAGCTCCGCCTCCTCGTCGGGGCCTTCCTCGAAGGCCTCGGCCTCCGCCCGGGCGAGGCGGGCCTCCTCCCGGGATTTCGCGAGGAGGGCGCGGATCTTGATCGCGTCGCCGTAGCCGTAGAGGAGGAGGGCCCGGGCGGGCAATCCGTCGCGGCCTGCGCGCCCGACTTCCTGGTAGTACTGCTCGAGGCTCTTGGGCAGGTCGGCGTGGGCGACCCAGCGCACGTCGGGCTTGTCGATGCCCATGCCGAAGGCCGTGGTCGCCGCGATCACGCGGATCTCGTCGGCGATGAAGGCGTCCTGGTTGCGCGAGCGCTCCTCGTCGGGAAGGCCGGCGTGGTAGGGGAGGGCGGGGATACCCCTCGCGGAGAGGCCGGCCGCGATCTCCTCGGCCCGGGCCCGGGAGAAGCAGTAGGCGATGCCCGAGCCCTCGGGGTAGGCGGCGGCGAGCTCGGCGAGCTGGTCGAGGACCGCGCTCCGCTTCCTCGCCTCGAGGAGGATATTGGGCCGGTCGAAGCTCGCGACGAGCTCGAGGGCCGGCGTGCCGAGGCTCCCGAGCCTGAGCTCGGACCTGATGTCGGAGCGGACTCGCTCGGTGGCGGTGGCGGTGAGGGCCAGGCAGGGCAGGCCGGGGAGGGCTTGGCGGAGGGAGCCGAGCATGCGGTACTCGGGGCGGAAGTCGTGGCCCCACTCCGAGATGCAGTGGGCCTCGTCCACGGCGAGGAGGGCGGGCCGCCGCTCGCCCTCGAGGGCCGCCAGGAGCTCGCGGGCGCGGCCCGTGGCGAGGCTCTCCGGGGCGAGGTAGAGGAGGCGGACCTCGCCCCGGCGGGTCGCCTCGGCGTTCTCCCGCCACTCAGGCGGGCTCAGGGTCGAGTTGAGGACCCGGGCCTCGACCCCGAGGCCGCGGAGGAAGGCCACCTGGTCGCGCATGAGGGCGATGAGGGGGGAGACGACGAGGACGAGGCGCCCGAGGGCGAGGGCGGGCACCTGGTAGCAGAGGGACTTGCCTCCGCCCGTGGGCATGACCGCCAAGGCGTCCCTCCCCGCGAGGGCCGCCTCGATGACGGCCTCCTGGAGGGGCCGGAACTCCTCGTAGCCGAAGACTTCCTTGAGGACCTCGCGGGCGCTGCGCTCCATGGCCCGGCAGTATACCCGCCTCGGGGGAAGGCCGCCAGGACAGGCGGCTGCGGGGCGGGCGGCGCCGGGAACGGGCCTCGCCTTGCCGCGGAGGGCGATGCGGGATAGAGTAGTGGGGCGGGAACGCGCCGAACACTCTTTCCGGGAGGAAGCATGCTGGATTTCATCGTACAGGGCGGGCTCGTCCTCTGGATCATCATGGCCCTCTCGGTCATCGCCGCGGCGATCATCGTCGAGCGCCTCCTGTATTTCCGGACCATCGCCATCGACGAGGAGAAGCTCTACTCGCGGGTCCGCGCGAGCATCGAGAAGGGCCACCACGACGAGGCCCTCGCCATCTGCGACCAGAACCTCTCGCCCTTCTCGGCCCTCATGCGCGCGGGGATCGAGAACCGGGGCCGCAGCGAGGAGCTCCAGAAGGAGATGCTCAAGGACGCCGCGGCCCTCGAGTCGCCCCGCCTCGAGCGGGGCATCTCGGCCCTCGGCACGATCTCGAACATCGCCCCCCTCCTCGGCCTCCTGGGCACGGTGACGGGCACCATGAAGGCCTTCGGGGTCCTGGGCCAGTTCGGCGCGGTCAGCGACCCCTCGGTCCTCGCCAAGGGCGTCTCCGAGGCCCTCATCACCACGGTGGGCGGCATCGTCGTCGCGGTGCCCTGCGTCATCTTCTACAACTACCTCGTGGGCAAGGTGAACCTGATCATGCTCAGGCTCGAGAGCCAGGTGAACGCCCTCCTCGCGATGATCAACCCGGCCGGCGAGGGGGCAGGCAAGCCATGAGGATGGAACGCCGGCTCCAGATGCAGACGAGCATCAACATGACGCCCCTCATCGACGTCATCCTCCAGCTCATCATCTTCTTCATGATCACGACGACCTTCAAGACCGCGCCCGGCATCGCCCTCGAGCTCCCGAACTCGGCCACGGCCCAGTCGGTCCAGTCCTCGGTCATCCGCGTCGTCGCCGTCTCGGAGCGCGAGATCTACGTGGACCGGGAGAGGACCAACCTCGAGGGCCTCGCGAAGGCCATCCAGAAGCGGGCCGGGGGCAGCGATCCCTCCTCCCTCAAGGCCACCCTCGAGGGCGACAGGAACGCCAACTACCAGCTCATGATCTCGGCCCTCGACGCCCTGCGGAAGAACGGCATCGAGGCCGTGGGCCTGCGCACCAGCGTCGACAAGAAGGCCAGCCCATGAGGGAGGCCTGGCTCGCGGAGCAGGACCGCCGGCGCCGCCGCGAGGCGGCCCTCTACACCGCGGCGGCCTACGCCCTGGCCTTCCTCGCAGCCTGGGGCTTCGGCTTCCTGCGCACCGACGAGCTCGCCGAGTTCCCCGGCGCCGTCCTCGTGAGCCTGGACTCGGGCGATCGGCCCGGCGGCTCCCCCCTCGGCCGCGAGCTCGCGCCGGAGCGGCCGGCCGAGGCGCCGGCCGCGAGCCCGGCTCCCCCGCCCCAGGAGGCGAAGGCCCCGGCGGCCCCCGCCAAGGCCGCGCCCGCGCCGGCCGCCGCCCCGGCCGCGCCGAAGGCGGCCGCGGCCCCCGCGGCGCCGAGCTCGGCCGCCGGACTCCTGCCCAAGGAGCAGAAGGCCGCGGCCGTCCCGCCGAGCCCCCAGAGCGCCCCCGTCGAGCGCTCGGCCCCCCCGAGGAGCTTCGGCTCCCCCATCGCCGAGGGCACGCCCGCCGGCGTCGCCGGGGGCTCGGGCAGCGTGACCTACCGCGGCTCCGAGCAGGGCAACGCCCTCGACACGGTCCTCGGCGCCTCCTCGGGCACGGCGGGGAGGATTCTTTATGCTCCCATCTACGGCTACATGCCTCTGCCTTCCCGGGTCCCCGCCTCGATCTACGAGGCCATACCCGCGGACAAGGCCGGCTACTTCCCCGCCGAGGCCCGCAAGAAGACCTTCCTCAAATACTACCAGGTCGAGGGAGATGTCTTGAGGCTTAAGGAACCGGTAAAGATCGACCAGCGCCAGGGCCTCTGGTTGATGCTTGAGGAGGCGGGCTACGACCTGGCTTCCGCAGACTACAAGGACGCGGTCAAAAATCGGGTCGTGGTTATCGAGTTTGTCCTAAGTAATACTAAACAGAAAGACAAAGGTGGAAAGCCCGAGAAGGTCGAGTTAGTCGAGGTCTCCCTGGTCTCCGGCTCGGGCTCGGCCGAGGTCGACGAGGCCGTGCTCTACGGCTTCAAGAAGGCGACCTACTTCAACCAGAACGACCACGCCATCGAGGGGAAGTTCAGCTACCGCTTCGGCAAGTGAGGGCCCGCGTTGCGCTCCCGGGCCCCGGCCGTCTATAGTTCTAGAGGAGCCAGCCGCGCATGAACATCGCCCTCTTCGCCGACCCCGATCGAGCCGCAGCCGTCGCCGCGCGGCTCGAGGCCCGGGGCCACGCCTGCCTGCCGGCGCGCGGCTCCATCCCCGGCGAGGCCGACTGCCTCATCGTCGTGGGCGAGGCGGGGCCCGACGCGAGCCTGGTGGATGAGGCCGAGGAGGCCGGCCTCCCCGTCCTCAGGCTGCCCGCCGAGGGGGCCCCCGAGGCCGCCGCCGCCGCCGCCTGGGGCCTCGGCCTCGCCGACGAGCGCTACATCGAGGCGGCCCGCTCCGATGCCCGGGTCAAGCGCCTCGAGGACCTCCGCCTGCGGGCTGCCGAGCAGCGCTCGGTCGAGCTCGCCTCCGCCAACGAGCTCCTCGAGCGCCGGGCCCTCGAGCTCAACCAGGCCATGGATCGGCTCGACGGGGTCAACCGCCAGATCATGGAGGAGCTCAACCTGGCCAGCGAGCTCCAGAAGAGCCTCCTGCCCCGCTCCTACCCTAATGACGTGCCCCTGGAGTTCGCCCACAAGTTCGTGCCCCTCAACAGCATCGGCGGCGACTTCTTCGACGTCTTCAAGGTCGACGAGCGGACCCTCGCCCTGGTCATCGCCGACGTCTCGGGCCACGGGGTGGGGCCGGCCCTCGTCACCTCCATGTTCAAGAGCTCCTTCGGCCTCGTGAGCCGGATGATCCGCTCGCCGGGGCCCCTCATGAAGGCCCTCAACGAGGAGATGAACGCCTTCCTCACCACCGGCCACTACGTCACGGCCTTCACCGCCTTCATCGACCTCGAGAGCCTCGAGATGCGCTACTGCAGCGCCGGGCACCCGAAGCAGCTCCTCTTCCGGGCCGGGAGCCCCGCCTGGGGGGCCCTCCCCGCCGCGGGGACGCTTGAGCCTCCCTCGATCACCCTCGGGGCGGCCCCGGCCCCGGGCGCGGCGGCCGGCCCCCTCCTCGCCCCCGCGCCGGAGGCCGGCGCGGAGCCCGGCGTCGAGGAGCTCAGCAGCATGGGCTTCCTCCTGGGCATGATCGAGGGGGTCGAGTTCGAGGAGCGGAGCCTCGTCCTCAGGCCGGGCGACACCCTCCTGTTGTTCACCGACGGGGTCTTCGAGTCCTCGGACGCGGAGGGCCGGCTCTTCGGCCGCGAGGGCATCATCCGCTCGCTCCGCTCCCGGCCGGGCGCCGGCCCCGGCGAGCTCTCGGCGGGCCTCTTCTCAGACCTCCTCGCCTGGAGCCAGGGCACCGAGGCCGAGGACGACATCACGATCCTCGTGGCCCAGGTCCTCGAATCGCTCTAGAGTCCGCCGCCGGCGGCCGCGGGGGATCGCGGCGGCCCCGCGCGCAGCTTCGGTTGCCGATATATATACGCAGCTTACCGAAAGGCGCCCAGGAGCTAAATTATGATAAATACGCTCAAAAACAGCCTTCGTCCTGCCATGATGCTCCGCCTGCTCGCCGCGGTCGCCGCGCTCGCTACGGCGAGCCTCGGGAGCGCGCAAAACCTCAAGCGGCAGGCCGAGCCTCATAGGCAGGCTGAGCCCGCGCCGGAGCTGCGGCCGCAGATACCACTCTTCGGCGTGGCCAAGAAGGCCAGCGCCATATCCCCCGACGGCCGCTTCATGCTGTTCGGGATGGAGTCCGGGGCGATCCATCTCTGGGACCTCGCCGCTGGCAAGGATATCAGGAGCTTCACGGGCCACGAGGCCCCGGTGACCGCCCTGGACTTCGCCGCCGACGGTGCGACCTTCGCCTCGGGCTCGAAGGATATGACGGTCAAGCTCTGGGACCTCGCCACGGGTCGGGCGATCCGCAGCATAGAGCTCCTCCCCGCGGAGCGTAAGGCCAAGGGAGGCTCGGTGCTCAGGGTCCGCCGCTTCGACGACCGCGTTTTGGCCCTCTCCTCGGAGCCCGAGGACCTGGATCAATGGGGCCTCAAGGTCCAGTTGCGGAACCGCGCTCGGGTCTGGGAGGCCTCGAGCGGGAAGCAGCTCTTCTCCAGCGACGATTACGGCCATAAAGGCATAACGGACGCTGACCTGACCAAGGACAGGATCGTCCTCTACGACACGAACGAGGGTGGATCGGTGATCGCCGTCGACCAGAAGAGCCTCAAGCCCTACAAGGTGACGCTCGCGGTCAGCGCCCCCCTCGGGGAGCTCTCGACGGCCAGGCGGGGCGACCTTTTTTGCATAACCAATACCCTGAGCAAGAGGATCGACGTCTTCGACGTCCATAGCGGGCAGAGGGCGGCGAAGTACGAGGTCTCGATCGGCTTGGCGGACGCCGCCCTCTACCCCGACGGCTCTCGCCTGGCCTTCGTCGGCTCGAAGGACATGCAGTACGTGGCCTATTCGGCGGCCGTCCCCTACGACAAGAAGCTGACCAGCTACACGCCGAGGATCTACGCGATGGGGCAGGTCCTCTACAATCCCGTCCTCAGCCAGGACGGGAGATTCCTCGCGGTAGCCGTCATGGACTCCGAGTCTCAGCAGGTCTTCGACGCCTCGAGCGCCGAGTTCGTCGCCGAGGTCAACGTGGCGAGCAAGCTCGGCGTCAAGGCCGAGGTCGACTTCGGCCCCGAGGGCCTGATCCGCCGGCGCTTCTTCCAATGGGGGAACCTGGTCAGGACGAGCGAGTGGAACATCCGCACGGGCGAGGTGAGCCAGCGGGTCCTGTCTCGCGACGAGAGGGATAGGCTCGAGGCTCCTTCGGGGGGCGGGTTCTCGGTCCTGAGCAAGGGAGGAAAGGGAGAGGAATACCTCGAGGTACGGCGGGCGGGAGGGGGCGAGGCGACGCGCATCGCCGCGCCCGGGGTCGTGGACTACGCCCTGACGAAGGAGGGGCGCAGGCTCCTCGTCCTGATCGCTAGGGAAAGCGACAACCTCCAGGTCTACGATCCCGCGGAGGCCAGGCTCCTTCAGAGCCTGACGGTCCCGGGCGGAGTCGTCCAGGCGGATTTCTCGTACGAGGCGATGGGGCTCGTCCCCTCGCCGGCGGGCGGCTTCTGCCTCGTCTGCAGGGGCACGGAGGCGAGGTACATAGCCGACCTCGACGCGGGGTCGATCAGGCCGAGCCCCTCGGGTTCGCCCTTCTTCTCGCCCGACGACGCCTTTCTATACTATTACAGCCCCCAAGGCGTCCTGTACCGCCAGAGCGGCTCGGGCGCCGCCGCCCAGGCCCTCGTCGATTTCGGCCTGGGCGGAAGGGATTGCGTCATTTTCCACGACGATGCCACGGGGGTCTTCTCGGCCATATCGACGACGCGGGACCTCAACACCGGGAAAATCCAGTGCGGGGTCGCCGTCGTCATGGACTATCGCGACCCGAAAAGCGCCCCGATCAAGCTAAACTTCATAGGCGAGCGTTGCAGCTTCGCCTCGGCCTCGAAGGATAAGAGGCTGGTCCTCCTCGGCTTCGCCGACGGCTCGATCCGCCTCGTCGATCCCCGGACCAAGGCCGTCACCGCGACGCTCCGGTCGGTCGAGGACGCGGTCAAGCGGGTCGAGTACGACCTGTATCCAGCCTACATCGCGGCCGAGTTCGCCCACGGCGGGGTCCAGCTCTGGGACAGGAAGGGCGACCGCTCCTTCTCCTGGCGCTCGGACGCGCTCGGGGAGGAGTGGATCCTCCATACCGAGGACGGCTACTGGGACGGCTCCAAGAACGCGGGGGCCTGCGTCGCGATGGTGCGGGGCCTCGATTCATGGAACATCGAGCAGTTCGCGGTCAGGAACAACAGGCCCGACATCATCGCGGACCGCATGAAGGCCCCTCCGGGGGCGGTTGCGGAATTCAAGTACGCCTGGAGCAAGCGGCTGCGCAGGCTCGGCCTCTCCGAGGCGGATCTGGGGGGCGGATACGCCGCGCCGACCGTCGCCATCGCCCAGGCGGTCCAGGACATGTCCGCCGACAAGGGCCGCTTCGTCGACCTTCAGGTCGCGCTCAAGGCGGCCGGCCGGCCCCTCGCCCGCTACCAGGTCTACGTGAACGACGTCCCCCTCTTCGGCCCGACGGGCAAGGAGGCCAGGGGGAGCGCCCTTTCGATATCCGAGCGCATCGAGCTCACGGCCGGGGCGAACAAGGTAGAGGTTTCCTGCGCCGACGCCGCGGGGGTGGAGAGCCTTCGCGCCTCCAGGAGCTTCTCGTGGAGCGGTGGAAGCACGCCGCGCCTTTATTACCTCGGATTCGGCATTTCGGACTACGCCGACAGCCCGGCCATACCTGACCTCGGCTTCGCCGCCAAGGATGCCCGGGACCTCGAGCTGCTGTTCAAGAAGATGGCCGGGACCCGCTTCGTCGAGGTGCGCACGAGAGTATTGGCCGACGGCGCGGCCACAAAGGCCGCCGTCCTCTCGGCCAAGACCTTCCTTGCTGACGCCCGACCGGAGGATATCTTCGTCCTCTTCATCGCCGGCCACGGCGTGCAGGTGGATCGGGAAGGGCGCCTCCTCGGGGCCGAGGGCGCCGGGCCCGATTTTACCTATTTCTATCTGACCGCGGACACCGAGCGCGCGCGCATCAGGGAGACCGCGGTCGAGTTCGAGGCGATCGAGTCCCTGCTCCAGGGGATCGCTCCCCGCAACAAGCTCTTCCTCATGGATACCTGCCAATCCGGCGAGGCCGAGGCGGATGCGCTGGTGGCCGCCGCCCCCGGCGCCGGCTTCCGGGCCAGAGCCTTGCGGCCGCCGGAAGGGCGCGGGGTGGCGGTCCAGGGAGTCTCCGCGGTCCAGGCGGCCCTGCGAGGCCGGGACCGTTGGATCTATAACGACCTCGCGCGCCGGAGCGGCGCCATCGTCATCTCTTCCTGCCGGGCTGGGGAGTATTCTTATGAAGCTACCGATGCAGTCTCCTGGCAACAGGGCGCCTTCACGCACGAAGTCATCGAGGCTTTCAAGGGGAAGGCCGAGACCGGATACGCCGACGGCTTGATCACCGTATCAGAGTTGCGGGGATATGTCCAAGAGAGCGTGCCCCGGCTCGTCCGGGAGCTCGGGAGCGGGATCGAGCAGCACCCCACCGTCGATAGGGATAACCTGAGCATCTCCTTCGGTTTTCCCGCAGTGCGAGATTAGGGCCGTGTTGGGCAGCCGGATGTCCACCACGTCGCACATGGACGGCTCCACGCCGAAGCGGGCACGGCCATCCTGAATCGCCATGCCCTCACATCCGGGATAGTCTGCGTCTGTCCAGTCGGAGAGGCCGCCTCGGCGGAGATGAGCAGGTCTTGGGGAGGCGTATCATGCGCTCCGCTGCCGCACGGCGGAATTCCAGGATTTGACAGGCGATGGCCGGAACCTATACTTGTCCCCATGAGCATCCACGCGGCCGATTCCCGGCGCGGGGCCCGCGGGCTCCCGGCATGACCGGCGGCGCCTCTGGATACGTCCTCCTCACCGGCTTCGACGCGGAGGAGGAGCGCTCCCTGGCCGCCGAGCTCGCCCGGCTCGGCCGCGAGGCCAGGCCCGGCGACCCGGTCAACGATCCCGAGGCCGCCTTCGTGATCGCCCAGGCCCGCGACGAGGGCAGCCTCCGGGGCTTCCGGGCCGCGGCCCTCGACGAGCGCCGCCCCTGGGCCTTCTGCGTGCCAGCCTCCGACCGGGGCCTCGTGGCCGCGGCGGCCGCCGCCCACGAGGGCTTCCTCCTCCTCTCCCCGGTCCTCGGCAAGGAGCTCAAGCGGGCGCTATCGGCCATGGCGGAGGAGGCCCTCGAGCGGAGCGCCGGGGACGCGGCCTTCATCGGCCTCGAGCGCCTCGAGGCGAGCTTCTCCTGGCGCAGCGACGAGATCGAGCTGGGCAAGGTCGCCCGGAGCCTGGCGCGGATCCTCGCCCAGGCGGGCTTCTACCCCGAGTGCTCCGGCGAGGACGAGTGCTCCCTCGCCCTCGAGGAGGCCCTCGTCAACTCCCTCGAGCACGGGAACCTGGCCCTGGACTCCGCGACCCGCCCCGGCGAGATGCTCGAGGAGGACCGCTACGAGGCCGCCCGGGCCGCGCGGCTCGCCGACCCCGCCTTCGGCTCGCGCCGGGTCAGGATCGGGCTCTCGATGGACGGGACCGAGGCGCGGGTCGCCGTCGAGGACGAGGGCGGGGGCTTCGACCCCGCGGCCATCGGCCTCGGCCCCTCGGGGCTCGAGGTCTCCGGCAAGGGCTTCTGGCTCATCAAGCGGCCCTTCGACTCGGCCGCCTACGAGGAGGGGGGCAGGAGGCTCGCCCTCGCGAAGCGGAAGCCGGGGCGCTGACGCGATAGGGAGGATCTATGGACATCGAGCTGAACAGGCAGGGCGAGGATCTCCGCATCGTCGTCGACGGAAACATCGACTCCGAGGGCGGGCGGAAGCTCGGCGAGGCCCTCCAGGAAGCCATGGGCATGGAGGGGCTCAAGCGGGTCGTCTTCGACCTCTCCACGGTGCGCACGATCACCTCCTCGGGGATCGGCAAGATCATGAACTTCTTCAAGTTCATCGACGGCCGTAAAGGCTCCCTCTCCGTCGAGGGCATCTCGGAGCCCCTGTACAAGCAGTTCCTCGAGATCCACCTCGACCGCATATTCCCGGTGCGCAGGTAGGGAGGGAAGCTCCGGTGAACCACCTGAGCTCCTTCTTCCCCGACCCCCGCGGCAGGCGCCTGCGCTACCAGTACTGGGAGCCGGGGGCCAAGGCCTATAGCCGGGTCGCCCTCCTCCTCCACGGCCCGGCCCGGCACTCGGGCTCCTACCCGCGGCTCCTGCCTCCCCTCCTCGGGGCCGGCTTCAAGGTCTACGCCCTCGACTTCGCCGGCTTCGGTGCCAGCCCCGGCGAGCGCGGGGCCGGCGGCCTCCTCGCGATGGCCGACGCCGTCGAGGCCCTCTGCCGCCGGATCGAGTCGGCCGAGCTCGGCCGCGAGATCGGCATCGTCGCCCACTCGATGGGCGCGGTCGCGGCCCTCCTCTTCCTCAAGCGCTACCCCTCGCGCCGGGCCGGCCTGGCGGCCCTCTCGCCCCTCCTCTTCGGCGCCCAAGCGGAGGCGGGCCCCGCGGCGGCCGAGCTTTCGGGCTCGGCGTTGCCCCCGGCCCTGGCCGAGGAGCTCGGCAGGGTGGCCGGGGAGCTCCTCGCCGAGCCCTCCTTCCTCGAGGGGAGGAGCGCGGCCTTCCTCGTCGGCGAGGAGGATCCCCTCGTGCCCCGGGCCCGCCTCGAGGCCGCGGTCGCGGCCCTGCCCCTCGATCCGAAGCGGATCCTCGCCTTCCCCGGGGCCCGCCACGACCTCTTGGGAGGGGAGGCCGCCGAGGAGGTCGCCGGCGCCCTGATCGCCTGGTTCGACGAGACCAAGGCCGAGCGTCCCGCCCCGGAGCGGGGCCTCGGGTAGGAGTGAAGGCATGGACATCGAGATCGACATCGACCAGGACCGGGCGAGGATAGCCATCCTCGGGCCCATCGACACGGCGGGAGGGGCCGAGCTCAGCGCGAAGTTCGCCGAGATCGCCAAGGACGCGAGCGTCCGCCGCGCCGAGCTCAACCTCTCGGAGGCGCCCTCCATCACGAGCGCCGGCATCGGCAAGCTCCTCGCCTTCTACAAGCACTTCGACAAGGAGGGCTCGGGCCTCCGGATCGTCGCCCTCTCGCCCCAGCTCGAGAAGCAGTTCCGCGAGATCCACCTCGACCAGATCATCCCTATCGGGAGCTGAAGCTCCCGATAGGTCGCGGATCGGCCTGTCGCCGATCCGCGCGCTAGGAAAGGAGCTAAAGCTCCCGATAGGTCGCGGATCGGCCTGTCGCCGATCCGCGCGCTAAGAAAGGGAGCTAAAGCTCCCGATAGGTCGCGGATCGGCCTGGCGTCGATCCGCGCCGCGGGGAGGGCCGGGCGCCTTTAGAGGAGGCCGAGCTCCCGGGCCCGCTTGATCGCCTCGAGGCGGCGGTGGGCGCCGAGCTTGGCGTAGATCGACTTGACGTGGGAGCGGACGGTGCTCGGCGCGACGCAGAGCCGGTCCGCCGCCTCCTCGGCGGTGCGGCCCTCGGCCACGAGCCTGAGGATCTCGAGCTCCCGGGGCGAGAGGGCCCCCTCCGGCCTGCTCCCTCCCCGCCCGAGCTCCTCCCGCAGGGCGAGGGCCACCCGCTCGGCGAACTCGTCGCGGCGCTCGGCGCGCAGCTCGTCTAAAAGCTCGAGGAGGGCCTCGCCGCGGCGGGCGAAGCGGAGCACCGCGCCCATGGGGGCCGCGGCCGCGAGGGCCAGGCCGAGGGACTCGAGGGCGGCCCGCCGCTCGCCCCGGGCCCGCCGCGCCAGGGCGTAGAGGATGTGGGTCTCCACCGCCCTCGTCGCCAGGCCCCGGCTCTCGGCCCGCTCGCGGCAGTGGTCGAGGAGGGGGAGGGCCTCGGCCGGCCGTTTACGCGCGATGAGGTAGGCCGCCTGGGTGAAGCTCCCCTCGAAGGTGCCGATGGCCTGGGGCATCGAGCAGAACTCCTCGGCCGAGCGCCAGTCCCCCCGCAGGATCGAGATTGAGGCGGCGGCCTCGTCGAGGTTGAGCTTGTGCCAGGCCGAGACCTGCTCGAGGCGCCGGGCCCGGCCGAGGAGGGCGATGGCCGCGTCGGAGCTCCTGGCCGCGGCGAGGGCCTCCGCCAGGGCTATGTAGGCGCTCACCAGGCCGTCGGCGTGGCCCCAGCGCAGGCCGAGCTCGAGGCCGCGGCGCGCCGCCTCGAGGGCAGCGTCGGTCTCGCCCCGCTCCCAGTGGACCCGGCTCAGGGCGACGAGGACCCCGCCGAGGGCCGGCGAGGCGGCGGCTCCCGGCTCGGCCGCGGCCGAGAGGCAGAGGGCCTTGGCCCCGTCGAGGTCCCCGAGGGAGAGCATCTGCTGGGCGAGGCAGGCCGCGGCGAGGTAGCGCAGGTGGCTCACGCCGGCGGCCCCGCTCAGGGCCATGGCGCGGCCGAGGGCCTCGCGGGCCTCGGCGTCGCGGGCGAGGAGGTAGGAGGCGGTGCCCAGGGTCAGCTCGGCCTGGCCCCGGGCCATGGCCTCGCTCTCGGGCAGGAGCTCGAGGGCCCTCCTGGCCAGCTCGACCGCCTCGCGCGAGCGGGCGGCCTGGCTCGCCGCGAAGGCGCGGATGGCCTGGGCGTGGCCCTCGACGCGGCGGGCCTCGGCGGGGGCGAAGCCGGCCGCGGCGGCGAGGGCCTCGGCCGCGTGGGCCTCGGCCTCGTCGAGCTCGCCGGCGTAGGCCGCGGTCCAGGCCGCCGCCAGGCCGAGCCAGGGGCCCTGGGGGCCGGCCGTCCCCGGCAGGGCGGCGAGGGCGGCGTGGATCTCCCCTATGTCCCCGCTCTGGAGGGCGGCCAGGGCGAAGCGCTCCGAGAGGGCCGCCGTCCGCTCGGCCAGGCCGGCCAGGGCGGCCTGGCGGAGGGCCTCGGCGGGGCGGCCGTTGGCCTCGAGCCAGAGGCTGGCCCGCCGCCTGAGCTCGCGCTCGGCCCCCGGCGCGGAGGCGCGGAGCCGGGCGAGGAGGGCCTCGCGGAAGAGGGGGTGGAGGCGGTACCAGCGGCGCTCGTCGTCGAGGGGGACGAGGAAGAGGCAGTCCCGCTCGAGGCGGGCCAGGAGGGCCCCCGCGGCCGGCGCGGGCTCCTCGGGCCCCGCGGCCGCCCCCGGCTCGGCCGCGCGGAGGGCGTCGCAGAGGCCGGGGCAGAAGCTGTCCGCCACCGAGGCGGCCGTGAGGAACCCGAGGGTGGCCGGGGGCAGGGCGTCGATGGCCTCCTCGGCGAGGAAGTCGTAGACCGAGCGGGTCGTGCCGCCGAAGGCCTCGACGAAGGCCCGTGGATCGCGGCCGTCGCGGAGGGCCAGGACGGCGAGCTGGAGGCCCGCGATCCAGCCCTCGGTCCGCGAGCCCAGGAGGGCGGCGTCCTCGTCGGAGAGGCCGGGCAGGGCCGAGCGCGAGAGGAACTCGCGGGCCTCGGCGGGGGTGAAACGGAGCTCGTCGGCCCCGATCTCGGCGAGCTCGCCCGAGGCGCGCAGCCGGGCCGCGGGGAAGTCGGGGCCCGAGCGGCTCGCGACGACGAGGCAGGAGCCCTCGGGGAGGAGCTCGGCGAGGCGGCCCAGGGCCTCCCCTGCCCGGGCCGCGGCGGCCCGGTGGAAGTCGTCGACCACGAGGGCGAGGCCGAGGCCCGAGGAGGCGATGCGCGAGGCCAGGGAGAGGAGGACGGCGGCCGGGGGCGCCGCCGAGAGGGCCCGGCCCTCGCCCCCGAGGGCGAGGTCCACGGCGGCCTCGAGGCAGGCGAGGAAGGCGCCCTGCTCGGAGAGGCCCTGCTCGACCGAGACCCAGGCGTAGGGCCTGCGGGTCTCGGCGAGCCAGTCGCTGATGAGGGTGGTCTTGCCGAAGCCCGCGGGCGCCTCGACGAGGACGAGCCGCCCGGCCGCCCCCCGCTCGAGGCGCTCGACCAGGCGCGAGCGGCGCACGCGGTCGGGTCGGAGCCGGGGGATCGAGAGGACGGCCGCGCGGGCGGAGAGGGCCGCGGCCGAGGCGGGATCGCCGCTCGGGTCTTCGGTGCCGGGCATCGGACCAGTATATACGAGGGCCGCCCGGGGCGTCGACGCTACTCGAGCATCTCCATGCCCTCGAATTTCCGGTAGGGAGAGAGCTGGTCGAAGATGAAGCCGTAGTCCTTCGAGCCCCCGGCGATCGCCTCGGCGAGGATGCGCCCGAGGCCCGGGCCGATCATGAAGCCCTGGCCGCACATCCCCGCGGCCAGGAGGAGGTTCGGGGCCTCGCGCGCGTAGCCGACGATGGGCTGGCCGTCGGGGGTCATCGGGTACATGCCCCTCCAGGTCCGCCGCACCTTGAGGCCGCGCAGCCGGGGGTAGAGCTCGAGCATCCTCCGCACGCACAGGGGGAGGAAGCTCGAGGTCGAGTCCTTGTCCGTCCCCCAGACCTGGGGCCGGGGCGTGATGCAGAACACGACCTGGCCGGTGGCCGCCTGGTAGAAGTAGTAGTTGCCCGACTCCGCGTCCGAGCGCGTGTCGACGAGCATGGGCTCCATGAAGCGCGCGACCGGCTCGGTGACCCCGGCCTCGTGGCAGTCGGGGCGCACGGGTATCTGGACCCCGGCCGTGGCCGCCAGCTCGGCGGCCTGGGCCCCGGCGGCGTCCACGTACAGGCCAGCGGAGTACTCGGAGGAGGAGCTGCGCATGCGCGTTATGCGGCCTCCCTCCTGGTCGAAGCCGCGGATCTCCTCGCCGAAGCGGAACTCGACGCCCGCGCGGGCGGCGAGGGCGTGGAAGGCCGTGCCGGTCATGAGGGTCGAGGCGTAGCCGTCGCCGGGGCTGAAGGTGCCGCCCCGCAGGCCCTCCTCGCGTATCCCGGGGCAGAGCTCGCGCACCCGCTCGGGCCCGACCCAGTCGATGCCCAGGCCCGCGGCCTTCTGCGCCACGAGGAGCTCCCGGAAGGAGGCCTCGCGCTCCGCGTCGTAGGCGACGAAGAGGTAGCCGCCCCGGCGCCACTCGACGTCCAGGCCCTCCTCCGCCTCGAGGGAGGAGACGATCTTGATCGACTCCTGGCAGATGCGGATCTTGGCGGGATCGGAGTGCGTGGCCCTGAGGCCGCCTATCGCGGCCCGGTTCTGGCCGCGGCCCCAGGAGGCCTCGCGGTCGACCACGCAGACCTTCAGGCCCTTCTTGGCGCAGTAGTAGGCGAGGGGCACGCCGACGGAGCCCGAGCCCGCGATGACGAGGTCGTAGGAGCGGCTCATTTCCGGCCCCCTTCCGTCCCCGCCGCGCCCCGGCCGCGCGCGATGTCGCCCATCGGGACCTCGACCGCCAGGGGCCGGAGCGAGCCCGCCGTTACCTCGGCGGGATCGACGCCGGCGGCGCGGAATACCGCCGGGTAGATGGTAGAGCAGGTCTTGGAGCCGCAGGCCCCCATGCCCGCCCGGATCGACTTGAGCTGGTTGATGTCGCGGATGCCGTTCTCCTTCACGAAGCGCACGAGCTCCCCGAAGCTCACCCGCTCGCAGCGGCAGACGACCGCGTCGTCGGCCGCGCAGGAGAAGCGGGGGGAGGGGAGGGAGGCGGTGGCCTCCGGGGCCTGCACGCGGATGCCGATGGCCTTGGGCGCGTTGGCCGCGCTCACCTTGAAGCGGAGGATCCAGGTCTTGTACTTCTTGCTGAAGGACTTGCCCAGGAGCTCCGCCTCCTCGAGCTCGCCCCCGTCCCGGTCCAGGAGCCCGAGGCGCGAGCCCGGCTCGAAGGGGGCCTCGAACTCGTAGGGCAGGGCGACCTCGCACCAGGGACCCTCGAGGGCCCGCACGAGCGAGATCGCGAGCCCCGGGCAGGCGGCCACGCAGGCCGTGCAGCCCTTGCAGCCGCCCTTGGCGAGGCGGGGCAGGTCGCGCATGTCGCCCAGCCTGCCGGAGAGCTCGATGCAGCCCGAGGGGCAGACCGTGGAGCAGGGGTTGCAGGGGATCTCCTCGTCGCAGAAGAAGACCGGCTTCCACTCCTTCCCGGGGACCTCAGTCTCGCGCGTTATGCGCTCCCCGGGGCGCGACTTGAGGATCTCCCGCTTGGCCGCCCAGGAGGCGTCCAGCTCGACCTTCCGTCCCATGATCTTGGCCAGGGCCAGGGCGGCGATCCGGCCGCCGAAGAGGGCGCTCGAGGCCTCGGCGATCTCCTCGGCGTCGCCCGCGACCACCGCGTCGAAGCCGAAGGAGCGGGCCTGGCGGTAGAACTCGTCGCAGGGCGAGAGGCCCGTCGCCACGAGGACGGTGTCGACCTCGTAGGTCCGCGCCGTCTCGAGGAGGGGCTTGAAGTCGGGACCCACCTGGGCCACCGTGGCCCGCTCGACCTTCCCCTCCCCCTCGACCGACACCACCGTGGTCGAGAGGTGGATGGGCACGCCCATGCGGACGATCTTGTCGCCGTGGACCTTGTAGCCGTTCACCTTGGGCAGGAGCTCCACGATGCCCGCCACCTCGATCCCCGCCTGGAGGGCGTGGTAGGCCCCGATGAGTCCCACGTTGCCCGATCCCACGATGAGGACCCGCTTGGCCGGCCGCACGAGGTCGCGGTTGACGAGGGTCTGGAAGGCGCCGGCCCCGTAGACGCCCGGCAGGTCGTTGCCGGGGAAGAGGATCGAGCGCTCGCGGGCCCCCGCCGCGACGACGAGGCCCTGGAAGCCCACGAGGGTATAGGAGGAGCCGCCCTCGTAGATCCCCGCCACGCGGTCCTTGTACAGGCCGACCACCGGCGAGCCCGAGAGGATGGTCGCGTTCGGGTAGGAGGCGAGCTCGGAGGAGAGCTTCCGCGCGATGTCGATGCCCCGGGTGCCGGCGTAGCAGTCGGCCTCGGAGCCGAAGAACTTGTGGGTCTGGAGGACGAGCTTGCCCCCGAGGCTCTCCTTGTCGTCGGCCACGACGACCCGCATCCCGAGCTTGGCCAGCTCGATGGCCGCCCCGAGGCCGGAGGGGCCGCCGCCGATCACGAGGACCTCGGCCTCGAGGCGCCGGGGCCTCGAGGCGGCCAGGCCCTCGGAGGGCTCGGGCAGGGCCGGCAGTCCCTCAAGGGTCCTGAGGTCCATGCCCGCGGCGAGGGGGGTGACGCAGGCCTTCCTGGACAGGCCGTCCACGAGGATCGCGCACTGGGAGCACTGGCCGTTGGCGCAGAAGATGCCCTGGGGCGCGCCGTCCTTGTGGTGGGTCGAGAAGCGCCTGACGCCGTTGGCGAAGAGGGCCGAGGAGAGCATCTCGCCCTCGTAGCCGCGCAGTTCGGAACCGTCGAAGCGGAAGGCAACCTCCCGCCTGCCCTCGGGGGGGGCGACGATCGGGTGCCGCTCAATCCTGTTCATGTGCCTGCTCCGGATTCCCCGGCGAGTCGCGCTAGGCTCTGGAGTCGTTCCGAGCCGGGGCGGAATCAGGATGCCACGGCTCCCCGGAGCTGTCAAGACAATTGATATACCATTGATATATCAGTTCTATACAAAGAATCGCCCCGCGGTTGCGCGCCGCGGGGCGGGATGCTCGGGAGGAGCGTGCGCCCCTCCCGCGCTCAGGAGTCGAGGTAGGCCAGGAGGAGCTTCAGGGTGTTGGCCAGGCCGTCGAGGTGGGTCCGCTCGTAGTGGTGGGTCGCGTCGACCCCCATGCCGATGCAGGCGAAGTTGACCTCGAAGCCGGCCATGGCGGCGAGGGAGGCGTCGGAGCCGTAGCGGTAGTGCACGTCGACCCGGTAGTCGACGCCGTTCCGCTCCGCCAGCTCGACCAGGCGCCGGCGGAAGCCGAAGTCGTAGGGCGTGCGCGAGTCCTTGGCCACGATGGTAGCGCAGCGCTCGTCCGAGGTATGGCCCTCGCCGACCGTCCCGATGTCGAGGGCGAGGAACTCCTCCACCCCCTCGGGGAGGAGCGAGATGCCGTGGCCGATCTCCTCGTAGTTGCTCAGGTAGAAGTGGGTCCTGCGGGCCGGCAGGCTGCCCGTATCCCTGTAGCGCTTGATCGCGGCGAAGAGTATGGCCACGCAGGCCTTGTCGTCGAGGTAGCGCGCCTTGACGTAGCCGTCCCCCGCGAGGCGGGGCTTGGCCTCGAAGTTGACGAAGTCGCCGACCCTGATCCCTAGGGCCTCGACGTCGGCCGCGCTCCGCGCCTCGGCGTCGAGCCTAAGCTCCATGCTGTCCTCGGTGCGGGGGGACTCCCGCACCTCGTCGGAGAAGATGTGGATCGAGGCCTTGTCGGGGAGGAGGGTCCCCTCGTAGCTCTTCCCCCCATGCGCGGAGACGATGGCGTTCTCCCCCTCGAAGGCCTGCCAGGCGAAGCCGCCTATGGGCGAGAGCCGGAGCCGGCCGTTGGGCTTGATCGCCTTCACCATGGCCCCGAGGGTGTCGACGTGGGCGGCCACCATGCGCCCGCCGCCCTCGCTCCGCCCCGGGAGGGTCCCGACGAGGGCGCCCTTGCGGGTGGGGATGGCCTCGATCCCGAGGGACGCGAACTCCGCGCGCATGCGCTCCATGATGGCCCGCGTGTCGCCGCCGCAGCCGGGGATCGCGAGGGTCTCCAGGAGGAGGTCGCGCGTGTAGCCGATGTACTGGTCCATATTCCTTAGTTTCCTTTCTTCTCGCCGAGGGCGTCGTAGTAATGGCAGGCCACGAAGCGCCCCGCCCCGACCTCCCTGAGCTCCGGCGTCTCGGCCGCGCAGCGCTCCCTGCGGTAGCGGCAGCGGCCGCAGAAGCGGCAGCCCGGGGACGGCTCGATCGGGCTCGGCACGTCGCCCTCGAGGATGATCCGCTCCTTCCTCCGCTCGGGCCTCGTCGTCGGGATCGCCGAGAGGAGGGCCTGCGTGTAGGGATGCAGCGGCTCGACGAAGATGGACTTGTAGTCGGAGAGCTCCACGATCTTGCCGAGGTACATCACCGCGATGCGGTCGCTCACGTGCTTCACGACGCTGAGGTTGTGCGATATGAACAGGTAGGTGAGGCCGAGCTTCCGCTGGAGCTCGGCCATGAGGTTGAGGATCTGGGCCTGGATGCACACGTCGAGGGCCGATACCGGCTCGTCGAGGACCACGAACTCGGGCTCCACCGACAGGGCCCGGGCGATGCCGATGCGCTGCCTCCGCCCCCCGTCCAGCTCGTGGGGGTAGGAGTCGATGAGCCGGGCCTCGAGGCCCACGAGCTCCATGACCGCCGCGACCCGCTCGGCCTCCTCCGGCTTCCGCGCGTAGACGCGGTTGACGCGCAGGGGCTCGGCGATGAGCTCCGCGACCGGGAGCCGCGGGTTCAGCGAGGAGTAGGGGTCCTGGAAGACGATCTGCATCCTGCGGCGCATGGCCTTCATGCGCGCGGGGGAGAGCCGCGTGACGTCCTCGCCGCGGTAGAGGACCTGCCCCGAGCTCGGCTCGTGGAGGCGCAGGATGGCCCGTCCCGTCGTCGACTTGCCGCAGCCCGACTCGCCCACGAGGCCGAGGGTCTCGCCCTCGCGGATCGCGAAGTCGACGCCGTCTATCGCGTGCAGCATGCCTTTCTTGGTCTCGAAGTGCTTCTTGAGGCCCTTGACCTCGAGCAAGGCTTCGCTCATCGCGCCCTCCCTCCGCTCCCGTGCAGGAAGCACCTGACGAAGTGCCCCTCCTCGATCTCCACCTTGGGCGGCGCCTGGGTCGAGCAGGCCCCCTCGGCCCGGGGGCAGCGGGGGTGGAAGGGGCAGCCCGGCGGGAGGTCCGTGGGGTCGGGCGTGAGCCCCGAGATCACGTTGAGGCTCTCCGCGTCGCTCTCGATGTCGGGGACCGAGCCGAAGAGCCCCTGGGTGTAGGGGTGGGAGGGCCGGGCGAAGAGCGAGGCCTTGTCCGCGTACTCGACGATGTTGCCCGCGTACATGATCGCGGCCTTGTCGCAGGTCTCCGCGACCACGCCGAGGTCGTGGGTGATGAGGATCATGGAGGTGCGGTACCGGTCCTTCAGCTTGCGCATGAGGTCGAGGACCTGGGCCTGGATGGTCACGTCGAGGGCGGTCGTCGGCTCGTCGGCGATGACCAGGGCCGGGTTGCAGGCCAGGGCTATGGCGATGACCACGCGCTGCTTCATGCCGCCGGAGAACTGGTGGGGGTAGTCGCCGCTCCGCTCGGCGCGGATGCCGACGGTCTCGAGCATGGCCTGGGCCTTGGCCAGGGCCTCCCGCCTCGACACGCTCTCGTGGAGCCCGATCATCTCGGCGATCTGCTCGCCGACGGTCTTCACCGGGTCGAGGGAGGTCATGGGGTCCTGGAAGATCATGGAGATCTTGCTGCCCCGGATGGAGCGCATGTCCCGGGGGCTCTTCTTGAGCAGGTCCTCCCCCTCGAAGATGACCTCGCCGCCGCAGATCCTCCCCGCGGGCTCGGGCACGAGCCGCATGACGGCGAGGGCCGTGGTCGTCTTGCCCGCCCCGGTCTCCCCGACGAAGCCGAGGGTCTCGCCCCGGGCGAGGCTCAGGTCGAGGCCCTCCACGGCGCGGACCTCGCCGCCCTGGGTGCCGTAGCGGACGGTCAGGCCGCGTATGTCGAGCAGCATAGTGGTTTCGCTCATCGCGCGCATCTCCTAATCTAGCGGGAGCTCTTGAGCCGCGGGTCGAGCGCGTCCCTGAGCCCGTCGCCGAGCACGTTCAGGCCGAGGATCGTGAACACGATGGCGAGGCCGGGGAAGAGGGTCATGTACCAGTAGTCGCGGATGTAGCCGCGCCCCCCGGAGAGCATGGCCCCCCACTCGGGCGTCGGGGGCTGGATCCCGAGGCCGATGAAGCTCAGGCCCGCGGCCGTGAGTATGGCCGTGGCCACGCCGAGGGTCGACTGGACGATGATCGGGGCGAGGCAGTTGGGGACGATGTGCCGGAAGATGATGCGGGCGTCGCCCGAGCCCGCGGCCCGCGCCGCCTCGATGTACTCGCGGTCCTTGATCGAGAGGACCGAGGCCCGCACGATGCGGGCGTAGCCCGGTATGGAGGAGATCCCCACCGCGATCATGAGGTTCCACAGGCCGGGCCCCAGGGCCGCGACGATGGAGATGGCGAGGAGTATCTGGGGGATCGACATGAGGACGTCCATGAAGCGCATGAGGACGTTGTCGATCCGCTTGCCGTAGAAGCCCGCTACGGCGCCTATGGCGCCGCCAATGACCACCGAGAAGCCCACCGCCAGGAAGCCGACGCTGAGCGAGATGCGCGATCCGTGGATCACGCGGCTGAGGATGTCCCTCCCGAACTCGTCCGTGCCGAAGAGGTGGGCCCGGCTCGGGAAGGAGAAGGTGTTCTCGAGGTCCTGCTTGTCGCTCGGGAAGGGCGCGACCAGGTCGGCGAGGAGGGCGGTGAGGAAGAGGACGGCGAGGATGGCGAGGCCCGCCATCGCGAGCCGGTTCCGCTTGAGCCGCCTCCAGACCTCGAGGACCCGTCCCTTCCTGCCCCGCCGCGCGGCGGCCGGCTTCGCGTTCGCGTCGTTCATAGCTTGCCCCCCGTCACTTGTACTGCGACTTGATGCGCGGATCGACGTAGGCGTAGAGCAGGTCCACGGCCAGGTTCACGAGGCTGAAGGCGATGGCGATGAAGAGCACCCCGCCCTGGACGACCGGGTAGTCCCGCATCTTGATGGAGTCGACGAGGAGGCGCCCCACGCCGGGGATCGAGAAGATGGACTCGGTGAGCACCGCCCCTCCCAGGAGCCCGCCGAACTGGAGCCCGAGGACCGTGATGATGGGGATCAGGGCGTTGCGCAGGCCGTGGTCGAGGATGACGACGAGCTCCCGCTGCCCCTTGGCCCGGATGGTCGCGATGTAGTCCTGCCGCACGACCTCGAGCATGCTCGAGCGCGTCATGCGCGCGAGCACCGAGACCGACTGGGCGCCGAGGGCTATGGCCGGGAGGATCATCTGCCGGAGGCTCGAGTAGCCCGAGGCGGGGAGCCAGCGCAGCCGGACCGCGAACAGGAGGATGAGGAGGAGGCCGAACCAGAAGACCGGCATGGAGATGCCGACGAGGGCGAAGACCATGGTGGCCGAGTCGAAGAGGGAGTACTGCTTGACCGCCGAGACGATCCCGATCGGGATGCCGATGGCCATGGCCACGAGCATCGAGGAGAGGGCGAGCTTGAGCGTCGAGGGCAGGCAGCTCAGGATCTCCTTGGCCACGGGCCGCTTGGTGACGTAGGACTTGCCGATGTCCCCGCGCAGGACGAGGTCTCCCAGGTAGTCCGCGTAGCGGGTCAGGAAGGGCCGGTCGAGCCCCATCTGGCTCCGCAGCCCGGCGACCGCCTCGTCCGTGGCCGACTCGCCCAGGACCAGGCGCGCCGGGTCGCCGGGGGTCAGGGCCAGCATCGTGAAGACGATGAAGGTCACGCCCAGGATCACCGGGATCAGGAGCAGAACCCTCCGGAAGACGTACTTGATCATTCCCACCCCCGTCGCTCGTCTCTATGCCGCCGGGCCGGTCGTCCCGGCCCGGCGGCGCGCGCGCTGTTCGCGGGGGCGCGCGCGCATGGCCCCGCCATCCTTACTCGAAGTAGGTGTTGGCCTTGTAGTGGAAGCCGAAGACCGAGGGCTTGAAGCCCCTGACGCCCTTCCGCGCGCCCACCACCTGCTCGCCGTTCATGAGGAAGACCCAGGGGGCCTCGGCGATGATCAGCTTCTGCAGGTCGAAGTAGGCCTTCTTCCGCTCCGGGCCGTCCTTCATCGTGCGGGCCTTCATGATCAGCTCGTCGACCTTGGGGTTGGAGAAGAAGGCGTAGTTGCCGCCCGCGCCCTTCTTCGAGGAGTGGAAGGGGGCGTAGACCGCGAGGTCCGGGTCCGGGGACTGGCAGGTCCAGCCGACGATGTACATGTTGTGCTCGCCGGCGTTCATGCCCGTGAGGTAGGCGCCCCACTCCATGACCTTGATCTCGACCTCGATGCCGACTTCCTTGAGCTGGCTCTGCATGATGGTCGCCATGTCGACGCGCTCTTTCTTCTCGTTGGTCCAGATCGTGGTCTTGAAGCCGCTCGGGAAGCCGGCCTCGGCGAGGAGGGCCTTGGCCTTGGCGACGTTGTACTCGTGGGGCTTCAGGGAGGGGTCGGAGTAGTTGACGTTGGGCGCGATCGGGCCGGCCGCCAGCTTGCCGATGCCGCGCCAGGCGGTCTCGACGATGGTCTTGGTGTTCAGGGCGTAGCTGATCGCCTGGCGGACGCGCACGTCGTCGAAGGGCTTCTTCTGCGTGTTGAAGCCGAGGTAGGCGGTGGAGTTGTCGATGACGCGGAGGACCTGGAGATCGGGGTCGGAGAGGGCGCGCTTGAGGTCGTTGGCGCTCAGCTCGTAGGCGATGTCCACGCCGCCGGACTCGAGCTCGATCATGCGGTTCGTGGGCTCGGGGATGACCTTGAGGACCATCTTCCTGAACTTGGGCTTCGCGCCGTGGTAGCCCTCGAAGCGCTCGAGCTCGATCATGTTGCCCTTGGCCCAGCTGACGAACTTGAAGGGGCCGGTGCCGACCGGGTTCATGGCGTAGGACTCGCCGGCGGCCGTCACCGCCTTCTCGCTGACGATGTTGCCCGCGGAGAGCACGAGGCCCCCGAGGAAGCCCGTGGCCGGGTTCTTGAGCTTGAAGGAGACGGTGTAGGCGTCGGGAGTCTTGAAGCTGTCGACGTCGATGTCGCCCGCGATGTGCGACACCGCGGGGGCCTTGGCGGCGCGGACGAGGCTGAACTTGACGTCGCTGGCCTTCATCTCCTCGCCGTTGTGGAACTTGATCCCCTTGCGGAGCTTGAACTCGTAGGTCGTCGCGTCGAGCTGCTTGAAGGACTCGGCGAGCATGGGGACGACCTCGCCCTTGTCGTTGAGCTGCACGAGGTTCTCGTAGATCTCGCACATGACGTTGGACGAGGCGACGTCGTTCGTGGCGACGGGATCGAGGGAGCGCGCGTCGTAGGCCGTCGCGACGCTCAGCACGTCCTTCGCCTTCGCGGCCTGGGCCCCGGGGACGAAGAGCAGGGCGGCGGCGGCGAGGGCCATCGCCCGTAGCATCCGGACTCTCATGTTTTTCCTCCTTGGAAAACGATTGCAGCTTATCCGCTCGAGGCGGCTAAGGATCGGGAATCGGGGCGGGGCCGCCCCGCGCCGGGGCCTACGCGGCCCGCGCCTAGCCCAGGAGCCTCGCGGGATTGAGGCACTCGAGGTCCTCGGCGACGAAGAGCCCGTCCTTGCGCACGAGCTCCCCGTCGAAGTAGATCTCGCCTCCCCCGTACTCCGGGCGCTGGATGCAGATGAGGTCGAGGTGGATGGCCGAGACGTTGCCGTTGGAGGCGTTGTCGTAGCACTTGCCCGGCGTGAGGTGGAAGCTGCCGTGGATCTTCTCGTCGAAGAGGATGTCGCCGATGGGCGACTCGATCCGGGGATGGACGCCGAAGGCGAACTCGCCCGTGTAGCGCGCCCCCTCGTCGGTGTCCAGGAGCCTGTTCAGGCGCGCGGAGTCGTTGGCCCGCGCGCCGACGACCTTGCCGGCCTTGAACTCGAGGACGATGTCGGTGTAGACGAAGCCCTCGTAGGGGATGGGCGTGTTGAAGGACACGACGCCGCTTATGGAGTCGCGCACCGGGGCCGTGTAGACCTCGCCGTCGGGGACGTTGATGTGCCCGTCGAGGACGACGGCGGGAATGCCCTTGATCGAGAGCTCGAGCTCGGTGCCCCGGCCCGTGATGCGCACCTTGTCGGTCCGCTCCATGCGGTCGGCGAGCTTGCGCATGGCCGCCGAGAGCTTGGCGTAGTCGAAGAGGCAGGCGTCGAAGTAGTAGTCCTCGAAGCGCTCGGTGCTCATCTTCGCGAGCTGGGCCATGGCGTCGTTGGGGTAGCGGATGACGGCCCACTTCGTGTGGTTGCAGCGCTGCTTCAGGTGGACCGGACCGAGGTAGTTCCTCCGGTAGGCGGCGACCCGCTCGTCGGCCAGGTCGTTCCACTCGCAGAGGTTCTCGGTCGCCCGGAGGTCGATGTAGGCGTCCATGTCCTTCATGCGGGCGAGGTCGTAGGCCGCGATCTCGGCCATGTGCTCGTCGTCCATGCCCGACAGGAGGGCCCGGTCGAGCTTGTAGTCGTAGAGCTGGAGGAAGGGCTTGGCCCCCGCGGCGTAGGCCTCCTCGACGAGGGCGCGGGCGAGGGGTATCTCCCGGCCGTGGACCTCGATGAGGAGCTTCTCGCCTTTCCGCAGGCGGAGGGAATAGCCGATCAGGAACCTGGCGAACTCGCGTATTCTTCTATCTTCCATGGATATGGAGTACTCCTCGTGCTGCCGTTACCACGTAGAGATACCCTGCCGCAGTCTTCCTGTCAATGTTAGGGGAACGCGAGAAACTCAGTTTGGAAACGATTTTTGTTGACAGATTACTATACCGATCGGTATAGTGCCTTCATGGACCAGGCCCCGGGCAACCGCGAGCAGCTCATCTCGACCAGCCTCCGGCTCTTCGCGGAGCGGGGCTACGAGGCCGTGGGCGTGGCCGAGCTCGCCGAGGCCGCGGGCGTCACCAAGCCGACCCTCTACCACTACTTCGGCTCCAAGCGCGGCCTCCTCGGGGCCATCATCGCCGAACGGGGCGGGCCCCTCCTCGAGCGCCTGCGCTCCATCGCGGCCGCCGCCGATCCCGGGGACCCGCCCCTCGTCCTCGAGCGCCTGGCCACGGCCATGGCCGCCGCGGCCAGGGCCGACCCCGCCTTCGCCCGTCTCCGCCTCTGCCTCGCCTTCGCGCCCCTGGGGAGCGAGGGAGGGGCGGCCGCGGGGGCCTTCAACGCCGAGCTCTTCGGCCTGGTCGAGGCCTACTTCCTCGCCGCGGCCGAGCGGCACGGTAACATGCGCGGCCGGAGCCGGGCCTACGCGGGCACCTTCATCGGCACCGTCGACAGCTACGTGGGCTTCTACCTGGCGGGCCAATCCAAGCTCGACGAGGCCGTGGTCCGGGCCCTCGTCCGGCAGTTCCTCTACGGGATCTTCTCCTAGGCCGAGCTTCCAACAGGCTTCGAGGCAGCTGTATTTCTTGATGTATACCTACCGGTAGGTAGAAAGGAGCGAACATGACCGAGCACTGGGCCTGGGACGCGGTCTTCTACCACATCTATCCCCTAGGCTACTGCGGGGCCCCCGAGCGGAACGACTTCAGCTCCCCGCCGGCACACCGCCTCGCCGAGATCGAGGGCCGCCTCGGCGCCATCCAGGCCCTCGGCGCGAACGCGATCTACCTCGGCCCGGTCTTCGAGTCCGAGTCCCACGGCTACGACAGCGTCGACTACCGGATGGTCGACCGCCGCTTGGGCACGAAGGAGGATCTGACCCGCCTCGCCAGCGCGATCCACGGCCGGGGCATGCGCCTCGTGCTCGACGGGGTCTTCAACCACGTCGGCCGCGCCCACCCCTGGTTCCGCGAACTGCGCTCCGGGGGGCCAGCCTCGGCCGCGGCCGCGCGCTTCTCCGGGGTACGGGCCGGAGCGAGCCCCTACGGCGACGGCTTTAGCTACGAGGGCTGGGGCGGCCATTTGAGCCTGGCCAAGCTGAACCTGCGCGACGCCCCCACGAGGGCTGAGCTCATCGCCGCCGCCACCTCCTGGATCGAGGACTATGGCATCGACGGCCTGCGGCTCGACGCTGCCGACTGCCTCGACCTGGGCTTCCTGGCCGAGCTGGCCGCGGCCTGCCGCGCGCGCAGGGGCGACTTCTGGCTCTTCGGCGAGATCATCCACGGGGACTACCGGCGTTGGGCGAAACCGGGTCCCCTCGACGCGGTGACCAACTACGAGTGCTGGAAGGGCCTGTGGTCGAGCCTCGCGGAGCGCAACTACTTCGAGATAGCCTACGCCCTGAACCGCCAGTTCGGGCCCGCGGGCCTCTACCGCGGGCTCCCCCTCTACGCCTTCGCCGACAACCACGACGTCGACCGCGCCGCCTCCCTCCTCCCCGAGCCCGCCCTCCTGTATCCCCTGTACTGCCTCCTCTTCACGATGCCGGGGGTGCCCTCGGTCTACTACGGCTCGGAGCTCGGGGCCCGGGGCCGGAAGGGAAGGGGGGAGGGGGCAGACCGGCCCCTGCGCCCGAGCATGGCCGAGCTCGAGTCCTCCCCGCCCGAGCCCGACCTGGCCCGGGCCATCGCCCGCCTCGCCGCCCTGCGCCGCCGCCTGCCCGCGCTGCGCCGCGGCGGCTACCGCGAGCTCCTGGTCCGGCACGAGCAGCTAGCCTTCGAGCGCGCCTCTCCCGAGGGCCGCGTCATCGTGGCGCTCAACGCGTCGGCCTCGCCGGTCGAGCTCGAGCTCCCCGTCGGCGGCGGGGCCTCGGCCCTCGTGGACGAGCTCGACGAGGGGAGGGAGGCTTTCGCGGTCCGGAACGGGGTAAGCCGCATAACGCTCTACCCGAGGTGGGCGAGGGTGCTGGGGGTGCTGTGATCGATCGGGATTCCCGCCGCTTCGAATCTTCGAAGCGGCGGGAATCATGGGCTATCTCATCGTGAACGAATATGGCCCAAAGTATACCGTAATCGTTCTGCGAAGAATAATGTTGTAATACGAGTAGTTATACTTCCAGTAATAGGTTTTGCCCCGTTCAAGAGTAACGCCTTTATAGATGGGTATCGTGGTTTCGGCGCTGTCCTCGTCGGCTTCGATGGATCCTGTGTAGAGCCAGGTGTACTGCTGCGTCTTCACGTTGTAGGTGCCGAAGGACAGGTTGATCGTATACGCGTAATCCGGGAAGCAGAGCGTTGGTCCCGAGGATACTGACGCGGTTCCCGAAAGCGGGCTGATATCCGCGGTGAAGCTCGCGCTGGCGTACGAAGAGTAGTTGCCGGCTGCGTCGCGCTCCCTCACCTGGATCGTGTGCGAGCCTGTCGCTGATACGTAGGGATAGCTCGTGTTAGTCCTGTTCGTGTACAAGGTGCCGGAGTCCATCTGGAAGTCATAGTAACCAGCGCCTCCGTTCCCTCCCGATGTCCAGGTCGGAACAGAGGTGGCGCTCGTAGTGATGACGGGGATGCTGGGCGGCGCCGTGTCGAGGATGATATCGGCGTGATAGACGGCGGAGCGTGTGCCCGTGCTCGTGGCGAACTGGTAGTAGAATGATTTGGTGCCGTCCCCCGATAGGAGAGTACGGGAAAGGGAGGAGGGAACGGAGCCCTCCCACGACACGGACTCGTCATCTTTGGCGAAGGCGTTGGGAGATATACGGATATTGAATGCCAAGCTGTTTTTAGTGATGGTCAAGGTGACGGCGGTGCTGTTCGTATATGCCGCGCCTCCGTTTATTTTCAATGTCCCGCCAGGCAGGTTCATCGTGGAAAAGGACCATGAGAGCGAATCGCGCAGTGTGCTTCCGTCGCTACCCGCGAGACCTCGATCCGACCCAAGAGTGATCGTATAGGGACTTCCGCCCTCCATGCCAGCTTGCCATAGAGTGAGCTCGCTCGTTGCCTCGTTATATGTCCAAGTCCAATCCACCTCCGTTCCACCGCCAGTGGGAATGATCGAGGCGATTGTAGATGTTATCGTCGTCTCGTCGAGGGCCCGGTCGAATTGGATGATCACGGGGCTGCTGGGGTCGATCACGCTGTTCTTCGCCGGCGTTACCGAAACCACCTCCAGGTATAGATCCTTGGCCGTCATCACCTTGTCCTCGACCTCGGCGTTGAAGTCGATGGGGTTGGAGCAGGCGGCGAGGACAAGGAGGGCGGCGGCCAGGGCCGCGGCGGCCGGGGCTACTCTTCGTCGGACCATGCGGATACCTCCTTGTCGGCGCCGGCGGCGCGGCCCATGCCGGACTGGGGAAGGGTCGCGGCCATCGAGGGGGCGACGCGCTGCAGGCGCGCGAGGGCGCGCGCGGTCTCGTCGGCCTTGCCCAGCTCGGTGCCCGAGCGGACGAGGCCGAGGAGGGCGATGGGGCTGTCGGCCTTGAGCTTGAGGGCCTTCTCGTAGTAGCTGAAGGCCTCCTGGTTCTTGCCGCCGAGGTAGGCCAGGTTGCCGAGGTTGATGAGGGGGGCCGCGTCCCCGCCCTTGGCCGCGGCCTCGAACTGGGCCTTGGCCTCGGCCTGCATGCCGAAGCGGGCGTAGAGGACGCCGAGCTTGTTGAGTGCCTTGGGAGCGTCGGCCGACTTCTTCGCGTCGGCCTGGAGCTTGGCGGCCTTGGGCGCGAGCTCCCCGGCGATGATGCGGTCGATCTCGGCCGCGTAGGCGGCGTAGACCTTGTTGGGATCGGGCGGGGCTATGGCCTCGCGCACGAGCTCCCCGGCGTTGGCCGGCTCGTAGGTCGCCCAGGCCTCGCGCACGGGGTAGAAGCCCGCGCTCCCCGAGGCCTGGGCCGAGCGCCACTGCTGGGCCCCGGCCTTCCAGGCCTTGTAGAAGCCGTCCTTGAGGCGGGTCACCTCGATGGGCATCCAGGCCCCCTCGGGCCTGACGATGAGGTCGGCCTCGCTGAGCAGGCTCTTGGCGCTCGCCACGTCGAGCTCGAGGTCGAGGGCGACGAAGATATGGCCTGGGGTGGTGACGAAGGCAGCGCGGGCCCCGGCGGCCTCGAGGAGGGCGGCGTAGAGCACGGAGAGGTCGTCGCAGTCCCCGCCCCGGTAGGCGAGGGTCTGGGCGGGGAACTGGACGAAGTCGACGCTCTCCTTGTCCTCGACCCGCTCGGCGAAGGAGGTGGAGGGGTCGGTGACGTAGCCGACCCCGTGGAGGTTCAGGGCCCCGAGCATGGCCACGGCGCTGCGGAAGGAGGCGCCGAGGATGGGCTTGCCCTTGGAGCGGGCGTCGGCGGCGAAGCGGAGGGCGAAGGCCCTGATGTTCGGGTCCTTGGCCGTGACGAAGGCGGCCGCCTTGCGGGTGTCGTCCCAGGTCATGCCGTTGCGGTTGTTCACGACCACGGTGAGGGGGAAGCTCTCCGAGTACTCCTTGCCCAGGCGGTGGTAGGAGACGATGACCTCGCCGGCCACCTTGGTCCCCTCGGTCACGGAGAAGATCGAATCCTTGAAGAGGGCGTAGAGGGGTACCTCCGCCGAGTCCCCCGCGCCGAGCTTGGCGGTCTTCCAGGCCGGCTTGGGCTGCTCCATGAACTGCTTGACGAAGAAGGAGACGCTGAGCTCCTCGAGGGCGTCGGCGCCCCCGTTCGTCAGCTTGGCCGAGCCTACGGGGTTCTTGTCGTAGTAGCTGTAGAAGAGGGGAAAGACGGGCTCGACGCTCGGGACGAGGCGGATGCCCGATCCGGCCCTGCCCCCGAGGCGCCAGCGCATGCCGAGGTTCACGCCCAGCCCCGAGTACACCAGGCCATCGGGCGAGAGGAGGGCCTTGTAGGCGGCGCCCAGGCCCAGGCTCGAGCTGGGGCCGAGGCTATAGCTCAGGTCGGCCTGGCCGGCGGCGAAGGGATTCGTCACCGTGCCGGCCTCGATCATGCCCGCGTAGAGGCCGCCCCGGCCCGCGAGGGAGAGGGCGAGGCGAGGGGAGAGCTTGGCCCGCAGGCCGAGCTGGGGGCCGACGCTCAGGAAGGTGGCCGACTCGCCGGCGGAGTTGATCGGGGCCAGGTCGGCCTCGGCCGCGAGCCCGGCGAAGAAGCGGGGCGCGAAGGGGAGGGCGTAGTCGGCCTGGATCGATACCCCGCCCCCGATGCCGTAGTAGGCGGTGCCGTCCGAGAGCTCGGGGCCGAGGGGGAAGTCGATGGTCGGGAAGACGGAGAGGGAGAGGGCCCCCTGGCCAAAGGCCGGCAGGGCCGCGGCGAGGAGAGCGGCGAAGGCGATGCGGCTGCGCATCGGTATCCTCCTCCACCCGGGAAGGTGGGTCGGGACAGACTTTTAGCGTGATGCTTATATGAGTATAGCCCCATTCAGGGCGAGGGACAGGGGGATTCGGCCGGCTGGCGCTATTTATACGATGCTTGGAATCGCGCGATGAGCCCGATTACCTCCCGGAGCCTTTCGGTCGGGGGGAGGATAGTCGTGCGGAAGTGGGCCGTGCCGGGGAGCTGGCCGAAGCCGGTACCGGGCACCACGCAGATGCCCGTGGCCTCGAGGAGGTCCAGGCAGTAGTCCTCGTCGCTCTTCCCCGGGGGCAGGGCGATCTTCGGGAAGGCGTACATGGCCCCGGCCACCTCGTTGCACTGGATGCCCGGGATGGAGCCCAGGCCCTCCGCGAGGAGCTTGGCGCGGGAGCGCAGCTCGTCGAGGACCCGGCCCTTCTCCTGCCGGTACAGCTCCCAGCTCGGCTCGCCCTCTTTCGGCGGATCGACCATGCAGTAGACCGCGACCTGGCCGGGGAGGTTCGAGCAGATGCTGATGGACTGGAGCTTGGTGAGCTGGGCGGTTACGTCGGCGGGGAGGTTGCGGACCTCCATGTAGCCGCCCCGCTGCCCGCACTCGCCGAGGAAGCCTTTTGAGACGGAGTGGAAGGAGAAGAGGCTGACTCCCTGCTCGCCTTTCTCGGCAATGACCTTGGCGAAGGAGGTGAACTTCTCGCCCGCGCGGTAGACGTTCTCCTGGTAGACCTCGTCGGCGAGGATGGCAAGGCCCCGCTCCCGGGCGAAGTCGAGGATCATGGCGATGTTGTCCCGGTCGAGGACGGAGCCGGTGGGATTGCCGGGATTGATGACGCAGATGGCCTTGACCTTGACGCCTTCCCGGGCGGCCTGGGCCGTGGATTCCTCGAGGTGGCGGCGGGAGAGGCGCCAGTCCGCCCCCTCGTCGAGGTAGTAGGGAACCGGGGAGCCCTCGTAGAGGGCGATGGTCGCCGAGTACAGGGGATACTGGGGGATGGGGATCATGATCCCGTCCTTCGGCCCCGCGATAAGGAGGCGGAGGGCGGCCTGGACCCCCTTGGAGGCCCCGTCGGTGAGGTAGACGGCCTCGGGGTCGGCCGCGATCCCGTCGCGGCCGCGGATGAAGGCCGCCACCGCCTCGCGCACGAAGCCCAGGCCCTTGGATTCCGAATAGGCCCCGAGGCCGTGGGCCGAGCCGGCGAGGAGGGCCCGGGCCTTCTCCCTGACGTCGGCGGGGAAGGCCGCGGGCGCCTGCTCGAGGAGCTCGGGGTACTCGCAGAGGGCTATCATCTGGCGCACGTAGGTCAGGGGTTGCTGCTCGAGGGCCTGGGGGTTGCCGATGTTGCAGTAGATGATCTTCCGGCCGGCCCGCTCGAGCTCCTTGGCCCGGGCCACGATGGGGCCCCGCACGGCGTATTCGGCCTTGAGGACCGCCTTCCCGAGATCGGCCATGGTGATGGACATCGGTTGCTCCTTGCCAAGCGGCTGGGTCGAGTTCAGACTGGAGCATGAGCATAGCCCTTCCCCGACCGTCCTGGCAAGCGCGAGCGGGCCGGCGCGGGGGGCCATCGAAAGCGCAGGAAGCCCCATGACCGATGCCCTCCTCCTCCTCGCGGCGGCGCTCCCCCTCGCTGCCCTCCTCGTCCTGGCCCTCGGCCGCCTGGCCTACGGCTCCATGATCGGCATCGAGATCCTCGAGTCCCGCGCGGTCGAGGCCGAGTCGATCGCCCGGGGCGACCTCTCGCCGGGGGAGCTCGAGCTGCCCTGGGAGGAGGCCCGGGTCGAGTCCCCCCGCGGCTACTCTCTCGCGGTCCGCGCCCTCCGCGGCGAGGAGCCCCGGCTCGCGGTCTTCCACCACGGGATCTGCTGGACCTGGGTGGGCATGATGCGCTACATGGCCCTCTTCCGGGAGCTCGGCTGGAGCGTGGTCGCCCTCGACGCGCGGGGCCACGGGGCCTCGGGGGGCGGGAAGCCGAGCTACGGCATCCTCGAGCGCGAGGACCTGGGCGCCGTCGTGGACTGGGCCCTCGCCACCTATCCGGCCTCGGGCGGCCTCGTCCTCGTGGGCGAATCCATGGGCGCGGCCACCGTCCTCCAGTACCTCCCCCTGGACGAACGGATCGACGCCGCCGTGGCGGACTGCCCCTACTCGAGCGCGGTCGCCGAGCTTGACCACCGCCTCAAGCGGAGCCTCGTCCCCCGGCCCCTCCGCCCCGCCGTGATACGCGCCGCCGACTGGTTCTGCCGCCGCCGCGAGGGCTACTCCCTCCGCGAGGCCGACAGCGCCGCGGCGATCCTGCGCTCCGACGCGCCCCTGCTCCTCGTCCACGGCCTCGAGGACGACTACGTGCCCTGGTCCATGTCGGTCGCCATGGCCGAGAAGCGCCGCCGCGCCCGCCCCGAGGCCGTCACCGAGCTCCGCCTCGTCCCGGGGGCGCGGCACGCCCGCTCGGTCTCCGTGGACCGGCAGGGCTACGCCGAGAGCCTGGCCTCCTTCCTCGCGGTGGCCCTGGCCGCCCGGGGGAAGGGCTGAGCGATCGCCAGGCCTAGGGCCTCAGGCCCTGGGCCAGGGCCGTCTCGATGGCCTTGAGCATCACCTTCGAGCTGCCGGTAGCTCCCGAGACGGCGTCGACCCGGAGGCTCTGCGCCTCGATGACCCGCCGGGCCACGGGAGCGCCGGAGCGCTTCTCCCCGGGACCGTGCCGGTGCTCCTTGATCTCTATGTCGAGGACCTTGCCGCCCTCGACCCGCACGGCGACCCTCGCCGTGTCGAGACCGTAGTCCGCGTAGGCCTCGTAGATCCCGTCCGCCACCTTCGAGAAATCGAGCTCGGCGATCGAGATGGACTTGATGCCCTCGGCCTTCCGCTGGGCCTCGGCTATACCCTCGCAGGACGAGAGCCCGAGCGCGACCGAGGCCGCGACGGCTATCAGGCAATAACCTCGCTTCATCTTCCCTCCTTCCCGCCCCGCGGCGGCTTCAGAATCGGTAGGCCAGCCGGAGGCCGGCGCTATAGCTGGGCACGAGCGCGAGCCCCCCGCCCGGGGCTGGGCCGTCGACCGCCAGGTAGGCCCTGGCCAGCGGCTCGATGGCGAGATCGCCGCCGAGGAGGGCGAAGGCCCAGCCCAGCTCGGCCAAGCCGAGGGCTCCCAGGCGGGTCTCGCCCTCGCCAGGCTCCGGCTCGAGACTCGCGTAGATCGCCCCGAGGCCGAGTCCGGCGAAGGGCCCCCTCCCCTCCATGGCGGGGCGCCACCTGAGGATCCCCGCGAGGTCGAGCTGGAGTATCCGACCCTCCGAGCTCGAGGGCGCGCTCAGGTAGAGCCCGACCTCCGCCCCGACGGAAAGGGCGCCGCCCCAGGGGGCCGGGGCCTCGAGGCCCAGCTCCCCGCCCAGCCGGGCATGGACGGCCCCGAAGAGGGCGCCCATGCCCAGGGAGCCGGCGTCGAGGTAGGCGGCTGCCGGCTTGTACCCGGCGGGGGAGCCGGCAGGGGCCTGGGCGGAGGCGGCCCGGGCGCTGAGGCTCCCCGCGGCGAGGACGAGGGCGGCGAGGAAGCTTGGCTTAATTGAGCAGCGCATCTTCCACCGCCTTCATGAACGCGACCGAGGAGAAGGTCGCCCCGCTGATCGCGTCGACCGCGGGCGAGCCCGCCGCCACGATCCTTGCGGCCAGGCGCGGGACGAAGTCGCCGTCCTCCCCGAATTTCCTCGGCTCGATCGCCTCGATCCCGGTTATCATCCCTCCGGCCACGGTGACCTCGACCGTCCAGCTCCTGGTCATGGCCAGGGCCCCCGGCGGGAGCGCCAGCTCGTAGCTCCCTCGATGGACCCCGTCGGCGTAGCCCGAGGGGCTCGAGATGGGGATGGACTCGGCGTAGTCCCCGATCGAGACGGCCGCCGGGCCCACGCAGCCCGATACGAGCGCTGCGGCCACGGCCCACCCTCCTAATCCGCGTCGCGGCCTCGGCGGCCGCCTCGAGACTCTGTCAGTTTTCACTGCTCCCTCCTTCGCCTTCCCCGGGGACCCCGCTCCGCGCGGGCTCCCGGGGCGCTTCATCGTCGACGATCCGGATCCCGACCAGGGCGCAGCGCATGCCCTCGAGCAGGCGGATGGCCCCGTAGATGGCGGCCTCGTCCGCTTCCCTGAGCGTGATGAGGGTGCCCGTCCCCTGGGCCCGCAGCTCGACGCGGTCGAGCCACTCGGCCCAGTCTGGATCGAGCCTTCCTTCGATGCTGATCTGGTAGGTATGGCGTCCGGATTTCATGGCGAGGCGGAGTATGCCGATCAACCGTCCCTCGAGGCCATCGATCGAAGGATGGAATCTCGCCGGATCAACCGGGCTTCGCCGGCTTAGCGTCCGAGGAGGCCCCGCTCCCGGGCCCGGGCGAGTATGGCCGTCCGGTTCCCCGCTCCGAGCTTCTCGGCGAGGTGGTGGAGGTGGGTCTTGACCGTGGCCTCGGATACGAAGAGGCGTTCGGCGATATCCCGGTTTCCCAGGCCTTCCGCGAGGAGCCCCAGGACCTCGAGCTCCCGGGGGCTCGCCGTCCTCGCGGCAGCCTCCCGGGCCGCCTCGGGGAGGCCGCGCTCCCGCCTCGCCGCCGCGAGGACGAGCCTGGCCTGGGCGGCGCGGGCCGGGACCGGGTCCCCGGCGGCCAGCTCCTCGAGTAGGGGCTCGAGGGCCGGCCCCAGGTCGGCGTAGCTGCGCACGAAGCCCTCGGCCCTGCCAGCGTCCAGGGCCCGGACGAGGAGCTCGCGGGCCCGGTCCGGCTCGCCCGCGGCGGCGAGGCCCCCGGCAGCCAGGGCCCAGGCGGCCAGGGCTATGGCGAGGCCGCCCCCGCGGCGGGCCGCCTCGGCGAGCTCGAGGCCCCGGCGAGCCGCCTCGGCCCCTCGCTTCCGGGCCAGGAGGATCCGGAGATCCGAGAGCTCGAAGAGCCAGCGCACGCCGCGGAGCTCCTCGCCGGCCATGGCCTCGGCCGGCTCGGCCTCGGCGAGGGAAGACGCCTCCTCGATCTTGCCCTCGGCGAGGGCGGCCTGGATCCGGATATCCCTGAGCACGGCCCGGCCCCGGGGGAAGGCCTCGATCGGGCCGGCCATCTCGACGATGCGGGCCAGGAGGCAGCGGGCCGCCTCGAGCTTTCCCTGGGCCAGCCGGAGCCGGACCGCGGGGCTGAGGACCATCAGGATGTCGGTGGGCAGGAGCCAGGTGCCCTCGCCCTCGAGCCGGGGCTCGAGGAGCTCCTCCATGGCCTCCAGCTCGTCCCGCTCGTAGAGGAGATCCGCGTAGTTGCCGTGGATCTTCACGCCCGAGCCGACGCTCCCGATGCCCCTGCGCCTAAGGTCGGCGAGGGCCCCCTCGTATGCTTCCCGGGCCCGCCCGAGCTCGCCCCTTGCGAGGGCGCAGGTCAGGACCTCGTTGTAGGCCATGACGACCGTCCAGGGCTCGCCCCAGCCGAGGGCCAGGGCGAGGAAGCTCTGCATGAGCTCCGCGGCCCGCGCGAACTCCCCGGCCGAGCGGGCGACGAGGCCCTTCACGAAGTAGAGGACCGAGCGCTCGAAGAGGCGCTCCTCGCCGAGGAGCCCCTCTGCCTCGGCCGCCCGGGCTCGCGCCTCCGCGAGCCGGCCCCGCATGCACAGGAGGAAGGCGCGCATCACCGTCGCCGAGCAGCGGAGCTCCCGGCCAGGACCGGGGGCGGCCCGCGAGGCCGCAGCCTCGATCCGGCCGATCAGCGGCTCGGCCTCGGCGGGCCTGCCCGAGAAGACGGCGAGCCAGCCGGCCGCCTCCGCGAGAGGGGGGCGGGCGAGAATCCTCTCCTCGCTCAGGAGGGCGAGGCGCGAGGAGAGGGCCAGCCGTTCCCCGCGGGCGAGCATCTCGAAGGCGTGTGCCGAAAGGACCTCGGCGGCCGACTCCGGGTCCCCGGCCTTGAGGTAGAGGCCGACCGCCTCGTCGCCCTCTCCCCGCCCCTCCCGCCAGGCGGCGGCCGCCTTGAGGATCGCCCCCTCCTCCCTTAGCCCCGCGCAGCCGGCGGCCGGCTTGGCGCAGGCCCTGCGGCGGGCCCTGAGGGCTTCCCCGAAAAGGTGGTGGTAGCGGAACCAGCTTCCCTCGTCGTCGAGTGGGACGAGGAAGAGGTTGCCCGCCTCGAGGGTCCCGACGAGGCGCCTCGCCTCCTCCTCGGGGATGCCCAGGGCGGCCGCGCAGAGGGGGGCGCAGAAGCGCTCGAGGAGGGAGCTGTCCAGGAGGAAGGCTCGGAGCTCGTCGCACTGCGCGGCGAGGACCTCCTCGACGAGGAATTCCAGGATGAAGCGATCGCTCCCGGAGAAGCTCTCCACGAAGGCGGCGGCGTCCTTCCCCCTCGAGAGGGAGAGGGCCGCCATCTGCAGCCCTGCCGCCCAGCCTTCGGCCTTGCGGTCGATCCTGAGGACCTGCTCCCTCGTCAGGATCGGCCCGCCGGCCTCGCGCGAGGCCCTCGCGAGGAGGAGCTCGGCCTCGTCGGGGCCGAAGCGCAGCTCCTCGGCCCGGAGCTCGGCGCAGAGGCCGCGGGCCCGGAAGCGGGCGAGGGGGAGGGCGGGATCGCTCCGCGAGAGGAGGATGACCTGGAGCGAGGCGGGCATCCGCTCGGCGAAGCGGGCGAAGGAGCCGAGGAGCTCGGGCGAGGATAGGAGGTGGAAGTCGTCCAGGACGAGGAGGGCCGGCGCGCCGAAGGACTCGAGGGCCTCAGCGAGGGCCGCCGCCAGCTCGGGGCCGGCGGGACGCAGCGAGGGCGGGAGCTCGGCGAGGGCCGCGAGGCCTTCGAGGGCCGCGCCGGGCCGCGCCCCTTCCAGGGCGCGGAGGAGGGCGGCCGCCGCCGAGCTCCAGAAGCGCCCCGGCTCGTCGTCCTCGGCCTCGAGGGAGAGCCAGGCCGCGGCGGGGGCCTCCGCCGCGGAGCGCAGGGCGGCGAGGTACTCGGCGGCGAGGGAGGTCTTGCCGAAGCCCGCCGGGGCCGAGATCAGGACCAGGGGGGCCCGCGCGGCGCGGAGCCTTTCCACGAGGGCCGGCCTCGGGATGAGGGAGCGGGGCGGCCGGGGGGGGCGGGTCTTGGTCGCGAGGATGAGGTCCATGGTCGGGCTGCCCGCATGATAGCTCCGATCGCGGGCCGGGGGAAGGGCGCCTAGCCCCCCGGATCGGGCTCCAACAGCCTTCGAGGCACTCGATCCCCCATTCGAGCGATGGACAGTCCTCCCCCCGCGTAGTACCTTCTGCCTACCCTATGACCGAACTCCAAGAAACCGCGGCGCGCGCGGAGCGCGTCTTCCTCGTCGGCGTCCAGACCGACGCCGTCTCCAAGACCGAGGCCGAGTCGCTGCTCGCCGAGCTCGCCGGGCTGGCCTCGACCCTCGGCCTCGAGGTCGCCGGCAGCCTCCTCGCCCGCGTGCGCGAGCGTAGCGCCGCCACCCTCTTCGGCTCGGGCAAGGCGGAGGAGATCGCCGCCGCGGCCAAGGCCGAGGACGCCGACTCCATCGTCTTCGACCACGCCCTGTCGCCCGTGCAGCAGCGCAACTGGGAGGCCCTCTCCGGCCTCAAGGCCTACGACCGCTCCGAGCTGATCATCCGCATCTTCGCCAGCCGCGCCCGGACCAAGGAGGCCAGCCTCCAGGTCGAGCTGGCGCGGCTCCAGTACGCCCTGCCCCGGCTCGCCCACTCCTACGAGGACCTGTCGCGGCAGCGCGGAGGGAGGTACGGCACCAAGGGCTCGGGCGAGCAGAAGATCGAGCTCGACCGCCGCGAGATCGAGCGCCGCATCCACGAGATCAAGGAGGAGCTCAAGGTCGTGCGGAAGAGCCGCGAGACCCAGCGCAAGCGGCGCGAGAAGGCGGCGGTCCCGCGAGCCGCCATCGTGGGCTACACGAACGCCGGCAAATCGAGCCTCCTCAACGCCCTGGCCCGTGCCGATGTCCTGGCCGAGGACAAGCTCTTCGCCACCCTCGACCCGACGACGAGGCGCCTCGCCCTGAGCTCGGGCGGCTCCCTCCTCCTCACCGACACGGTCGGCTTCGTCCGCAACCTGCCCCACCACCTCGTCGAGGCCTTCAAGGCCACCTTGGAGGAGGCCGCGGCCGCCGACCTCGTCGTCGTCGTCGCCGACGCCTCCGACCCCGAGCTCGAGCGCCACATGGCCACCACGGACAAGGTCCTCGCCGAGCTGGGGCTCGGCGCCGAGCTGGGGCTCGGCTCAGGCGGCGGCGCGGGGCCCGATTCGGCCGCCCCGCCCCGGATCCTCGCCCTCAACAAGATGGACCTCGTCGCCGATCCCGCGGCCCCGGCCCTCGAGGCCTTCCGCGCGCGCTATCCCCGGGCCGTGCCCATCTCCGTCAAGTCCGGCGAAGGCCTCGACGCGTTGCGCGCCGCCATCGAGGCCGGCCTCACCGCGGGCTCGCCCGAGCTCGAGCTCCGCGTCCCCGACGCCGAGTACGGCATGGTCGCCCTCCTGCGCCGCGAGGCCTCCATCCTGGCCGAGTCGCGGGAGGACGACGCGACGCTCCTCCGCGTCCGCCTGCCCGAGCGGCTCGTTTCGAGGTTCGAGCCCTACCGCATCGCGCCCCGCTAGGCTGTGAGGTTATAAATCCAGGATAAATAGCGCCACAGAGGCACACAGAAGAATCCGGAAGAAACCACAGGACACAGAGACACAGAGAAGAAATTGAGAGGGTGGGAAAGGAATCTTCCTTTTCCACCCTCTTTCCTTATTCCCTCTGTGTCTCTGTGGTTTACTTCTCTTCAATGAGGCGCGGAGGCGCCCCGCCGTCTACTCGCTCGAGCCGCTCGGGGTGAAGAACTGCAGGAGCTGGACCATGTAGTAGATCTTCTTGTAGACCTCGACCATCCACTCCTTGAGGGGATGGGGGCTCTGGCCCTCGACTTCCTTCCAGTTCAGGATGAGCTCGTGGTGGGGCCTGCCCAGGTCCTCGACGAGGGACTTGATGATGCGGCCCGTGCCGATGAGGCTCATCGCGGCCCGGGAGACCATGCCCGTCGCCCGGTCGTTGACGTCCTTGAGGAGGGTCCGCAGGTACTTGACCGCCTCCTTGTCCCGGTCGGCCTTGGCGAGGGCGGAGCGCAGCTTGGTGCCGAGCTCTCCCTCGTCCGCGAGGGCCTCGTCGAACTGGACGATCTGGTCGGCGATCTCGAGGAGGGCGTGGTAGTTGTCGGAGAGCTGCTGGGACTGGATGCTCGTCGTCCACTGGCCGCGGATGATCAGGAGGTCGGCGAGCTCGCGGATATCCTTCTTGAAGTAGTCGAGGAGGTAGGCCTTGAGGTAGTTCATGGACTGGGACTGGGTGAAGCCGCCGAGCATCTTCTTGGCGAAGACGACGTTGGCCTTGTCCGTGTAGTTCTTCATGCGCAGGACGACGGAGGTGCCGAAGATCTGCTTGGCGGCCTCGTCGATCTTGCCGTTGCGGCGCTCCTGCACGAGGCCCTGGAGTATGGTCTCGATCTGGGTCTTGAGCTTCTGGAGGAAGGGCTCCACGATGCGCTCGCCCGGGATGCGCGGCTTGGCCGCCCAGTAGGGATCCTTCTTGACGTGGCGCACGATCTGCTCGAGGACCTGGCTCTGCCTGAGCTCCTCGGCGACGGGGGCGAGCTTGGCCCAGGCCTCGGGCTGGACGACGTCGACCTTGCGGTAGTCCTTGAGGGCGCCGAAGAGGCGCTTCCAGTCGGTCTGGAAGTCGATGGCCGCGAAGACCTCGAGGAAGTCCTGCAGGTCGTCGGCCACGTACTCGCCGTTGATGGACTCGAATTTGGGCCGGCTCGCGAAGCTCCGCTCGGGGATGCCCGAGTCGAACTTCTTGAGGAGGAAGTAGTAGTCGAAGTTGACGAAGTTGACGAAGGCCAGGAGGGTGTTGTAGGCGGCGTCGATCTGCCGGCTCGTCTCGCCGTCGAAGACCGCGACGAAGGAGTTCAGGTCGCGCTTGACCGCCTCCTGGAGCTCGCGGAGGGACTGCTTCTTGGCCAGCTCGAGGATGGCCGCCTCGGTGAGCCGCTCGGAGAGCCCGCGCTGCTCGGGGCTCAGGTAGCTCTCGATGACGAAGGCCCGCAGGGCGCCCGAGCCGGCGGCGTTGCCCAGGAGGACCTGGGCCGGGGCCGTGATCTTGTAGATCTCGTAGAAGAACTTTCCCAGGCCCGGCAGGGCCTCGCCGCCCTTGGGCCTGTAGAACTTGTAGCGCGAGCGGGAGAGGTCCTTCGCGACGGCGCGGAGGAGCTTCTTCTTCTCGGAATCGGGATCGCCCATCCCGGCGAAGATGGAGAGGAGCTTCTGGAGGATGCCGCCCGAGGCCCCGTCCTTCTCCGGACTCGTCCCTTTACTGCCCGTGCCCGCCATGTTCCCACCTTATAAGAAGCGGAGTCCCTGGTCAACTCGTCCCGCGCGGGCCCGGGCGGCCGGCTCAGCCCGGGGAGAGCTCCCCGGCGGCGAAGGAGAGGAGCCCGGCCGCGTTGGCCGGAGCCGGGCCGAGGGGGCGGATGAGGAGGGAGCCGCGCTCGTCGATCCCCTCCAGGATGCCCTCGAGCTCCCCGCCCCCTCCCCCCGGCCCGCCGGGCAGGCCGGGGAGGAAGCGCACCGCCTCGCCCCTCCGCCATAGGAGCTCCTCGACGCCCGGCTTCCACCGCTCCTCCTCGAGCTCGGCCTTGATCGACCCGAGGAGCAGCTCGAGGAAGGCCCAGCGGTCGATCTCCGCGCCGAGCTCGAGGG
>ENA-UOWG01000621-UOWG01000621.1-activated-sludge-metagenome-genome-assembly--contig:-NODE-621-length-44172-cov-6.127638_pt1 | contig 44172 bp, 39 predicted proteins | sample MGYA00238147_ERZ761563 | MGnify/ENA primary metagenome ERZ761563 (study PRJEB28884, sample SAMN05720216) | anaerobic digester metagenome | isolation source: active sludge of municipal...
TTATTTTCTCCCAGTCAATACAGACCTGGACAAATTGAAGCGCACGGGCCTCGCCTTTTCGGACATTAAGAACACCGTCGTTTCTCTCGCGGGAAAGACAATACTCTTTGTGGATACCTGCCATTCCGGCAATGTCATGGGCTCACGGCGCGGTATTGCCGATATCAACGCGCTGGTGAACGAGCTTTCCAGCGCTGAGAATGGCGCAGTTGTCTTCAGTTCCTCATCGGGACGGCAGTTTGCCATGGAAGACTCTTCCTGGGGCAACGGGGCCTTCACCAAGGCGCTTGTTGAGGGGATAAGCGGCAAGGCCGACTTTCTCGGAAAGGGCAGGATCACCATCAACATGCTTGACCTCTACCTGTCTGAACGGGTCAAGGAACTGACCCAGGGCAAGCAGACGCCGACGACGGCAAAACCGACCACCGTCCCCGACTTCCCTATAGCGGTGATGAAAAAGTAAAAGACAGGTTATGGGTTATAGGTCATAGGTGATGGGTGATGGGGAAAGCAATTTTTTCCTATAACCCATAACCTATTACCTATAACCCTTCTTTATTCTGTAAAGAGTTCGCCGTCTACCATGGTGAGCTTGCGTTCGCCGACGGCGCCGATCTCCGGGTCGTGGGTGACAAGGATGAGCGTCGCCGATAGTCTCTGTCTGATCTTCAGGATCTGTGTGAGGACCTCCCGGCCCGTCTTCCTGTCAAGGTTGCCCGTGGGCTCATCGGCCAGTATCAGCTCGGGCTCGTTGATGAGCGCCCTCGCTACGGCCACACGCTGCTGCTCTCCGCCGGAGAGCTCCCCCGGTTTATGGCTGCGGCGGTGGGTAAGTTCTATTGTCTCCAGAAACGCCTCCGCGCGCGCCGACGCCTCTGCCGGTTTCACCCGCCTTATGAGAAGGGGCATCATGATGTTCTCGACAACATTGAAATCCTGGAGAAGATGGTAGAACTGGAAGATGAAGCCCACCTGTTCGTTACGGAAACGGCTCTCTTCGTCTTCGGTGAAACCCCTGATGTCCCGTCCGCTGAAAAGGACCGTCCCTGCCGTAGGCTTATCCAGGGTGCCAAGGATATGGAGGAATGTGCTTTTACCCGCCCCGGACGGCCCCATTATCGTGATGAACTCCCCCCGGTCAGCGGCAAAATCGATCCCGCGCAGGACATCCACCACCACCCCGTCCTTCTGGAAGACCTTCGTCAGGCCTGAAACGTTAAGGATCTGATCACTCATAGCGCAGGGTCTCCACGGGATCGATCTTCGATGCCTTGTATGAAGGATAGATCGTTGAAAGGACACAGATGACCGTCGTCACGAGGGCAATGAGGGCCACATCGATAATGCTGATCTTCGCCGGCAGCGTAGTTATGTAATAGACATCCTCGGGAAGCCTGATGAGCTTCGTGTTCTTGATAACGGCGCAGAGTATATAACCGGTCACGGAACCGAAAAGCGCCCCTATGACGCCGATGGTGATCCCCTCCATCATGAAAATCTTCATGATGCTGCGCCTTTTCGCCCCGATGGACTTCAGTATGGCGATATCCTTTTTCTTCTCCATCACCGTCATGATGAGGGAGCTGATGATGTTGAAGCTTGCCACCAAAATAATAAGGGCAAGGATGATGAACATGGCGAGCTTTTCCAGCTTGAGGGCGGAAAAAAGGTTGCGGTTCATCTCCATCCACGTCTTTGCGAAATAATTCCGTCCCAGTGCGCCAAGAATGGTCCACTTGAGTTCACCCGCCTTGTACTCATCGACAAGCTTGATCTCGATACCGATGGCGCCTATGCCCATGGCGGCCTCCACGTCCGCGAGGGACATGACGACAAGGGTATTATCGATCTCGTACATCCCCGTCTCGAAGATGCCGCCGACGCGGGCCTTCATGGTTTCCGGCATGGAACCCATGGGCGAGAAACCGCCGTAGGGAACCATTACAGTGAAGCTGTCCCCGGGGAACAACCCCAGGTGCTTTGCAAGCTCTTTCCCGATAAGGACGGCGCCCTTTTGCTGCAGGGCATCGACGGAGCCGTTTTTGATGAGTTTGGAAAGGAATTGCGCGTCACGGGGGTTTATCCCTTTGACGGCGACCCCGGTGAACTGCTTGTTGTTCTGTGCCATCGCCTGGAAGGCGGTGAAAGGAAAGGCCTGGGTCACTCCCTTGACCTTCTTTACCTTTTCCACCAGTTCCCCGGGGTTGCGTATCTCGCCATCTAAGTCCATCACGAGGACGTGCGGATTGATGCCGAGGATGCGCGCCCTGATCTCTTCCTGGAAACCGGTCATGACGGCGATGACGACAATGATGGCCATAACGCCGATGGCGATCCCCGCGACGGCTATCCACGTCGTAAAGGAGATGAAGACCTCTTTTCGTTTTGAGCGCAGGTACCGAAGCCCTATGATAGTTTCGTAATCCATAATTTCTTTTATAGGCCCCTTAAAAGGTCTTTTACCGCCGGAGCACTCCAGGTCGTCCCCGGGGCAGCAAAGTGCTAATGTCTTACCACAAGACCCCCTGCCTTGCAACAAAAGGTAAGGATAATGGCGAAAAAGAACCTGGAGGTGATACAATAGCACTGGTACCGGGGCGTCCGCGTCCGGGGCATCCGGCACATGCGCATGGATCACTTCTTCACCATATATACGATATTGTGGTGTAGTTTTTGCGCCACACACGGGCGACCCCACATGGGATTTCTTTTGATGCCGGGTTCATATCGTTCATGACCTTCACCGGGGCCCCTGCTGTACAGGGCGGGCGCGGGGAAATTGCCCCTCAGGCAGGGCCTCGTCGCTGGCGCCCCCTGGATGTTCACGGCAAGCATGGTGAGGCCTACATAAGACCACGTCATTGCGGGCCCTTCATCTGGTTGCAGACTTTCTCCGCATTGACGACAAAACACCGTTTATCCCCTAAAACCGCCATTATTCTTCAACGGTTGGTGGACGCGCCGTAAGAGCCAGGGAGAAGACAAAGACCATACAGGATCGATGCATGCCTTTCAGAGGCAGAGAAATGGCGGAGGACATGTTTGGCCTCTTTGCGGCTTTGGAAACTTTTTGACAAACGATCGTGTTAGTGCTAATTTGTTACATGACTTACATGACAGCACGCTATTTCTTTTCTACTTGTTCTGGTTTTGGGGAAATCCTTCAATCCGCCTTTAAAACAATACCCTAAAAATCGATTTATATTTTGTCATTTGCGGCAGACACGCCAGGAGTTTTTCGTTTTGGCGCAAGCACGGCAAGGGTATGTCTGAAGCATGACCAGCTTTATCACGAAGGGTTGGTATGGATCCGGAAAAGAAAGAAATTTTTGAACAAGCAAATGTGGTAACGAAAGCTGTCTCCTTTATAGATGAAGGGCAATTTGAACAGGTGTGTTATTATTCAGGCGACAAAGAAATATCAAGAGAGCTATATGACGAAAAGGGTATTCTTCTGCGTCGGTCAGGTATAGTTCCCGACGGGCCGGTGAAGAGGATAATAGACTTCAAAGACGGCAAAGCTCACGGAAAAGGCATCGATTATTACCCGGGCGGAGAAATATTTGAGGAAAGCAGTTTCAACCAGGGCGTTTTGCACGGTCCCAATAAACTTTACCGGCGCGGCGGCATGTTATGGATGGAAGCGGTCTACCATCATGGCAGGCTTCATGGGGTTGTCACGAGCTATCACGACAATGGCAACACTGAGACGAGGGCTGAATACAAAAACGGGAAATTAGATGGTTTTTATACAAAATACGATAAATATGGCAACCTGTTGGCAGAAGGTAATTTCAACCAGGGGGAAAAAGAAGGCAATCATACGTCTTATCACGAAACCGGACAGGCGGCAAGGATTGAAAAATATATACAGGGGAAGCTCATCTACTGTGAAGAATTCGATGAGGATGGAAGGGCAATAGCTGCAATGAAGTCTTTACAAACGACTGGCGGGAGGTGAAAGCATGAAAAAGAGAGAGATCTATATAACACAGAACGACATGGAGAGATTGCGTGCACTTATAGAGATATACAACGGAAACGATGCACCGTATCTTGAACGTCTTGAGGAGGAACTCGATAGCGCACGGATAGTGGATTCGAAGGATATCCCGCATGATGTTGTCACCATGAATTCAATTGTCCGCATCAAGGACCTGGACACCGGCGAAGAAAGGACATTAACCCTTGTCTTCCCCGGCAAAACAGATGCAGCAGAAAAGACCATTTCCATACTGGCGCCTGTAGGAACGGCCCTGATCGGTTACAGAGAAGGAGACGCGATCGAGTGGAGGGTTCCGGCCGGGACAAAGAAGTTTAAGATAATCGAGATCATCTATCAGCCAGAACGACTCGGTAATTACGATTTGTAAAGGAACTATGCCGGTTTTCATACGACATGATTCAAAACTCTATTATGAAAAACTTTTTGTTCAGGTTTTCCACAATAGATCTGCCAGATCAAGCTGCACTCTCGGAAACCCCTTTTCGTGATAGCTGATAGTGCTATCGTGGCAATATGAAGGCATGACCTGCCCCTCCTTAAACCGGATAAACCGCCTCTATGTCCTTTTCTTCCGCTCAAGTTTCAGCGTCACCAGGTTGGCGGCATCGGGGCACTGGACATGTATAGTGTCGCCCCCCCACCACGGGAGATTGCCCCCGAACTGGAACGTCTGCAGATCGGGAAAGATATTGTGATAGAAAAAGCCGCACAGCCCGCCGCAGTCGTGGCAGCTTATCCCGAATGTGTCGCCCGCCCTGTGGCCCGCGCTGCAGCTGCCTTTCGCCTCCACGACGGTGGCCGTGACCTTGTATCCCATGCCGGGGTCCTGCGCCATATCTATCTACCTCCTCTACATCGCTTTTTATTGCTTGCCTTTAAAGCTTTTTCTGCTCAAGTACTTTTTCGTGCAGCCACACTTTAATAAGTGCACCGCGATCGACCCCTATCTTTTCGCGTATCGCGTCAATATCCTTCACAAGGGACTCAGCGACATCCAGCGTTATGCGGACCTTTCTGCCGCAGCGGGTGGTCTTTGCCCTTGAAACATCGATAAGTCCGTGGATATCCTCGCCTGAATCAAATCTTTGATCAAACTCCTCAGCGGTTTTAGCCAGGTGTTTTCTCTTCATAAAGTCTTACCTCCTTCGCTCTCGCACGTCGTACAGAGATCATGCGAATTACACCTTTCCTCATGGTATATACTGCTGCCCATACCTTGCCTTGCGCCGTCCCGATGACTATCCACCTGTTTTCGATCGGGTATGGAGCCTCTATCTCAATTCTGTTCTCATCGAGCCAGATGTCTTTCGCAGTTTCAAAATCTATCCCGTGTTTCTCGAGATTCAGTTCGTTCTTCACCGTGTCCCATTCGAACTTCATATCATTTATTATACAAATATTGTATAAATAATCAACATATTACGGCTTATTCAATAAAAGAGGGTTCGCGCTTGATCTTTAAGGGTGCTGTTATGTTTTATTGCAAGTTTTCCCGGTTATTGTGATTTGGTCATTGGTTATTCAACGAGTCTTCAATTCCCGGCGCGGACAGAGAGGATATCGCCGTCCTGAACGATGTAGGTCTTGCCCTCGAGGCGCCAGACGCCCGCCTTCTTGCATTCGGCAATGCTCCCGTGCTTCATGAAATCGCCGTAGGACATGGTCTCGGCACGTATGAAGCGCGCCGCGAGGTCGCTGTGGATAGCACCTGCTGCCTCCTGGGCGCTCATCCCTTTCCTTATGGGCCACGCCCGGCATTCATCGTCGCCCACGGTGAGGAAGGATATGAGCCCCAGCGTCTCGAAGGCAAGACGTATCAGGCGCCCCCTGATTGATTCCTCTATGGCGAACTCGGCCATGAATGTCTCCTGCTCATCGGCCCCCATCATCGCCAGTTCGCTCTCCAGCCTTGCGCACGCGTATATGACGGGATAACCGGTTGCTGTATGCGCGAGTCTTTCCGACATCGAGGCGGCCTGTCCCATGTTCTCCTCGGAGCAGTTGACAACGATCATCATGGGTTTCTGCGACAGGAACCTGAAACCCCTGAGCGCCTTCCCGTCGCTGTCGGAAAGATCGAGCGTTGAAAGCACCCTGCCGTCATTCACGTGGGCAAGGCACTGCGCAAGGAGCGCCTCTTCCTGGAGGAGCGCAGTGTTCTCCTTTTTCCCGCCCTGCTTTTTGATGCGTTCCAGACGGTTCTCGATCTGCACCATATCGGCAAGGATGAACTCGCTGACGATCCCGTGAAAATCCTTTTCGAGGTCCTCGAAGACTGCGCCGTCGAAATATTTGAGCGTCAGAATGAAGGCATCGCTCGTGCGCATCTTCTGGAGCGTCTTCGCGCTGATCGTCGAATCCTTCAGGTTGCCCTCTTCGATGGCAACCGTGTCGGCGAGCTCGATCCGGGCGTAGGTGCTTTTTTTCGGCTTGAATATCTTCGTCAGTTCTTCAACGCGTTCATCGGGCACGTCTATGGAGATGATGCTGTCCCCTTCGGAGTAACCCTGGGCGCTTTCCACGCCGCTCAAAGCCTTGAACAGGGTTGTTTTTCCTGAACGTCCGTGACCTATGACAGAAATATACATCCTTAACTCCCTCAATATAATGTTTTCAGGAAAACATGGCAGACCTGATCACGGCTCTTTCCCGGATTGCGCCTCTGACCTGAACGACCTTTATGCTTACCCGGAGATGGTCATTATACCGCCTTTTCCCTGAACATTCAAGCAGTTCAGGCATTCAATGGACCGTAAAGCGTAAAGCGCGTGAAACCGTGAAGTGCTTTAGAAACCGTGAACCGTGAAGCGTCAGGCGTAAACATTTCCAGCCGTTTCAACCGTTAAAAACCTCAGGTCTTTTTTTGGTTTTTCACGTTCAGGCATTCAAGTTGTTCTTTACCCAAATCCCTCCCGGCCTCCCTTTCTAAAGGGAGGGGACAGACCATCTCTTTTCAGGTTTTGTTTTCCGCGTTGAAGCGGTTCAAACTGCTGGAACGTTTTAAACCGTCTTTCTCTCTCCCGTTGAAACGGTTCGAACAGCTGGAACGGCTGAAACCATATTTTCACATGGCCAGCCTTCTGTCCAGGGCGCGGTAGCGGATCGCCTCAGCGATGTGGCCTTCGTTGATCCCGTCGCTTCCTTCAAGGTCGGCTATGGTCCGTGCCACCTTAAGAATACGATGGTAGGCCCGGGGGGAGAGACCCCATTTATCGATGGCCGCCTCAAGCATACTTTCGGCAGCTTTCCCGAGAGGACAATATTTCCTGATGGCGCGGGCGGGCATCTGCGAATTGGCATGGTATTTTTTTTCCTTGAACCGTTCGCCCTGTATCGCACGCGCCGTAGTCACCCTCGTCCTTATGTTTCCAGAAGACTCCTCACGTCTGTCCACGGCAAGCTCTCTTATCGCCACAGGTGGGACCTCGATGTGGATGTCGATCCTGTCCAGGAGAGGCCCCGAGATCCTCGACCTGTACTTGTAGATCTGTGTCCCGCTGCAGGTGCAGGCCCTTTTCCTGTCTCCGAAATACCCGCATGGACAGGGGTTCATGGCCGCGACGAGCATGAACCGCGCCGGAAAGGTGATCGTGTGGTTGACCCGAGACACGGTGACACTGCCGTCCTCCATTGGCTGCCGCAGACCATCTATCACGTGCCGGCGGAATTCGGGAAACTCATCGAGGAACAAGACCCCGTTGTGGGCAAGGCTCACCTCTCCCGGCCTCGGAACGTGGCCGCCGCCGATAAGCCCGGCATCGGATATGCTGTGATGGGGGGCGCGAAAAGGCCTTATCATCATGAGCGACTTTTCCGTTCCCAGAAGTCCCGCGATGCTGTGGATCTTCGTGGTCTCCACCGCCTCGGTATAATTGAGCGCCGGCAGGATCGTAGGCAGGCGCCTCGCCAGCATGGTCTTGCCCGAACCCGGTGGCCCCACCATAAGGAGGTTGTGGGCGCCTCCCGCTGCGATCTCAAGCGCCCTTTTAGCCTGTGCCTGGCCGCTGATGTCGCTGAAATCGACATCTTCCCCCACTGCCGCGCTGCCTTCGCAGTGTTCGTCGGCATTGAAGATGGTGAGTCCTGCCTCGCCTTTCAGATAATGGAATATCTCAAGGAGGTGGTCGGCGCCGAAAACGGTTATGTCCCTTACTATGGATGCCTCTTTGCCGTTGCTGCAGGGCACGATGACCCTGTCTATCCCTTCGCTGCGGGCAAGCGTGGCAATTGGAAGGATGCCGCGGACCGGCTTGATGCGTCCGTCAAGCGAAAGCTCTCCCGCGATGAGGTGTCCTCTTAAGGACTCTTTCTTGAAGACACCCATGGCGGCAAGCACGCCAAGGGCGATGGGCAGATCGAATGTAGAACCCTCTTTTCGCACGTCCGCGGGTGCGAGATTGATGGTTATCCGGTCACCGGGAAACTCGAATCCCGCATTCTTGATGGCCGAGCGAACCCGCTCCTTGCTCTCCCTGACCGATGTCTCGGGCAGACCCACTATATTGAACGCGGGCAGACCATAGGTGATGTCCACCTCAACGTCGATCTTTATTCCATTAATGCCATAGACCGTTGCAGTCGCAACCTTTGCTATCAATGTGTACCTCCCAGGGATGCTCCTTTCCCTTATATTACTTTTGAACACCGATATTTGATTGGCGATTAAATGGAAAAAGGTGATGGGTTATAGGTGATAGGCCATGGGAAAAATAGTTTTAGAGTTTGAATGGTTATGAACAGCTTCATAAACATTCAAACCGTTCTTCCTATGATCCATGACCTATAACCTATTGCCCGCCTTCAGGATTTCTTGTTGATGATCTTTGCTATCTGGCGCACTTCCTGCGCCTTTGAGGCATCGCAGACGAGGATCCCGTCCTTCGAAGCAACTATGATGAGGCCTGAAACCCCAAGGGCGGCAACAGGCACGCTGTCGGATATGATCACGCAATTGTCCGCATCGAGAGCAACAGTCCTGCCGCGGAGCACGTTGCCGGCATCATCGGTGTCAAGAACGCGCGAGAGGGATGTCCAGGTACCCACGTCATCCCAGCGGAACCCTGCGGGCATCATTAGCACATTCTTCGCTTTTTCCATGAGCCCGTAATCGATGGAGACCTTCTCGAAACCGGCGAAAATGGCGTCGGCCTTCCTGCCTTCCCCGCGCAAGAGCGCCCCTCTCAATTCTTCAAGCCCTTCATAAAGACGGGGCATGTGGCTGCGAAGCCCTTCCAGGAACACCCGTGTCTGCCACACAAAGATGCCGGCGTTCCAGTAATAACTGCCTTCCTTCACATAATGCCGCGCCTTGGCCAGATCCGGTTTTTCGACAAAACGCCTGACCTTGTAACAATCGCCTCCCGAAAGGGAAAGCGCCTTATTCCCCGTCTTTATGTAGCCATAGCCCGTCTCGGGTCTTTGCGGAGGGATCCCGATGGTGACAAGATGCTCCCCTCCCCTGGCCGCCTTTACCGCTTGCCTGACAAGTCCGGCAAACCTCTTCCCATCAGGGACAAAATGGTCCGAAGGCAGTACGACCATGACCGCGCCGGGATCACGAAGATGGATCATCGTGGCCGCGAGCCCGATGCAGGGTGCCGTGTCACGGCCCACGGGTTCAATGATGAAATTCTTAAGCGGCAGCTCAGGGAGGCACTTTTTTGCAGCAGGGAGATGTTCCCTGCCCAGAACAACGAAGATCCTCCCGATCGGGACGATCCGTTTCGCCCTGTCGACAGTCATTTCAATGAGGGTCTTTTTACCGGTGAGGCTCACGAACGGCTTGGGCACAAGGTCTGTGCTGAGCGGCCAGAAACGCTCCCCCCTGCCTCCGGCCATGATGACAAAATAGGTATCACTGAATGCGCCGGCAGTCCCGGAGGGTTTTTCTTTTTTAACTGTCATTTTGCCTTTTGCCTTCATTAAACAAACCCCGTTTCGTATCGCTTTAGAGGTGTTTCAGGATCTCGGGAAGGACCTCGGATGCCGTGCCTTTGAGGAAATGGTCCGTGATGGACGATGTAAAGGGGGTGTGTTCAAGGTTGATCTCGACGATTGTCGCCCCGTTGGATTTTGCCATGTGGGGTATCTCCGCCGCGGGATAAACAACCCCCGATGTGCCGATGATGAACATGACCCTGCACCTTCCTGCCTCATCGTTGGCCCTTAACATCTCCGACATGGGAATGCCCTCACCGAAAAAGACCACATCGGGCTTGAGGGCCTTATTGCATTTTTCGCACCTTGGATAGGGATGGACACCGGCATCTTCGGGCGTGAACGGGATGCGCGTGTGGCAGGTCACGCATACAAGCCACCGGTGGTTCCCGTGATATTCTATGACATTGCTGTTGCCCGCTTCCTGGTGGAGGCCGTCAACGTTCTGGGTGATCACCGCCTTGAGATAACCCATCTGCTCCAGCCTTCCCAGAGCACGGTGGGCCGGGCTGGGCTTTGAGGCGAAGATCACCCCCGCCATCTCCCGAAGCATGACCCACACCTTTTCCGGACGGGCCATGAAAGATCTTATCTGGGCATATTCCATGGGGTCGTACTTTTCCCACAGGCCCTGTCCCCCGCGGAAGGCCGGAATGCCTGCGTCAACGGATATGCCGGCACCTGTGAAAGCAACGACATACTGCTTTTCCTTTATGATGTCCGCGATCTTTTTATATTCTTCCATGCCCTGTCCCCTGACTTCTCTTTACCTTCTTTTCGCGTCACGGCCCCTGCGCCGTCAAGGTTATCATCCGGAACCGCAAGTCAATTACCGGGGCACCCTGGCCCTCAAGGCGGTCTTCCAGCCCTTGTTGATGTCACGAAAGGCCGGCAGAATGCCGAAACCGTCCGCTTTTTTGACGGCCCTCTTTATGGCCTCGGCAAGGACAAACTCTGCGAGCACGCCCACCATGTTGACGTCCGCTTCCAGCTCGCCCGTGGAAAGGGCAAAGACAAGGTCGCCGTCAAATGTGGTGTGAACGGGACTGATCGTCTTGATCAGCCCGCCCTGGGCCATCTGGGCAACCTTTGTTATATCCCGCTTGGAGAACGCCGCATTGGTGGCAACAACCCCGAGGGTGGTGTTGACCATTCCGAAACGCTTTTTCACAATACCCTGTTTGAGACAGTTCACCGTGTTGTCCAGCTCGGTGCTGTCTTCCGTCTTCCTCAGGCCGACGATGATCTTTCCCGTTATATTATCGATGATGTCCCCGAAGGCATTGACCACGACCAGCGCCCCGACCTTCAGGCTGTCGGGCATGGCAACGCTGCATGTCCCCAATCCGCCCTTCATCCCTCTTTGCATCTCGAAAAGCTTGCCCACAACGGCACCGACGCCCGCGCCCACACTGCCCTCGGCAACCTCAGCGGCCGCCGCCGCCTCGCATGCCTGGTATCCCATCTTTGCCGTCGGCCGCGCCTTGTGGTCCCCGAAGAACAAATCGAAGATCACCGCCGTGGGAACGATGGGTATGCGGGTGATGCCGACATCGAAACCTACCCCTTTTTGTTCCAGATAATTCGATACCCCCGTTGCCGCCTCAAGGCCGAAAGAGCTCCCTCCGCACAGGAGGATGGCGTGGACCTTGTCCACGATATGGCTCATGCCCAGCGCGTCGACCTGTCTCGTCCCGGAAGCGCTCCCGCGGACGTCGATACCGCTCACGGCACCCGCTTCGCAGAGTATCACCGTACAGCCGGTATAGCCTTTGAGATCCGAAGAGTGCCCAACCTTGATGCCCGGAATGTCAGTAATGGCATTGAACATACGCGATCACCTTTTAAAAATGGAATGGTCCTTCAATTGCCCAGCTTTTTCCGAATCTTCAGGGATTTTTGCTCGTTCTCCCTTTTCAGGTCCTTTTTCAGCTTGTCAAGAGCTTTCCCGATAGCATCATGTTTGATCGACAGTATCTCACAGGCAAGTATGGCCGCGTTTTTTCCGGCATCGATCCCGACGGTAGCGACAGGCACACCTTTTGGCATCTGTACGATGGAATAGAGGGCGTCCTTCCCCTTTAAGGCACCGCCGCTCGTCGGAACTCCAATGACCGGCAGGGTGGTATGCGACGCGATCACACCCGGCAGGTGGGCCGCCATGCCGGCAACGGCTATTATGACCTCAATGCCTTCCTTGCGCGCCTTCCTGGCGTAATTGACGGTTTTTTCCGGATTGCGGTGCGCGGAAGAGATGTCCACCATGTAAGGGACACCGGATGCGGCCAGAAAGACAAGGCCGTCTTCGATCACGTTCAGATCGCTATCGCTTCCGAGTAGGACCAACACCTTTGGTTTTTCCATGTCCGCTCCTTGTAAGTCTGGTTCTTCGCGAAAAACGATTTTTATTAATACCATATTTCAATGCCAAATACATGGATATTCTCACAATCCGTCTTCCCGGCCTGTTGCCTTTTTTCACCGAATATGCGAGTGATATAGGACGGCAATGTCATGACCGGAAACGGCGCGATAGCTACATCCCCTCTTTTCAGGGGCCTCTCCATTGATCAGCTTGGCGAACTGGAACGGCTGTTCCCCGGCCGCCGCTGCGGACAGGGTGAGATCATCTTCTCCGAGGGCGAAAAAGCGGAAGGCTTTTATGTTCTCATTTCAGGAAAACTGAAAATATACAAGCTTTCGCCGGAGGGTAAAGAACAGATCCTCCACATCATTGAACCCGGCGAACCCTTTGCTGAAGTGGCGCTTTTTTCTGAAACCACCTTCCCTGCCTATGCCGAGGCCATCCGTGAAAGCGAAGTGATGTTCTTCCCGCGAAAAGGTTTCGAGAACCTTATCAGGAAAGACCCTGCGATCGTAATGAACATGTTCGCCATACTCTCGCAGCGGCTGAAATATTTCACTCGCCTCATAGAAGACCTTTCTCTCAAGGAGGTGCCCCAGCGGCTCGCTTCGTACCTTATCTTTCTGGCTGACCGTGAAAGATCGAACGATGTTTCCCTGGGTATATCAAAGGGCCAGCTTGCAAGCCTTCTCGGCACGATACCGGAAACACTCTCCCGCATCATGGGCAAGATGGCCGCACAGGGGATCATCGAAATGCAGGGACGGCGCATAAAGATCACGGACCGCGCTTCTCTCGAAGCCTTGGCGGCCGGAGAAAAACTTCTTCAGTAACAGCCCTGCCACAGTCGAATTATTGATGTTGAAACAATGTGGCGCTTGAGACAACCGCGGCTTCCGCATTCACTTCGACAGAGTGTTCCTGGCGGTCGTCAATGAGGGGGATCATTTTGCCGTGCTGTGCCACGCCGTCAATTGTGACACTCGTCTCGGTCCAGCCGGATGTTTTTTGCAAAACCTTTATGTGATAGATGGTCTCCCGGTAACGATAGTGCACCGTGAACCCCTCCCAATCGGCAGGTATACACGGTTCAATATGCAGTTTGTCTGTCGCGAGCCTGAGCCCCAGGAGCGATTCCGCTATAAGCCGATACATCCAGGCGGCCGATCCCGTATACCAGGTCCATCCGCCGCGGCCTGTGTGCGGCTCTACCGCGTAGACATCGGCTGCGGCGACATAAGGTTCCGCCCTGTAGGTACCGATCTGTGCTGCCGAACCCCCATGGTTCACGGGGTTGATCATGGTGAGAAGCTCCCACGCCCGGCGACTGTCACCCAGCCTGGCAAATGCCATGGCCGCCCATATTGCCCCATGGGTGTATTGCCCGCCGTTTTCCCTCACACCGGGGACATAGCCTTTGATATAACCCGGATCCAGGTCGGATTTGTCAAAGGGTGGTGTCAAAAGCTGGACGAGGGCATCATCCCGGCGGACCAGGTACTTATCGACCGCGTCCATCGCCATCCGGGAACGGGACACGTCACCCACACCCGCGAGCACGGACCAGCTTTGTGCTATTGAATCGATCCGGCATTCGGGACTACCCGACGAACCCAGCGGGGTGCCGTCATCGAAGTAGGCGCGGCGATACCACTGGCCGTCCCACCCGTTTTGTTCAATGCTGCGGCGGAGCCTGTCAGCCTCGCCCTCGCAGTGCTTGCTGAAATCCAGATCACCCCGAAGCCGCGCGATGCCGGAGAACCGGCCAAGCACTTCGCACATGAAGAACGCGAGCCAGACGCTCTCGCCCTTGCCTTGCCGACCTATCATGTTCATGCCGTCGTTCCAATCGCCTGAACCGATGAGTGGAAGTCCATGTTCACCAAACCTGAGGCCTCTTTGAATGGCCCTCACACAATGATCGTAGAGACTGGCCCTCTCACTGGAGAGGCCCGGTAGATCATAGTAGGAATCTTCTTCGGGATTGACCGGGCGTCCCTTGATAAAATGGATCAATTCGTCCAGTACCCCTGTGTCACCGGTGCTCTGGACGTAGCGGCACGTCGCGAGCGGGAGCCAGAGGAAGTCATCGCTGCAGCGGGTGCGCACCCCCCTGCCAGCCGGCGGGTGCCACCAGTGCTGAACATCCCCTTCGGAATACTGGCGGCTGGCGCAAAGGAGCAGATGTTCCCGCAGCAGGCGCGGCTCAGAGTGGATGAGGGCCATTGCGTCCTGCAGCTGGTCGCGGAAGCCGAAAGCTCCGCCCGACTGGTAGTAGCCGCTTCGCCCCCAGAGACGACAGGCGAGAGCCTGATACAGAAGCCAGCCGTTGGCAAGGAGATTGACGGACCGGTCGGGTGTCTCCACCTGGACTGCGCCGAGCGTGTGGTTCCAGTATCCCCATACTCCTTCGAGCGCCTCTCTTGCCGCGACCGAATCACGGAAGCAACGGGCGAGAACGGATGCGCCATCGGCATTGTGCCCCGATCCGAGAGTGAAGACGATCTCCCGTTCTTCCCCGTCGTCGAGATCAAATGCCACCTGTATCGCGCCGCATGGATCGAGTGCGGCCCCGACCCTTCCGGAAAGGCGTGACCGGCTCATGGCGGCAGGGTTTCCGAGCGTACCGTTACGGCCAAGGAATTCGGTCCGGTCGCCGCTCACGGTCCTGGTGGCATGATCCACGTTGAAAAAGGCAACCCGGCTGCCGAATTCGGCATTATAGGGATTGCGGGCAAAGAGGGCGCCGGTTTGAGGGTCAACCTCCGTGATGACATGCATGGCCGATCCGGACGGCACATCTCCCAGCACCCACTGTACATATCCGGTCGCAGAGAGCCGCCGCGGGCGGCCTGAACGATTGCGCACCTTCAGGACGGTGAATTTAACAGGCTCGTCTATTGCCACGTACACCCATGCCTCCGAGCTGACTCCGCGCTCGTCATGCTCAAACACGCTGTAGCCGAATCCGTGCCGGGTGACGTAAGGCGTTGCTCCCCGGACAGGGAGCGGCATGGGAGACCAGAAATGACCGCGCTCTTCGTCCCGGAGATAAAATGCCTCTCCCCCGGAATCGCTCACAGGATCATTGTTCCAGGGGGTGAGGCGAAACTCGTGGGCATTCTCGCTCCACGTATAAGCAGGGCCGCTTTCCGAGATCAAGGTGCCAAAGTGTGGATTTGCAAGTACATTCACCCACGGCGCCGGCGTTACCTGACCGCGGCCGGTTGAAATGACATACTCCCGGCCGTCCGGGGTAAATCCCCCTATCCCGTTGAAAAATATCAGGTCTTCTCTCGGCATGGGCGCTACGGCGGGCAGGCGCGGGCGATGCTTGCGTGTCGGAGCCAAGGCCGGCACCGTTGGCTCTATGGAACCCCGGCGGTCTATCTGCTGCGCCAGTGTTCCCAGGCTGTCGCTGATGATGACCCGGGCGACCGCCTGAAAGAGGAGTCGGTCTTCCTCGGCTATCTGGTCGGTGGGCCTCACGAAGATGCCGCCTGGTCGATCCTTCAGGTTAGCGTCAGCACCGGCGGCAATGAGCCCCATGATCTGATCATGCAGCGCTTGCCGGTAGCCGGCATGGTCTTCGTTCCATACCACCAGGTCAACGGCCAGCCCCTTGAGCCGCCAATACGCGTGGGCCTGGATAAGCTGACGCACCAGTGCGATATTTGCCTGATCTTCGATCCGAAGAAGTACGATCGGGAGATCGCCTGAGATGGAATAGCCCCATAGGCCCGATTGACCCCGGCGGTTCTTCAGGAGCAAGGCCGCCCTGGCGCGAAGCGAGGAATTGGCATAGAGAACGCAGGCCGCGAGTCGCCCATAGAGCTGTGCGTCGGCCTCTGTCGAGTTGATCTGCCGCAGGAGCACCTGGCTGTGTGTCCATGCCAGCTCAAAAACGCGGTCGGCAAGATAGCGGTCCTGGTACTTTCCGACGAGGCTCATGCAGGCATCCCTGCTTTCACCTACACCGGTGACCAGGTTAACCGTTGCCGATGTTTCGGGATCCAGGGTTATGAGACACCGGATGGAGACGATGGGATCGAGCACGGACCCCTCACTGCCGGAGAGGTCAGACAGACTGCTCATTGCTTCGGGCGCGGCGACAGTGTTCCCGCGGCCGATAAACCGCATGCGGTCCGTCTCATAGGACATCTCACCCGCCTTGGCCCCATGGACCGCCATTACGTGAAACATCCACGGCGGCTCCTCGTCAACGGAACGGGGTCGGCGGGTTGCTATAATCGCCCTCTGCCGCCTGATGATCTCGGTTTGAACGAAGAGATTGCTGAAGGCCGGGTGGAGCTCGTCCGCAACCGGCGATGCCAGGACGACTTCGGCATAACTCGTAATGTCGATCGTTCTTGCCGTCCCCGAATGGTTGGTAATGGTGATCCGTCGCAGTTCGGCATCATCCTCGGGCGATACTGCGATCTCCGTATGGGTGTCAAGGCCCTCATCCCGACGGCGGAACTCTGCCCGCCCTTCCGAGAATATTGCCTCGTACTCTTTTGACGCCCTGTGGACCGGCTGGTAAGCCGTTGACCAGTAAACACCGCTCGCGACATCCCGGATGTAACAGAAGGCGCCCCAATTGTCACAGGTGGCGTCTTCACGCCAGCGGGTCACTGCTATGTCTTTCCATCGACTGCAGCCTCCGCCTGCGTTGGTGATCATCACGTGATATCTGCCGTTCGACAGGAGTTGGACCTCCGGTGTTCGTGTATCAGGGGTCGCATAGACACGTACCGGTTTCTCCTCTGCGGGATAAGAAGCCGAATGCGCCTCGGAAAGCTCCGAGGTGTGCGAGTAGAAGGCCGTAGCTTTTGGCGGTCTCTCCTGAAGCAACAACGTTGTTGCCTGAAATGCACGGTCCGACTCGAATCGTTTCTGCATGGGCCGATCAAGCAGCGCATAGGCGAAAGACAGGAGGCTCATGCCCTGGTGATGGGCCATGAAGGACCGGACCACGGCCTTCGACTGGCCTCGGGGCAGATGGGCCGGGGTGTAATCAACGGCATCATAAAAACCATACCTTCCCTGGAAACCGTGGGAGGCCATCGTCTCAAGGTTCCGGCAGGCCTCCTCAGGCGCTACCATGAGTGCCAATGCCGATGCATAGGGGGCAACGACCAGTTCCCCTTCAAGCCCTCGTTTGAGTCCCAGGCCGGGTACGCCAAAGGCGGAATACTGGTAGTTGAGATGACCGTCGATCATGTTGTAGCCCGATTCTGAAATACCCCACGGGACCCCTCGCTTCTTCCCGTAGTCGATCTGCCTTGCCACGGCCGCCTTGCAGGTTTCGTCGAGGAGCGTGCGCTCATAGGTCGGCATCACGATAAGCGGCATCAGGTATTCGAACATGGAGCCGCTCCAGGACAGGAGGATCGGCTCTCCGCCGGCAACGGTGAGCAGGCGGCCCAGGGCAAACCAGCTTTCCTGGGGCAGCTGCCCCAGTGCAATACCGACAAAACTGCTGATCCTCGCTTCCGATGCCAGCAGATCGTAGTAGCTCGGGTCCCGGCGGCCTTCGCTCACGTTGTAGCCGATGGCGAGGAGTTTGCGTGTCCTGTCGTAAAGGAATTCCCATTCCATCTGGTGGGCAAGTTCTTCGGACAAGCGCGCAAGGTCCTCGATTGCGGCAATTCTCGCCCAGGCACGGGGGTTTGTCCCGGTGATGGGTCCGGTGGGCGCATCAAGTTGTTGCCGGGATGCGGGTACAGCATCGGATCCCGGCCCTTCTTTTATGAGCGACAGCGATTGACCGTCACCATTGGCCAATTGACGAAGCGTCGGGATACCGTTGAGACAGGGGAGATCGCCGGGGGCCCCCTCAAAGGACCCCTCCCGGGTTGAGGACACAAAAAATGTCAGCTCATCGAGAGCGGCCCGGCATTGCCCGGCGAAGGCCTTTGCCCATTGCAAAGCATCACTCTCAGGTCCGGCATTAAGGCTGTTGACAACCCGTGCCGCAGACGCTGCCAGCCGATCAAGGCTCCCCTTCAAAGCCCAAAGTGTATCCGGGTGCGAAACGGCCACAGACTCCATGTCCCTTTTCAACTCAGCGAGGTCGGCAGGCAGAGGTGCTCCCATGCAATCCTCGAGGATCATGAGGGTGTCGCCAAGACCTTTAATCAGTTGTATACCCAATATCTTCTCGTCGGGAAGCGCCAGCAACCCCGCCCGTAAGGTTAGAAGGCATGCGGCCAGATTCCCGCTGTCTACCGATGAAACATACATGGGCAGCAGGGGCTTCAAAGATTGTGTTTCATACCAGTTGTAAAAGTGACCCCGGTACCTCTCCAGACCGGCCATTGTGCGAAGTCCCTTTGCCGTGCGTTCGATGAGCTGCCCGGTGGAAATGTAGCCGAAATCGCAGGCCGACAGATTCGCCAGCAGGGCAAGCCCCATGTTGGTAGGCGATGTGCGGTGTGCAACCACCTCAACCGGCTCTTCCTGGTAATTGTCCGGTGGCAGCCAATGGTCATCGGGACCAACGAAAGCCTCGAAAAAGGCCCAGGTTTTGCGGGAAACTTTCCTTAAGAAAAGTGTCTGGTCCCCGGTAAGCCGTGCTTCCCGGAAACCGAGAGGTTTGCTGATCCACCAGGTGATAAGGGGGGAAACAAACCACAGGCATAAAACCGGCATGGCTGCGCTCAGTGCGACAGGTCTTGAATACAGGAGATAACACGCTGCCGCAGAGGCAATGACCGGCGCGATCCACATGTTTTGCCAGGACCCGGCAAGGTCCGTCCGGCTGCCGCGGTCAGCCTCCCCGGAGGGGTTCCATTCCAAAAGACCTCTGCCCGACACCAGCATTCGCCACAGGGTGTGGGCAATGGCAGTCACACTGAAAAACGCTTCATGAGGCAGACACAGGAGCACGAAGATCGCCTGGTTGACGCTTTTGCCGGCGGAGAGGACCGCGCCGGTTAGATGCTGGGTCGTGATCACATCGTCGGGCTTCCTGAGGAGGTCCATGAAGGAGGTGATCAAGGAAGGAATCAACAGGATACCAAAGATCGATGCAGTCCAGAACCAGGCAGATGGCAGTGCTATCCAGCCGAGAAGGGTAAGAAGCGTCAACGCCGGCGCCACGAGACTGCGCCGAAGGTTGTCAAGGATCTTCCAGCGCGACAGTGGAGAGAGGGGATTCTTTCGGAAGCGCGCGCTGTGGCCGGGAGGGCCGGGCAGCAGCCATCGCAGGAGCTGCCAATCGCCCCTGATCCAGCGGCGGCGGCGGCTGACGTCAGCGCTGTAGCGCGACGGGTACTCTTCGTGCAGCTGCACATCGCTTATGAGCCCTGAGCGTACATAACATCCTTCGATAAGATCATGGCTCAGTATACGGTTCTCGGGGAAGCGTTCATTGAGCACCCGTTCGAAGGCGTCAACGTCGTAGATGCCTTTACCGATGAATGAGCCCTCGCCGAAGAGGTCCTGATAGACATCAGAGATAACACGGGTGTAGGGATCGATTCCGGCATCGCTCCCCCACATGCGCGCATAGCGGGACCGGTTCGTGCCGGGCAGGCTTATCGCCACCCGTGGCTGAAGGATGCCGTACCCACCCACGATGCGCCCCTTGTCTGCGTCATAGAGAGGAAGATTCAGGGGATGTGCCATTGTCCCCACGAGTTGCCGCGCCGCATCACGCGGAAGTTCGGTATCCGTGTCGAGGGTAATCACGTACCTGACGTTCGACAGATCTCCGGTATTGCCAACTATGAGCGAAAATCCGTTGCCGGCGCCTGTGCGCAGAAGGGCATTCAGCTGTGCAAGCTTCCCCCGCTTTCTCTCGTAGCCCATCCAGATCCGTTCCTGCTTGTTCCATTGACGGGGGCGATGAAACAGGAAGAAGAACTCACCTCCGGGGCCTCCGTATTTTTCGTTCAACCCCTCTATCCCTTGCCGGGCCGCGTCAAGAAGCGTTTCATCCCCGGCCATCTTCTCCTCGGGGGCGTCCCTGAAGTCGGTAAGCAGTCCGAATCTCAGGTTATCGTCCCGGTTTGCCAGGAACCGTACCTCCAGGGCATCTGCGAGATGTCCGATATGTTCAGGACTCGTCAGCATGGTCGGAACCACTACCAGGGTGGATGATTCAGGGGGGATCCCCTTGGAAAAGTCCATCCGCGGCAGCGGGTGGGGTGTGACAAGACGTGTCGCAAAGAGATTGACCAACGCTATGGCGAGCTGGCTTACCCCCAGAAGTGAAAGAACTCCCACGATCCATGGCAGCAGGCCGTGCATGCCGTGAGAGAGGGCCCATGCGAGCGCGCCGGCGGCAAAGATCAGCGTAAGGAAGAGGATCGAACCCAGGTAGAGCGGTAAAGAAAACTTGCGGCCGGCTCTTCGAAGCATGTCAGCAACGGAAGAGTGGACCCTTGCGCGGGCCTTGAGCTGTGTGAGCCCAGCATCGATGAGGTAGAAACCCACATGCCTCGCCCTGTTATCACCGTTTGTCCCGGCAGGGGCTTGCCCGGCGAGACCGATGGCTGCACGGGCCACCTCATCTTCGGCAAGTCCGCTCTTTTTTGCTATTTCCTCCACCACATGACGGTATCGGTCACGGGTGATAAAAGCCATTGCACCATAGATCCCGGCAGGGTCTTCCAGCAGGGTCTGCTCAACGGCACTCATTTGTTCGACGAACTCACGCCAGTCCATGGCACTCAGGAAGCGCAGACCCCCGATGCTGTTGCTCATAGAAAGCTGATCGGCCGCCTGTTGCTGGTTTTCTAATTGAACCAGCTGTTCTATAGTCAGGCACGATTCGGAAAGTTGCTGCTCTATCCATGTAAGGGGGAGCGCAAGAGGAGCGCCATGCCCCTGAAGGCGACGGGTGAACTCCGCAACAAAGGAACTGACCAGCGGCGGGTTTGACCGGGCCATGTCGGCAACGGTCAAAATCAGACTCTTCGGGTCTTTTTCCGCTGTCTCTGTTATCTTGTCAGCCCAATGATCGGCGCTATTCCGGTCAATCCTGTCAGTGGCGATCCGCGTTGCAACCCGCCTGAGATTCTCGATCAATGCCAGGCGGAGCATGATTGGAATTGCCCATAGTTCGCCCAAACGCAGCGTGGCAACCGTCTGATATGCGGCAACGAAGCTGCTGAGACTCTCAGGATCCACCCGCCCATCGCCGTGGGAGATTATCTCCAGGGCGATGTCGTACACACGGGGAAGCCCCCTTGACAAGCCGTCTTTTAGGCGGGGAAGTCCTCTGGCGTATCCTTTCGGCAGTAGTTTCTTCGCAACCCGAACTTGTTCCTCGATAAGATAGAAGTTGTCAAGCAGCCATTCTCCGGCCGGAGTGATCCTGCGGCTTGTCTTCACGGCCTCAGTCACCAGGTCGCGGACCTCAAGGAGTGCTGCTTCGTTGGCGGCAAGCCTGGTCAGCAAACGATCGGGGGCATGATCTTCACCCAGGGTGTGCAGGGCCGCAAGGGTCTTGCCGTGCTGCCGCATCTGAGAGGCACTGAATAGTTCCGCCCGGAGCGGCTTCTCTTCGTCAGCGCGCTTTTGCTTCAAGTCTTTTCCGCAAAAGCCCATCCATAAATGGGAAAGGGCTTTTATAATGGTCTCTCTGAAGTGCTTCACCCTTGATATCTCCTTGCTTGTTTGAGGCAAAGTTTAGCTGGCCGGAGTACTGCTATGCTTGTGGCATTGGACCCCCGCTCATTGAATAACGGGATTTATTTATTCCTAAGCGGGTGTAGATTATTATTTTATCAGTATAGCACTATATTTTGGAACTTACCATGCTTATTGCTTGAAGAGGGGGGCACGAATGCTCATTGACATGAAACATTCGCAGGAATTAGGGTTGACTGTAATTATGTTTTTTGATTCAACACAAGTAAAAAAGCTTGCAAAACAGCCGAAAAGATCCTTCTGACGATTTGAGCGGCCACGGATCAACGTCTTTATATAATTGCCTGTCTTTATGGTGTGCGGAAATTATTTGAATATTAGCCACACTTGCCGGATAATACAAATATAAATACGAAAGGGAAATAAGCGGGGCTTTGCCGCTTAAAAACGATTACAGGAATTCCATGTCCGAAAGTAATTTGAGCAAACTACTGGATTACCTCGCAAAAGCCGCCAAGGAGGTCTCGAAGGGGGATTACCGAACCGCCGGCGAGATATTCGAGTTGACAAAGTCAGGCAAATACCCTGCCGGCATAACACAGCTTGCAGAGGCCTTCGGCATGATGCTCGTCATGGTCGAAGCAAGAGAAGAAAGGCTTGAGAGGCTCATTGATGATCTCAAGGCGAAAAAGCTCCTCCTCGAAGAGGCATCAAAGACCCTTCGCGAGGCAAATATCGGGGTCCTTGAGGTCCTGGGAAGCGCCGTCGCGAAAAGGGACCACGACACGAGCGATCACAACTACCGCGTTACCCTGTACACGCTGGAAATTGCTGAGGCCATAGGCCACGCAGAGGAACATATGCGGGGGCTCATCAAGGGATCTTTCCTCCACGACGTGGGCAAGATCGGCATAAGCGACACGATCCTCCAAAAAAAAGGGGCGTTGACCAAACACGAGTACAATATCATGAAGCACCACGTGCGGCACGGATCCGACATTGTAGGCAGTTACCCGTGGCTTGGCGACTGCGTTGACGTCGTGCTCCATCATCACGAAAAATATGACGGCACGGGATACATGTCGGGCCTGAAGGCAAAAGATATCCCCGTCAACGCCAGGATATTTGCCGTCGCCGATGTCTTCGATGCCCTGACAAGCGTCCGGCCGTATAAGCCCGCTTTTTCTTATGATGATGCGATCGAGGTGATGAAAAAAGGCAGGGGAACACACTTCGATCCTGAGATATTCGATGCATTGAGCGGCATAGGCAAAGAACTGTACAACAGGGTCTTCTTTTCGGACGAAGACCATCTGCGAAAAAACCTCAAGGTGCATGTGAACGCGCTCTTCAAAGAAGAAGAGAAGTGAAGCCATTCCGGTCAGGCAGGGAGTGACCGGAGAAACTATTTTTTTCTTGAACTGCCTTTAAGTTCACTCTTCCCTGGCCTGTTTCACCTTGCACCTCTCCTCTTCCGAATATCGGAATATGTCAAAAACGGAAATGAAAAGGGCCAGGACCAGGGGGCCCATGATAAAACCGATGAAACCGAAGAGCTTGATGCCGCCGAGGATGCTGAAAAATATGGCGAGGGTGGGCATCTTCATCTTGCCGCGGATGATAAGGGGGCGAAGGATGTTATCGACGGAGCTTATGGCAAGGACCCCGATGAGTATGAGGATGATCCCCTTCAGGTACTGTGCCTGCAGAAAAAGATAGACAACGGCCGGCCCCCAGATAACAAAGGTCCCCACAAGAGGTATGAAAGAGGACACGAACATGGCAAGTCCCCAGACAACCGGCGATGGAATACCAAGCAGCGCAAAACCCACACCGCCGATGACCCCCTGTGTGACAGCAACAACAACACCGCCGTAAATGGTGGAAACAACGATGTCCTTCGTCTGGTTAAGAAGCTTTTCTCTCTGCCTTTTTGAGAAAGGCATGAAACTGCCTATTTTTTCAATAAAAACAGGGCCATCTTCAAGAAAGAAGAATATAGAAAGGAGCATGAAGACAAAGTTTGCGACCCCGGAGACAATATTGCCGAAACCGGCCCTGACAAGACCGGCCGATTCCTTGCCGATCTTTGCAATGCCGTCTATGATCGCCTTGTAAAGCTCCTGCTCGGTCATGTGGAAAACAACGAGTATCTTGTTGATCATGGAATTGATCAGAGGATGCTTGAGAACGCTGTCGAGGAGATCGACATCCCCGCTCTGAAAACGGTTCACCAGAGAGAAGGCCTCCTGGGTGAGTAAATAAGAAAAATAGGAGAAGGGCCCGAAGAGAAGCAAAAAAATGACGATGAGCGTCAGTACGGACGCTATCGGTTTATATTTGACATACTTCAGGATAAAGACATGAACCGGGTAGAATACAACGGAGAGGACGATCGCCCACATGATGGCCGACATAAAGGGGCTGATTATGTTGTAGGTCAGATACCCCAGGGCAAGGACGAGAAATATAAGGACCGTGTAATAAAACCTGTTTTCCTTCATCGGCACCTAAACAGGCGTAAGGCCGCCGGCCCGAAGCATTGGCGGCCTTACGCGTTCATGTCAGTCAAAATTGATGCGGCAGACAGGCTGTCAGCCTTTCTGTCTCTCCTTCTCGTAGGCGTCCTTGCCTGCCTCGACAGCCTTGGAAATGATGTTCTTTTCCCTGTCTATTAAGTCTTTTCCCTTGTCCACATAGGAACCGGCCGTTTCCTTTACCTGGCCTATATATTCTTCGGCCTTATCCTTTGCGTCTTCGGCAAAATCCCTGATTATCTTTCGCGTTTCCTGGCCTGTCTTCGGCGCGGTGAGAAGGGCCACGCCTGCGCCGATGATCCCTCCGATGAAGAAGGAAAGAAGAACCGTACCGGCACTGAATCCACTATCCTGCTGTCCCATAGATTACCTCCTTAGTTTTATCTCTGTGCGCTGCCTTTTGAACCAACGTTCTTCACGAAATATCCAAAACCTGCTTTGAGCCCCGCCTTCAGCGCTGTTGCACCAGTGATCGACTCTGTCGCAACCTCCTGCACCGCTTCACTGATCTTTTGCACATTGTCGCCTATGTCCTTCAATGACCCCGACATTCGGCGCACATCCTCTGTCACGGCACCCACGTCATCGGTGATCTTCCTGACGCTCTTCAAGGTCATCTGAAGTTCATCCACCGTCGGCTGCAAGACGTCTTCAGTTGTGGCAATGAAACGGTTCAAAGATGCCGTTGTCTTTTTCAGATCAATGATGAAATAGATGACAAAACCGGCAAGTACAAGCACCGCCAGCGTTATAAGGCCCAAGAAAAGACTATTCATGACACCCCCTCATAAGAAAAGCCATCCCGGGGAACTTTTTAGAGCATTCATATCCCGGTGAAAGAATTTAATACATTATAACCATTGTATCACAGGGATGCAACGTAGAAAAGCAGGGTCATAGGCCATAGGTCATAGGTCATGCAAAAAAAAAACGGTTCCATGGTTCCAGTCTTTGTGAAACGTTTCAGCGTGTCAAAAAGAAGGATTTCAGCGTATATTACCTCATACCTTAAGCTGTGAACGCTTTTATTGACTCGTGTACCTTAAGTTTTTCAAACTTTGAAACACTGAAACATTGAAACTATATTTTCCCATCACCTATGACCAATTACCCATGACCTTTCTTCACTTCCCTTGACCCCTGTTGCCGAATATCCATATAATAAGGCAGAAAAACTGTTTCAGGAGGAAAAAATGAACGCAGTCATTCTCTTCGGGAGTCCCCGGAAAAACGGCAATACCGTCGAGCTGGCCAGGGCCGTGGCGGAAACACTAAAAGAAAAAGGGTGGGGTGTGCGGACGCTCTATCTCAACGACATGAACATCAGGCCCTGCCAGGGATGCTATACCTGTCTACCCGACGGCGTATGCCGGATAAACGACGACATGAAGGATGTCCGCAAGTATATCGCCGAGTCGGATCTTATCGTCTATGCCACGCCCATATACTGGTTCGGCCCGTCAAGTCAGCTCAAGCTCGCCATGGACCGATCCATCGCCTTCATGGACGAGAACTACAATTCCCGGATAGAAGGTAAAAAAGCCGTTACCCTTACCACCTTCGGTGACGAAAATATGGATACCTGCGCGCCCGCCATTGAGATGTTCCGGAAGACCTTTGACCTTCTGAAGGTCGTTTACGCGGGCAGGGTCGATGTCCCCGGGTGCCAGGGAGAAGGAAACATCGGACAGGGGTATAAGGACAAGGCAAGGGCCCTCGCAGAATCGCTTGCATGAACATACGCGGCCCCCTTTACTTCACCACCAAGAAAACCGGAAAGGCCATCTGGGATTACAAGATGCTCGAAGAGGGTGACAAGGTCATCGTCGCAGTTTCCGGCGGCAAAGACAGCCTGTGCCTGCTGAGGATCCTCAAGGAACGGCTCAAGTTCGTCCCCATCAATTACGAGATGATCGCCTGTCATGTGGACATGGGTTTTTCCTGGGTCAACACCGATGTCCTCGTGGAGCACTTCGAAAAAGAGGACCTTCCCTATATCATTGCCAGGCCTCCCGAGGACTGGAAGGGAGAGAGCGAGGACTTTGATTGTTTCTGGTGCAGCTGGAACAGGAGGAAATCCCTGTTCGACCTTGCCGGCGGGATCGGCGCGAACAAGATCGCCTTCGCCCATCACATGGACGACATCATTGAGACCATGCTCCTCAACCTTTTCTTCCAGGGCGAGATCGGCACCATGGTGCCCTACCAGGAAATGTTCGACGGCGAGCTCGCCATCATCCGTCCCCTGGCATACGTCGAAGAAAAAGAGCTCACCCGCCTCGCTTCGATCCTCAACCTCCCCGTCATTACATCTGCCTGTCCCCGCGGGAACATCTCGAAGCGCAGCCTGGTGAAAGGCATCGTTGCTGACCTGAAAAAACACAACCGCAACGTCAAGAAGAACATCTTCAGAAGCCTCGCAAAGATCCGCACGGAATATCTTCCCGAAAAGGCACCCAGATAAAACGGCTTCAACCGTTTGAGCCGTTTCAACGGGTAAACGCGGTTTATCTGGTCTGTTCTGTTTCTTCAGTTTGCCTGGTTTGTCCGATTTTTAAATAAAAACAAAAGAAACTAAACAAACTATAAAAACCAGAGAAACCGAAACCGTCCCCCCTCCGTTCTCCCCGCTCGCTTTCTTCCTGCAATATTCCGCTTGCATCCTTATCGGCCCATGCGCTGTCGCGGGTGGTGCAGGTGAAGCATGCCTGACCGATCAATAAACCTTGTGGACAAAGGTCCCGTTTCGAAGTACGATTTAGCGTGTCGACTCGGCTGAGATAAAAAAGGAGCGCAAGCTTTTCTGATATGGAAATTTATAGGAGAACATCGTGCTCGTAAACTCTGTTCTTGAAGCAATAGGAAATACCCCCCTCGTCAGGCTTCATAACATGTCTTCCGGCAATGTGTTTGTGAAGGCAGAGTTTTTGAATCCCGGAGGCAGCATCAAAGACCGCGTGGCCATGCATATCATCGAGTCGGCGGAAAAAGACGGGAGGCTGAAACCCGGAATGACCATCATCGAAGCAACTTCGGGAAATACGGGGATTGGACTCGCCCTGGTGGGTGTACAAAAGGGCTATCGGGTCGTCTGCGTCATGCCGGACAACATGAGTGAGGAAAGGACAAAAATCATCCAGGCCTTCGGCGGGGAAATTGTGTCAAGTCCGGCGAAAGGGAGCCTGACGGCATGCCTTAAGAAGATCGAGGAAATTATACAACCGGCGCCGGAGAAATATTTTGTGGCTAACCAATTTCGAAACCCCGATAACCCTGAGATCCATTATGCGCAGACCGGACCTGAGATCTGGGAAGATCTGAAAGGAGAAATTGACATCTTTGTCGCAGGAGTGGGAAGCGGAGGAACTCTCCAGGGGATCGGGAAGTACTTGAAAGAGAAAAACCCCGGTTTAAAGATCGTTGCCGTGGAACCCAGAAACAGCGCCGCCCTCCTGGGACAAGAACCCGGGCTCCACCAGATCCAGGGGATCGGCGACGGTTTTATTCCTGACATCCTGAACGTAAACCTCGTCGATATGGTATTCACGGTTTCTGATGAAGAGGCTATTGAAACCACCCGGAGGCTTGCCCGCGAGGAAGGGTTGCTGGTCGGGACCTCTTCCGGCGCCAATGTGTTTGCGGCACTTCACATGGATAATGGCCATAACCGCATAGCCACCATCGTGCCTGACCGGGTGGAAAGATACTTCAGCACGGCGCTTCTCTGACCTCGCCTTTGTTTTATAAAAAGCTCCGAATATTTGAAATGCTCAGGCGGCCGCAGACGTGCGCGAGGGAGTTTCTGACATGATCGGAGACGGTATACTTGTTCGTGCGCTTAAGCTCAAGCGCGGCTTTTGGTCCCGCCTCACAGACAGCGCCCTTCCGCTCTTTCCGGGCTCTTTCTTCCTGAAGTCCTCAAATCTGATAAAATCCACAATATACAAGCTTTTAAACGGTAATTCGCAATTTTAATGACAGATCGAATGTTTGAATAGTAGGTGTATATCCGACCAGCGTCTTCTCTTTTTTACGCCGCCACCTTCAGGTGAATTAAGATGACGTTATCTGATCAGTTCGGTTTCTTCCAGAAGGCACGGACATAAAGACGGTTTTGAGTAACTAACGGTTCAAGCGGTTGAAACGGCTCAAACTGTTCAAACTGTCTTTAATGCAGCGCCGGGAGCAGTCTGTCAAATACCCAGAAGGCAAGAACGAGGATAAGGACAGATATATAGTAATAAGGAAGGAACTTCCTGACCGCGGGGGGCACCTTCGCCAACCATCTCGACGGCAGGATGCTGACGGCAACCGTAAAAACAAGAAAGAAGCAGAAAGGATTGTATGCCGCCGCACCCCCGATATCACCGGCGACAAGGTTCAATATGGCCCTCGTCATTCCGCAGCCCGGACACGGGATGCCTGTGAGAGCCTCGAAGGGGCAGAACACGGGGATTGCGCCCGCCATCCTCTCAGCGGTGACGATCCCCGTCATATTGACGAATGCAAGCGCCAGGACCGCCCCGGCAAAGGCGAGCGCCGGCTTCCTGGGAATGAGGTAATGCTCCATATCTATTGCCCGAAGATCTTATTGATCTCGTTCTGCTGTATGGCGTCAGCGACAATGTTGAGCCCCAGTATGGTAAGGATCAGGCTCAGCACCGGCAGGTCCCTGGAAAGCTGCTTTCCGTACTTCCCCTGGGCCTCGTTGATCCCCTGTGCCATGTAATACTCGTAGTAGATGTTAAAGAGGCCGCAGGTCACGAGCGTCAGCAGGAACCAGAGCCAGAAATTATACCTCTGCTGCCCCAAAAGGTGGTTGATGGCCCGCATCTGCCTCGCCTGCCAGAAGAACCAGTAGATCCCGCAGGTAATAATGGAAAGAACGACATCGAGGGCTATGTTGGACGTAAAGGGACCGTTCTGTATGTTCTGGCCCGGAGCTTCATACGTCCTTCCGTGGCTGACGTCGCCGCTGTAAGGGGCCCCGATGGATTTCCCGCAGGCGACGCAAAAAAGCGCCCCCTCTATGTTCTCGGCTCCGCAGTGCGTGCATTTTGCTCCCCCCGTACCGGTTTCCGCCATTTCCTTGCCGCATTTCATGCAGAACCTTGACTCTTCCGGGTTGTCATGACCACAATTTTTACATTGCATGATATGCCCCCTTCTTTGTAATGTCCTCGTTTCGATTCTATCAGCGCACCTGTAAAAAATCAAAGGGAAACCATTGGGGATTGATTTTTTTCATTCCGATGGTAAAATGTCATAATAGCTGATAATCTTGACCGGCAGTCTTACAATGGCTCATCCTGTGCTCGCTCACCCTGCGCCATACGACCAATTAACTATCGGGAACAAAAAACGGCCCTGTCCACACATACCTTGCATATGAAAGCGCGCGGCAGGAAGGACGGGGTCCTAATAAATATGGAGAACAAGTTCCACAAATATCAGGAGGACCCAATGAAGAAAAGGATCTTTTTAATGATGCCCTGTTTTTTACTCGCCGCAACCCTCCTTCTCCCCGCAAGCGGTTTGGCCCAGGCAAAGAAAGCAAGGCCCGCGGCGCCTGCGAAGGACGAGTTCCCTTCGAACAGGGAACTGGAGGCGCGCAACATGGCGCTTATCATGGAAGGCTTCGCGTTCACTTCCGGAATGAGGGCGAACCAGAGCGGTCAGCCCAACTGTCTCGGTCTTGAGCTGGCCCCGGCCAAATGGAACGGCAGCGGTTTTCTGGTCAAAAGCGACGGGACTATCGTGACGAACTACCATGTGGCTTCCAAGGCCTTGAGGGGCATCGGGAAGCTGGCCGACGGTTCATCGTACGAGATCAACAACATCAAGGTCTATCATCCTTTTGAAGATATCGCCATATTAAAGCTCACCGGGCAAAGGCAGTTCCCCGTCGCCAGCCTCGGCGATTCTGACAGGGTGGAGGCCCGGGACAAGGTCATGGCCGTCGGCAACCCGCTGGGCATGGGCATCAACATCACCGAAGGCCAGGTGAGCCAGGTCGTGAAAGATGAAAAAAGCAGTTCCGTTGTCATCAGGCACACGGCCCAGATAGCCCCCGGAAACAGCGGCGGCGCCCTCTACAAAGGGGGGCAGGTCGTCGGTGTCAACGCATCGGTGAACCTTGCCATGGGCCAGATGACGGGCTTCAACAATGCCATACCTATCAATAAGGTCAAGGCCCTTCTTTCCAATCCGAAGTACGATCGTGTCGTTCCGCTTACCCAGGCCTTCCCCACGAAGATCGAGACCATCCTGCAGATATCGAAGGACATCAAGGCGGTCAACGGCCAGGTGCCGGCTGCGACCGGCAACAACAGGCCGGGCACAGCGGTCCTCAATGTCCAGCTTAACCCGCTGGAAGACATCCTGATCGTCCTTAACTCACCCGGAAGAGATCTTGCGCTTTCCATACTCAACGCACAGGGGAAGCTGCTCGGCTGCGGCGATGTCCGTTTGCAGGGCTCCGAGGGGATCCTCTTTTCCAGCCAGTATCCTCAGCAGATCAGTATAGTCGTTGTCAATTATGACGCAGCACCGGCCAACTTTGGCCTGAATGTTAGAAGCATCCTATGGTAACCAAAGGAGATCATATCATGAAAACATATTTCTTGAAGAAATTCGCCTTCCTGGCGCTTTGCATGGCGGTCGCGTTTTTCACTGCCCTTCCCTGTCTTGCACAACAGGCACGGCCCGCGGTCAACCCCGGGGCGATATCCGGCCAGCAGGATTTCGATTCCATCCGGTTCCAGTCCGCCATCGGCACCGATAAGGCATTGGGAAGCCTGGCGAAACAGAATTCGGTCATCGGGGATCCCAACGTTTCCTTCGGCTTCGCCGAGAAATCAGAGGAATCGAAATTCTTTATCATCGGCGCCCTTTATTCCGAGGCGATCGCATTCCTGAAGAGCGGTCAGAACGAGCTTTCCGCGAAGAGACTCGGTTCCATTGAAAAGGAATTCATCAACCTCCAGGTACCGGCATCTCTCTATAATTACATCAGCAAGACAAAAAACCTTGTTGAGCTTAAAAAGCTCGATACGGCAACCCTCCAGGATTTCCTCGCCCTCTTCCAGCCGTTCTTCGAGGACTACGCGAAGGGAAAAGGCGCTGACAGGCTCACCCTCTTTCGGGCCGGCACCTGGCTCGTCGACGTGGGCCTTGCCGCCTCAGCGGGGAACAAGATGCTCCTGAAACAAACAGAACGGCTTGACTATTTTGTAAAAGAGATGAAGCGAATGGACGCTCCCAGGGGCGTCATCGAATCCCTCGAGGCAATACAGCAGATATCACAGAAAAAAGACATCACCGACAAAGACGCCGATACGGTGGTAAAGATGGTCAAAAAGATCCAGACCACGCTCGGGTAAGGTTCGAAAGGAAAGAGAGGGGACTGCCATGAAGATATATCGGCTGCATCCAGTGGTGCTTCTCACGGCAGTGCTCCTTCTCACGGCGGCACTGCCCGCGGCGGCCGCAGAGAACCCCAAGGACCGCCTTGATTACTGGCAGAAGAACTTCGATGAGCTTAAACCGGAGGACGACGCCCGCGCGAAAAAGGCCCATGAGATCTTCGCGCGTGTGCTCAGCGCCGCCGGAAAAAGGCCCGGCGTCACACCCAGGCTCTTCATCGTCAAGAGTGAAGCTGCCTATATTCCGCTTGCCATAGCCATCCCCGACGGCGGGGTCATCATCTCAAAAAAAGTGCTCGACATCTGCTATAAGGACGCGAAATACGGCGATGACCGTCTCGCTTTCATCCTGGGTCACGAGATAGCCCATCAGCTCAAGGATGATTTCTGGCACATGAAATTCTTTCAGGCCGTGGAGATCTCACAGGGCAAGGATGCCGGCAAAGCGGCCGTCCTCAATGAGGTCAAATCCATCGCCGGCGCCACTGAGAACGTCCTCGCCAAGGAGCTCCAGGCCGATGAACACGGCATCATCTACGCGTCCCTGGCGGGGTTTAACACTGCGTCGATCGTCACCGAAGACAACAGGGTGAACTTCTTTGAATACGTTGCGAAGTCAATGGACCCCGGCAACATCAAGGGGATGAAGAAGGATGGGAGCCACCCCGCCCCCGCCCAGCGGGCGGAAACGGTCAAGGCCCGGCTTCGCCAGGTCCTGGAAAAGGTTGAGGTCTTCAATCTCGGCGTCCTTTTCTACCAGACAGAGGATTACCGCAGGGCGCTTATCGCGTTTGAAGAGTTCCTGAGATACTTCCCCAGCAGGGAGGTCTATCACAACGTGGCTGCCTGCCATCACCAGCTTGCACTCAAGCATTATCGTGCCTGGCAAGGGGACAAGGACCCCCTTCCTTTCCAGCTTTCCCTCTCCATCGACCCGGTGACGCTGGCAAGCAAGATCACTCTGCGAGGGAGGGGGGCTGCTCCGACACCGGAAGCGCTCTTCAGAGACCACCTGGCAAAAGCGATCGAGAACTACGAGAAGGCCACAGCCCTCGATCCATCCTATTTCCTTTCCTACAACAACCTGGGATGCGCCTATGTCCTGAAGGGGGAGCCATACAAGGCCATAGCCGTCCTCAAGGACGCCCTGAAACTTTCCCCCAACAACAAGGAGGCCCTCAATAACCTCGGTGTGGCCTTTTTCATCGCCGAGAACCCCCAGAAGGCCAAAGAGAACCTCCTCTCGGCGCAGAAGCTCGACCCCGCATACGACGCACCGCTTTTCAACCTGGGCAAGATCGCCCGGGAGGAGAAGAACGAGGCCGAGGAAAAAAAGTACTGGGCCATGTATCTCAAACTGGGTCCGGCAGGCCTTCGCGCTGACACTGTCCGTAAGCTAACGGGCGAGGGTGCTCCCGCGGAGCAAGTAAAAAAGTCCTCCGTGCGGGAAAGTGTCGGGGGATTAAGGGGCGGCGCTGACGTCAAGGAGATCCCTCAGCCTTTCGGCAAGCCAGTGACATCCCTCAGGGTCCGCCTTGAAGAGGCGCCCTTCGTCATCGAACGTTTCTCGAACGGCCTCATGGTCGTCTCCCAGGACGGTGAGGTTCTCCTCGCCTACGCCGGCGAAGGGTCGCAGAACCGAACGTCCCGCAACATATCCGCCGGGTCGCGCGAGGACGAGGTCCTCGAGCGCCATGGCAAGCCTTACCGCGTACAGGCGACCAGGGATGGAAAGAACATGATCTACAAAGAGCAGGGTGTTTCCTTCCGCATCAGAGGCGGGAAGGTCGTTTCGTGGCTGGTCTATTAACAACAAAAAAGGACGGTCTTTACCGGAGGTAACTCTTATGAAGGGGATCACGAAGGACATAATCTTTGTTGTAGTCATGGGCGTCTTCGGTGTTGCTGCCGGTCTGGGCATTACTTCCATCCTGTCGGCAATCGCCATGCCAAGCACCGCAGACCTTCTCCTGACAGTAAAAGAAAAGATCGACTATGAGGCCGCACAGACCGGCTTTCTCTTTTTCCTGGGAACGCATGCAAGTATACTGCTTTGGATCCTTATCGCCTTCACGGTCATCGCCTTTTTCATAGTCCTTATCGAGCTGAACCCTAATTTTTCGTCAATGAAAAAGGATAAGACCAATAGAAAAAAGGTTGTCGTTGTTGTCCTTTCGGGCGCCGTCCTCTTCGTGATCCTTGCGGTCATTCAGGCACGGGTGCCCCTTTCGTTCATTTCGGGAATCGCCCCGGCTTTTATTCCGGACTCCAATATTGCTTACGGGTTCATGATGGTCATCGTATCCGGGGCGCTCTGGCTGGTTGTGGGCGAGATGGGCTGGGCGGGTGATTTCTCTTCCTGGGGGTTTGACAATGCGGAGGTGACCTCCCGGGGACCAAGGATAGCCGGGGCCTTTTTCATGGGTGCCGTCTGCGGGGGTATCGCCTATTTCTTCTTCCTTCTTTTCAATTGGTCCTTCAACAAGTACTTTCTTCTCGTGTCCGAGGTACTGGGCGGATCAAACGAGCCCACACTCCACGGCTGGCAGCTGCTTGCCAACGCGCTCGTGTTCCTTCTCGGGTTTTCCTTTGCCATCATCGCCGGCTTCGTCACCGTCCTTGCGCCAAAGCGGATGACGTTCAAGGCCCGCCTCATACGGCTCGTCATCCCCGCCATCCTCCTTGCCGTCTATGCTCCGGTCATAGGGGGCACATATCACGATGCCGTCGTGCGTTATGACCTTAACAAAAAAAACCTCGCCGAGGCGGCTGGAATACCCGAAAAAGGCCAGACGAGCAAAACCGTGGTCCTCTTTCTCCCTGAAAAGCCCGCCATCCAGGAGTGGCGCATGGAAGCCTCGGGGAACGGTCTCATGATATACAATAACACCTACGCCCTCTCCCCGGAGAACATTAATAAACTCGGTGATTATCTTGCACGGCACAAGGATGGCTCGATCTTTTTTTATGCCGGCCGTGACGCTGTCATGAAGGGGCACTACATGCTCTTTGAGGCCGCAAAAGGCACCGGGCAGATGTTCATAAACGCCCGTTCCCAGATCCTCGCCAGGATGGTTTTCTTGAGTCGCCTGCGCTGGCTGCCAGTTACGGCGGAAAACGAGAAATACCTGAGGTCCTTTGCCGACGAGACAATGTGGCATGCGGGCAAGAATGCTTCTCTGAGGATGGCCGAGGGATTCATGCACTTCGGCAGGACCGAGGAGGCAAAGACCTGGGCAGACAAGGCAAAGGCAAAGGGCGCCGACCTGACAAAGTCAACGATCCTTACTGAACCCGTTCTTACGAACGCAACGGTAACAGGGACAATAAAGCTCAACGGGACACCGCTCGAAGGAAAAAAAATCGCCCTCTTCCCATACAAGCCGAACATGAAACAGATCGATCCTAAAAGCTTGCTCAGCGGCCTTCCCATCGATTCGAAGACAACTGATCCTGCCGGCAGGTTCGAGTTCACGAATCTCGGCAAGGGCGAGTACGTTCTTGCCGTCATGACCGAGAAAGAGGAGGTGCCGTTCAAGGTTCCGGCGGGCGGTCTCAACATAGAGAACGCCCCTGCCGTTATAACCCTCGACGCGGCGGCAGCGGCAAAGAACCTTGGAGATATCAACTTAATAGTGCGGAAATGAGCCCTTTCTTCCGAGGTTTATTTCCTGCCTTTTTCTTCCACGGTGAACCGGGCGAGGGGCTGCCTCTCGTCGGAGAACGTCAGCGTGTTTCCGGTGATCCCATAGGTGCGTGTCTTCTGGAGCATATCCATGAACCCGATCTCAATAAAACTAAGGCCTTCAGGCCCATGGCAGGCCATCTTTGTCGAGGTCATGCCGCGAAAAACAAGAAGGCTCCCTTTCAGTACATAACCCCCGGAGAAGTTGTTGCACCCGTTCAGGCCGCTTGCTTCTTTCTTTGACACGTTGAGAACAATAAAGGGCCGACTGGCATTTTTGGGCATTTCCACGGCTTTGCCATCCAATTCCACAAGATACCATTTCTGGCCTTCCAGGCGGGCTGTGCTGACTGTGCTTTCGCCTGCCGGAGCCGGCTTGGCCCCTTTTCTCCAACGCGAGCATGACGTGAAGATCAAACCAAGACATAAAACAATGACGATGACCGCGGCCAATGAAGCTTTGCGTGACCTCATGATTATCTCCTTTTTATCCCTGTCTGCCTCATTCCATTACCATCTTACACCACTTCCCGCACTCTTTTCATCATATTCTGCTCTAAATATAGCCTGTCCGGTGGCCCCCCTTTTTAAAAAAGATATGAGGGTAAATATTGCCGAATTGAAACGTCGCGGTGTAAATGATAGTATGATATACAGTTTTTATGACTCTGACAAGAACAGCAGCCTTCCTTGTTTTTATCTCCCTCTTGGCCTTTTTCCCGTGCGGCGCGGGCCACGCACAGGCGACAGGGCCAAGGCCGGAGAAGCTTACGGTCGTTTACACCCAGTGGAACCCTTACACATACCGGGAGAGCGACACTGCAAAAGGCTTCGAGATCGACATCTTCAGGGCCGTCATGAACAGGATGGGGGTCAAGGCCGAATTCCGGCAATTCCCCTTCAAACGATGTATGAAGATGCTCGAGGACGGGAACGCCCAGGCGCTCATTTCGATCCTCAAGACAAAGCAGCGCGAGAGATTCACAGTATTTCCCGAAGAACACATCAGCATCTCCAGAACACTTTTTTTTACAAAAACGGGAAGTGACATCGAATACGGGGGATCCCTGAAAAACCTTCAGAGATATACCATAGGCGTCATCGCCGGTTTCAGCTACGGAAAGGCATTCGACAGCGCGTCGTACCTGAAAAAGGAAGAGGTTGTCGACGCAGAAAGGCTCATCAACATGGTCATCGGCGGCAGGTACGATCTGGGCGTCGAGAACCAGGCCGTGGTCCGGGGAACCGCCCGCAAACTCGGCGTTGAACGATCGATACGCTTCCTTAGCCCCCCGGTTCATACCCGGAAACTTTTTGTGGGTTTTTCAAGGGCATCGGGCCTGCAAAAATTCGCGTCTCAGTTCTCCGCGGCCCTGGCGCAGTTTAAAACGACCGACGAATACAAGGCGATACTGCAAAGGTACGGGATCGCCCACTCCGATATGTCCCAGTAGGAGCGGGTCCTTGAGGTTAACTTTTCTGTGCAACGCTCCGATAAACAATGTGGAGAAGTCTTCAATGAAACCGCCGCGGCCTGCCCCGCCGGAACATGCAGGACCGTTTCGCACCCGGCTGTCGGAAGAGAAATAATACGTGGACATATTTAAAAGAAAGATCCTTGCCAAGCTCATTATCATACTGATCGCCGTCCTCTTTGCCATCAGCCTTCCTTCCCTCTTCTACCTCAACAAAAAAAGTGCGGACGCGCTCAGGGCTAACCTTGACGAGACCATATTGAACCTGAGGGAGGTTTCCCGGCTCTCCTATGCCATTCCGATGTGGCAAATGGGGAAAACGGAGATCACCTACCTCAACCGGGCGCTTTTGACCAACAGGAACATCGTTGCGGTCAACATATACGACGAATCATGGAAATTCAAAGAAGGTATGCAAAAGGACCTCGGCACCATGAATGTCATCGAGGGGGAAATCTCAACACCCTTCGCTATCCCCGAAGGCAGCAGGGACATCAGAAAGGTCTTCTACACCGTCTTTCACCGGGAATATATCGTCGGCTCTTTCGAGATCTTTTACACGGAAAGATATGTGAACGAAGAGATATCACGCCGCACCGCATACCTTGTCTTCTCGTTCTATCTTATCGGCCTGGCCATGATAGCGGTGATATTTATCCTGGTCAGGAAAATGCTCATCGCACCCGTGCTGACCCTCGCCGATATATCGCGGCAGATCGCCAGAAACAAGGATTACCCGGCAAAGATCGAACGGAGGTCCGGCGACGAGATCGGTATCCTCTATGAAAGCATCGCAGACATGCTCAGGGAGATCAAGCGCAACGAGGACGAACTGGAGAGGACCAGGGGCTACCTTAGTAATATCATCGAATCCATGCCTTCCATGCTCATCTCCATCGACAGGGAAGGGACCGTCAACCAATGGAACCACGCCGCGGAGGCGGCGACCGGCATACCGGCCGCGGAGATGTTAGGGAGGAACATATGGGAAAAAACCGATTTTTTTGACGGTTTCAAGGAATCGGTACGGGAGATCATGGAAACCTTAAGACCGATCCATCTGCACAGTCACCGGTTCGAGCGGGAAACAACGAGCTTCAAGGATGTCTCCCTCTACCCGCTCACGGAGCACGGCGCAGGAGGTGTGGTCATCCGCATGGATGATGTCACGGAGCTTGAAAAAAAAGAGAACCTTCTGCGCCAGGCACAGAAAATGGAAACCATCGGGACGCTTGCCAGCGGTATCGCCCATGATTTCAACAACATCCTCGGCGGCATCATCGGTAATGTCTCCCTCATCGAATACAAATTAAAATCAGGTATCCCCATATCAGCCGAAGAGCTGTCCGGGAAGCTCGGGACCATCGGTAAGGCAGGCAACCGGGCCGCTGACATGGTGAAACAGCTTCTGACCCTGTCAAGCGGGAAAGAAGTTTCTTTCTCCCCCATAGATCTTAACCTTGTCGTCAAAAACGTACTGCATATATGCCGCAACACCTTTGACAAGGTGGTGGCGCTGGAGGCGGAATACACCGACAAGGCGGCAATGATGCTTGGCGATTATCTCCAGATCGAGCAGACCGTCCTCAACCTCTGCATCAACGCATACCATGCCATGACCATCATGAGGGAAAAGGGTGAAGACCAGGGCGGCACCATCAGGATATCGTTGAAAAAGACCTCTCCTGACAGAGATTTTCTTTCCCGCCACCCTGGCGCTGGTGAAGGCCAATACTGGCTCCTTTGCGTTGAGGACAACGGCATAGGAATACCGGAAAGCACGCTTCCCAAGATATTCGACCCTTTTTTCACGACAAAGGGAGCCGGGCGCGGAACAGGGCTTGGCCTTGCTATCGTGTACAGCATCATACGGCAGCATTCCGGTTTTATCGACGTGACCTCCTCGGTAAATGCGGGCACGACCTTCAACTGTTATCTCCCCTGCCTTGAGGACGCCGGAATGGAAAGGAAGGCCAGGAAAGAAGGGGGGGCTGTCCGCGGAGAAGGGCTCATACTGGTTGTCGATGACGAGGCCCTCATGCGCGATGTTGCCGTCAGCATCCTTGCCGAACTTGGCTATGAAACGCTTATGGCCGGGGGCGGTGACGAGGCGCTTGAGATCTTCCGTGAACGAAAGAACGAGATCGACATGGTGCTCCTTGATATCATCATGCCGAAGAAGTCGGGTCGCCATGTCTGCAGGGAAATGAAGAAGATCGACCCCGGCGTCAGGGTCCTCTTCGCCTCCGGTTACTGGCAGGATGGCAAAGAAGAGGACGCCGACGGCCTTGAAGGCACCCATTTCATACAAAAACCATACACGATCCAGACCCTCTCGGAAGCGATAAGCAAAAGACTCGCGTGATGGCCCCTGATTCGCGGAACTTTCCATGGAAGCACTGTCGCGGCAGCCTCCAATATGATATACTGGAATTTTAAAAACGGGAGACAGGGTGTCCTGATGACAAAGCATTCACATGGTTTTGTTGAAACATTTGACGGTTTTATGGGTTATGGTCTGGACAGGCAATCGGACGAGAACATGGTGCAGGTGTACCTGCAGAAATTCTCCGATGACCGGCTGATGAAAACGATCCTGAAACGGATGAGCGACGATGACCTGAACGAGGTATTCGACATCATAAGCAAAATGCTGAAAAAACATCTCAGTGAGCCTGAATACCACCAATTGTTCCTCATGGAAGAATAAGGTCTCCCGCCCGCGGCCGTGTTCCCCTGCATGAGAAACTCACGCTCAATCAGGTTGACAGCCCCGGGGGAGTATCTATATCTATTATTAATAATCTCAGGAGGCAGGCAATGAGCGAAAACGAGAAACTGATACACAATGCGGCAGCGATGCGTGAAGACAAAAGGATACTTGCCTGCGCGCAGGCTGTCAGATTGTCCAAGGAACATGACATCTCTTTAAAAGAGATCGGTGATACATGCAACCGGTTAGGCATCAAGATAATTGAATGTCAGCTTGGCTGTTTTAAATAATGTGAAAGTCATGTCCATCGGGCTGAAAGAGGCGTTGCGTTTGACCCTGGAGAACATAGAACCGCTCCCGGCCAAGAATGTCGCCCTGGCTGACTGCGTCGACCGTGTAGCCGCCTCAGATCTTTTTGCCCTGGTGGATTCCCCCTCTATGGATGTTTCACGTAAAGACGGCTATGCGGTACTGTCCCGCGAGGTTGCCGGCGCCACTTGCGTAAACCCTGTGCGGCTGCAGCTTTTGGGCTCCATGGCCGCGGGAGGCAAAGGGGATATTCAGCTTGAACCGGGGACAACAGTGCGGGTATTGACGGGAGCCCGTATACCGCCCGGCGCCGACGCCGTGATCGCTGAAGAATTCACGAAACAGGAAGGCCGCCATGTGCTGATAGAGGCCCCCGCAGGGACCGTCAGGAACATCCTGCCCCGCGGCGGCGACGTGGCATCCGGCAAGCGGGTCCTTCAGTCAGGCCGCCGAATATCACCCTCCATGGCGGGCCTGCTTGCCGCGGCAGGACATAGTGAAGCCCCTGTCTTTAAAAACCCTGTCGTAGGGATCATCGGGACCGGTGACGAGATCGTCGAGGCGGGCAAGGCCCTTAAGGAGGGTGAGCTTTACGCAAGCAATATAGTCACCCTGGCGGGATGGTGCAATAAATATAAAATGAATCCCAGAACGGCGATCGTTAAGGATGATTACAACGCCATCCTGAACGCCCTCAAGACATTTTCCAGCGAAACAGACGCCCTGATAACAAGCGGAGGGGCTTGGACGGGAGACCGTGACATGGTGGCGCAGGTCCTTGAAGACCTTGGGTGGAAGAAGGTGTTCCACCGGATCCGCATGGGGCCCGGCAAGGCCGTCGGATTCGGCATGCTGGATAAAAAACCCGTATTCATCCTGCCCGGCGGGCCGCCTTCCAATCTGATGGGCTTTCTGCAGATCGCTTTACCCGGCCTCCTCGCCCTTTGCGGTCATGTAAATCCGGGCCTGCCCGGGATAAAGGCAAGACTTGCCTCCAAACTGAAGGGGGGAGACACCGACTGGACCGATTTTTTCTTCGGAACCCTTGAATTCAATGGTGAACTGCCGGCATTTCACCCAATGCAAAAACGCAGCCGCCTGAACTCAATAGCTGAAGCGGCGGCAATAATATCGATACCGGAAGGGCAGGACCATCTCCCGGAGGGATCGGTGGCCTACATTCAACTGCTGACATAGGAAGCCTCGCGCCTCACGCACCCCGCGGGCTTTTATCCGTTGCACCTCAAGCTTTGTATTTTACAAAATTGTGCTTCACGAAAGATATTGAACGTTATCAGGAAAAAGTGGCGTTGGAAAAACCGCCTGATCCAGGGATCGAACCAGAGATGACGGCAAAAAGTAGTTAACGGCAGCCGGATATTGCAGGGAAACAATACAAGTCCATAATTATTACAAATAGTCTTTTATAATAACATATTGGTCATTAAATACCGTTGACTTCTGTTATGGTTTCCCTTATAAATATTAGTGTTAGAAACCTTTATATCCGGCTTGTCATCGGCACCATCCTTTCTATCGGAAAGAACAATGAAAGGCGATCATAATCGTGAGAAAGCTGACAGAACATACTAAACAACTGGAGAAAGTGTACTCCACTGAAAGTGAAAGATTCCAGGGGAAGGAAGGTTGGGAGAAGTTTCCCTTTTTCTGGTTCCTTCTGTTCCTGTCATACAGGTGCACGAGAACGTGTGAGTATTGCTACGCCTTCAATCAGGTGGGTTATGACAACATGCTTGAAATGGACGAGAACACATTTTCAAGGCTCCTGGACTGGATCCCCGAGGTCTGGAAGGTCAACAATATCAAGGTGAATGTTGTTGTTTTTCTCGGAGGGGAACCGCTGCTGAGAACGGACAGGATCAAAAAGGTCATGGACGCCGTTTATCAGAACACTGACGGCATGCAGGGAAATGTATGCACTAACGGCGATCTGATAGATTCAGTGAACTGGGATGACCTTGAAGACATACAATGGATGTCAATGAACATCACGGACATCAGCATTGAAGAGCTGTCGAGAAGGATGAAGATAGTGAGCGAAAGGTCGAACGTGATCAACCAGACCATACTGGCAACTCTCGATGACCGCAACCTGGAAAGGATCCTCGACATAACAAGGTTCGGAATAGAGAACGGATATCGCCTGAGATATTACAGGAACCTGTACAAGGGCATGGACCCTAAATATAAAGGCCGGCTTTTAAAGAAATATCACGAACTGTGTGACATGCTGGAAGATTATGTCGTCAGGGGGTACGATGTACACACCACGTTCCTCCTTGATTTCCTGATCCCTTTGTGGAGCGAAGAGCCTTCTCCCTATCCTTGCGGGAAAAGGATCGCCACGGTATTCCCCGACGGAACCATCGGGCCATGCATCAGGAACCATTCATTCAAGTCCGGAACGATATTTGACGCGAACCCCTTGAGCAAAATACAGTGCTACGATTTTCACTATGACATAAGAAGGCCGGACCTCCCCGATGAATGCAAAGCGTGTGGATCAAGGACCGCCTGTCACGCAGGATGTCCCAATGATAAATTAATGTTCACGGGCAACACGATAGGAAAATCCGTCGTGTGCGATGTGCATAAAGAGATCATACCGAGATTGAGACGCCTGGACGAGTTGAAAAAAGGCGCCGTTCACACCTCATCGTGATCGATGAGCTGGATGGTGACCTTCTCTCCGGCCTTGATGTTTGTCTTGCTTTCCGGAATTACTATAAGGCAGTTCGCCGCGCTCATTGAGAGAAGCACTGAAGATTTTTGATTGCCTGTCGTTGAAACATAAATTTCATTGTTCCTGATTGTAAAACAGCCCCTCAGCAGGTGAGCTTTGCCCGGTTCTTTTTTGATATCCTCTTCAAGAATTGCGTTAACGACCGGTTTTTCAATCCTTTTTGCGCCCATCAGCATGAGCAATGCAGGCCTCACAAATTGGATGAATGATGTAAGGGTCGAAACCGGGTTCCCCGGAAGGCCAAATACCAGCGTATTGCCCTTTTTCCCAAAGGTGCAGGGTCTGCCAGGTTTTACCTTTACCCATTCAAACTGAACTTCGATGCCCAGATCAGGATAGATATCTTTAACAAAATCGTACCTTCCCATCGATACTCCCCCCGTGGATATCACGACATCGGACTTCAGGGCTTTTAAAAAAATATCTTTCGTATCTTTCAGCGTGTCCTTGACAATTCCCATATAGTGAGGAATGGCGTTATATTTCTTCACTTCCGAATATAAGGTATAGGCATTGATGTTCCTTATCTGTCCTGCCTTGATCTCCTCACCAATATCGGCCAGTTCGTCTCCCGTGGAGATGATCGAGACCGTCGGCCGCCTGTACACCTTCACGGCACTTCGATTCATCGCCGCAAGCAGGCCGATGTCTGCCGAATTCAAACGGTCCCCTTTTTTCAGTACCGTGTCTCCCCTTTTTATGCTCTCCCCGGAAAACCTGTAATTTTTATGTTTCGACACTTCGCTGAATATTTTTACGTATCCGTCTTCTTCTTCGGTATCCTCGAACTGGATCACCGAATCTGCCCCTTCTGGTATGTGGGCACCGGTCATGATCCTGATCGCCGTTCCCTTCGAAACATTTTTACCTTTTATTGAACCACCCGCTTGTATCTCTCCCGTTATTCTGACCCTTACCGGATTCTCTTTCGACGCGCCCCGGGTGTCATCGGCGATCACCGCATAGCCGTCCATCGCGGAATCATCCATTGGGGGAACCATTACATCCGACACAACATCCTCATACAAAACACGATCATATGCTTCCATGAAGGAAATGATCTCACTGCCCAGTGTACTTACAGAATTTAAGATCATCCTTTTCGCCTCTTCGACAGATACCGTCAGGTCATTATTTTTCATGATTATTATTTTAAATGTTTTTGATCCGAATATCCCTTTTTTTCAACACCCTCTCCTGTTCAGGTCGGGTTCCCCGGATAAATCCTTTGCCGGAACGGGTCTTTCGGCTTTTTTGGTGGTGTATAAAGAAGGGATGACCTAAAAATGGTCATCCCTTTCCTTTCTCAGCCTGCGGCTTCTTCCTTGCCCTTTTTCACCACGGCCCTCTGGTCCTC
>ENA-UOWG01000633-UOWG01000633.1-activated-sludge-metagenome-genome-assembly--contig:-NODE-633-length-43969-cov-8.620144_pt1 | contig 43969 bp, 46 predicted proteins | sample MGYA00238147_ERZ761563 | MGnify/ENA primary metagenome ERZ761563 (study PRJEB28884, sample SAMN05720216) | anaerobic digester metagenome | isolation source: active sludge of municipal...
TTCCTGCCCCGCTTCCCCGCTTCCCCGCTTCCCCGCTTCCCCGCTTCCCCGCTTCCCCGCTTCCCCGCCTATAATCCTGTATGCATTTCGACGTGATCATCATCGGCGGCGGCCACGCCGGCGCCGAGGCGGCCGCGCTTGCCTCGCGGGCGGGTGCGCGCACGCTCATGCTCACGCAGAATCTCGAGACGATCGGGCAGATGTCGTGCAACCCCGCCATCGGCGGCATCGCCAAGGGCACGGTCGTGCGCGAAGTGGACGCGCTTGGCGGCGTGATGGCGCGCGCGACGGACATGGCCCGGATCCAGTTCCGCATGCTGAACCGCTCGAAGGGCCCCGCCGTCTGGTCGCCCCGCGCCCAGTGTGATCGCGCGCTGTACCGGCGCGCGGTGCGCCAGCTCCTCGAGGTGCGGCCCAATCTCCATTTCGCGCAGGGCACCGCTGCCTCGTTCGTCATTCGGGAAGGACGCATCGCCGGCATCGTCACGAACGAGGGGCTCACCATCGAGGCGCGGGCCGTGGTGCTGACGGCGGGCACCTTTCTCCGCGGCGCGATCCACGTCGGACTCGATCCCCAGGTGCCCGCGGGAAGGGCGGGTGAGGCGCCTTCAGTGGAGGTATCAGAAGCTATTGCAGCACATGGTATTACAAGAGAACGCTTCAAGACTGGGACGCCGCCGAGGATCGATGGCCGTACCGTCCGATTCGATGGCCTGACACGCCAGGACGGGGATGTGGGGACGTACTGGTTCAGCCACTTCGGGCGCGCGGTCCACCCGGAGCAACTGCCCTGCTATCTGGCGTGGGCCGGGGCGGAGGTGAAGGAGATCATCCAACGGCACCTGCGTGAATCGGCGCTCTATGGAGGGGCGATAAGCAGCCGAGGTCCGCGCTATTGCCCCTCGGTGGAGGACAAGATCGTGCGCTTCCCCGAGGCAGCGCGCCACCAGGTGTTCCTCGAGCCGGAGGGGTTGGGGACCGACGAACTGTACGTGAACGGGCTCTCGACTTCGCTGCCTGCCGAGGTGCAGCTCGCGTTTCTGCGAGCGGTACCGGGGCTGGAGGCGGTCGAGATGACTCGGCCCGGGTACGCCATCGAGTACGATTACTTCCCGCCGACGCAGCTGCACCCGACGCTGGAATCGCGTGCATTGCCGGGGCTGTTCTTCGCCGGACAGGTCAACGGGACGACGGGGTACGAGGAGGCGGCGGGACAGGGGGCGCTGGCCGGCCTGAACGCCGCACTCCTCGTTCGCGGGGAGGAACAGGTCGTTCTCTCGCGGGATCAGGCGATGGTCGGCGTGATGGTGGACGATCTGGTGCACCGCGGAGTGGATGAGCCGTACAGGCTCTTCACCAGCCGGGCCGAGTTCCGGATCCTGCTCCGGCAGGACAATGCACTGCGCCGGCTCTTCCCACTGGCCAGTCGCCTGGGGCTGCTGGACGAGGCCGAGGTCCGGTCCGCCGAGGCTCGGCTCGAGGCGGAAGACGATGCCTACCGGGCAGCGGAGGGTACCGCGCTCTCTCCGGAGCAGGCGAACCCGCTCCTTGAGTCCGCCGGCGGCACCCCCATCTCGGAGCCGATGCGCATCCGTGAATTGTGCCGCCGCCCTGGCGTCGGTGTCGGGGCGCTTCTCGCGGTGTCGGGAAGTGAGAGCGACCCCGAGCATGCCGAGTGGGCCGACATCGAGATCAAGTACGAGGGATATCTTGCCAAGGAGCGCTCGGCCGCGGCGCGATTGTCAGAGCTGGATGAACTCCGCCTCCCCGACGGAATCGAGTACCACGCCATCTCCACCATCTCCTGGGAAGCGCGCGAGAAACTCGCGGCTACCAAGCCGATCTCGATCGGACAGGCCGGGAGGATTCCCGGCGTCTCTCCCGCAGATCTCCAGAACCTCGCATTCGCGGTGCTCAGGCAACGCACGTAGGACTCGGCAGAACGAGCCAAAGCGAAGCCCCGAAGACTCGACACCCAGTACCTCCACACCAGCCCCGTTTCACGTGAAACGCCTTCCGGCAGCTCGAATGTTTCACGTGAAACACCACAATCCCCCTCCGCGAAAGTAGTCTATATAAACATGTAACACATTATTATGCAACGTTTTATGGTTTATTAGTGTTATCTCGAGCTTCGCGCCTTCGCGCCTTGGCGTGTGCCCCATTCGACTTCCGCCCCGCTAGTCGTCTATATTGCTGTCCTCCCTGCCCTTACCACTTCGACCCCAGGCGCGCACCCCGCTCATGGCCAGAGTCATCGCGATTGCCAATCAGAAGGGCGGCGTCGGCAAGACGACGACGGCGGTGAACCTCGCCGCCTCGCTCGCCATCGCCGAAAAGCGCACCCTGCTGATCGATGCCGACCCGCAGGGGAACGCGTCAAGCGGCGTCGGTGTCGCGCGCGGCCAGGTCCGGTTGTCGCTCTACGATGCGGTGATCGACGAACGTCCTGCGCGCGACATCATCCTGCACGACGAGTCGCTGCCCTTCCTCCATATCCTCCCCGCCACGCAGGATCTCGTCGGGGCGGAGCTCGAGCTCGTGGACCGGCCCAACCGCGAGACGGCGCTCCGTCGCGCGCTCGAGCCGATCATGGACGATTACGACTTCATCCTGATCGATTGTCCGCCCTCGCTCGGACTGCTGACCCTGAACGTGCTGACCGCGGCGCACGCCGTCATCATCCCGATCCAGTGCGAGTACTACGCGCTCGAGGGCATTTCCCAGCTGCTCAACACGATCCGGCTGGTGCAGCAGAACTTCAATCCCGGCCTCGCCATCGACGGCGTGTTGCTCACAATGTTCGATACGCGCATCAACCTCGCGCGCCAGGTGGCGAACGATGCGCGGGAGTATTTTGGCCCCGGCGTCTTCCGCACCGTCATTCCGCGCAACGTGCGGCTGGCGGAGGCGCCCAGCTTCGGCAAGCCGATTCTCCTCTATGACGTGCAGTCGGTCGGAGCGAAGAGCTATCTCTCGGTGGCGCAGGAGCTCCTGCGCCGCGTGGACGCCGGATCGGCGCAGGGGGTGCACCCGTGAGTGAAGCGCGTCGACTCGGTCGCGGCCTCGAGGCGTTGCTCGGGCCGGTCTCGAAGGAACAGGCGGAAAAGGAGGGCGCCCTCCGCGAGCTCCCGGTGACCGCCATCCGCCCGAACCCGTTCCAGCCGCGGACCCGCGTGGACGAGGAGCCGCTCAAGGAGTTGGTGGCGAGCATCCAGGCGTCCGGGCTGCTGCAGCCGGTGGTGGTTCGCGCGCAGGGTTCCGGCTACGAACTGATCGCAGGAGAGCGCCGCTGGCGGGCGGTGCAGCGCCTCGGGTGGACGCGCATCCCGGCGGTGATCAAGGAGGCCGACGACAAGACCCTCCTGACGCTCGCGCTCATCGAAAACCTCCAGCGCGATAATCTCTCGCCCATCGACGAGGCCCTCGGCTACCAACGCCTGCAGGAGCAGTTCGGCGTGGCGCAGGCCGAGGTGGCGCGCCTCGTCGGCCGCGACCGCTCCACCGTGGCCAATCTGCTCCGCCTCCTGGCGCTCCCGACCGAGGTGCGCGACCTCGTGGACCACGGCGCGCTGTCCGCCGGCCACGCGCGGGCGCTGCTCGGCCTGACCGACGCGAAGCTGATCGTCAAGCTGGGGCGCCAGGCGGTGGCCGACGGCTGGTCGGTGCGGGACATGGAGGCGCGGGTCCGGCAGGGGCCGGCGGCCGCCAGGCGCCCGGCCACCAAGCGGTCGGACCCGGGTCCCGTCAGCACCGAGGTGCAGCGGGTGGAGGACGCCCTGCGCAAGCGACTCGGCACGGACGTTCGGGTGACCCAGCGGCGCAAGGGCCGTGGCATCGTCCAGCTGAGCTATTACTCGAACGACGACCTGGCCCGCCTGCTCGAACTGATTCTCGGCGCCCCGTTCGAGGGATGAGTACGCCGCGGCCGCAGATCACGCTGATGGTGCACCGCGACGGGGAGGTGGGTTCGCGCTCCTTCCGGATGCCCATCTGGCTGTTCCGCGTGCTCGTGGTGGTGGGGACGGTGTTGCTGATGGCGGCGCTGGTGGTGGGCGCGCTCTACGCGCCGCTCCTGAAGGCGGCAGCGAGCGTGCCCCGACTGCGAGAAGAGGTGGCCCGGCTCGAGGCCGAGACGGCCAAGGTGCGCGAACTCGCGGCCGCGCTGGACAGCGCGGAGCGGCGGTACGGACGGCTCCGCGAGATGGTGGGCGCCGACATCGTGCCCGATCCACTCGCGCTCGCCTACTCGCTGCCGCTGGCGCCCCCCGTTAGTGCAGCGCCGCCTGGCAATCGTCCGGCTCCCGTAAGCGGTCCGTCCCTGCCGAATCGCTGGCCGCTCGAGGCCGCCGGGTACGTCACCCGGGGGCTGGTGGCGGCCGGGGGCGCCGAGGAGGAGCACACCGGGCTGGATCTCGCGGTCACGATCGGGACGCCGGTGCGTGCGGTGGGGGGCGGGACGGTGCTGGACGTCGGGTCCGACCCGGAGTACGGACAGTTCGTGCTGCTCGCGCATCCGGACGGGTACCAGAGCAAGTACGGCCACCTGTCGAGGGCGTTGGTCAGTCCGGGCGAGGTGGTCAACGCAGGCGAAGTGATCGCGCTCTCCGGCAACTCGGGGCGATCCACCGCACCCCACCTGCATCTCGAGATCCGGCGGGGCGACGCGACGATCGATCCCCTCACCATGGTGAATGAGGATTCCCGATAATGGCCATCTTTTCCAGCACACCCAGGGACCCCGAAGTCAACCAGATGCGTCGGCGCACCGATCACACGACGCTTTCCATCATCGCCAAGGACCTGACCGTCTCGGGTGATCTCACGACGGAAGGGGTCGTGAAGATCGAGGGGAAGGTGAAGGGCACCATCCGCGCCAACACGCAGACGCTCATCGCGCCGGGCGCGCTGGTGCAGGGCGACCTCTACACCGCCGAGGCGATCATCGGCGGCCGCGTCGAGGGCAACGTGCACGCGACGGACCGGGTCGAGGTGCAGGCGACGGCGGAGGTGCTGGGCGATGTGTACACCCGCCGCATCGTGGTGCTCGAAGGCGGGAGCGTCAACGGCTCGATCAAGATGGGATCCCCGCCGGAGCCCGGAATCGACGAGTGAGCGACACGAGCGTCCCTCTCGGCGCCATCGCCGAGTACCTCGACACCTACCTCCGGGTACGGGATATCCCGGACTCGGACGACGCCGTCAACGGGCTCCAGGTGGAGAACGGGGGCACCGTCGGCCGGATCGTCGCGGCGGTGGACGCGTCGCTCGAGGCGATCGAGCACGCCGCACCGCTGGCCGGGGCGGAGGGGACCCTGCTCCTCGTGCACCACGGACTCTTCTGGGACGGGAACGTGCCGCTCACCGGGCGCCGGTACCGGCGGGTGCGCGCGCTGCTCGACCGCAACATCGCGCTCTACTCCGCCCACATCCCGCTCGACCTGCATCCGGACGTGGGGAACAACATCGTGCTGGCCCGGCGCCTCGATGTAGAGTTGGAGGGATGGTTCGGCGACTATCGCGGCCAGCGCCTGGGAGTGTACGGCGAGCTGGCGCTGCCTCGGGAGGAACTGGTCCGCCGGATCGAGGCCCAGCTCACCGCGAGCGCGCGGCTCATTCCCGGCGGCCCGGCCGCGACGCACCGGGTGGGCATCGTGACCGGAAGCGGCGGCGGGTTCATTGCCGAGGCACTGGCCACCGGCATTGATACGCTGATCACCGGCGAGGGCGCGCACCACACCTACTTCGACGCGATGGAACTCGGACTCAACGTGATCTACGCCGGGCACTATGCCACCGAGCAGGTCGGTGTGCAGGCGCTGGCCCAGCACCTCGGGCTGCGGTTCGAGCTGCCGTGGGAGTTTCACAGGCATCCCACCGGGATGTAGGTGGGACAGGGGCCCGCTCCTTCAGTTCACCTCGTCCGTATCCACCTGGCCCGTCACCTTGCGGGTGATGATCGACCAGCCGGAGCCGACGGCCAGGATCAGCGCCACCGAGATGAGCCCCAGGTGGACGATGGCGGAGGTACTGCCGGGCGAGAGGACCTTCCAGCTGATCAGCAGCCAAATGAGCACGCCGCAGAAGGCGAGGCCGAGGACCACGCCCACGGTCCCGAGTGAGCGCCGGGTGGCCTGGATGAGGAAGACCCATCCGATCAGGAGCAGCAGTCCCACGAGCACCTTGAGCGGACCGATGCTGGTGATGCTGCCGGGGTCCTGGAGCGCGGGCAGGACCGCCCAATGGAACCACGACCGGCCCAGCGGATTGAAGGTCCCGTAGACCAGCAGCAGCGCCAGCAGGAACCTGCCGAGCACCGCCGCCCATTTGCCGCCGCTGGAACCCGCCATCCCTGGTCTCCGTTCTGTATAGTCGAGCGAGTCTGCCAAACGGCCGAGCGTATATTGCCCGGCGACCGGCCGTTTCGCCAGTCATGCCGACGTGCCTCGTCCCGAATTTCGGAGGTCCCCTTGCCCGGCCACTCCCCCGCCCGCCCTTCGCTCTCGGAATACAACGCCTACTATCAGCCCTACGTCAGCGAGTCGCCCGGCGACGACGTCCTTGTGGCGCTTGCCGCCCAGCGTGACTCGACCGCCGCCCTGCTCGCCGGCATTCCCGAGACCAGGGCTGGCTTCCGGTACGCCCCTGGCAAGTGGAGCGTCAAGGAGGTGATCGGACATCTGGCCGACTCCGAACGGGTGTTCTCGTACCGGGCGCTCAGGGTGGCCCGCGCCGATGCTACGCCCCTCCCCAGCTTCGACGAGAACGCCTGGATGCCGGAGGCGGGGTTCGACCGCCGGACGATTGCCGACATCGCCGCCGAGTTCCGGGCGGTGCGGGACAGTACCCTGGCGCTGTTCCATGGGCTCCACGCCGATGCCTGGCCGCGGGTCGGCACCGCCAGCGGGCACCCGATCTCCGCCCGGGCGCTGGCCTGGATCATCTCCGGCCACGAAGCTCACCACCTCCGCGTGCTGGCTGAGCGGTACCTGCCCCATCTGGGGAGCTGACCCCCAAGAGACTCTCCCCCGGCCTTCACCTCCCCTTCACAGCCGCCCGCTCACCTTCCGGGCGCACCTCTGGAGGGGAGAGACCTATGGTCAGCCAGCGCGTGTTCACGGCCGAAGAGGCCAGGCAGGTCGGAGATCGGCTCGGGATCAACTGGTCCGAGGTGGACTTGGAGCAGTTCCGGATGGGGCTCGAGGTCGAACTGGAGCACGGCGTGCGGAACGTCGTCACCAACGTCACCAACGACGACCTCGTACTCACCGGCAAGATCGCGCTCGCCCACCTGCTGGAACTGCCCGATTACTACACCCGGCTGATGCGGATGGAAGAAGAAGCACGGGTGATGCTGCAGTAGTCGGCGCAGCCCGCAGCTGGGGGCGCGCCGCCACGTTGCGGCCCCCCGCAGTTGTAGGTAGCGTAGTCGCATGAATATCGAACTGCTCGGCGTCCCGATGGACCTCGGTTCCGGTCGGCGCGGCGTGGACATGGGTCCCTCCGCGCTCCGGATCGCAGGCGTCGCGTCCGCCCTCGCCGCCCGCGGCCATCGGGTCATCGATGGCGGCGACCTCGACATCAAGAACATGGAAGAGATCCCCATCGGGAACCGGCACGCCCGGTACATGGGGGAGATCGCTCGCGCCTCGGGCCTCCTGAGCAAGGCCGTCGAGCGAATCATCGAGCGCCGCCGCTTCCCGCTCATCCTCGGCGGGGACCACTCGATCGCGATCGGGACGATCTCCGGCGTTGCGGCTCACTGCCGGAAGAAGAAGAAGCGGCTGGGGCTCCTCTGGGTGGATGCCCACAGCGACATCCACGTGCCCAAGACCTCGCCCTCCGGCAACATCCACGGCATGCCGCTCGCCGCGCTCTTCGGCCTGGGGCCAACGGAGCTCTCGGGGGTCGGCGGGCCGGGGTCGAAACTCGATCCGTCGCGGGTGGCCCTGGTCGGCATCCGGAGCCTGGAGGACGGGGAGCGGAAGCACCTGGCCGAACTGGGCATCCGGGTCTACACGATGTCCGAGATCGATCGCGACGGGATCCACGCCGTCATGAGCGATGCGCTGGCCAGGGTGACCGACGGTACCGACTGCCTGCACGTGAGCTTCGACCTCGACGCCGTGGACCCGACGCTCGCCCCGGGCGTCGGCACCCCGGTCAAGGGCGGCCTCGACTACCGGGAGGCGCACACCATCATGGAGCTGATCGCGGCCTCCAAGCGGATGACGTCGCTCGAGGTGGTTGAGGTCAACCCGATCCTCGACGAGCGCAACCGCTCGGCGGTGCTGGCGGTCGAGCTGCTCGAGTCCGCCTTCGGGAAGCGGATCCTCTAGCCATGGGCGCCCGCCTATTGGGGTTCGCCGGGCTGGTGCTTCTGTTCCTCAGCACCATCCTGATGGATATCAGCCACGGCCTGTTCAGCGCGGACGACTTCGCCAACCGGGCTGCCACGAGCCTGGGCGACGAGCGGGTCTCCGCCTATGTGGCCGAAAAGATCACCGACGTCCTCATCGCGCAGCGTCCCGACCTGACCGCCGTCCGCCCGCTCATCGTGGGCACCGCCGACGGACTGGTGGGCAGCGCGCCCTTCCGGGCCGTGGCGCGCACGGCGCTCAAGTCCGCACACCGGGCGTTCTTCTCGAAGACCGGGGAGGAGGTGCTGCTCTCGGTGCCCGACGTCGGCGTCCTGGTCCAGAGCGCTCTCGGCGGGATGAACCCGGAGCTCGCGGCCAAGATCCCGAAGCAACTCGAGACCGTCGTGGCCGAGCTGCCGAACAGCAGGCTCGGCGCCACCGTCGTGACCGCCCGGCGCATCTTGGCGCGGGTGGCCTGGCTGCAGCGCGGCCTCTTCTTGCTCGGCGGCGCGCTCCTGATCGCCGGAATCCTCCTCCATCCCGATCGCCGCCAGGCGCTGATGCGGGCCGGGGTGGGGCTGGTGGTGGTGGCGCTCCTGCTGGCGCTCGTGATTCCGGCGGGGCGGCTCGTGGCGTTCCTTGTCACCCAGGATCCGGTGGCACGGGGTGCCTTGTTCGGGGCTTGGCGCGCGTACTTCCTGCCCCTCCTCGGGTTCGTCTATTCCTTCGCCGGCACCGGCGTGATTCTGGCCTCCGCCGCCAATTCCCTGCACGAAAAGTCCGACCCCTTCGAGGGGTTGCGGCGGCTGGCCCGAATCGCGGCCGAGCCGCCGGCGCGGCGCGGCCCGCGGCTCCTCTGGATCCTCGGGTTTGCTGCCGCTGGCGCGGTGGTGCTGGCATGGCCGTCGAGCGTCGTCGCGGTGGCGGCGGTCATCGGCGGCCTCTTGCTGATCTTTGCCGCGCTCCGGGAGCTGTTCCGGATGCTGCTCGAGAATGTCCCGGAACGCTCTGGCTCGGGCGCGGTCGGCGCCGGGCTCCGGTGGCCGCTCCGGGCCGTGGCCGGCTTCGTCCTGGCGGCGGGACTGATCGCCCTGCTCCTCGTCTGGCGGCGTCAGGTGGACGCCGTCTCAGGGGTGCCGGTCGAGATCACTGCCTGTAATGGCGCGGCGGAACTCTGCGATCGCCGCATCGACCAGGTGTCCTTCCCGGCGGCCCACAACGCGATGTCGAACGCCGAGATTCCGGGGTGGATGTTCCCGCACCACTCGGTGGCGTTCCCCGGGCAGCTCCAGAACGGCGTTCGCGCCTTGTTGATCGATATCCATTACGGCTTTCCGGGTGCGACACGGATCAAGACCGATCTCGAGGGCGAGGGCGCCACCCGGGAAAAGCTGGTGGGCGCGGTCGGTGAGGAGGGGTTCGAGGCGGCGCAGCGGATCCGGGATCGCCTCGTCGGGGTAGACGAGGGACGGCGCGGCCTCTACTTCTGTCACGGCTTCTGCGAGCTGGGCGCCTACGAGGTGGTGCCGGCGCTCCGCGGCATCCGCGACTGGCTGGTGGTCAATCCGGAAGAGGTGCTCCTGCTGGTCATCGAGGACTACGTGACGCCGGAGGAGATCGCCAAGGCCTTCGAGGACAGCGGGCTGATGGAGTTCGTGTACACCGGGCCGATGACGCCATGGCCCACGCTCCGCTCCATGATCCTTGCGGGCGGGCGGGTGCTGGTGTTCACCGAGTCGGGGAAGCCGGGCGTGGACTGGCTCCACCCGGCGTTCGAGAGCTTCCAGGAAACGCCCTACACCTTCCACACGCCGGAGGAGTTTTCCTGCAAGCCGAACCGTGGCGGAACGTCGGGGACCCTCTTCCAGGTCAACCACTGGATCGAGACCACGCCGGCCCCACGCCCGACCAACGCCGCCATCGTGAATACCTACGACGTGCTCATGAAGCGGGCGCGGAACTGTGAGCGGGAGCGGGGACTCAAGCCCACGTATATCGGCGTGGACTTCGCGGACATCGGTGACATCGTGAAGGCCACGCGGACGATGAATGGGCTGGATACGGCGGGGACGCGGGGAGGCGGGGAAGCGGGGAAGTAGGACAGCGGAACGAGAAAGAGCCACATGTCAGACGTATTGGATTTCGTGATCGTCGGGTCGGGGTTCGGCGGAAGTGTTTCGGCGCTTCGGCTGACCGAGAAGGGGTACCGGGTGCGGGTGCTCGAGCGGGGCAAGCGCTTCCGCGACGAGGACTTTGCCCGCACCAACTGGAACGTTCGGAAGGCCCTCTGGGCGCCGGCGCTCCGCTGCTTCGGCATCCTGCAGATCAGCCCGTTCCGGGACGTCTTCGTGCTGCACGGTGCCGGCGTGGGCGGCGGGAGCCTGGGCTACGCCAACGTCCTCATGGCGCCGGGCGACGAGATGTTCTCGGCCCCCGCGTGGAGTCACCTCGCCGACTGGAAGTCCCTCCTCCTCCCCCACTACGACACCGCGAAGCGCATGCTCGGCGTGGCGGTGAATCCACGCACCTGGCCGGCCGACGTCCTGCTCAAGGAAATCGCGGGGGAACTCGGGACCGCCGACACCTGGCAACCCACGCCGGTGGGGACCTTCTTCGGCCAGCCCGATGACGAGGGTGAAGAGGTGGCCGATCCGTACTTCGGCGGCGAGGGACCGGCCCGGGCGGGATGTATCCACTGCGGCGGGTGCATGGTCGGGTGCCGGTACAACGCGAAGAACACGCTGGTCAAGAACTACCTGTACCTGGCCGAGAAGTGGGGCGCCGAGGTGGAGGCGGAGGCCGAGGTGCGCGACATCGTGCCACTCCCCGCCGGGCAGCCCGACGGGGCGCGGTATGAAGTGGTCTATCGGTCGGCCTCGGCGCTGTTGTTCAAGGGCCAGAGGCGACTCCGAACGCGCAATGTGATCGTGTCGGCGGGGGCGTTGGGCACGCTGCGGCTGCTGTTCCGTTGTCGGGACGTGACCGGCTCCCTGCCCCGCATCTCGCCGCGGCTCGGCGACCTGGTCCGCACCAACAACGAGTCGCTGCTCGGCGTCATCGCGCGGGACGACACCGCGGACTACTCGCAGGGGATCGCCATCACCTCCATCGTCCACGCCGACGCCATCACCACGATCGAGCCGGTGCGCTACTCGCCCGGATCCTCCATGATGCGGCTCCTGACCGGACCGATCATCGACACTGGCAGCGGCCTCTCGCGCCTGCTGCGGTCGGTCTGGGAGATCGTCTCCCGTCCCGCCGATTTCGCGCGGACGCACTTCCGGTCTCGCTGGGCCCAGCGCACGACGATCATCCTGGCCATGCAGACCGACGACACGAAGCTCCGGTTCCGGTTCGGCCGGAGCCTGTTCACCCTGTTCCGACGCGGGTTGGTGTCGCATCCCGACCCCGAGAGCGGGCATCCCTCGGCCATCGAGGTGAGCCGCAAGGTCACGCGCCGGTTCGCGGAGAAGATCGGCGGCATCCCCGCCGGCTCCATCAACGAAAGCCTGCTCGGCATTCCGATGACGGCGCACATCCTGGGTGGTTGTCCCTTCGGGACGACTGCGGCGGACGGCGTGGTGGGGCTCGATTGCCAGGTGCACGAGTACCCCGGCCTGTATGCTATCGACGGGTCCATCGTGCCGGCCAACCCGGGCGTCAACCCGAGCCTGACCATCACGGCGCTGGCGGAGTATGCCATGAGCCGGGTGCCGGAGAAGCAGGGCGCCACAGTGCGCGCACCGATTGGCGTCATTGGTGAGCTCGAGGAGGCGCCGGTATGACTGTAGTACTGACCTCCACGGCGTTCAGACACGGCGGCGAGGTCCCGTCGCGCTGCACCTGCGAAGGCAAGGACGTGTCGCCCGACCTCACGTGGACGGGGCTTCCCGCGGACACGAAGACGCTGGCGCTCATTGTAGACGACCCGGACGCCCCCGATCCCGCCGCGCCGAAGCGGACGTATGTGCACTGGGTTCTCTACAACATCCCGGCCGGGACCGCAGGCCTGCCGGAAGGGGCCACCGCCACCGGGCTGCCGGCGGGTACTCTCGAGGGAGTCAATGACTGGAAGCGCACCGGCTACGGCGGGCCTTGCCCCCCGATAGGCCGCCACCGCTACTTCCACAAGCTGTATGCGCTGGACTGCGAACTGCCGGACCTGCGCCGGCCGACCAAGCCGGCGCTCGAGGCCGCCATGCGGGGCCACGTGCTCGGCCAGGCGGAACTGATGGGGACCTACCAGAAGAAGGGACGTGCCAAGTGACGACGATGTCGCTCGCCTTCGAGGCGAAGCTCGCGCAGCCACACGACCGGGCCATCGAGACGGTCACCGCTGCGCTGAAGTCCGAGGGGTTCGGTGTCCTGACCCGGATCGACGCGCACACGACGTTCAGGGAGAAGCTCGGGGTGGAGTTCCGGCCCTATTCCATCTTGGGGGCGTGCAACCCGCCACTGGCGCACCGGGTGCTGAGCCATCGAGCGGAAGCGGGACTGCTCCTCCCTTGCAACGTGACGGTGGAGGCGGAGGGATCGGGCTCGCTGGTGCGAATCGGCGATCCGGACGTGATGCTCTCGGTGGGGGGGATGGACCAGGACCCGACGCTCCGCGCCGTGGCGGCGGAGGTGCGAGAGCGCCTCGCGCGGGTGGCCGAGGCGCTGCGTGCGCATCCGGAGGCCGCATGATGAAGGACGCCCCCGACCATCTGGACGCGGATCTCATCCTGAAGCTGTACGACCTCCGGCGGGAGGAGTCGCTCCGGGCGGCGCGCGAGAAGCTGACCAGCGAGTTCTGGCCGAAGAACGCCAAGGAGGCAGTGGCGATCGTGGCGCACGAGCACCCGCTCAACCGGACGTACCGGCAGGTGTCCACCTACTGGGAGATGGTGTACCGCATGGCGCGGCACGGCATCATCCACGGCGATTTCCTGGTGGAGAACAACGGGGAGGGGCTGCTGCTCTACGCGAAAGTCGAGCCCTACCTAGCAGAGATTCGCGCCGCGACCTCGCCGCGGTCGTTCCAGAACGCGGAGTGGGTGGCGAAGGAAGTGCCGATGGGGCGCACCATCGCCGAGCACATGCGGGCGCGGGTCAAGAAGACGCTCGGCGCCAAGTAGCGCTCAGGTGAGCTGGGCGCGGAGCGCGTCGCGCGCCACCTGGATGGTGGCGCGGACGCGCTCCTTCAGTTGCGGCAAGTCGTCGAGGGTGAGCCCGGCCGTCTCGATGGGCGGGAGCACCTCCACCACGGCGCGCGCCGGGTTGAAGCGCCAGTCGTGCTTGGGAAGCGCGGTGCGGGTGCCGGCCACCGCCAGCGGGAGAATCGGGACGCCGGCCTCGATGGCCAGGCGGAAGGCGCCGTCCTTGAACGGCAGCATGTTCCCGTCGACCGAGCGAGTCCCCTCCGGGAAGAAGATCACCGACACGCGGTTGCGCAGCGACGCGCGACAGCGCTCCATCGCCTCCACGGCGCTGGGGCCGAATCCCCGCTTGATGGGGATGTCTCCCGCCATCCGCATCATCCATCCGATCAGCGGAATACCGAGGATCTCCACCTTGGAGAGCCACTTCATCTCGAAGGGGAGGTGGCTGATCAGCAGGATGTCGGCAAAGGACTCGTGGTTGGACACGACCACATAGGGCCGGCGCGGATCGGCCACGCGGAGGCCGGTCCGGCGGAACCGCCAGTAGGGGTTCACCTTGGCCATCGCTACACCGAGCCGGCGGAACCACCAGCCGATGATGTAGCGGCCCTTGTCGAAGGGGACGGTCACCAGGTACATGAGGACCATCGTGGGGAACCAGAGGATGATCACGACGGCAATGCCGAGCCAGGCCCAGGCGGAGCCGATGGTCTGGAGGAAGCGGGACATGGTAGGAAAATAGCGGGGCTGCGGGGCCGCTGGGCAGCGGGGCAGGAACTTCCCTAGCGGAGCCGCTCCGTCTTGCTTCGAATCCGATCCGACAGGGTCACGTCCAGCGGACCCGCAGCGTTATCGAGGGTCACGGTCCCGCCCTGGGCCAGGGAGAGGATTCGCCCGCCGGCGTCGCGCACCACGGCAAGGGGGTACTCCGTGGCGTTCCAGCGGACGGTCGTGGCGCCGCCGGAGCGGTCCAACCGGAGATTGGCGGAGCGGCCCGCGGTGCGAGCGCCGGTCGTCGAGAGCTCAGTGCGCCCGCCGCGCGCCTCGAGCCGGAGCCGCGCGAGCGAACCGCGCACCATCCGGAGCGGCACCGCAAACGCGAACTGCTCCTCGCCGCCTGGGGCGTCGGCCACCGGGCTGCCGGTGAACGCCAGGCGGAATGCCTCACCGCCGGCGGCGTCGAAGCCGGTAAGCAGGTTCGGCCCCGCGCCGGCCGGCATCCGCGCTTCGGTCACCGATTCAAATGCGGGCTCGAGGATCACTTCCCCGTCGCGGATCCGGCCCCACACGATCAGGGACGGTTCGCGCACGGCGCCGACCTGGATGGCGGCGGCCGGCCCCCGGCGCGTCATCACCCCGACATAGGTGTAATCGCTGATCCAGTTGCTGCCGCAGTACCCCATGAGGTCGGTGCTGGTCGGCGGCTTGAGCGTGCCGGCCACGAGGTCGTATCCCCACTGCCCAGTCACGCCACCCGCGTACGGATAATTCGGGTCGGGGCTGGCGACGCCACCGCATGGCGCGTGCGAACGCCCGAAGTTGTGCCCGAGTTCGTGCGCCGCCACGCCCGACGCGCTCGGCAGCTTGTCCCAGCCCACCGCGGAGCGGCCGGGCACGTACCCGTACCCCGCGATTCCGCTGCCGTAGGGCACGGCGATCACGCCGTAGTAGTTCCGCGTGCCGCCCTCGGCAGCCTGGAGAGCGTTCATCTGGCTCAGAATCCGGAGCCACACTCCGTTGCCGTCTCCCGACTGGATCTGCGCGGTGTCGCTGTAGGTGTACGGCGCGCGGACGTCCACGTTGACCGCGCCGAGGGGGTGCATGCGGACGGTCTGGTCGGCGAACTGCGCGGCATTGGCGGCGGTCACGTTGCCGGTGGTGTTGTCGGCCGTGCGCAGGATCGGCACGAAGCGGAGGTCGAGCGTGGCGACGGACTGGACGTTCAGGCTGAGCGGCGTGCCGCTTGCCGGATAGCTGTTGTCGGCGTCGCTGGACTCGGGGACGGTGTTGGTCGGGTCCACGTCGAGCACGATGTCGAGCCCGGGCTGGAGCAGCGAGGCCGGGAGCGCGGCGTTCCAGGTGCGGGATAGGGTGGCCTGGCTGTTGACGGTGTCGGTGGGCACGCTGCCATTCGGAGCGGCGATCGTCATTGTTTGGATCAGCGCGCCCGCGCGGTAGAAGCGGGCCCGGACGTCGGGCGTTGCGGTGTTGGCCTGGTTCGCGACGGCAAAGACCCGGAGGAAGCCGTTCCGACCGGCCACGAGCGGCACCGTGCGGCCGTAGGTCTGCACGCTCTGCGTCACGTAGAATCCGTGGATGGTAAGGTTCAGCGAGACGGAGGCGCGAGCCACGTAGGTCACGGAGGCCGCGGCGGCGGCACTGCTCGAGACGGCGACGTTCTGGGTGAGCGGGCTCGGGTCGTAGGTGGTGCCGGCGCTGCTGACGGACGCCGCGGCGACCGTGTAGGCGCCGGGTGTCAGGTTCGTGAGCGAGGCGCTGCCGGTCTGGGCGGAGGAGTAGCCGCCCGGTCCGCTCACGGTGACAGTGGCGCTCACGGCTCCGGGCAGGCCGCTGACGGTCAGGCTGAGCGAGCCCGGCGTGGCGGCGTAGGCCACCGATGCCGAGGCGGAGCCCCCGGCGGTGACCTGCACGGTCTGGGTAGCCGGGAGCGGCAGGTATGTAGTCCCGCCCGCGCTGACGCCGGCGGCGGTGATGGTGTAGGACCCGGGGTCGAGGTCGCTGAGGGTGGCCGGAGTGGGGCCGACGGTCTGGGCAAAGCCGCCGGGGCCGGTCACCGACACGCTCGCGGCCGAAGCGGGCGGAAGTCCGGTCACCCCGATGGCGAGCGAGCCGACCGAAGGGCCGGCGGAGTCCTTGCCGCCGCAGGCGGCCAGCAGCGTCAGGAGCGCAATGCAGCGGAGATGGCGGATCACGAGGGGGGAGCTGGGCAACCCACGTGCCGACCCCGATCGGGGAATGGAAGTGGTTTGGTCACAAGAGCTTGGACGAACGGTCCGTGACCGCGAGCACAGTCGAAGTCGGGGCGGATTGCGCTACTCCGGGACCTTGTCCTCCCAGAGTGCAAAGATGTTCCCGTCGGGGTCGGCCACCATGGCCATGATGCCGAAGCCCTGCTGGGTGGGTTCCGCCACGAACTTCACCCCCCGCTGGTGGAGGCGCTCGCAGTAATCGAGCAGATCCTCCACGTGGAAGGTGACACCGGTGTGGCGGCCGACAAGCGTCTGCGCGTCGGCGTGCACGGCGGGGTGGACGCCGAGGCGGGTTTCGCCGTCGAGGAACTCGGCGCCGAAGGATCCCTGGCGGAGGAGGGGGAGGCCGAGGTGATCGCGGTAGAACAGGAGTGCCCGGTCCATGTCGGTCACGAAGACGGCGACGCTGTAGAGCTGTGGCATGGGGAGCAGGATAACCTGAAAGCGGGGGCGGTGGGTGGCCGCTACTCGGCCGAGGTCTCGGGGCGGCAAAACCCCGAGCCTGATGTGGAGGGCTCCGAGCTTCGGCCAACGACTTCCCATCTGCCGTCCTGATGAACGGCGATGTAGTTCCGCGTCCAGAATCCCATGAACCCGCCCTTCGGGCTCTTGCATGACGCCGGATTGACCCCGAGTTCGTCCACAAAGACGAGCACGGTGTCGGCGTGGAGCCGCTTCGGGTGTTCCAGTTTGAGGAAGGTGGTGACCTCTTCCTGAGGGCAGTTCCTGACGTCGATCTCCTGGCAGGTGCCTTCCACCAGCCCTCGCTCGGTCAGGGCGGCGAACCACTCCAGCAGCTCCGGGACCGGAGCCACGTCGCGGTGGAGGCTCATGACGACAGCGGCGGGACCGACGGTATCAGCGGAGCTCCCGGTCACCTTGAAGGTCATCCTCACGAAATCTCCCTCGCTCACGCGGACAGCCCTGCGGTAGTGCCGCAGAACCGCCTCCCACATCGGGAAGGCATCCGCATAGGCGATGAACCGGCCGGCGGAATCGACCGCATCCACATAGATGACCGGGAGAGAGCGGTTGCAGTCGGGGTAGGGCTCGCTCAGCGGTACGTCGGGTTGCAGTACATAGACCCGCCGCGGCGTGGACCTCTTGGCGATCGTGACGGTATCGAAGATCGTGTGGTAGCCGTACGCCGTCACGCAGATCTCGGCCAGGCCGACGGGAATCCTGCGCAGGTAGAAAGGTTTGTCCTGAAAATGAGTACTCGCGTCACCCCCCGGAGCCTCATATGATCGGACGCGCAACGTGACCATCGGATAGTTCTTCGATGGGCCGTCCACGCGCACCTCGGCGACCATGCTCCCGGTGCCGCCCTGGGCGGAGGCGGCAACGGAGGTGATTGCACTTACGAGGAGGGCCAGGGTCAGGCGCATCAGCTGCATAGACGCCACACTCGGCTAGTCGGCAAGACCTCGGATATGCGATGCGATGGCCCGCAGCTGCTTCCCGTCCATCCGCATGATGAACTGCCGGCTGACGGTGCTGATCATCCGCACGGCGCCGGAAATACCCACGCTGGCCGACCGCTGGGCAACAAAGCCGGCGCCCGAGAGCTTGAGCGCCCGCATGTAGTAGTAGTCCATCCCGCTCTCGGTGAGGTCAGCGACCAGGTCGGCCAGCGGGCCACGATGCTCCTCCGGGTCGTCCGCCGCCTCGAGCGCATCGAGCACCACGTGCATGCGAGCCTTCAGCTCATCCGAGTGATGGAAGCGCAGCGAGGGCCCATTCGAGGGCTCATCGGACGATGGTCCGCGGACACGCTTCTGTGACTTCTTGTCGGGTGGGGTCATGGGTCGTAAATCTACCCCGATGCGGGCAAGGTGGTTCGTCTTCCGCTGGCGCCCTCCCCCGCCCCGCCGTACCTTCGCTCGGTCCTCTTCCGGAGCTGCCGTGGCAGTCACCTATGCACGTCGCCTGGGTCTCTTTTCCGGCACGATGTCCGTCATCGGCGGCATCATTGGCTCAGGGATCTTCCTCAATCCATCCATAGTGGCGCAGCGGGTGGGCACCCCAGGCGCCACGCTTGGCGTCTGGGTCGGTGGCGGCGTGGTGGCGCTCATCGGGGCGTTCGTCTACGGCGAACTCGGGCAGCGCCGGCCCCAGGTGGGCGGCGGCTACGCCTACCTCCGCGAGGCGTTCGGGCCCCTGCCCGCCTTCCTCTACGCCTGGGCGCTCCTCCTCATCATGGCGCCCGGCGCCATTGCCGCCGTGGCCGTCACCTTTTCCAACTACACCGCCGCGCTGGTGGGATATTCGCCCGCCCTCGTCCGACCGGTGGCGGTCGCGGCCATCCTCCTGCTCACCCTGATCAACTGCTTCGGCGTGACCTTCGGCGCCGTCACCCAGAACATCTTCACCGTGCTGAAGCTGGCGGCGATTGCGATGGTCGTGGTGGCCGGCCTACGCGCCCTCGGCAACCCGGCGCCCCCGTGCGTGGACTGCGCCGCGCTCACCGTGCCGACCGGGACAGGAGCGATGGTCGGCGCGGTGGCGGCCGCGCTGGTGCCGGTGCTCTTCGCGTATGGCGGCTGGCAGCAGACGAACTTCATTGCCGAGGAGCTGGTGGAGCCGGAGCGGAACCTGCCGAGGGCGCTGGTGCTCGGGGTGATGGCGGTGGTGCTGGTCTACGTGCTGGCCAACGTGGCGTACCTCGGCGCACTCGGCGTGGACGGGCTCGCCGCCAGCACCGCGCCCGCCGCCGACACGATGGAGGTGCTGCTCGGCTCGGCGGGGCGGGTGGTCATCACGGCGGGGATCGCCTGCTCGACCTTCGGCTTCCTCAACCTGGTGATTCTGGTGACGCCCCGTGTCTTCCAGGCGATGGCGGCCGACGGCCTCTTCTTCGAGCGCTTTGCCCGGCTGCATCCGAAGTTTCGGACCCCCGTGCCGGCCATCGTCTTTCTCGGCGTGTGGTCGGCGGCGCTGGTCTATTCAGGCCAGTACGGCGCCCTGCTCGACTACGTGGTCTTCGCCGACTGGATCTTCTTCGGACTCACGGCGGCCACGCTGATCGTGTTCCGCCGGCGCGACGGCACGGCGGGGATTCCCTTCCGGGTGCCGGGATATCCGGTGACGCTCTGGCTGTTTGTGGCGGCGGCGGGGTATGTGGTGGTGGGATCGGTCCTATCCAATCCAGGCAATGCGGCGCGCGGGGTGGGTCTCCTCGCGCTGGGGGTGCCGGTCTTCCTCTACTGGCGCTCGGTGGCCGCGCGGCGCTGAGCGCCACGCAAGCTGGCCCAGGCCAGCCGCCAGTTCCTCCGCATCCGGGCCAGCCCGGGCCGAGCCAGCGGCGTGTCCGCGAACTTCGCCTGGAACTCCACTTCGGTCATCCGCTCGAAGAAGTCTTCGCCGGCCTCTCGCAAATCGCCGCGCGGACGGAACTCCGGAACGGTGGATTCCGCCGCAAAGCGCAAATTCCACGGACAGACCTCGTTGCAGATATCGCAGCCGAACGCCCAGCCGCCGAATTGGCCGGCCAGTTCGGCCGGAATCTCACTCTTGTACTCGATGGTGAGGTAGGAGATGCACCTGGTGGCGTCGAGGACGTACGGTTCGATGAAAGCTGAGGTGGGGCAGGCATCGAGGCACTTGGTGCAGCTGCCGCAGTGATCGGTGTTGAGGGGCTGGTCGATTTCGAGCGGCAAGTCGGTGAAGATGCTCCCGATGACGAACCAGGAGCCGAGGCCGGGCCTGATGAGCATGGTGTTCTTGCCGATCCAGCCCAGTCCGGCTCGTTCGGCGAGCTCGCGTTCAGGCACTGGGCCGGTGTCGACGTACGGGCGGGCGGTCCTGGCGCCGTGGTCGACGAGAAATTCTGCTAACTGATTGATCCTGCTGTAAGTAGAAATGTGGTAGTCCGTGCTACGACTATATCTTGCGGTCCTTGGACTATCCGGATCAACCTCCGTCTCCTGATAGTAGTAGTTATCAAGAATAACAACTGTTCTCGTCGCATCACGGTCGATGAGCCGCGGGTCCTTTCGCTTCTTCGCCTGGCGGTTGAGGTACCGCATGTTCCCCCCATAGCCCTTCTCGAGCCAGCGGGTGAGCGCTGGTGCGCGAATGGAGGGGGCCAGGTCGGTGATCCCGCACGCCACGAAGCCGAGCTCTGCGGCGCGCGCCTTCACGTCGCCGGCGGTGAGCGTCACGGGTGGGGCCCGGGTTCTGTCCGTGGGTGTCCGGTGATGACCCGGGCGCCACGTGCGTAGGTCACGTACGAGATGGCCCAGTCGATCAACACGACGAGGCGATTGCGGAAGCCGATCAGGAAGAAGATGTGGACGAAGATCCAGGCCAGCCAGGCGATGAAGCCGTGGAAATGGAGCGGACCCAAGTCGGCGACCCCGCGACCGCGGCCGATGACGGCCAGCTGCCCCTTGTCCAGGTAGGAGAACGGGCGGCGCGGCTTGCCAACCAGGTCTGCGCGGATGGTGGCGGCGGCATATTTCCCCTGCTGAATGGCCACAGGACAAAGCCCCGGGAGCGGATTCCCGTCCTTCCCCGGAAAAGCGGCGGCGTCGCCGAGGACGAACACCTCGCGGTGCCCCGGAACCGAGCAATCGGGCTCGACCAGCGCGCGGCCAAACTTGTCGAGCGGCGCGCCGAGCGTGGCGAGGAGCGGACTGGCGCGGTTGCCCGCAGCCCAGACCACGGTATGGGTCGGAATCCTGAGCCGGCCGGCGCTCACGTGGTCCGCCTGCACCTCCGTCACGAAGGTTTCGGTGCGGACATCCACGCCCAGCCGGCGGAGCGATTCCCGGGCGCGATCGCCGAGCTCGGCCGGGTAGCTCGGCAGGAGCTGCCGCCCCCCCTCGAGGAGCATGACGGTGGCGGCCCGGGGGTCGATCCGGCGGAAGTCCCGCTTGAGCGCGTACTGGCGAATCTCGGCCAGCGCGCCCGCCACCTCGACGCCGGTCGGACCGCCACCCACCACCACGAAGGTCAGCAGGGCACGGCGCTTCTCCACGTCGGTTTCCCGCTCCGCCGCCTCGAACGCCAGCAGCACGCGGCGCCGGATGTCCTCGGCGTCGTCCGCCGTCTTGAGCCCCGGCGCGGAGGCCTCCCAGTCGTCATGCCCGAAATAGGAATGGCGGACCCCCGGCGCGAGCAGGAGATAGTCGTAGGCGAGTTCCGTCCCGTCGGCCAGGCCCAACCGCCGCGCCGCGGTGTCCACGGCCGTGACGTCGGCCATGAGGACCTCGGTGTTCCGCTGGTGTCGGAGAATGGACCGAATCGGCGAGGCGATGTCGCTGGTGTCCAGGGCGGCGGTGGCCACCTGGTAGAGCATCGGCTGGAAGAGGTGATAGTTGGTGCGGTCGACGACGGTGATGCGCACGGGGGCGGTGCGCAGCGCCTTCGCGGCATACAACCCGGCGAACCCGCCGCCCACGATGACCACCCGCGGCCACGTGGAGAGCTTCGGCGCGGATGCCATGGGGTTCAGAGCCCCATCGTCTCGCGGCGCCACCGGACGAACCGCAGCATGTCCTCGAGGGGCGGCACGGCATCCTCGGAGCCATAGGCGGTATACATCCGCCACCGGAGATAGGTCACGTCTGGGGTCGGCAGGAACGGGGCCGCGGCCCACCAGCGACGCCGTCGGAAGGCCCAGCCAGTCCGGAGCAGGTCGATCGCGAGCCGCGGGTTCGCCGCGGCCCGGACGGCGGCGCCGAGGAGCAGCCCGACCCAGGATCCGCGGTACCGGGCCGCATCGGGGTGCTCAGGGTGGCCGGGGCTGGAAGGCATGGGGGGAATATAAGAGGGCTGGGGACCGGGGACTGAGGGGCACAGGGGGCGGGGTCGGAAGGTGCCGGTCCGCCACGCCGGCGGTAGTATTCAGGCCGGCTCGATCGACACACTTCCGCACCGGGTACTCGTATGCTCTTCGGCTCTGTCTTTCTGAGCGCCGCCATCCTCGCCGGCCCGACGGTTTTCCTCGGGCCGAAGACGGACGTGTTGCACATGCGGAACGGTGACCGGATGACGTGCGAGATCAAGACAATGGACGCCGGCGCGGTCTATGTGGGGCTCGATTACGTGGACGGGACCATCTCGGTGAACTGGTCGCGCATCGCGCGCATCGAAAGCCCGCAGCTCTTCCTGGTAGAACTCGACGACGGCTCCGTGTACACGGGGCATATCTCGGTCCATCCGGTGGAGGGGAGCGATTCAGTGCTGGTCGAGATCGAGCAAGCCGGCGGGGAGCGCCTGGTGTTCGACAAGTCGAGGATCGCCGGATTGAGCCGGACATCGGATTCGTTCTTTGGCCGCCTCAACGGAAACCTGACCTCTGGCATCAGCTATGCGAAAGGCAACAACACCACCACGTACAACATCGCGTCCAACGTCAACTACCCGCGCCCGAGGTGGAGCGCCGCGCTCACATTCAACTCTAACCTTTCCAGCAGCTCGGGAGTCGACGCGTCGACGCGCAACCAGATGACGGTCGTCGGTGCGCACCTGATGCGATGGAACAACTGGTACTACACTGGCTTCGCGAGCGGCCTCCAGAGCGCCGAACAGCAGATCAGCCTCCAGGCCAACTTTGGCGGCGGCGTCGGCCGGTACCTGAAGAAGACGAGCAACCTGCGCGCCAGCGTCGTCGGGGGCCTGGTCTACCAGAACACCAACTACGAGTCCTCCGTAACCACGGCGACCTCCGAAAATCTCGTCGGCGTCATGCTGCTCGGCACGCTCAACTACGTGATGTTCAAGCGGACGTCACTGAACCTGACCATCGACGCCATTCCCTCGCTCACCGAGCCGGGCCGGTTCTTCTTCAACACCAACGCCTCGTACTTCCTCAAGCTGTTCGGCACCATCAACTGGAACCTGTCGTTCTATGGCAACTGGGACACCCAGCCTCCCTCCGGGACGTCGGGCAACGACTATGGCGTGAACTCCGGCCTGAGCTGGACCTTTGGGAACCAGTAGCGGCGTGCTTCAGCTCACCCCCGGACAGCTGCGCGCCGAGTTCCCGATCTTCGAGCGGTGCACCTACCTGAACAGCTGCTCCCTTGGCGCGCTCAGCCGCCGCTCGCGCGCCAGGGTCAACGCCTACCTCGACCTCTGGGACACCCGCGGCGCCTCGGCCTGGTACGACACCTGGTGGGCGGCGCTCGAGGAGCTGCGCGCGCGCTACGGCCAGTTGCTTGGCGCCGCTCCAGGGTCCGTCGCCCTCCACCCCAACGTGTCGAGCGCCCTCGGCGTGGTGGCGTCGGCGCTCGACTACAACAGCCGCCCGAGGGTGGTGGTCACCAGCCTCGACTTCCCGACCATCGGCTACCAGTGGATGGCCAAGGCGCGGGAGGGGGTGGAGGTCGTGGTGCTCGAGAGCCCGGACGGCGTCGGCGTGCCGCTCGAGATGTACGAACGGGCGGTGGACCGGCGGACCGCCCTGGTGGCCACCAGCCATGTCTTCTTCACGAGCGGGGCCATCCAGGACGCGGGCGCCATCAGCGCCATCGCCCACCGGGCGGGCGCGCTCTGCCTCGTGGACGGCTACCAGGCCGCGGGCCAGCTCCCGGTGGACGTCCGCGCGCTGGACGTGGACTTCTACCTCGGCGGCGGGCTCAAGTGGCTGCTCGGCGGAACGGGGGTCGCATTCCTGTACGCACGGCCCGACCTGCTGGCGGCGCTCCGCCCCTCGGTGACGGGCTGGTTTGCGCACCGCGAACAGTTCAAGTTTGACCCGCGCGCGTTCGAGTTTCACGACGACGCGCGGCGGCTCGAAGCGGGGACCCCGCCGCTCATGCCGGTGTACGCCCAACTGGGCGGGCTCGACGTCATCGAGGAACTCGGCGTGCCCGCGATCCGGGCCGCCACCGCCGCGCTCACCGAGGACTTGATTGCCAGCGCACTGGCCCAGGGCCTCAGGCCGAGGGTCGCGCCGCGGCCGGAGGAGCGAAGCGCCATCGTGATGCTGCCCTCGGACGACCCGCACACCGACGTGCGCCGGCTGGCTGAGGCGGGGTTCATCGTGGACGCGCGGCCGGGCCATGTGCGGGTGTCCCCCTACTTCTATAACCTGCCCGACGACCACCGGGCCCTGCTGGAGTGCCTGACCCATGGCCGCTGACGCCCCCGTCCCCTCCGAGCGACCGATCGACCGGAGCCTGACCGAAGACGAACTCCTGTTCGAGCGATTCGCCACCGTCGAGGAGCGCCAGCGCGCCACGGCGCTCCGGGTCAGCGACTCCTGGCGTGTGCTCCGCATCATGGGCGAATTCGTCTGGGGCTTCGACAACCTGGCCTCGATCGAGAACGGCGTGTCGATCTTCGGGTCGGCGCGCACCAAGCCGAACGATCGCTACTACCGGGATGCCGTGGAGGTGGCGCGGCTGCTCGCCGAGCATCGCATCCCGGTCATCACCGGTGGCGGCCCCGGCATCATGGAGGCGGGCAACCGCGGCGCCAAGGAGGCCGGCGGCGAATCGGTGGGGTGCAACATCGAGCTCCCCTTCGAGCAGGGCAACAACCCCTACCTCACGAAGAACCTGCTCTTCAAGTTCTTCTTCGTGCGGAAGACGATGTTCGTGAAGTACGCCACCGCGTTCATCGTCTTTCCCGGCGGCTACGGCACGATGGACGAGCTCTTCGAGGCGCTGACCCTGATCCAGACCGGCAAGGTGAAGTCGTTCCCGGTGATCCTCTTCGGGCGGGCCTACTGGGAGGGGATGGTGGAGTGGCTCTCGCGCACCGTGGCGGGCGCGGGCAACATCGACGCCGCGGACCTGACGCTCTTTCACGTGACCGACGACCCGGAAGAGGCCGTCCGCATCGTCCTCGACGCCCGCTCCAGGCGGGCCTGACCTTCAGCCGACACCGGAGTACCAGATGACTCGTCCCTCGGGCCCCTACCTCCGCGGCAAGCGGATTGACCCGACCGCCATCAGCGGCCAGGAACTGGTGGCCGACCTGGTGGACAACGCCTTCCTGGCCTACAACGCCGGGCGGCTCCGCGAGGCGTGCCATCTCTTCACGAAACGGATGCTCCAGCCCGATACCACTGTCGGCATGAGCCTCACCGGTGCGATGACGCCGGCCGGAATCGGGATGAGCTGCCTGATCCCGCTGATGGAGGCGGGGTTCGTGGACTGGATCATCTCCACCGGCGCCAACCTGTACCACGACGCGCATTTCGCGCTGGGGCTGGCCCTCCACCAGGGCCGGCACGACGCCGACGACGTCGAGCTCCGCGAAAAGGGCGTGGTGCGGATCTACGACATCTTCTTCGACTACGACGTGCTCCTCTCCACCGACGCCTTCGTGCGGGAGGTCTCGGCGCGGCCCGAGTTCCAGCGCGCCATGAGCTCGGCGGAGTATCACTACCTCCTGGGCGGCTACCTCCGCGGTCGCGAGGCGGCGCTCGGGCTCTCCAAGCGCTCCGTCCTGTCGCGGGCGCACGAACTCGGGGTGCCGATCTACACCAGCTCGCCGGGCGACAGCTCCATCGGCATGAACGTGGCCGAGCAGGCGCTGGCCGGAAGCCTTCTGCGCTTCGACGTCAGCGCCGACGTGAACGAGACGGCCGCCATCGTGCTGGAGGCCAAGCGCACCGGCGGCAAGAGCGGCGTGCTGATCGCCGGCGGCGGGAGCCCGAAGAACTTCATGCTGCAGACCGAGCCCCAGATCCAGGAGGTGCTCGGCATCGACGAGCGTGGGCACGACTACTTCCTGCAGATGACCGATGCGCGCCCCGACGTGGGCGGCCTTTCCGGGGCCACACCCAACGAGGCGGTGAGCTGGGGCAAGATCGACCCCGACCAGCTGCCCGGCACCGTCGTATGCTACGCCGACAACACGATCACCCTGCCCCTCCTCACGGCCTACGCGCTCCAGCGGGTTCCACCCCGGCCGATCAAGCGGCTGTACGACCGCCGTGACGCCATGATGGAGCGGCTCGTGACCGAGTATCGTGCCGCGCTGGCCTTCCGCGACCAGCGGGCCGACGAAGCCAAGGGAGATCGGGGTGGCCGCTAGCCTGCCGCCCTTTCCAGGACCGACGCGCGCGTACGCCTGGTACGCGCTCGCGCTCCTGGCCGTCCTCAAGCTGCTGAGCTACGTCAACCGAAACGTCATTTTTGCGCTCGTCCCACCCATCGAATTCGATCTTCACCTCACCGACACCCACATCGGCTGGGTGGCGTCTGCCTTCGTCCTGCTTTTTTCGGTGGCCGTCTTCCCGTTCGGCGTCCTGAGTGACCTGCGGTCCCGGCGCGCGGTGGCCACCGCCGGCGTGGTGATCTGGAGCGTCTTCGCCTTCCTCGCCGGCTTCTCGCGCGGCTTCTGGGGGCTTTTCGCGACCCGAGCAGCCGTGGGGATCGGGACCGCCGCCTTTACCGCCGCCGCCGCCTCGCTGGTGGCGGACTACTTCCCAGGCCGCCGCCGCGCCGTGGCCATGGGGATCTTTTCCGCCGGCATTCCCGTCGGCGGGATCCTCGGGATCACGCTGGGCGGGCAGCTCGAGACGTTCTACGGCTGGCGGATCTCGATGATGGCGGTGGCGGTGCCGGGACTCCTGCTCGCGGCGCTCGTGGCACGGCTGACCGACCCCAACCGGCCGCCCCCGACGCTCACCGTGCGGCAGTACTGGCGCCAGCTCGAGATGGGGGCCACTGGCGCGTTCAAGGTGGCGTGGCCGCTCCTGCTCGGGTCGGCGTGCGGCCTCCTCGCCGCGTGGATTCTCGACAGCCGGTTCGGTGCCAGCTCGAGCCTCGACGCCGCCGCGCTCGCCGCCGGCATCGGGCTCGGACTCGCCGGCAACCTGGTCCTGGTGGTCCGTGCCAACCGCCGGAAGGAGACGATCTTCGACTTCCTGCCGTCGGAGAGCATGAACGACGCGCTCGGCGAGATGCGGCTCGCGGTGGACACCGTCTTCCGGACGCCGACGCTGAAGTACCTGTTCGTCGGCGGCGCGCTCGTGGCCTTCGGCATGAACGGGCTGGTGGGCTGGGCGCCGACCTTCATGGCCCGGACGCATGGGATGAGCCTGGCGGAGGGGACGCTGCTGCTCGGCAAGTGGGGATTGCTGGCCGGGACGGCCGGCACCCTTGCCGGGGGGTTCCTGGCCGACTGGCTGGGGAGGTACACAGGGCGGAGCCGTATGATCGTCTCGACCCTCGGGCTCCTGCTTGGCGGGCCGCTCGGCCTCTGGCTGCTGGCGGTGCGGGACATGTCGCTCTTCGTCCCGGTGTTCACGGCGGCGTTCTTCTTCCTGACCCTGTACAACGGCCCGGTCATCGCGGCTGTGTTCGACGTGGTGCCGGCGCGGATCGGCGCCACCGTGATGGGCGCCTACCTGCTCTTCATCCACGTGGCGGGCGACGCGATCGCGCTGCCGTTGGTGGGTTTCCTGTCCGATCGCTTCGGGATCGACCGCGCCATCTTCATCCTTCCGGCGGCGTCCATTGCCGGGGGTGTGGTGCTCTTCTTCGGCGTGCGCACCGTGCTGCGGGACATCGCCTTCGTGGCGGCGAGAACGACGGCGACGCATCCGGTCGTGAAGGCAGGGATCTAAGGCGGGGAAGCGGGCCAGCGGGGAGGGCCCTTCCCCACCCCGACCGGTTCACTTCCCCGCTTCGCCGCCTCCCCGCCCGTTATCGGGCGCTTCTGTACATCAACTCCACCAACTCATCATACATCGCCCCGGTCTGCTCGGGCTGCCCCGAGCGGATCGCGCTGGCGGCGCAGTGCTCCAGGTGGTTCCGGAACAGGATGCGCGCCACGCCACGAAGCGCCTCGTGGACGGACGAGATCTGGGTCAGCACATCGGCACAGTAGCGTTCCTCCTCCACCATTTTCTGCAGGCCGCGCACCTGCCCCTCGATCCGCCGGAGCCGGGTGAGCGCCGACGCCTTGAGTTCCGGATCCACTGCCACCGCGTGTTCGCCGTCGCCCGGACGGGGGCAGGCGCAGGGGGCGAAGCTCCCGTCGGACGGGGTCTCGTGGCCGGGTGTCGGGGTATGCATCAGGCCCTCCGGATGCGCAGGCTGTTGGTGACCACGGAGACGCTGCTCACCGCCATGGCCGCAGCCGCCATCGTCGGTGTAAGGAGCAGCCCGAACATCGGGTAGAGCGCGCCCGCTGCCACCGGGATGCCCACCACGTTGTACGCGAACGCCCAGAAGAGATTCTGCTTGATGACGCGGAGCGTGCGGCGCGCCAGCCGCACCGCCTCGGGAACCCCGGCCAGGTCGCCGCGCATGAGCGTCACGTCGCCGGCCTCGACCGCCACGTCGGTGCCGGTGCCGATGGCGATGCCGACGTCGGCCTGGGCCAGGGCCGGCGCGTCGTTGAGCCCGTCGCCCACCATCCCGACCACCTTCCCTTCCCCCTGCAGCCGCTGCACCTCGTCCCGCTTGTGCTCCGGCAGCACCTCTGCGATCACTTGCGTGATCCCGACCTGCCGAGCGACGGCTTCAGCCGTGCCGCGGGCGTCGCCGGTGAGCATCACGACCTCCAGGCCCAGGGAGCGGAGCGCCGCCACCGCCGCGGCGCTGCTCGGCCTGACCGGGTCGGCCACGGCGATGATGCCGGCGGACTCGCCCCCGATGGCCACCAGGACCGGCGTGGCACCGCGGGCCGCGAGCTGGTCCGCCTCGGCGGCGAGCGACGACGGGTCCACGCCCCAGTCGGTGAGCATGGCGCGATTGCCGACGATGACGCCGACGCCGCTCACGACGCCCACCGCGCCCTTGCCCGGCGTCACCTGGAACTCCGCGACCTCCGGGATGGCCAACCCACGCGCGTGTGCCTCGGCCACGATGGCCTCGCCGAGGGGATGCTCGCTCATTCTCTCGAGGGCGGCCGCGGCCCCGAGCATCTCGGCGTCCTTCCCCGCCCCGAGCGCCCAGACGTCGGTGACCGCCGGGCTCCCCGCCGTGATGGTGCCGGTCTTGTCGAGCACCACCACGTCGAGCTCGGCGGCGCGCTGCAGGATGTTCCCGCCCTTGAACAGCACGCCCCGCTCCGCCCCGCGGCCCGTGGCCACCATGACGGCGGTCGGCACGGCGAGCCCCATGGCGCACGGGCAGGCGATGATGAGTACTGTGACGGCGGCGGCGAGTGCCCGCACGACCCGCGGCTCGGGCCCGACGAAGTACCAGGCCGCGAAGGTGCCGAGGGCGATGACGATGACCACCGGCACGAAGATGCCGGCGATCCGATCGGAGAGCTGCTGGATAGGCGCCTTGGCGCCCTGTGCCTCGCGCACCATCCGGATGATCTGCGCGAGGACGGTGTCGCCGCCGACGCGCGTGGCGCGCATCCGGATGGCCCCGGCTCGGTTGAGGGTGGCGCCGACCACGGGGCTCCCCATGCGCTTGGCCACCGGGGTCGGTTCGCCCGTGAGCATCGCCTCATCCACGCTGGTGGTGCCCTCGAGAACGACGCCGTCCACCGGAATGGTCTCGCCAGGGCGGACGAGCAGCTCGTCGCCGGTACGGACTTCGTCGAGCGGCAGGTCGAGGACTTCCCCGCCCCGCAGGACGTGCGCGGTGTCCGGCCGGAGCGCGACCAGCTTCCGGATGGCAGCCGAGGTCCGGCCCTTGGCGCGGGCCTCGAGGTAGTTGCCGAGGAGGATCAGGGCGATGATCCAGATCACGGCTTCGTAGTACACGTGCGGTTCGACGCCGCGCGCCACGAAGAAAGGCGCGCCCACGGTCATGGCGACGCTGAAGAGGAACGCCGCGCCGGTGCCGACGGACACGAGGGTGTTCATGTCGGCGCCGCCGTGCCGCGCGGCGGCCCAGGCCCGCACGTAGAAGTGGCGGCCGGCCCAGAACACGATGGGGAGGGTCAGGAGGAGAAGCGTCCAGCGCCATGCGTCGGCGCTCACCGTGAAAATGCCAGGGGCGATCGACCGAAGGGCGTGGCCGAGCGGCATCATGAGGTGCATGAGCGGATCGTCGGCGCCCTGGGCCGCGGCTGCCTCGCCGAGCGGGATGCCGATGAGCATGGCGACGGCAGCGGCGACGAGGCTGACCGTCACCTTCCGGCGCAGGACGGCCCGCTCTTCCGCGAGCCGGAGCTCGTCGGCCGTTTCGGCCTCGCCGACCGCCGCATCGGGGCGGGGAAGCTCGGCCCCGTATCCGGTGTCCTTGATGGTGGCGATGAGGGCGTCGAGCGAGGAGACCGTGGGGTCGAACTCCACGGTGGCCGAGTTGGTCATGAGGTTGACGTTTGCCGAGGCGACCCCTGGTGCCCGCTCGAGCGTGCGCTGGATGCGCGCGCTGCAGGCGGCGCAGGTCATGCCAGTCACGGGGATGGTGGCCCGCTCGGTGGCGGTGGTCATGGCTGGGAGGTCAACCTGCGCTGGGCGCCGGCGTGGCGCGGTAGCCCTGCTCGGACACTGCCGCGGCGATAGTCGTGGGGTCCGCCTTGGAAGGGTCGAAGCGCACCTCGGCGCGGCCGATCTTGACCGATTCGATTTCCACGCCGTCGAGCGAGTTGAGAGCCTTGTTCACGGCATTGAGGCAGTGCGCGCAGGACATGCCTTCGATGTGCAGCGTGAGCTTTTCCATGTTCTCGTCGCGTAGTAGTGAAGACAACTAACTGTTTCTGCCATCCCTTGAGACGTCGGATTCTCTCCCGGCAACGCCAGGAATGCAGCGGCGAAACCAGATCCAAAGGTATATAGGGGTGGGGGGTATGTCAATATGTTCTGCGGTTCGGGCTGAAGTTCTTGTCCAGCAGGCATTTGCAAGATGAGTCAGTCGCCATGCCCTCCAGAACGAGTCACCAAAAAACACTGTAAGACATGGTATGATATAAGGTTACCAGTGTTCGCCGAACCATGGGGCATGCAAAGTGCACTATGCTGCGCCATGAACGATCACCGCGATTCCTACCGCTCATCCTCGCAGGGTGGCGAAATCGAGGCCCTCGACGTGAGGGTCCCGCTGCTACGCCTGAAGGGGAGCACGTGGGATGCCGTGGCGCTCGAAACCTGGCTCGAGGCGCTCTCCGGGCTACTGGCCCCGGAACTCCCGCACGACCTCATGGCGCTCTGGGTCTATCCCCCCGAGGGTCCAGCCGTGCTGGTTGGCCCCTCGGCGCTGGCTCAGGACAATCTCGAAGTGCCGACGCCCGCACCACACCTTGGGCAGGACGAGCTCTACACGATGGAGCAGCGGATCCGGACCGCCGGCTACGCCTCGGTGGTCTGCATGGCGGTGCCGCATGGCGACCGCGACGTCGGGCTCCTGCTCCTCGCCGACCTACGACAGGGCAGCTACGGCCTGCCGGAGGCGGTGCTCCTCCGGAACGTGGCCGACTCGCTCGGCCCGACGCTGGCGCGCGTGGCGCGACAGGGCAGGGAACCGCTGGCGCCGCCGCGCGAGGACGGCTCGCCGCCGCCGCCGGAGCGCCGCCGCTCGGAGCCGGGGCGCAAGCTCGTCGAGCTCCACGAACTCCTGGCCAAGCTCGGCCTCGCCGAGTCGGCCTCGCGCACGCCACGGGAGTTTTCCGAGTTCGTGTCCCAGGCGTTGCAGCCGATGCTCCCCCACGACCGCATCCAGATCCTGGTGCCCGACGCTTCGGCCCAGGAGCATTACCGATTCGACCGCCACGGCCCGGGGACCTTCTGGTCCGATCCGGCGCTGGTCGTCACGAAGGACCAGTTCGATCCTGCCGCCCGCTTCGGCGACGCGGACGAGATCCTCGTCGGCGACACCCATGCGCAGCACGCCACGCCGTCGTGGTGCCCCGACGCGCCGGGGCAGGGCAGGGACCCGACGATCGCGCGCGCCGTCATCGGCGTGCGACTCCTCTCGCAGACTCGCGTGGCGGGCTATCTCCTGCTCGGCGGGAACGGCCCCGACTTCTTCCGCCCGGAAGACCTCGATCTCCTGCGGCAGGTGGCGCCGCTCGTCGCGGTGCGGGTGGACAGCTTCCTCCTCGCCTGGCAGGTGCAGGTCATGCGCTCGCACCTGAGCGTGCTGCGCAACGTGCCGGCGCATCTCGGCCGGATCGCGGAGGTGCTCGCCACGACCGCGCACGTCGGCGCCGCGACGCGGCTCTTCGCGCGCGAGGCCTCGACGGTCCTGCCGTTCGACCGGATGGAATTCGCGCTGCGCCTCGGCGAAGCCGACGAAGTGGTGATCGTGGCGCCTGGCGACGCGCGGCCCCTCCCCGACCTGCCGCTCATGTCGGTGGCCGGCACCGAGCTGGGCCGGGTGCTGCGCGGAGAATTGCCGCACGCCTACGCATCGGCGCGGCGCCAGCTCGAGGCGGAAAAGGCCGGAGGGCAGCCCACTGCGGCGCTCGTGGTGCCGCTCCGGGTCGGCGGGCGCATCTTCGGCTGCCTCACGCTCCTCGCGGCCGGGGCCGACGCCTTTACCCGCGCCGACATCGCGCTCGCGCAGCAGCTGGCTGACGTGCTGGCCCCGCACCTGGAACTCCTTCGTCGGGCATCGCTGTCCACGCCGCCGGTGGCACCGGGATGGCGGCGACGGCCGTAAGGAGGGCGGGGAAGCGCGGATGCAAGAAGACGAGGGGAGATCAACCGATCTCCCCTCGTTTCCGTTTCTCCTGCCCCGCTGCCCCGCTGCCCCGCCTAATTCGGTGCATGCACCCCCGGCCCGCCATAGTCCCGGTTCCCGCCGATCGTGGGGCCGCGAAACTCGAACCCATCCGCATTATCCATCTTGGCCACGACCTGGCGGATCGAGCCCGGGAACGCCTGCGTGCGGCCGTTCCGGCCGAAGGGGTCGGTATACCAGACCTCCGGCCCCTCGGCGTTGCGGATGCGGTTGCCGTTGATGTCCACCTGGCGCCGCACGCCATTGAACGGGGAGCGCGGATCGTCGAACGCCAGCGAAGTCAGCGTGCCGTTCGCCGTGGCCTGGTCGCAGAGCCAGCCCCGCGCGCGATCGCCGTTCGGCTCGGAGGTGAAGCACATGTCCACCGTGCGCCCGGTGAGCCCCGGGAGGGTGGGGTCGTAGAAACGGCTCGGGTAGAAGACCTGGTAATACGGGTCCACGCTGGCCAGGGTCCGGCCGGACTCGGTGCGGAGGCTCGCCGACACCTGCCAGCTCTCGTGGAGCGCGGAGCCGAAGCTGGAATTCTGGCCCGGGGGCACCAGCATGTGCTGCTCGATGCAGGCCCGGTCGGGCAGGGTCCGCTTGCCGCCGCCATCGGGGCTGTTGAGCGGCGTCGGCGCACCCACGGGGATGTGCACGTCGTGGTCGCACGACTCGACCATTTCCCCCGGCGTGCCGATGGCGGCCATGACGGTCATGCCGATCACGGTGCCGCCGGTGCAGTCCACGTGGTACACCAGCTCGTGCAGGTTGTTGGTAAAGGCGTCCTTGGAGTGCGTGCCCTGGTGGAGCTTGGTGAGCACGTCGCAGCGGACCTCCAGCACCGAGCCCGCCACGCCGTCGCCGAGGTCGAATTTCACGTCGTTTTCCCACTCGACCTTGTGGCCGACATGGTCCTCGTTCCGCACACCCGTCGGATCCCAGATGGCCAGTTGCTCATTGGCGTAGCCGAAGGGGATGGGGCCGGTGCGGCGGTACAGGTCGGAGCCGCGCGGGTCGCGCCCGTGCTCGTGACCGAAGCTGCACCCGGTGGTCGGGTCCACGGGCGGGTGCCAGGTCGGGTAGAGCTTTCCGTCCGGTCCCACGACCGAGTAACTGTTGTGAATGTCCGCGGTGCAGTCGTCGTTGGGGCCGGGGCGCCAGAGGTCATATGCCACACTCACGCCGGTGGCGACCGGGGGGGAGGGCGCGCTCGAGTCGTCCGCGCACGCCGAGAGGGCAGCGGAGCCGAGGAGGAGGGCGGCGAGCGTGCCGGCCGGGATGGGCAGGGTGGGGTGTCGCATGGGTCCTCCGCTCAGTGGATCACGAGCCCGACGCCGAACTGCACCGACGAGATGCTGGCGTCGTTGGCGATGGTGGCGGTCGTGACGGTGTTGTCCTCGGTGTGCTCGAACTGGAGGTCGCCGGCCAGCGTGTACTGGTAGTTGAGGTACGGATTGATCGAGGCCTTCTTCCCGACTCGCCATTCGTACCCGACGCCGATGATGCCGCCCGGTCGCGTGGTCGAGATCACGTCCACGGAGTCGCTGGCGCGGTAGCCGGTGATGCCGAGGCCGCCCTTCACGTAGGCGCCGCGTTCCTTCCACGGGTACCAGAGCGCCACCGCGCTCAGGCTCCATGAGCGGCGGGTCGCCACGTCCTGCGAGTTGGTCCAGCCGTCGAGCTCGGCGCCGAGGAGCCACGAGGGCGACAGCACCCAGCCGGCGCGGGCCGACGCAGTGAGGTCGGTACCGCTCTGGTCGTTGCAGATGTCGCAGTGGAGCTTTCCGGAGCCTACGCCGAAGCCGAATCCGTACCAGAAACCCTGGCGGACGTTCGGGTTCTGGGCGGTGACCGGCGTCACGAAGAGCGCCAAGGCGGTGGCGACGAGGAACAATCGACTCATGGGTGGAATCCTCCTGGACAGGGAGGAAGGTGCAGGATGGGGGCCGGAATCGGCGGGGCAGCGGGTCTGCGGGGCAGGGGGGCAGTTCGTTCCTAAGTGGTTATGCGATCGCGATTTGATTCTTCTTGCGCCTGCCCTGTCCAAGAAATGCAACCTTTCGGACAGGAATTGCACGGGCGAAGCGCGAAATTGCATGAAAAAACGCGGGAACTGCTCCGGCCCCGATCTGCCAGCGCCGCGAGCTCGTGGTGGCCGTTGCGGCCAGGGGTTGTTCCGAGGATATTTGCCGATCATGCCTTCCCGGTGGTTGCGTGCCTGTGGCGCCATTCTGGCGATCGGGTTCGGGGTCAACTCCCTGGTCCCGGGTCTTCCGCATGGATGCCAGGCGGATGCGGCCGGGATTGCGCCGCACCATCAGGCCGCCGAAGCGCCGGTCACGGCGCCGGCGGGCCACGAGCACGATCAGGCGCCGTCGGCTCCCTCCAAGATCCCCGACTGTTGCGTCGGCAATTCCTGTCACGTCGGCCGTGTGGCCATGCCCGCCGCGCCGCATGTCGTCGGGCTGCCTGTCCAGCTGGTCCGGGAGGACAGGACGGCGGGACGCGCGCTGCCACGCCGGTCGACTCCCAGGTACACCCTCCCCTTCGCGAACGCCCCTCCGCACCTCGCCTGACCCGAGTTTTCTCGTGCCGCCGACGGAGCCTGCCCCGCACGCTCCGCCGCATCGCGCTCGCCAGGCCCGGCACTTGTCCGGGCGGGCCATCGAGCGCGAGTCAGGCGAATCCACAACGATGTCCCATGGAGCGGAGCTTCCAATGCATTTGTCCACCCTGCCGCGTGCGGTCCGCACGCTGGCGTCCCTTGGCGCGGCGGCGCTCGTCGCCACCGCATGCGAATCCTCCTCCCCGGAGGACTTGGATCCCTTCACCCTCAACTTCGCGGCCGTGTACCAGGGCAACGCGGTCGGCTGCGGCTCGGTGCTGTCAAACCTCGGGGCCGGCGGCACCGTGTCGGTCGAACTCAGCGACCTGCGGTTCTACGTCAGCAACCTGAAGTTCTACAACGAGGCCGGCGACGAGGTGCCGGTCGAACTGGCGTCCAACGACTTCCAGTACAACAGCGATGACGGCGACGTGGCGCTGATCGACTTGACCTCGACGACGGGCGGGGCCTGCGGCGGGGCCGGCCTGAGCGCGCCGGAGGGGACCGCCCGGACCAACACCGTCATCACCGGCCAGAGCGTCCCGGGCGAGGTCCACAGCATCAGCTTCGACGTCGGGGTCCCGCAGCACCTGATGAAGACGATCCTCGCCACGCACACCGACGCCGACGCCCCGTCCCCCCTGGCGGAAATGCACTGGTCGTGGGCCTACGCGTACCGGCACTTCGTGTTGAACTTCACGATGGCCGATGGCGGCACGCCGGGCGAAGGCTACGTGCACGTGGGCAGCACCGGCTGCGGTGGCGACGGCACGCGCGCCATGACCGACCGGGAAACGTGCGACCTCATCAACACCCCGACGGTCCATTACGACCATTTCCACATGACCGACACGGTGGCGGTGGACGTCGGGGCCATGCTGGCCAACCTCGATTTCCAGGTGGAGCAGACCATGGGCGGCCCGCTGGTGCCCGGCGTGGCCACGCACTCGATGCCCATGCAGCCCGACACGCCGATCGTCTTCGCGAACTTCGGGTTGGACGCGATGACCGGCGTGGCGTCGGCGGCGACCAATGCCGTCTTCGTGGTCCAGTAGCCCGATGCCACGCGCGCCACGTTACGCTTGGCGCCAGGTCGGCGCCGTCCTGCTGGTCGGGGCAGCGCTGGCCTGCGGCGACACCCCGACCGAGCCGGCGGCCGGGGATTCGGTGCGCGAACTCCTGCGGCTCCCCGCGGAGTTCGCCACCCCGGCGATTCCCGAGTACAACCCGCTGACGCCCCAGAAGATCGCCCTCGGCCGCCGGCTGTTCTACGATCCACGCCTTTCCGGTAACCAGACGCAGACGTGCGCGTCCTGCCACGAGCAGCGACTCGCCTTCACCGACAGCCAGGCCACGCCCGCCGGCTCGACTGGGCACGTGCTGCGCCGGAACAGCCAGGGGTTGGCGAACACCGCCTACTTCAGCACGCTGACCTGGGGCAACAACGTCCTCCTCGAACTGGAGGACCAGATCAAAGTGCCGTTGCTGTCGGACAACCCCATCGAACTCGGCGTGCTCGACGGAAACCGCGCCGAGGTGCTGCAGCGCTTCGACGACGACAGCACCTACCGGGCGATGTTCAAGGCGGCCTTTCCCAACAGCCCGCCGGGGGCCACCATCAACCAGGTCATCTTCGCGCTCGCCAGCTTCACCCGGACGCTCATCTCGTCGGACAGTCCCTACGACCGCTACTACCGGGGGGACCCGCTGGCGCTTACCGCGCAGCAGGTCCGGGGCCTCAAGCTGTTCAACTCCGAACGGCTCGAGTGTTTTCACTGCCACAGCGGCGTGAATCTCTCGACCTCGTACCGCGATGCCGGCACGACGGCGGGCACCGTCACCTACCCCTTCTTCAACAACGGGCTGTACAACATCGGCGGGGACGGGAGCTACCCGACGGGCAACCAGGGGCTGTATGAGTTGACGCTGAACCCGGCCGACCGCGGGCGCTTCCGGCCGCAGGGGCTGCGCAACGTCGCCGTCACGGCGCCGTACATGCACGACGGCAGCCTCGCCACGCTGCGCGACGTCATCCGGCACTACGCGCGCGGCGGGCGGCTGGTGGACTCCGGCCCCTACGCCGGCGACGGCAGCCTGAGCCCGCTCAAGTCCGGCCTGGTGCGCGGCTTCGACATCACGGAAGCGGAAATCGACGACGTCGTGGCGTTCCTCGAGTCGCTCACCGACGAGAAGTTCCTGCACGACCCGCGCTTTGCCGATCCCTTCGCGGCGTCGTCGCCGTCGCCGTCCACGCCACGCTGAGGAGCGCATCATGCGCCCGACCCTCCTGGCCCTCCAGCTCCTCGTTGTCCTGCCCGGCGCGCTCGCTGCCCAGGGCCTCCCGGGCAGGCCGGTGCCGCACGTCGTCCAGCTCGACGCCGCCGCCAGCGAGTACGCCAGGGTCCTCGGCGGCCCGCCGGAGACGGTCACCATGCGCTCGGGGCAGGTCATCCTGGCGCCGGGCGCCGCGGTCGGGGAGCACAGCACCGAAGGGTACGAGGAGGTCGTGATCGTGCTGGCGGGATCGGGAGAGGTGCGCGTCGCTGGGGGTGCGACCCTCTCCCTGGTGCCGGGGTCGGTGGCGTATTGCCCCCCGCAGACGACCCATGACGTGGTGAACACGGGCGCCGTGCCACTGCGGTATCTGTACGTAGTGGCGCGGGCGCCCTGAGGGAGGCTACGGCGGTGTGGCGCGGTCGACGCCCGCGCTAGGCCGTCCTTCGCACCACCCGACGAACGCCGAACGCCAGGAGCAACATCAACCCGAACGCGCAAACGATCACCGGCCCGGTCGGCAGGTCGTACTTGAACGACACCGCGATGCCCGCCGCGGAGGCGGCAATGCCGGTGAGCCAGGAGGTGATCGCCATGTACTTCTGGTTGGAGGTGAACTGGAACGCGGCCGCCGCCGGCACTACAAGAAAGGAGAAGACCAGCAGCACGCCGGCAATGGGGACCGAGAGGGTGATCACCACGCCGAAACTGAGATAGAACCAGAAGTCCCACCAGCGAATGCTCCAGCCGTTGGCCAGCGCCTTTTCCGGCTCGAAGGAGATGGTGAGAAAGCGCTTCCGGAGCACGAAGTGGAAGACGCCGAGGAGGGCGTAGACCCCCGCCATCTTGAGGATGGCGGGCCAGGTGACCCAGAGCAGGCTCCCTACCAGGATGTCCGTGATGGCCTCCCCGCCGCGCGGAACGCGGTTGGCCACGAGGATCGCCGCCGCCGACGCCACCACGTACACGATCCCGATGATGGCTTCCTGCGGCACCCGGCCCTTCTCGTGGGTCCGCGTGAGTGCGAACAGCGCCGCGCCGATCGTGGTGAACCCCAGCGCATAGACGTAGGACATCGTGGAGCCGGGCTCGGAGCCGGCAAAGATGGCCACCGTGGAGCCGAGCGCGGCCATCTGGGCCAGGGAGAGGTCCACGAAGATGACCTCGCGCGCGATGATGTGGAGCCCGAGGTAGGAGTGGATGGCCACGATCACCATGCAGGCCGCCAGCGGCGGTAGGATCAGGTCGAGCATCGGCTCAGTTCTTCTTTCCGAAGCCGGCGGCGAGGCCGGTGACCCAGGTGTTGACGAGGTCGATGTAGGTGGTGACACCGGGCGCACCGAAGGTGTTCTCCGGCACGATGACGGCGGCGGCGCCGGTCTTGGCCGCCACCTGCTCGATCTGCGAGCGCGGGTAGTAGTTCGTGGCGAACAGCACCGGTACCAGTCGTTCCTTCATCAGCGCGATGACCTCCTCGACATGCCCTGGTGTCGGCGGGATGCCCGGCTTGGCCTCGACGTACGCCACGCACGTCACCTGGAATCGCGCGCTGAAATAGGACCACTCCTTGTGGTAGCAGGTCATTTCCTTCCCGCGGAACGCGCGCCCCTCGTGGAGCCAGCCGCCGAGTTGGTCGGCGAGCGGCTTGCCGTGGAGGACCGTCTTCTGGATGAACCCGTCGAACTGGCCGGTCTTGAGGAGGTTGAAGGCGGTGGCCGGCGTGAGGACGCCGACGAGCTCCTTGCCGATGGTGGCCTCGAGAACCCGCTTCTCGAAGTCGAGCTCGCGCGCGCGGTAATACTCGGCGTTTGCGGCGTCCACCTTGAGCAGGCCGGCCAGGATGTTCCGCCCGATGAGGATGCCGTTGATCGGGTCGGTGTGGATGTGCGGATTGCCCTCGGCGTGGATGTCACCACCGGCGCGGCTGAGCGACACCGGCACCTCGAGCAGCGTGATGCCGGTGTACGCGGCCACGTAGCCGGGCCCGCCCTCCATGATCTTGCGGTTGCCGGCCCGGTCGAGCAGGGTCGGCACCCAGAGCTCGAGGTCGAGCCCGGTGGTCACGAAGAGATCGGCGTCGCGGAGCAGGGCCACGAAGCTCGGCTTCGGTTGCACGAAGTGCGGGTTCTCGTCGCCCTGGGCGATCGAGGCGACGGTGCCGCGGTCTCCCACGATTTCCCGGGCGATGGAGCCGTAGGTGGTGAGGCTCGTGACGACCTTGACCTGGGCAGCAGGCGGCGCCAGCCAGACCGCCGCGAAGAACAGCAATGCCGATGAGAGCATGTCAGTAGTTCTCGTGTTTATGGGGGCCCATCGCCCAGACGACCTGGAGCGTGAGGTTGTCCAGCGATCCGGTGGACTCGAGGTGATTGCGGTACGCCTGCAGGCGCAGGTACACGAACTCGCTCTGCCACCAGGTGGCGACGGCGGTGGCGCGCCAGGTGTCGTCCTCCGGACCGAAGGGCGCCTCCACGAAGTCGTACCGGGCACCCAGGATCCATCGCTGGCTGAGCTTCCAGCTGAGGTCGGAGTACATGCCGTACCGGGTGGTGGTCGGGTCGGGCCCGACGCGCTGCAGCCTGTACCCCTCCGTGCGCCAGGTGATGTCCTTCCGGTTGCCGGCGTCGGGGGGGCGGATGGTGAAGCGCACGTCGGCGCCGAGGAGGTTGCTCGTCAGGTCGTTGTCGCTGTCCTCGGCGCCGAGCCCGGTGAAGCCGAGTTCCATGTAGGTGCTCCGGGAGAGCTGCCAGAAATTCGCGAGCCGTCCGAGGAGGGCCGGCTGGTATGCCGCGTTGTTCAGCGGTTCGCTCTCGATGGCGGCGCCCTGCAGGAACACCTCCGATGTGCCCTCGGCGATGGAGACCGGGAGCAGGGTGTAAAGGCCGGCCCCGACGCCGCTGAGCCCGTCCTCGCCCAGGAACGCCTGATAGACGAGGGGATAGTTGGTCTCGGGGAGTGCGTGCGGGTGCCACCGGTTGAGCTGCCCCACGGCCATCCGGAATTTCCCGAGGTCCGCGCGGACCTTGCCCGGAAGCCCGGTCCAGTAGATGTACGCCTCCTCAACGCCGATCTCCTCGGCGCCCCAGGTGAGGTAGATCTTGGTGGCGGAGTAGGGATCGAGGGCGGCCTGCAGCGACACCTCGACCTCCACGAGCTGGAGGTCGAGACCCTCCTGGCCGGTTTGCGCCGCGAACTGCACGTCGCCGGTGGCGCTGATTTCCGGATTCATGGACGACTGATTGCGCTGGCGGCTCACGAACACGGTCGGGCCGGCGGCGGTGTCGGGCGTGGCGGGCGCGCCCGCGGCCGCGGCCGCGCTGTCGGCTGCGGCCCGGATGGCGGCCAGCGGATCGGACGTGTCGGCTGCAGCCGGAACCGGCGCCGGCGCGGCGGCCGGTGCGCAGCGCGCCGCGACGGTGGCGTTGACCCGTGCGGCCAACACCGCGACGGTCGCGGCGAGCGAATCCACCGCGGCGTTGCCGGTGGGTTGCCGCTTCGCGGGGCTGGGCAGCGGGGCAGCGGGGCAGAGATTCGCCTCGACGGAGTCCAGTCGTGCCGAAAGCGCCGCGACCGTGCGCCGGAGCGAATCCACCGTGGCGGCGGGCGCGCCCTGGGCGGTAGCGACAGACGCCGCGCCGCCCAGTAAGGCGACGGTCAATACAGCCGTGCGGAGCGACAGCCGCATAGGCCTCCTCTATTCCTGTTTGGGGGAGCCGGTGGCGCTGGCTCCCGATGTCGAATGCAGGGGGAACGGAAGAGGGTCAGGCGGGTGGGGCGCGGGAATGCTGCAGGCGACCGATGTCGGAGGCGCACGGTGCCGCCGCCGCAGGCGCCTCGATCCGGAGCACGAGCGGCGGCGGGACGCGGAGGGACTGCGCGCTCCCGAGCGATTCCTGTTGGGGCGCCACCGGCTGGGCGAGGGTACAGCGGTCGGCGTGGTGGGTGCCGCCTGTCGCCTCGACGTGCGTGACGTCGGCGAACGGGTCGTGGCCAGCCACGTGGAACAGCGCGCCGTCCGCCAACGGGAACCCCAGCGCCCCGAGCAGGAAGAGCGCGGAGAGGAGCGAGGAGCGGAGGCGGACGGCGCGGCTGGTCACGGGTGGAATATAGCCCTAGTGCGCGTGGCCCCCGACCATTTTGGCGCCTTCGGCCGCGTGGGTGTAGCCGCCCTTCGGGCAGGACACGGCCGCATTGGTCGGCGAGAAGACCCCGGCCGGATTGTCCCTCCAGAGCCAGACATGCAGGTCGTAGTGGTGCAGTTCCGGCGGCATGATGGGCGGATGGCCTTCCATGGGACCGTTGAGCTGCTGGCCGAAGATCGCGGGGTGCGTCGAGCCGGCCGCCTGGACCGGCATGAACCACTCCGCCCCCACGAGAACCAGCTTGTCGCCCTTGGGTTCGTAGAGCAGGACCTGCGGCTTGGCCGGGTCGAGGGTCGGGCCGACGGTGCTCATGTTGAGGAGGTGGACGCCCATTCCGCCGGCCGCGACCTGCAGGGGCCCCTCGGCAAACGGCTTCGGGAAGTCGATGCACGCGACGGTCGAGAGGTACCCGTCGGCCACCGCCATCATCGGGTCCTGGTACTTGTTCAGGCCAGCGCGCACGCTGTCGAGCTGCGGCGAGAGCTTGGGTAGCGCTCCCTGGGCGTGAGCGAGGGAAGGGGACGCGAGCACGGCGATGGTGGCGAGCGCAACCGGGAGACGGAGCTCGCCCGCGATGCGCCGCAGGGTGGTGAACGGCATGGAGGTACCTCGCGTGGTGGTTGGACAAGAACCAGAGCGTGAAGATTTCTACATTACCACCTCCCGCGAGAAACGCAATCCAGCGCTTTTTCCACGAGGTCGTTGCGCCCGGACAGGAGGCTATGTATCTTCAATGTATCTACTTCGATGCAGGTACTGAGTGCGCACTCGTATTTCCAAATGGGGCAATAGCTTAGCCATCAGGCTCCCGAAGCCGTTCATGGACGAACTCGGACTCGGCGAGGGCGCCGAGGTCGAAATCACGCTCCGGGATGGGCAGCTCGTGCTGTCTGCGGCAGGACGGGAGTATGCGCTGAAGGAGTTGGTGGACGGCATCACCGCTGAAAACCGACACCAGGAAACCGACTGGGGCCGGCCCCGGGGCCGCGAGGTATGGTAGCACCGGACCGCGGCGATCTCGTCTGGGTGACGATCGAGCCTGAGAACGGGAGTGCGTCGTTCCGGCGTCCTGCGCTGGTCGTCTCGCCCGCGCTCTACAACGCGCGCTCCGGGCTGGCGCTGATGTGCGCCATTGCCCGTGAGGCCAAGGGCTATCCGTTCGAGGTCGCACTGCCGGCTGGCCTGGCGGTGGAAGGGGTCGTGCTCGCCGACCACCTGCGGAGCGCGGACTGGAACGCGCGCCGTGCCGAGGTGGCGGGCAAAGCGCCGGCGCATGTGGTCACCGAAGTTCTCGCAAAACTGAAACCGCTGTAACCGTCGAGGGTTCGACCATTCACCCTTGGCGTTCTTCGCGGCTTCGCGGTGAACAGCAGTCACCGCAAAGGCGCGAAGAGCGCAAAGAGTACGATTCGAAGGTTGGGGATCGATGACACGGAGGGCCTCACGTGAATGACCATGCGCTTCACCAGCTGAATCGTGCGCCTGACAGGGTGCGCGGAACGTTCCGCGTCAACGGCGAGGCGCGCGAAGCGCTCTACAAACCCCACACCACGCTGCTCGAGCTGCTGCGTGAAGACTTGCAGCTCACCGGCACCAAGCACGGCTGCGAACTCGGCGAGTGCGGTGCCTGCACCGTCTTGGTGGACGGCGTGCCGGTGCTCTCCTGCCTGGTGCTGGCGCAGGCGGTCGAGGGACAGGAAGTGGCCACGGTGGAAGGGATGGCTGACGGCCCGACGCTGCACCCGCTGCAGCAGGCGTTCGTCGAGATGGGCGCGGCGCAGTGCGGGTACTGCACGCCCGGCGTGCTATTGGCTGCCGAGGTCTTGCTTGAGGTGAACGCCGCTCCGACGCGCGACGAGATCAGGCTCGCCCTCTCCGGCAACCTCTGCCGCTGCACCGGCTACGTGAAGATCTACGAG
>ENA-UOWG01000638-UOWG01000638.1-activated-sludge-metagenome-genome-assembly--contig:-NODE-638-length-43868-cov-5.875448_pt1 | contig 43868 bp, 40 predicted proteins | sample MGYA00238147_ERZ761563 | MGnify/ENA primary metagenome ERZ761563 (study PRJEB28884, sample SAMN05720216) | anaerobic digester metagenome | isolation source: active sludge of municipal...
GTTTTAAGCGTCAAAAAAGCCATGTCTTTAACGAGTTTTTTTTCTTCCTCCGTAAAACCGGCCCGGCGAAGCGGTGTTCCGGCTTCAAGCGCTTTTTTTGCTTTTTCATAGGCCGGCATTTTTTCTTTGGCCTCCTTGTCTCCGGTCTTCGCGAGTTTTTCCGTTTTATCGTACCGGGCATTGATGGTGTCCAGATCTTTGAGACACAGCTCCGTATCGATCACATCGATGTCGCGGTCGGGATCGATATTGCCTGAAACATGAACGATGTTGGGATCTTCAAAACAACGGACAACGTGAAGGATCGCCTCGACTTCCTTGATGTGACCCAGGAACTGGTTCCCCAGACCTTCCCCTTTGGAAGCGCCGGCAACGAGGCCGGCGATGTCGTAAAATTCCACGGTGGTCGGAGTGGTCTTCTGGGGATTGTAAAGCTTGCTGAGATCCCAAAGGCGCGAATCCGGGACGGGGACCATGCCGACATTCGGTTCAATGGTGCAAAAAGGATAATTCGAAGCCGCCGCGTGCGCCTTGGCGATCGCGTTAAAAATGGTGGATTTGCCTACGTTGGGAAGGCCGACAATGCCGCATTTAAAACCCATAATGAGCCGCACTATACCAAAAAAATCACAAGGGCACAACACGCGCCTGATTTTCATGGAACGTATGTCCGAAAATATCGCGGGCATCGGCTCTCTAAGCCTGCTGGCTTACTTATTATGAAAGGGTTAAATAGTCAATTTTCGACTTTTTAAATGGGTTTCTTTGGATCTCCTTTCCTCGTTAAATCAAGATTTTGTATAGGAGGTTTTCAGAAAACTAAATTAATTATTGACATTATTTTAAATAATGAATATATTTTATGATAAATATGAATATTAAGGAGGACTGTTCAATGGACAGATCAAATAGCAAAGCAGCAAAAAGAATTTTTATTTTCCTGCTGGGCTCTATGCTGAGCGTCCAGGGCCCCGTAAAAGCTGAGTGGCAAAAACCATTGCAGCCTTCTCTGTCCGGAGGGCCGCTTACCTGCCTCGCGGCTCATCCGCTTGATCCGGCCAAATTCCTCCTTGCTTCCGAAAGAAATATTTTTGAAGGCGGAGAAGAAAGCCGCTGGAAAGAGCTTTGGTCGCATACGGAGTCGGCCGCGGGGATCAGAAAAATCTTTTCTTTTAGCGCTTTACCGGGCGCTGTTTTCGTCCTGGCAAACGACAGCTTATTCGCCGGGAACTTGCAGGACCTTTCATGGCAAAAGATCTATGAGCATTCCGACCGGCGGCCTCTCTCTTTTTCGGTCGATGCTCAGAACGCAAACCGCTGGTTCCTCGGGACGCAAAAAGGGCTTTGGGAAACCTGCAACGCCGGAAAAACATGGTCTCCTTCTTCTGTGTTTCGTCCCTCGGTTCCCGTTGCGGTTCTTTTCTCGGAGGAAGCCCGGCTTTTTGTAGCAACTGAAAACGCTCTTTACCTGTCACTGGCCGGAAGGCCCGCCGAACGCGTGTTCTCCATGCCTGCCGGCGAACGGGATTTCACAGAAGACGAGTTGGATGACATAAACGAGGAAAATCATTTTTTTCTTTTTAAGATCCACGACCTCATCTTTTCAAAAAATCCTTCTCCGGTTCTTTTTTTAGCGACGCGAAACGGTGTTTTTCAAAGCTTGGATCGCGGTTACCGCTGGACGGCCCTTCCGAAAAGCGGCTTACAAAACCCCGAGGTGTTCCAACTGGCCTATGCCGACTGTCTTTATGCCGCCACGCCTCGAGGTGCTTACAAATACGACGCTTTAAAGTCGAAATGGAGCGGACTTTTTGACGGGTTGGCCCAAAATGACGTGCGAGGTATCGCTGTTTTAAATCATGAAAAATTACTAGCAATCACGGAAGAAGGGTTTGTCGAATCGCCTCTCGCCTTTCTGGGACCAGAAGCGCCGCCGCCTTTGAGGATTTATCAGCCGGATGAGAAAACGCTTGTCCTCCTCAAGGAGCTTTTTGCTTTGGAGCCCTCCGCCCGCGAGGTCCAAAAACATGTGATCAAATACGCCAATGTTTCGAACGGAAAGATCAAACGGTGGCATGCCGCCTCAAGGGTGGCGGGAATGCTTCCAACGCTGTCTTTCGGAAAGGATTATTCGACCGGAACTTCGATCGATCTGGACCGCGGCAGCACGACGGATGCTGACCGTTATATTCTTGGCCCGGAAGACAGAAGCAAAGGATGGAACGCGGATGTAAGCTGGCATCTAGGCGACATGATCTACAGCTCCGACCAAACTTCGATCGATTCGCGGGAAAAGCTCATGGTGGAACTCCGCAATGACCTGCTTTCCGAGGCAACGCGCATTTATTACGAACGCCGCCGTCTTCAGATCAGTCTTGTTTTTTCGCCTCCGGCCTCCGAGCAGGAATTTCTTGAATCGCTTGTCCGCATGGATGAACTCACCATGCTCTTGGACGGCATGACAGACGGATTTTTTTCAAAGCGGCTGGAGCGGGTCTATAACGAAAAACCCGAGTTCAATCAATTGTGGGAGTTTCAACAGAAGGATGGCGCCTTGGACTCGGGACTCGCTCCTCGGGACTCGAATTGAACGAAAAACCAACAGCATGAACAAGGAGAGGTTATGACGGAAGAAAATAAGCTGAAAGCGATTTCTAACTTTAAGGATCTGGTTATATGGAAAACGGGTAAGGAACTGGTTGTAGATATTTACCGTCTCACGAAATTGTTCCCGCAAGAGGAAAAGTTTGGTTTAGCAGATCAAATGCGCCGCGCCGCCGTTTCAATTCCGAGCAATATCGCAGAGGGATTCAATAGAAAATATTCGAGCGATTATAAACGTTTTCTGTTTACGGCGCTGGGCTCCTGCGGTGAGTTGGATACTCAACTAGAGATTGTTCTTGCTCTTCAAATGTTAGATGCTAATAACGTTCAAAAGATCGCGAATAAAATTAACCATGAATCGCGTATGATCAGAAAATTGCTTGAAAAAATCGAGGCCTCGATCGCAGAGCGTAAGAATTTTAAAAAGAAAGCTAGTCCCGAGGAACGAGTCCCGAGTCCCTTGCAGTGTTAAGTGACCGTTCTGCGCTTTGTGCGCGATCAAGCCGCAATTGTCCGCACGCCGCATCGATCTCTTTTCCCTCGGTCTGCCGAAGCGTCACGTGTAAGCCGAGCTTTTTAAGATGGGCGCAGAAATGTTCTGCGGCTTCGGGCGAAGGCGCCTTATGATCAAATTCGGCGACCGGATTGTAGGGAATAATGTTGATCTTGGCATGAAGCGGCCTCGCCAGCATGGCGACGCCCTCGGCTTCTTCGTCCGAATCGTTAACACCGGCAATAAGCGTGTATTCAAAAGTGATCTCGCGTTTCAAGCCCTGATTGACCTTCCGCAAGGCGCTTAAAAGCTCCTTGAGCGGGTAACGTTTATTGATCGGGACAAGCTTGGTGCGCACTTCCTCGATGCTTGAATGAAGCGATACGGAGAGCCGGACGCGGCCATCGACCGATTTCACGAAATCGAGTATTTTAGGGACGATCCCCGAAGTTGAAACGGTCACCCGGCGCGCGCCAAAAGCAAATCCCCAGGGTTCGATCAAGATATGGACTGCTTTGAACGTCGCGTCAAAATTATCGAGAGGTTCCCCCATCCCCATAAAGACGACATTGGTGATCTTTTTTCCCGTCATGCGGCTGACGCGGGCGACCTGTTCGACGATCTCGCCCGCGGTCAGGTCACGGACAAACCCCCCCTGCCCGCTCGCGCAAAAAGCGCAGCGGATCTTGCAACCCAACTGCGTTGAAACGCAAACAGTCTGCCGGTCCTTGTTTGAGATCAGAACGCTTTCAAGAAGGTGCCCGTCGCGGGTCTTGAAAAGAAATTTTACAGAACTCCCGTCGGCGGATCTTTTTTCTTCGAAGGGCTCGAGCGAGACAAGGGCCGTTACTTTAGAAAGCTCCTGAAGAGCGGCTTTGGGTAGATTTTTAATCTCTTCCCACGCCAGGGCGTTTTTTTGATAGACCCACCCAAGAAGTTGCGCCGCGCGGTATTTAGGAAGGCCTAGGCTCCCGACAAGCTCCAAAACCTCTTTGTCGGTCAAGCCGTAGAGGGTTTTCATGAAAGGGTTTTTGAAAAAACTACATCCACTTCTTGACCCGCATCCAGAAGAACATTCCCGCGGTCACGGCGGCCGTCAGGATCACGACGGCCCAGAAGCCATATTCGTGGGTCGACCAGGGAATGACCCTGAAGTTCATCCCGTAAATGCTGGCGATCATCACGGCGGGCATCGCAAGGGTAGCTACGACGGTTAAGCGTTTCATGACCACGTTGAGTTCGCTTGAAAGGTAGGAGAAATAAACCTCAAGCATGCTGGTCAAGTGGTCGTGCATCCCGTTCGCCAGCGAGGAGATCCGGAAAAGATGGTCGCTGATATCCCGGAAATAGATCAAATGTTTTGCCTTGATAAGATGGCCGGCGTTGCGCGTTAAAAAATGGATGGTGTCGCGTTGGGGGCCGACGATCCGCCGCAGCGTGGAAATATCCTGTTTCAGTTGAAGAAGCGTCGCGAGCTTTTCCCGCGAAGGGCTTTTGCTGAAAATGTCTTTTTCGAGCAAATCGACTTTCTCTTCATACTGATGGAGCGCCGGAAGATAGCGGTCCACAAGGTGGTCCAGGATCGTGTGCACCAAAAGGTCCGGGCCCGCGCTCATCATGCCGGCGGGTTTCTGCTGGGTCTTAAGAAGGTCCTGCGCCACGCTTTCGACCGGCGCTTTATGAAAGGTGACCACATAATTCGGCCCCAAAAAGACGTTGAGCTCGATCGTTGAAAGCTCTTTTTGCCCGTTGTTCTGGACCATGGTAAGGGCGTGCACGACCAGAAAAAGATATTCCTCGTAGTCATCCACCTTCGGTTCGGAATGATCGGTAATGCAATCTTCGACGGCAAGGGGGTGAAAATTGAAGATCTCGACGAGCATGTCGCTCTCGAATTCGGTGGGCGCTTCAAAGTCGACCCATAAAAGACCGTCTTTTTCGCCTAGCGCGGAAAAAAGCCGCGCCCTCGAAAGATTGGTCTCGACCTGCCCGCCCTTTTTATAGTAAAAACTTGTGATCATAGGAAACGCTCCTGTTCCAAGACGGGATTATCTTATCAATCCTCCGGCGGATTGGCGACACAAAAAAACGAACGGGCCGGACAGCGAATGCTCTTGGTGGCGGAAAGGAAATTGCTTTATAATAAGAAACAAGCGGAGAGTGCTATGGCGAAAAAGATCCTGATGATCGATGATGAACCCGAGATCTGTAAAATGGTGACCGAGTTCCTTTTTGACGCGGGATACACGGCCTCCTACGCACTCAACGGGCCGGACGGCCTCGCGATGATCAAAAAAGACCTGCCGTCCCTTGTGCTGCTTGATATCGGCCTCCCGGGAATGGACGGGATCGAGGTCATGCGGCTGATCCACGAAGAATTCCCTTCCCTGCCCGTCGTCATCCTTACCGGGCACAAAGACGCCGAAACGGTCAAAAAAATGGGGTCTTTGGGCGCCTGCGAATACCTGACGAAGCCGATCAACCTGGAAACGCTGCTTCATCAGTTCGTGGTGGATCTGATCGGAAAGCCTTAAAACGTCCCCTCGTTCGTGCGGGCGTTATTTTTTCTCGGCCGAGGCGACGTATTTACGGATGGCCAAAAGGTCTTTTTCCTTGATCTTGGAAAATTCAACGCCGGAACGGCAAAGGCCTTTTTCAAAAATATGTGTGTGCCGGACCTCTCCTTTTACGGTAATAAGCCCTTGGTTATCGCCCGGCAATAAAAAGCTCATTTCGATCGATGTCCCCACCGGCACTCCCTCGACAAAGGTCACAAGCAGCGCCCCGCCTTCCGAGATATTGGAAATGCGGGTGTGAACCCCGACCTCTTTATCACGCAAGGGGCAAAAGTACCGGGTAACGGCGTAAAGATCCGCTCGGACGAATTTTCTCCGCTCTCTAAACCCTTCTTTGAGTTTTTTGCTTTCCTTGGCCATAAGCGCTCTCCTTGTGGGTCCGTATAAGAACGGTTTGGGTCAAGATCTTCGCGTTTTAACGAAGATCGAAATGCCTTCCGTTAGAAGCAAAAGAGCCAGCCCCGCCAGAAGAACGCCGGTGATCCCCATGGGGTTCATCAGGAACGTCCGCTGCGAGACCATCTCGGCGATCCAGGGCTTTAAAATGAAAAAAAGCGAGCATAGCGCGACAGCCATCATAAAAAAAGAAGGCCAAAGCGCGACGCTGGAACGCATTTTGTTTTTAAAAAGCCAGAGCCCGGCGGCCAAAAGCACGAGCGCCGCCAAAAGCTGATTGCTCGAACCGAACACGGCCCAGAACATTTTCCACGCCGGGATCACCTGTCCCTGGGCATCCGTCATCTTTGTGGTTACAAAGATCGCGGGCAAGATCAACGTAATGAGCGATGCCGCGTAGGGGCTCCATTTTCCGCGCCATCCCGTCAGCTCTTCAAAAATGTAGCGGCCGAGCCTCGTCGCCACATCCAGCGTATCATAAACGAAAGTGGCAAAAGCGAGCAATGCGAAATTAAGGGCGAATTCGCCCGGGACTCCGAGGCGCGACAAAAACGCGCTGACGCCGTGCGCAAAGACCTGGTTGGGGTCCTGCAGATCGCGCGCGCCTGTTGTTGTCAGGATCAGGACTGTCGCAAGCGCGATGACCGCGACAAAGCTTTCCAGCAAAAGCCCTCCGTACCCAATCAGCTTGATGTCGCTTTCTTTAGCGACCTGTTTGGATGTCGTACCCGAAGAGACCATCGCGTGAAACCCCGAGCAGGCCCCGCAGGCCACGGTCGTAAAAAGAAGCGGAAGAAGCGGAAACCCTCCCGGGCTGACCCAGCCCGTAAAAGCGGGGTAACGGATCGCGAGAGGCTGCAAAAAACTCCCGACGACGATTCCAATCAGGCTTGAGCCGGCCATAAGGGTAAGGAAGAATCCCCCCAAGTACCCTCTTGGCTGCAATAAAAGCCACATAGGGATCACTGCGGCGGCGAAACAATAGAAAAGAAGGGCCCCGTTCCAAAGCGTCCGGGGATCATGACCGCCCCAGGCCGGCATCGTGAGAGGAAAATGCGGCCCTAAAAAAACGGCCGCGAATACAAGCGGTAAAAAAATAAGCGTGGTAACCCCGAGCGGCGGGTTGAACCGTTTTAAAACGATCCCCATCACGAAGGCAAGCGCGAGATACATCATGGAAGAAGAAGCGACGCCCGCGCCCCTTACCGGATCGGTAAAGGTTCCCGCTGTAATATCCATGAAAGTCGTGATGATATAAATGAGCGAAAACCAGAGAAAAAGCAGAAAAAGGACGTAGGCGCGTTTGCTCATATATTCGCGGAGGATCTCGGCGATCGAGCGGCCCTGATGACGGACCGAAGCCGCGACGGTCAGCATATCATGAACGCCGCCGATGAAGATGCCTCCTAAAAGGATCCAGAGAAGCGTCGGAAGCCAGCCGAACCACATGCCGGCAAGGATGGGACCGACGATGGGGCCGGCCGCCGCGATCGCCGAAAAATGCTGCCCTAGCAGATACCATTTCCCCGCGGGGACAAAGTCGACGTCGTCGCGCAACGCGCAAGCGGGAGTGGGGATATCATCCCGGAGTTTGAGCATGCGGCTTAAGAAACCCCCGTAGAGCCGGTACCCAGTTATCAGGGCGGCGATCGAACTAAGGACCAAAAAAAGAAGACTCATATCATCGCGTTTCGGAGATCAAGCGATCTCATAAATGACGCTGCAACTGGCGTTTATTTCTATGGAGCCGCCTTCGATCTCGGGACTGGATTTGACCGACGCCGCGTCAAACGCCATCATGCGCATAGGCGTCGGCGACGGATACACCGTCGCTTCGCCCGCCTTTAATACCCTGCCGACCTTGACGCCCAGCCCTTTGGCAAGGAGCTGCGCTTTTTCTTTCGCGTTCTGGGCCGCTTTTAATTTCGCTTCCTTCTCAACGTCGTCGATCCTGCTCGAGGTAAACTGGATCCCGTCGAACGTATTCACGCCTCCGGTGATCACTTGGTCGATCATGGCGCCGGTCTTCAAAAGGTCCCGGACAACAACCGTTAATTGCTGGCTGACCTGGAACGATACGGGTTTGCCCGGAAGGGTATACCCTCTTTCATCTTGAGCGTAAACAGGCCTAACATTATAAGAAGATGTCCGGATGTCCTTGTCGGCTATCCCCATCGCTTTAACGGCCGCGATGGCCCTGTTCATTTTGCCCGTATTGTCCTGATAGGCCTTCGACAGCGTTTTTTCATCGCTGACAACGCCGAACCGCACCGTAGCTTCATCCGGAACGATCTCTACTTTGCCTTGCCCTTGAACGCTAAGGGTGGGAACGCTGTCTTCAAGTCTTTGGCCATAACCGGCATCTCGCGTACAGCCGCTCATAAAAAGCGCCGCAAACCCAAAAACAACCAGAACGATCCATGCGTTTTTTTTCATTTTTTCCTCCGCTGTCAATCCGCTGTTTTACACAAGCAAAACGTCCCTGACTTTGATTAAAATTTAACGGTAGCCAGGACCGTCAGGATTTCCCATTCAAAAAATCAAAGAAAATCATGGCGGAGAGGGAGGGATTCGGCGCCTTCCGCTCATTTCATTCGCTTCAGGTCGGCCACCCGCACTGTAAATATGACATCTGTCATATTTCCAATCAGTGCTCCCTTCGAATCCTCCCCAAAGTTTACGGCCTTATCGTACAAGATTTCTCTATATCTTGACGATAAGGTCGTCATGTTCTCCTTGGAATCATAATGAAAACATGGCGGAGAGGGAGGGATTCGAACCTCTGAAGGCCACAAGGACCTTAGCAGTTTTTCCCGCCCGAAAAGAGGCGGGACCCCGCCGCTTCGCAGGCGGTGGCAAGACCGCTCCGCAATCAAAATGAATCGGAGGCGAGAGGATTCGAACCTCTGAAGGCCACAAGGACCTTAGCAGTTTTCAAGACTGCCCCATTCAACCGCTCTGGCACGCCTCCAAATTTTGATTGCGTATCAATCGCCTAAACGCTTCTCCGCTTTTATAACTCTTGATTTTCTTTTCTCTTAAATAAGCTTCGGACTTGCTTGCATATTTTTCATTATAAATGAGCGCTAGTGGCAAATGGGATTTCAACAATCTCGTTTTTCCACTATTGTGTTGCTCAAGTCTTTTTTCGAGGTCTTCTGCATACCCCACATAATATCGCCCCGTTTTCAGGCTCTTGAGAATATAAACATACCACATGTTGTTTTCCCAACTGGTTTTTCCCGCCCGAAAAGAGGCGGGACCCCGCCGCTTCGCAGGCGGTGGCAAGACTGCCCCATTCAACCGCTCTGGCACCTCTCCGCGTTTTACCGTTTCTCTTTTCTTAGATTTTTAAAAAATTCCGACAAGAGGAATTTCGCATCATCCGCCATCACGCCGCCCGTGACCTTAAGGCGATGGTTCAGCCGGTCGTCCTCGGTGATCCGGTAAAGACTGCGGCACGCGCCCGCCTTCGGGTCCTGCGCGCCGTAAACAAGGCTCGTGCATTTGGTCATGACAAGCGCCCCGGCGCACATGGGGCACGGCTCTAGCGTCACATAAAGCGTCGCTCCTTCAAGCGACCCCCGGTGTTCCCGGCCGACGGCCGGTTTTGCCTCCGGCGTCTGGCTTAAGGTTTCCGAAGCTTGTGTCAGGGCGATCATTTCGGCGTGCGCGGTCGGGTCTTTGAGCATTTCCATTTGATTGTAAGCCCGCGCAACGATCTTTTGCTTCCACACCACCACGGCGCCCACCGGCACCTCGCCTTTTTCAAGCGCGATCGCGGCTTGTTTCAGCGCTTCTTTCATGAAATGTTCGTGATGTGGTTTTTCCATAAATGAATAAGAGGGCTTATTATAGGGGTTTTCGGAGGGCTTTCATCACAAAAAAGCCCGCTTGCGTGCCTTATTTTACCCGGATCACGATCAAAGTCAGATCATCAAAAGGCGGCGCTTTTCCGATGAACTCTTTGATCCCCGCTTCGATCTTCGCGAAAAGATCATGTGCGCCGAGCGAGCTGTTCTCTTCAATGATCTTTTTCAGTTTTTCGACGCCGAACATCCGGCCGTCCTCTGCCTTCGCTTCGATCACGCCATCCGTGTAAAGAACGAGCAGGTCCTGGGAGGCGAGCTGGATCGTCTCCTCAAGGTAGGTCTGTCCGGAGACAATGCCTAGGGGGATACCGCTTATCTCAGAATCAGCGAAGGTCCTTTCTTTGCCCTTGTACCAAAGCGGGTGGTAATGGCCCGCATTGGCGTATCGCATCTGTTTTTTATCCTTGTCATAGATCAGATAAAGAACCGTGATGAACATGCCTTTGCCTGATGAAGCGTCCGCGGCGATGTAATTATTCGAGCGGTTCAGGGTTTCTCCGGGGCTGCTTTCTTCAGAAGAGATGACCCTGAAAACGCTTCGCGAGCGGGTCATGTACAAGGTGCCGGGAAGCCCTTTGCCGGAGGCGTCGGCGATAATAAAGCCCGTCTGGTCTTTGGACGGCACGGGAAGAAAATCAAAATAATCGCCTCCCACTTCTTTGGCCGGGACGCTCCGGGCCTCGATCTCGAGGCCTTCGACCTCGGGCGGACGCGCGGGGAAAATGGACTCCTGGATCTCGGAGGCGATCTCAAGCTCGCGCTTGACGCGTTCATTCTCGCGCACAGTCTCGGCCAGTTCGTGCATCATGCGTTTGAGCGAATCCGTCATGCGGTTGAAAATGCCGGACATGCGTTCGAACTCCGCTTCCGCGAAGTGTTCGAGTTTGTGCTCGATGTTCCCGCCCGCGACGATCTCCATGCCTTTGACAGTTTGACGGATGGGTTTCGTGAGCCAAAAAGAACACAAAAGGCCGGTGGCGAGCGAAAGCCCAAGACAGACGCCCATGGATAAAAGAAAAAGGCCGAAAAACTCCCCCCGGATCTCAGCGACGGTTTGCTGAGCGATATCGATCCCGAGAATGCCGACCGTTTCTCCCGCGCGGGTCTTTAAAGGGGCGTAAGCTGACACCCAAGTCCCCCATTTGTCCGTCCCGGGAACCATATCCGCATAAGAACTCATAAAGCCCGCCCGCATTCCGGGATCTTCGCGGATATCATACCGTTCCCCGCAGCCAACCGGTGTGCGTTCACGGTCGGCATTCGTCACAAAGCGCAAAAACCCGGGATCCGGATCGGGGACCATGATATAAACGTCAAAGACGTCTTTATCGACCGAACGGATACTTTGAAGTTTTTTGATAAGCGCCTGCCCGTCGGAAGATGTTTCGCATCCCGGCTCGAGCGGGACCGCCCGGACGTCTTCGCCGGGGATTAGGTTGGCGCTCGCTTCGGTCAGGTTTTCGAGGTATTGTTTGAACGCGTCATCGCGAAGCTTGGCGGCTTTGAAATAAAAGAAGGAAAAAAGGCCGAGAAGGACAAGCGCTGTGGAAAGAAAAAAAACGATCGAAAGGCGCGCCGCGAAACTTTTGAACATGCCGTATTTTAGCTCTCTTCACACTAATCCTCAATAAGGATTAGCGCCTCCCGGCGAGATTCGGATATTCCGTTCTGGAAGAAAATAAAAAAGCTATGGGGACTCGTCTTGCGGCGAAAAAGGCTCAGTCTTTCCCTTTTAAAAAACCCCTGCTTCTTAAAAGATCCAGGATTTTTTGAAGGCAGGCGTTCAGGTCTTCTTGATCGGTTTTGAGATGAACGGCGGACGTGAGCGGCACTTCATAAGGGGCGTTGACTCCCGTAAATTCCGGAATAAGACCCGCTTCGGCCTTTTCGTAAAGCCGCTTAGGGTCCCGTTTTTTACAAACTTCAACGGGAGCATCGACAAATATTTCGAGAAAACGGTCTTCGCCGATGATCTGCTTTGCCTGTTCGCGGTCCTCGCGATAAGGAGAAATAAAGGCGGTCATCACTAAAATGCCGGCATCATTGAAAAGATTTGCGACTTCGGCAACGCGGCGTATATTTTCGCTGCGGTCTTGAGGCGAAAAACCGAGATCTTTATTCAGCCCATGGCGGACGTTATCGCCGTCCAGAACATAACAAAGATGGCCTTCGGCCATAAGGCGTTTTTCCAGCGCAAAAGCGATGCTTGATTTCCCGGAGCCGCTTAACCCCGTCAGCCAAAGAGTGGCCGGTTTTTGTTTTAGAATCCGTTCGCGGTCTTTGGGGGCAATGGATCCTTCCTGGCGGTGCAACGAGATTGTTTTATGTTTTTTTTCTTTCGTGGCGGCGGGCAAACGGCCGCGCTCGATAAGAGTTCCGGCCGCAACGGTGGCGTGTGTTACCGGGTCGATCATGATAAAACTTCCGGTTTCACGGTTTTTGGTATATTCGTCACAAAAAATTGACCGGAAAAGCTGGATCGTCACGCGGCCGATCTCGTTAAGTTTGAAATCTTTCGTTTTTTGACGTCCTAGATCCTCGGGGTTGATCTTAAAATGCAGCTGGGTGACGCTTCCCTTCAATAACTGAGAGGTGTGCTTGATCCAATAGATACGCCCCGCCTGAAGCGGTTTTTGGTCCATCCATACAAGGATCGCCTCTATTTCCCGGCGGATCTGGGGAAGATTGCCGGGGTGGACCAGCATATCGCCGCGCGTGATATCGACATTATCCTCCAACGTCACTGTGATCGATTGGGGCGTAAAGGCGTATGGGACTTCTTTTTCATAAGTGACAAGGGATTTTACGCGGGAACGTTGCTGGGAAGGCAGGATAAGAATTTCATCTCCCTTGCGGATCACGCCGCCGGCGAGACGGCCGCAATAGCCCCGAAAATCCATGTTAGGGCGAAGAACGTATTGGACCGGCAAACGGAGGTCGATGAGGTTGCGGTCGCTCGTCACATGAACGTTCTCCAGATGGCTTAGAAGGGCCGGCCCTTCATACCACGGCATGTTCGGGCTCCGGCGGACTACGTTATCCCCTTTCAGAGCGCTGATCGGAATGTAAAGAAGGTCCGAGATCCGTAATTTTTCAGAAAAATTAGTGAAGTCTTTTTCAATCTTTCTAAAAATTTCCTCCGAATAATGGACAAGGTCCATTTTATTGACCGCGACGACCATATGCCGGATCCCGAGAAGCGAGGCGATAAAAGCGTGCCGTTTTGACTGAGGAAGCAGGCCGTGGCGGGCATCAATTAAAATGATGGCGAGATCGGCGGTCGAAGCGCCGGTCGCCATGTTCCGGGTATATTGTTCGTGGCCCGGCGTATCCGCGATAATGAAATTTCTTTTGGGGGTCGAAAAATAGCGGTAAGCCACGTCGATCGTGATCCCCTGTTCCCGCTCCGCCTTTAATCCGTCCATAACAAGCGAAAGATCCAGCTCTTCCCTTTTAAACCTTCCTGAATCCTGACGGACCGAAGCAAGCTGGTCCTCATAAAGACCGTTCGCCTCATAGAGCAACCGCCCGATCAGCGTGGATTTTCCGTCATCAACGCTTCCCGCGGTCGCGAGGCGGAGCAGTTCGGCGTCTTCGCTGCGAGTCAGAATTAATTTTTCGGCGTCATTCTTTTGCCCCATCTAGAAATAACCTTCTTTTTTCTTTTGCTCCATGGAAGAATCTTGGTCGTGATCGATTAAGCGGGTGATCCGTTCGGAGTTCTTAACGGTCATGATTTCACGAATAATCTCGGGCACGGTCGCGGCTGAAGATGTTACCGCCCCTGTGCAGGGATAACAGCCTAACGTCCGGAAACGGCAGAGGATTTTTTGGGGTTTTTCGTTTTCTTTCAAAGGGACGGGACCGTCAAGCGGGATCAGGCGCCCTTCCCTTACGACCATATCCCGCTCCTTGGCGAAATACATGGGAACTACGGGGATCCTCTCAAGATGGATGTATTCCCAAACATCCAGCTCGGTCCAGTTAGACAAAGGGAAGACGCGGATACTTTCACCTTTGTTAACCAGGGTATTATAAAGACCCCAAAGCTCGGGCCGCTGGTTTTTGGGATCCCACTGCCCGTGTTCATCCCGAAAAGAAAAAATGCGCTCTTTGGCCCTGGACTTTTCTTCATCCCGGCGAGCGCCTCCGAAAGCGGCGTCGTAACGGCCTTCTTTGAGAGCGTTCAGAAGAGCCTGCGTTTTCAAAAAAGCACAGCATTTGACGGTTCCGAGGTCCCAAGGATTGGCTCCGTTTTCCAACGCTTCGCGGTAGATGTAAACGCGGAGATCCGCTCCGATCTGCTGTATGTAGCAATCCCGGAATTCATACATTTCTTTAAATTTCATGCCTGTATCGACATGAAGCAGAGGAAAGGGGATCTTCCCGGGAAAAAAGGCTTTCTGGGCCAAGCGGACCATGACCGAGGAATCTTTGCCGACCGAATAGAGCATGACCGGTCGCTCAAACGTTGCGACAACTTCGCGGAGGATATGGATGCTCTCCGCCTCAAGAAGGCGGAGCTTGCTTATACGATAATTCTCCATAGCCTTTTATAATACCCGCAACGCGGATTAAAAGCTACGCAGTGTTTTAAGAAGCGTCACGATCCCCAAAATAATCGTCAGAACCGCGATGAGAACCTTTAAGAGTTTAGGGTGCATGACTTTGACGCTTTTGACCGAAAAAGGCACGGAGCAAACCGCTCCCGCAACAATGATCGGAGCGAGCCGCCAATCGATGCCGCTTTTTGCGGTAAGAAAATAAATCAACACGCCCAGAGCGCATGTGACTCCTTCGGCCAAGGACGTAATGCCGATGGCGTTTTTGCCCTGGACCCCTGAAAGCATTTGTCCACTGACCACGAGAGGGCCGTACCCTCCGCCCGTAAGCCCTTTGTTGAAGGACGCGAGAAGCCCAAGGCCTATGATTTTCTTCCAGGAATATTTAAATTGTTTGTTAAAACAAGCCAGAATCAAAATCCCCATCGCAATCACCATCAAGCTGATATAAAGAGAGGTCCATTGTTTGGGAAGAATCCGCGCGGTGAACACGGCGCTGCTTGACCCGAGGATCGTCGCCGTTAAAAGCAGGATCACCACTTTAAGATGGGCGGAAACCTGTATCCCGTAGGTGTGGTAATCGGGGTTGACCGGCTCGGGAAGTTTAAGGCTGTCTTTTATTCTTTGAAAATTTAAGATCTTGAAATGAAAATTCACATTCCCTTCGCGGTGATGCATTACACCTGAAAGCATGCCCGTCAAAAGCTCTGAGAGTAAAACCGATGGGACAATTTCAAGCGGCGTAAAGCCAAAAAGCATCAGAACGGGTGTCATGGTGGTGCCATATCCCATTCCGAGCGTTGAATCCATGTATTCACAGAAAAAAGCGATCACCATGATCCCGATGATAAGCTGCCACGTCATGTCCGGCATAGGAAACTCCTTTTTTAGGTTGTCTGGTTTTTAAAACTTAAAATGCGATTTGAAGCCGCCCGATGAAAGCGTTCTCCTTGGGATGGCGCGAGGTCCCGAATTTCGTGATCCCGGCATCGTCAAAGAATGTCTGCTCAAAAGCGGTTGAAAATTTCAAAAACTTATTAAGATACCAGTTGAACCCGAGCGCCCACCCGGCCGCGCGTTGCGCTGATGCGGCAAGATTGGCAAACTGGGCCAGGTTATCCTTTTCGGCGCTCAACCAGTCAAAGCGTGAAGTGACTTCAAAAGCCCCCCAGGTTCCTTTGCTAGGATCAAAATTATTCCGCGGAGTAACGCCGGTATAAGAAGCGTTCTCCCCCGTCACCACGTAAGAAACCGCGAGCTGTCCCGCATTATTTCTGAACGCGGAGCTGCCGCGCGGGGCGTTTGTCTTATTAAGTTCCTGGATGGATTCCACAAGCTCGCCCAGCATGCCGAAAGGACCGAAATAATAATAAAATTGAGGGGTAAAACGATATCGCGCTCCGTCCGCCTCGGTCGTGCTGTTATAGGAAAAAAAGGTCTGTTGGCCGAACGTTTTATATTGAGGCAATAGGTTTGAATGGGCCGTTCCGATGCTTCCGGCAAAGCCAAGCCCCAGTCCGTTAAGCCAATCCTGCGCAAAATTTTTAAAAGGATGTACGAAAATTCTCGCCATGAAATCTTTATCATCCTGCGTATCAATATCATTGCTGCTATTATCCACGGAGCCATTAAAAATACCGAAGCCATAATTCACAATGCCCCCGAACAATTCCCCGTGAATCCCTACCCCGAGATCGCGGTTAGGCAACAGGTTGGAAGCAAGTGAAAGTTCGGGGAAAAGGTTCCATGCGTCCGGCTGAAGACGCTCGAGGCCCATGGGAGGTTTGAATTTTCCGGCCCGAAGCACCGCTTGTTTCCAATATTTAAAATCGATATAGGCGTCCACAATCTGGACTTGATTGCTGCCGAAATCCGGCATGAGTTTAAAATCAAAGTACCGAAATGCGGTGCCTTCAAGGATCGGGCGAGCCTTCCGGATCAAGAAAGTGTTAGGGGTCGCCTGAACGCCGTCATTGGCATAAAACCTGCCATCGGCCTGAATCTGACCTTTGAGCTTGATCTGAAAGTCGCCGTCCTTCGATTTGAGAGAAAACCCGTCTTTGCTCGAGATGACAATAGGAGTTTCTTTTTCTTTTTTAAGCATGATCTCCTGATCCACCTCTCTTTGCCGTTTGAGCAGCTCGACATCCTTGATAAGTTCGTCGTTCTGGATCCTGGGTTCTTGCGCTTCTAATTTCTGGATGCGCTGTTCCTGCGCCTCTATTTTTCTCTGCAATTCTTTGATAAGACTCAAAAGCTCTTCGTCGCCTGCAAAAGCCTGAGGGTGGAACGATGCGGTCAATAAAAACGTCCCTAAGATGCCTGCTATTAAAAATTTACCTGCGTCCATAATCTTCTCTCCTTGTTTTTAATTCCTATATTATTGGTAGGATATTTACTCAAAAAAAATCAACACATATCGGCGATGGTCGTGTGTTCCAATTTTTTCGCGATCAAGTCGCGGATTTCCCGCATGAGCTTCAATAGTTTTTTTTCTTTTTCGATCGGAGTAGGTTTATAAAAATAGCGGCTTGCGGATCCGGTCGGCGCCAGCGCCCCATCGAAAAGTCGGACGATCTCCGCGACCGTGATCTTTTCCGCGGGCCGGTTCAAAAGGTACCCTCCGTATTTACCTTTAGCGCTAGCCAGGTAACCGGCTCGACACATAGCCTGCATGAGGTGTTCCATGTACTTGATCGGAAGTCCTTGAGCTTTTGCGATCTTGGATAGGGGAATGTTTTTCCCCCGTTTTGAACGGCAGATATAAAGTAACGCCAAAAGACCGTATTCGCTGTGAGTGGTGAGTTTCATATTATCTATCTCCTACATGAAATGTAGGATTATTAAATACGATAGCGTTTTTGTCCATATTTATCATCGATTCAACGGATAAAAACTATGGGGAAGACCGGTTGGCCGCGTTTTTGTTCAAAGCGGGTTCGACCGGTTCGGGATGCGAAATGGTAAAAACCATTTGAATGACTTTCTTAGAAAGAAGCGCGATGGTATAGGCCCGGTTTGTGTCTTTGCCTATGATCTTTTGAAAAATCAAAACGGGGGTCCAGGTTAAAAAATAAGTGATGTATTTCAAGAACAGAAAAATGCGGATGCCGATCCCGCCAAGCGCGCCGTAATATTTTTTCGCAAAATAGATCTCGCTGCGGCGGTATTCTGTCATCGCGAGCATCAAATTCCGTCGCGCCGATCCCCCTCCATAATGAATCACGCTGGTTTCCGGAAAATAATGGACCTCCCATTTTTTTTCCCAAAAACGGGTGCAAAGGTCGATGTCCTCAAAATAAAGGAAGAAATTCTCATCCAAAAGACCCGTTTCCAAAAGCACGGACCGGCGAAGCATCAGACAATAACCGGAAACCCAATCAACGTCTTTAACCATGGCGTGTTTCGAATCAAGATAATCGCGAAAACTATAATCATTGACTGAAAGCCGGTAATGCCATATCTTGCGCGCAAGTTCGGAAAAAAAGGTTGGAAAACGCCCGCAAGATAAGCGATACCGCCGCTCCCCGTCCACTTCCCTGGGGCCTAAAGCGCCGACGTGTTCGTTCTGTTCCATATAAGCGATCATTTTGTCGAAGCTGTAATCAATCAATTTAGTATCGCTATTAAGAAGAACTAAAAAATCCCCGTAACTGTTATAAATACCGAGATTGTTCGCCTTGCTGAATCCGAGATTCTTCCCGGTTTTGATCATCCTGGTCTGCGGAAAATCTTCAAGCTCTTCCGGGGCGATGCCGTTTGAGCCGTTATTGACCAGGATCACTTCAAAAGAGCAGGCGGGCTTATACTGATAAACGGAGCGGAGGCAGCCAAGGGTCATCTCGGCCGTATCGCAGTTAACGATCACAACGCTAAGCTTGATCTTTTGTGAAGGATTTCTATCCAAAATTTTCCACCCTTAAGGGTTGTCTGGTCTTATATGTTTTAGAAATACACTAAATCGTGAAAAATTTCAACTTGTTCGTCTTAAAGCGTTGGGTTATTGCCGAAAAGATCTTTATGTCGCTTGAGAAAACCGGCGCAAACATTGGCATCCGAACCGTAGCTGTAATGTCCCGGTTTAAAAAACGCCTTATAGGCTGCTTGCAAGCGATGATCTTCGGGTTTTTCATAAAAACAACCGTCAAGACGGTCCAACATTTCAACGGTTATGTCGTAAATATCCTCCGGACTGTTCTCCTCCGGAAGAATGCCGGCTTTTTGATACTGATACGTGAAAAAATACCCGCTGGCCTTCGAATTAAAAATTTCATCGAAGCGAAGATGACGGTTCAGCGGTTCGCTCCAAAGAAGTTTTGGCATGCTCAGATCGTGTCTTCGAATGCCGAGCGTTTCGACAGGGATCATATTGGCGAACGCCACCGGAACGCCAAAAGCTGCGCTGACAAAAGACAGCCCTGAGGTGCAGCCAAGAAAAAAACGCGCTTGGGCGCAAAGCGCGATATCCAACCGCTCGGATTTCGCGGAATGATGCGCATAATCGATCACCCCTTCAATGGGCGGCAAAGGGGTCATTCCCGGGTCGCCCATACGGATACATGCCCCTCCCCGGCGAACGATCTCTTTCATGGCTAATACGGTATTCATAATACTGGCGTTACGGTGTGACTGGATAGGCTCATTTTTAGGAAAGTAACTGCCCTCGCGAACATGGACACAAACAAACCATTGATCTTTTTTTAAACCGAGGCTTTCCAGCTCTTCCCGAACCCAGGCATGATCTTCTTTGTTGAGGCGGAGGATGGGAGAACGGTCGCCCCAGAGACGGTTGATCCGGTAAATATCTTGCGTCCCGAAGTGTTTTGAAATATAGCGCGTCAGGTCTTCTTTCATGAACCATCGCCATGAGATCAATTCGAGCGCAAAAGCCGTTAGAGGATCTGAAACAACAGGGATGAACTCGCGCCAATACCGCAGCAAATGGACATTGGCGGTCAGGCGGTCAGGCGCGGTAAGAAACCAGCGGCGTTTAGACAAGAGGCCGAGACGGCTTTCTTTTAGAAAAGTATCGATGTCTGCGGCCAGATGTCCGATGTGCCATGTCTGCGCGTAAAGCCAGCGATAGCCCAACAGGTGACCCAAAAGACTGACGGGTAAAAAAACAAGCCACAATAATTCAATGACAACGCGCCTGGCAAGCCCCGAGAAAAACCAGGCCCATCCCTTTTGTCTCCACCGTTCCAAAATCACATAATAAAAAGCTTCGAGGTGCGCTCGCATTTAGAAACTCCCCAAAAACCCTTCAAACTTTAAGATTTGAGCCCCTCATCCCAGCAAATCCCAAATTTTTTCTTGAGAAATTCTTCGCTTTTTTGAGAGACGGCTTGTACTTTTCTTTTCATCGCATCGGATGCTCTTAACGGAGGGCTTATTTTATTCAAAAATTTGTCCATTTTTTTTACGATTGAAACAAGTTTCCGATGCATTTTTGGTTTCAGAGTTAATCGATTCAAGCGACGCATGAGATAAACGCTTAAGGCGCTAAGGGACACGTTAGCGTCGGGCGCGCTGCAAAGGATCGCCGCATCAACGCCCAGCAAGCTTCTTGCCTGTTCAATGGTGCCGCCCGGTTCATATTGGGTCGCCAAAACAACAGAAGATGAAAATAAGCCTTCGATGTTCTGAATAAAGCCCTTATAGTTAAGCCGCTCCTGAAACCACGGGTGTTCGGCCACGATTTCCGGTGGCTCCGACGTGCCGTGGCAAGATGAAAGGGCGCACGGCGCATGCTTTACAGGTTGGGAAAAAAGCGACATCGCGAAAGAAACAGGTTCTCGAAAAATACACCATAAGGTGACGGTGAAATGTTTTTCAAATTCACGAAGCGCTTCTTTTGCTTCGCGAGAAAAATTCGGGAAACGGGTATAGATGCCTTCGCAGGACAACACAACCTGCTTCGCCCCGATTTGGCGCGCTTTTGCGGCTATTTCCCGGATGTTTTTCCGGAGTTTGTCCAAATCGTTTTTCAGCAAACAATGAACTATCCAGCTATCCCTGCCCCTGGGATGAAGTTCGATATTAGGATAGAAAATCCCTTTGCTTAACAAACGGCTCTGTGAGGCGTTTAGGCTTTGTTGCAGCGTTGTCGTTCCCGTCTTTGGGGTCCCAACATGAAGAATTAAACGAGGCTTGTTTTGATCCATGGCGATTTATCCTAATTTACCGGATAGGCGTAAAGTTTTTTGTTGCTTTATGGAAAAATCTTCAGCGCCGGAAGCGGAAGGATGAATTTCCCGCCTTCCTTCATAAAGCGTTCATGTTTTTTCAGGATAGCGTCGGCATACTGCCAGGCAAGGATCACCGTATAATCAGGCCGTCGTGTGTAAAGTTCCGCGGACGGCAAGACCGGAATATGACAGGCCGGGCAGAAAAGCCCTTGTTTTTTTGGATTGTCGTCGGCAACAAAAGCGAGCTTGCCGGCAAGATCAAAACTCCACATAAGGGTGGTGGTGGTGGTCGAAGCGCCGTATCCCGCGACCGTTTTGCCACGAGCTATTTCGTTATCAATAAAAGAATTGGCTGCCGCCCGAAGCCGTTCAATCCTTGCGGCATAATCCCGGTAAAGTGGCAATCTGTCAAAACCTCTCGTTTTTTCCGCCGCGATCAACTCATTGACAATAGGCTGGACGGGGCGTTTTCCTTCCAATCGCTGGGCAAACCCGCGAATAGAACCTCCCTTGCTCATATTCCGCTGCACATCGATTAATTGCATACCTGTTTTTTCAAAAAATTTGGCGAGCGGCGCGATCGAATGATGCGAAACATGTTCATGGTAGATCGTGTCAAACAAAAATCGGTCAACGATATCCACAAGGTATGAAACTTCAAAAACAAAAACCCCATCTTGGGCCAGAAGATCGCGGATGCCGAACACAATATCGGTCAAATTGTCGATATGCGCAAAAACATTATTGGCGCAAAAAACAGCGGCCGGACCATGCTTTTTCCGAATCTGTGCAGCAAGCTCGGAAGTAAAAAATTCCGGGAGGGTTTCTATCCCCGAGGCCGTTGCTTGTTTGGCGATATCGCGCGCGGGATCAACGCCGAGGACGCGCATGCCTTTGTCTTTAAAAAATCTGAGAAGCGAGCCGTCATTGCTGCCGATCTCGGCTACGAGCGAGCCGGGCCTGGGTTTCAGGCGAGACAGCACATCCTCGGCATAGGCACGGAAATGCTCAACAAGCCCGCTCGAACTGTTTGTTGTAAAAAGATAATCGCGGAATAGACTTTCGGGGTCTACGATATCCAGATTCTGCACATGACCGCAATCCCCGCAGAGATAAAGGTCCAATGGATAAAGATCTTGCGGCTCATTGAGGCGCGACGCCGGCACATAGGCATCCCCGATGGGAGATGCTTTCATCGGAAGAGCGAGTTCGAGCCGGCGGCTGCCGCACAAACGGCAGCATTCCCGGCGGTGAAGGGTTTGCATCATAAAGGATTCCCGGATGAAAATGAAATTTTCATAAAGCCGCTATTTTCCGGGCGAGCGTTTCAGGCCACACCAAAGACAATCCGCCGTCGATATAAAGATTCTGACCGCTGATAAAACTTGCCTGGGAACTGCACAAAAATGCAACTGCTTTAGCGCTATCCTCGCTCGTGGCCATACGCCCGAGAGGAATCATTCTCCGGTAAAGATCATGAAGGGGCTTGTTCTTTAGATAAAATTCTTTGGATTCTTCTTTTAAAAAAGTGAACGGCGTTACGGCGTTCACGCGGATTCCTTTCGGGCCGAGCTTGACGGCAAAAAAACGCATCATTTGGTTCAGCCCCGCTTTACATACATGATAACCGACAGGCTGGCCGTCGCCGACGCGTTCCGCAAAAACGGAACTTACCATAACAATACCTTTATCCCCGGAACGAGTAAATTTATTTTCTAAGGTCTCAATGATGGTTTTGGTCGCGGTAAGGGTAACGCCGAGCTCCCCTTGCCAGTCGCTCCCTTGGCCCCGGTAACGCTGACAAAATACGATATAACTGGGTTTGCCTTGTGTTTTGACCAGACTATCAAGCTTTTTTTTCAAAGACCGTTCATCAGCAAGGTCGCATTGATAGTATTGCGCACCCAAAATATTCCCGTCTTTTTGCGGCGGTTCCTTCCTTCCAAGAACGGAGATCCGATGGCCTGCAATGCCAAGCGTTTTTGCAACTTCGCGTCCGAGCCCCCGCGTACCGCCAACCACTATGGTATGAACCATGATTGCTCCTCTATCTTATTTGCCGCGCCCAGCGGTCGATTTGAATCTTTTGACAAGCTTTGCGACAGATTTCATGTACCGTTTCGCTTCGAAAAACCGGCTTTCCGGGGGCGCCCAAGAAGCAAGCGGTGTTTTTTTGCGGACAAACGGTCCGTTCGTGATCTCATGGACTACCAGAAAGGGGGTCTTAAGAAGCAGTGTGTGATAAGCGGCTTTTTCGAAACGGTAAAAGAAAGGTTTGCCGGTGGATGCGTCGCCGAGCTCCACCACATTGATAAGATCTCCGCGGTCATTAAAAATAGCGACATCGACAGCGCCCTGAATAACGTGGAAGGATTCCGATTTTCCGGGATGTTTGTGAGGATGAATGTAGCTTTTCGCCGTGATCGCGATCATCATTTCATGCAGTTTGTCCCGATCACTTTTATGCACGCAGATCCGGGCCCGCTGCCGCTTGTTTGCTACGGCCCGTTTTTTAAGAAAGTTTATTTCCGCGGACCCGATCTTAACGATCGGGTCTTGCGCAACAAAAATTTCGTTGTTGATTCTACGGAAAGCGGTTTTTTTCATATGACCTTCAACGCAAGAGGGCTTCGCTTAAAGATCGAGGCGAAACAACATCCCTTTTTCGCATTGACTTGTTGTTTGGCAATGACTTTCTTTTCGTTCTCAGGATTAAGCGACAATAAACACAGATCGATTTCCCGTAAATATGCTGCATTAACGATCGGTATTCCCGAACCCGGCATGGCTAAGCCTTGTTTATGAGGATCGTCATCAATAACATAGTCCACGAGCCCTTTTAAGTCAAAGAAGTTCAAAAATTTTACCGCCAGATGCCCTGCTCCGAAAAGAGCGGTCCGCTTTCCTCTTTTTTGCAGCAAGCTAAGGTGATTCCGGAAAGCCGAACGGGCAGGATCGAAGCCGGCGGCAAATTGTTGGATTGTTTTAAACTCAAGGTCTTGAAAAGGTCTTGCGGCAGGTCCTGCGGGATCCCCGTCTGGTTGAATAATAATAACCAGCGAATCCTCGAGCGTGCGGGCATAGACCGATATTCCCGCTTTTCCCAAGTGATTGCGGCGGATTAGTTCAGCCGCTGTTTGCGGTGAGAAATAACTGATGTGCTCTTCCCAGATAAAACTGTAATCGCCTGCGGCAATGAATTTCCGGCAATCGGGCACTTCTAAAACAAGCCTTCCGGAAGGCGCAAGAACGCGGTTCAATGTTTTTAAAAAACTCACGGGAGCGTGGGCATGCTCTAAAGCATAACGCGCGATCAAAAGATCCGCTTTACCGTGCTTTGCGGTAAGACGGTCCGCCGCGGCATCGTTGAACGTTTCCTGGATCGTTTCCAGCCCGGCGCAAGGATCACTAATGCCGAGGTCGGCCTTTCTATCACAGCAAAACGCCTTTTTATACCCCAGTTTTTTAAAACGATCGAGCATGGGGTCATCTTGCGCGGTAAAGCCGATGATCAGTGAATCCTTGCTAAGAGAAACGGCAAGGCGCCGGACCAAGACATCGAGATGTTCTTCGGGTTCGCGGTAGATGAGCCACGGATAACGCGAGCGGACCATGGACGGCGGCATCGGGTTGATCAGCTGTAAGAAGCCGCAGTCCGGACATTGTCCTAAAATCAACGGGTGAAGATCCGGGTCGGGAGAGCCGACGGATTTAAAACGGTTGCTCGGCGGTTGCGACCCGAGGTCCAGTAATGCTTTAAGCGGAGCGTCACAACTGCGGCAGATCGCCCGGCTCATCAACGCTGCCTTATTCCCGTACAAAGGGCAAGCAGGTATTGCGCCATCGGGTAATAACCGGTATGCACGACTTCGTCATTCATGGAAAAAATAAAAACATGATCGAAATAACCGGTTAATAAGCGCTTCAGGTCCGCGGCGTCTTTACAATTCACGTGCCCGGCCTTGCTTAAGGGTGAGGCATGTTGTTGCGATGCGAGCGACGGTGTCCCGAAGATCGCCACACCCTTATCGGTAAGACTGTCCACGATATTTTTTAAAAAACGCTGCTCGTCTTCTTTGCGGATATGTTCCAGAACATCCAGGCTGAACGCCGCATCAAAAGGCGGCTTGACAGGACTTTTAAGAATGTCGTGCACGGCGAAAGTAAACGGCCATTGAGGATCGAGTCTTTCTTTGATATCGTCGATAAAAACGGGGTCAATATCGATCCCATGAACGTTTTTTACCTCCTGCAATACCATGCGCAGCGGCCAGCCGTCCCCGCATCCCACTTCCAGGACGCGGTCCATGCCGCTTAGCATTTTTGCTACGAATTTATACCGGGAAAGAACAAAAAGAAGGCGCCTCGGGTCTGTGTGCCAAGCCGCGCTTTTTTCGACGCCCAAAGGCGTAAGCCCCTGTTTTTTCTTCAAATCAATATGATGCTGGTATTGAGGTTCGATCGTCATAGTGCGCCTCTTTCCGGTAAAGTTCTTAATCCCGCTCCCACCCGAAGCGTTTCCATAATAGGTCGGGCATGCGTTCGTTGAGTTTGCGGATCTGTTCTTCGTTGAGTTCTTTGCGCCATCCGTCCTTAGTCCCCTGCCTGAAATGAGGGTTCGTGGTCTTCGGAGGGCCCGCGATCTTCGTATCGATACCGTAAAATTCTGTAAGGCGCTTGAAATAACCGTCCTGGTCTTTGAGAAAATCCTCATAAGTCAGGAACAGGCGTTCGATCTCGGGGTCTTTCACCTCAAGCCAGGATATGATCCGATCGATGCAATGCTGGTAGAAGGATTCCGTCAGGGCCTTGATCTTCTGGTCTTGGGTGAGGGAGAAGTAGTCCGAAGGATCCGGGTAAGCGGCGGTGAGCCTGGTAATGGCCTGCCTTTCCCGGTCGTTCTTCTCGACGGCCTCACGCATCACTTTATCGACAAAATGGAGCCAGCTCACCATGGTCGCCCGCGGGTCCCGGACATGAATAACGATCTTCTTGCCGCCGAAAAATTTGAAAATCTCGAGATTGGATGCCGTGGGCCGCATATGAGAGACCGCGACCATACCACCCTTTTCAAAATCTTTCATTCGTTCGGGAGAAAGAAAATTATAACGGAACGAAGACACGCACATTCTTGAACAAAGATCATATTTCAAGGATTGAGCGAGGCAATTCGCAATATAAGAGGTCGCGCTCTTGGGGATCGTCACAAGGAAAATGCCGGGACCCGATGAATTGATTTTGGTTCTCGGCATAAAGCGCCGTTTTTGCTGGCGCAGATCCGCAAGCTCGACGCGCTCTTGCCGGGCCAGGGGCGCATGAAAAAAAGCTCTTAGTTTGGATCTGATCTTTTGTATAAAATCCTGGATCATCAAACGGCCTTTCCTCAACCCCGCTCCCACCCGAAGCGTTTCCATAATAGGTCGGGCATGCGTTCGTTGAGTTTGCGGATCTGTTCTTCGTTGAGTTCTTTGCGCCATCCGTCCTTAGTCCCCTGCCTGAAATGAGGGTTCGTGGTCTTCGGAGGGCCCGCGATCTTCGTATCGATACCGTAAAATTCTGTAAGGCGCTTGAAATAACCGTCCTGGTCTTTGAGAAAATCCTCATAAGTCAGGAACAGGCGTTCGATCTCGGGGTCTTTCACCTCAAGCCAGGATATGATCCGATCGATGCAATGCTGGTAGAAGGATTCCGTCAGGGCCTTGATCTTCTGGTCTTGGGTGAGGGAGAAGTAGTCCGAAGGATCCGGGTAAGCGGCGGTGAGCCTGGTAATGGCCTGCCTTTCCCGGTCGTTCTTCTCGACGGCCTCACGCATCACTTTATCGACAAAATGGAGCCAGCTCACCATGGTCGCCCGCGGGTCCCGGACATGAATAACGATCTTCTTGCCGCCGAAAAATTTAAAAACCCTCAAGTTCCAATCCGTGGGCCGCATATGAGAGACCGCGACCATACCGCCGCGCTGAAAATCGTACATCATGGAAGGGAAAAGGAAGTTGTCAGGAAATGCCGGGGAACAGATTGTTGAACAATGATCATATCCCAATGATTTCGCGAGCGATTGTGAAATATAAGAGGTCGCGCTCTTGGGGATCGTCACAAGGAAAATACTGGGACCGGCGGCGCTGATCTTCGATCTGGGTATGAAGTTCCTTCTCCGGGTCAAATGAAGTTCTTTTGAAAGTTCCTGATTTTGGCTGCGTAAACGGTTTAATTCCGGCTGTTTTTGACGCTGAAAAAAAGAACTTAAAATAGTTTTTAGCTTCGAACCGATTTTTTTGATCCAGGGACGCTTCAAGTCCAGACGTTCTATTAACGCTTTTATTTGCGCCAAGCCGGTTTCCGTTATCGCGCGCGCGCGCTCCAAATCTTTTTGAAGCTCTACGGCTTTTTGAGGATTAGCAATGCCTTGTCCGCTCTCTATCTGATAAGTCATTTTATGCAGATATTCATACAAAGAATGTTTTACTCCGTAATGATCTTCGCTGGCTAAACGGGCGATATCGAGTTTTCCAAGAAATCGCTGGACCCAAGCGCGCTGGTCGGAAGAAAGGGCATCCAGGTCAAAATGTTTGTTAACGAAAATAGGAGACGGCGTTCCGGCAACACCGGCCGCCTGGCCGATGATCTGACGCGTATTTTCGTCACTCAGCCTTTCCGTTTGGACAAAAAACTGTTTCGTAAAAAGGTTTTTATGGTTTTCTATAAGCTGATGGGTTTTGTCGTAATACCAGTAGAATTTTTTATCGATAGGCCAGCGGTCCCATTCTTCCCTTGTGGCTTCTCCGAAATGGAAAGCGGCCATGCGCCTTCCGACCGCCTCTCTTGAAGCGGCGTAGTAGCGGTGGTTCACCGGAAAAAGCTCCGCGTTCCGGACCAGGCTTGCCACGCAGGCGTCACGATCGTGCCGTTTTAGATGGACAAGCGTAACGCGCTCTCCGAAAATCTCCGCGATGAGAGGAAGCGTCATGGCGTAGCCGTTGCCGACGACACAGTCATAAGGACAGCTTCGGAAAAGATCGCGTATTTTCTCCAAGGAGGATTCATTACCGTTTTCTTTAAAATCACAAAAATGCGCGTAAATATCCATGGAGGCCCATTCGTGCATGACGGTACGCCCCTTGCCTTCCCGGTCGAAAGCGGCTTGGATCATCTGAGCAAGCGACGTGGTCCCGTCCCGTCCGGTCCCGACGCATATTAAAAATTGCCTTTGTGAATTCATTTATGCGATCCTCGCCGGTTTTGTTTCAAGGCGTTTTTGACGTTTAAGCCGAACGAGCCTGTAGATCTCGACATCGAGGGAACATTTCCTGAGGATCTGTTCTTGTGTTTCGCTTGAAATAGACTCTTTAGGCATTCTCGCGGGCGTTTTATTCAACCAAACGGCCGGTGCCGAGATTTTGGCCCCAAGAATTCCGAGCAGTTCTTGACAATCCTCGGTAAAGTGCTCGTAAAGACCCGGAAAATCGATCTCCTCCAGCTTGTCTTTGATCATTGGGAGAGTTGTTTCATCAAGTTCGCTGTCTTTAAACCTTTCGCCGAGAAGGCATCTGGCCAATCTGTTTCTTTTGACGCCGAAGGCGTTGGGGTCTTCTGTTTTGATATAGGTATCGAAATCATAACGCAGCGCCGCCATGATATCCGGCCTTTTAGATAAAACGGGATCTTTAGCAAAAGACCGCAAAAAAGCATAGACCGACGCCGCCTGGGTCACGGGATCCCTGAAAAACATTACTTTGTATCTGTCCTTCTTGTGCTTGTCCAGATTATGAAGGTACATATGGCCAAAAATAATGTCAAAAGCATCGAGCTCTCCCGCTTCGGCCCTCTCCAAGGGCCAGTTCCCTGCATCAAGATGCGTTGCGTCCGGAAAAGCGGACAAAAGCTCATGGCGCAATGAGGTCCCGCCTGTTTTAGGCACATGAATGACTGCGACCTTGCGGTTCGGCGCGCGCAGATCGGCGGATCTGTTTTCACGGAGTTTTTGATAAGCTTCCGAAATAATCCTGATCCTTTCGAGTCGTTCGCTGCTTTGCGTCGCGGCCTCTTCATAAGCGCGCTTGTATCCGGAAAAAAGCCGCGTCACCGCCTGGGCAACGGGGGGTTTTTCGCCGGTCAAAGAGGTTTTCTCGCGCTCTATGGTTTTGTTTAAATTGCTCAGTCGCGCCATTTCAAGACGCGTTATCCCTTTAGAAAAAATTCGTCTCGCTTTTTTGATGATCCCGTTAAAACCACCGGAAGCGCCTTCCATTTCAATGGCTCGCTCTGCCCGCCCTTCGCCCGCCGGGGTCTTGACCGTCCTTAAGCGGTTTTCCCGAAGGTCCTGATAAGCCCTTGAAAGCAGCAGGATTCTCTCGAGCCTTTCGTTGCTTTGTTCTATGGTTTTTTCATATGCCTTTTTGTAACCGTAACAAAGTTTCCATACCGTATGGATCAACTGGTTTTTATCTTCGCCGGAAAGGAGCTCTTCGTTTTCGGTCATTTTTTTAAGTTCGTCTAATTCGGTCTCCCGGGCGTCGGTGAATTTAAACGATGCGAAAGAAAGAAACCGCCCGAACAGGTCAATGAGCCTCTTAAAGTGATCTTTCAAAGCCATCAGGGTCTCTTTTCATGGAGAATAAATACGGCTCCGTTAAACCCGTAGGTAAAAAAATCGCTCGCCGTAAAGCGTTTTTGATTCTCTAAAAATTCGCGGAATGCCCGGCGTTCCCCAAAATAAGGGCTCGCTTTGTTGCAATTCCAATCATCGAACATAAGGACGCAGCCGTCTTGAAAGATATCGTGTTCAAACAAACCCCAAAGGACTTCTTTTGCTGATTGATACAAGTCGCAATCAATATGAGCGAGCGCGACGCGGGTCTTGGGAGGGTTCTGAAGCGTTTCGGAATAAAAACCGGGATGTATTTTGACGCGCTCCTTTCGGATCACGCGCGAAAGACGCTGCCGGATATGTTCATCGAGGCTGCTGCCGAGCTTGGCGACAAAATCTTCGGGAAATTTCATTTTTTCCGGCCAAAGATCGCGCGCGGCGATCTCAAAGCTTGTTTGATCGACCGGGGACTGGTATTCCGGCAATCCCGCAAAAGAATCAAAAAGGTGCAAATCCCCCATGACCATAAGATCGCGCATGGTCTCGGCAAAAAGACGGGCCGACCATCCCCCTAACACGCCGAATTCCATAACATCGCCGATAACGCCCGAGATGCTGGTATATTCGAGCGCTCTTAAGACGGCTTCCCGGTGCACGGCTTCGGCGCGCCGGGGATCATAAAAAATATAACAATTCCGCGTTATATCAAGACGGGTTTTCTGGGAGGCTTCCATGCTCGCAAGCGCTTTTCTTGCTTTCGAGTTCCCGGGATCCGCCTCGACGGCGGCCACTAGAAGTTCCGTCGCTTTTTCTGTTTTCTTTTGTTTTCTAAGGATTCCGGCGGCGGCTGTATATATCTTCGAGATCTTTTTCATCTCCGTCGCTGCGTCGGGAAACCGGTGTATGATGGCAAGAGCGCGCTGAAAATATCCTACGGCCTCGGGAAGCGCCGCTTTTTTTAAAAAAGCCCTTCCCTTTTCAACGTAAAAGGCGGCATCCGAAGATTGCTCTTGAGGAGGAACGACCTGTCCTGTTAACGCGGCTAAAAAAGAAGGCGGTAGCTTTTGGAGGATGTTGGGTTGATCGTTATTATTTTTCATGTAGAAACCGTCGTTTCAAGCGAGTTCATTTTGAATAAAACAAATTAAAAATACGGGATAAATTTTTTTGCAGCCGCAAAACGGCTTGCAAGCCTTTATGAAAGAATCCGGTTTTAGGGGATATTTGGGAATGCGAAGTCGCGAGCTCGAGAGGAAGCCTGAAAGGCCTTGATCCGCGTTTGCGTAAAATCACATTAAGATTAAAACTTGGTAGTTTTAAAAGCCCGGGCTCGCAGACGCCGGAGCGCGGGATCTCGGGCGTTTCAATGTTACGGATATCGGCTCCTTCAAGGGAAGCCTGGCCGGCGAGCGTATACCACAAATCCATGACTTCATAGTCATTGGTTTTGGCAAGATCTTTTAAGAGCCCTTCGTGATAGCAAAAATAGCCGTGATCGGTATAGCCGGCGGCCGGAAGCTGGTGAAAAAAGATCCCTCCGGCGCGAAGGGCGTTGTGCATGACCCGGAACGAGTTCGACTGGTTGAGGATATGTTCGGTAGTGCCAAAATTAAGCACGATATCGAAATGCGCGCGGTATTTGCGAGGCACGTTCTCTTTGTTCAGATCGAATATCTCGGTCTTCAGCGCGGGGCAAATATCATAAGAAGTGTACCGGATTGTAGTTAGGTCTAATAGCTCGGAAACATAGCTGGTGCGCTCCCCCGGACGCGGCCATGAAAAATAGGAGATACGTTTGGCTTCTCTTTCGAATGCTTCCTGGTTTGAAATGCGGCCGTATTTTTCGACAAAGGCCCGGATCGCTTCCGGCGTAGCATGATAAAGACATTGCGAACCAATATCGAGAATGGCCGATCTCGGCGTCAAATAGCCTTTGCCCGAAAGATACTCCAGGTTCTTCATTGCAAGGCCCATGTATGCTCCTTCCTCTTCGATCACCCTATGGCAGGCATAGTTTTGAAGAGGGAAATGATAGCATGTGCGAGGGGAATTTACCAAGACTGTGTTTAAGCGGGGAAAAGGCCTTTTTAGGCGGTAAAAAGGTCTTTTTTTCTTGTTTCGTAAAACGAACGGCTGATCCGCCCGTCGGCGAAATAATCACGATTTCCCGAAAGCTCACATTGCTCTCTTAGGGTCCGGTCGGCGTCGGTCGCATCCATCACAACGCCTTTTTCCAGGCGCGCTAGCATTTCGCTTGTGGCGGACGCGATCTCTTCAGCGGTATTTGTCTGAGGAATGATCCCGAGCTCATCCAGCTGATTGATATTAAAGAGTTTCCACCGGAAGGCGTTATGGGTCATTTCAGAAACGCGTAAAAATCTTTGTTCTTTTTTGTTCCATAAAGGCTTGAAAATAAAAAGGACCCGGTTGTTCCAAAGTTGGAAATAGTTCGAAATGCAGTTGACCAGCAGGCAGGGCGTCCCCAAGCTGATCACCGCATTGGTCAATCCCGACGTCGTTCCGATGAAAAAACGGGCGGCGCCCGCAAGAAAAATATCCATCCACGCCGATTTGGCGTCGCTATGCGGGTAATCGATAAGTCCCGCAAGTTTCGGCGCCGGCTCCATATGCCGGTCGCCCATGCGGATCACATAGCCCCCGCGTTCCGTGATCTTCCGAATGGCGGCAGCATAGTCCGAAAGATCGGCGTTGCGGTGTTTTTGAATAAAGTGTTTTGATTCCCGGTGATAGCTTCCGCTGCGGGCATGAAGAGCGACGAACCAGTCCCCTTTTTTGATCCCGAATTCCCTGAGTTTGGCATACCCTCTTTCAAGAAGTTTTTCCGGCAATTTCAGGAGCGGTTCTTTTCCGGCGCCATCCCAGCGGATATGGCCCTGCGCACCGAGTTCGGTCCAGCAGCGGGCGACGCCTTCGTTTGTGATGTAGCCGTTGAATGAATCACCGCAAAGACGCTGGTAAGGAAAAAGATCGTTCACAAGCGTCTCATCTTCAACGACGCAAAAATATTGACGCCAAAGATCAAGATAGGCGGGGTTAGCGACTTTTACTTTTGGAGCAAGAAGCACGGGCTTCCCCTGAGCCGACATCCCGAGTTGCTGTAATTTCAGGTAGGTATCAAGCAGGCCGATATGGCCGATCAGCGTCACCCATTCATAGGGCAAGATCCTGATGGGAGCGTCCATGCCGATCCCGTAACGGGTCATAAGACGGGACTTCAGTTCGCCGGGAAGGTCCATTTCGGCAGCCAGCGACCTTTGCTGCTGAATAGCTTTCCCGAAAAAGCGAAGTCCTTCTTCGCCGCGGCCGACATGGATCAAGCGCTCTCCAACGATGTTGCAGGCGTCGTAAAGCGCGATCCTCGGGTCGCGCATCAAGTCCAAGGACCGCGGTACATATTTGTTGTAATTGTAAAGTCCGGCGAAATTTTGATGAGCCATGGACAATTTCGGGTTTTTCTCGATGGCGCGAAAAAGAAATTGCGCCGCTTCTTCTTCCTTCCCCAAAATCAATAAAACATGCCCAAGATTCAATAACGCAGAGGCGTCGTCATCTTCTTTATTTTGGTCGTCGTATTTTTCGCATGTTAATGAGAACCGGTACGCCTGTTCGGCCTCCGGCAGCCGGCCCGCAAGCTGGGCGGCCAGTCCGATAAGATATCCTATTTTTCTAGGGTCCGGATGCCACGGCGCCACGGCCCAGAAACAGGTCAGCGCTTCGGGATACAGGTCCATGTTGAGAAATAGCCGGCCGCGGAAACAGACCCATGCGGCAAAGGCCTTGGTCCAGATTTTTTCAGGATCGAGCTTTTCCCAAACGGCTGATTCGGGCCCTCGCAGGAAAATAAGGAGCAGCCGGTCGACCATCGGCAAGGTGAAATCACGTAACTGCTGTTTTAGCCGGGATCTTTTGCTTGCCTTGAACGACTTTCCGGGCCAGGACCGGCCGACCTTTCCGAATAGCCGGTAAAGGCAGTAATGGATCAAAAGGAGCATGGAGATAAGATTGTCCGTTGCCTTAGCCAGCCTCCTGGAAAAACTGTTCTTTTGATCATTTTGTTCGCTGGTTTGTTTTTTTAAAGAAACGTTTAGCAGGCGAATTAAGCGGTCGATTCTTTCGGGACCGGTTATTTGTTCGGGGGCGATCCGGACGAGAGCCTCCCGGAAAGCCGCTTGGGATGAGGGTTTAGATGAAGACGGTTTGGCTGCGGCCATAAAAGAGGTTTTTGATTTCCCGAAGGGGTGTTGGGAACGACGCGTCTTTTTCCATCACATCTTGATCAGGCACCGGCCGCTTATTGTTCCGTTTCGCATGCCGGTAACCGCTTCGTTGATCTGATCCAGCGTAAAACGATCCGTGATCAATTCCCGCAATTGGATCTTTCCTTCGCGAAAAAGCCCGTAATAGAGAGGAATGTCCGCTTGCGGGACCGCTTCTCCCCCGTGGGAGCCGGTCAAGACCTTGCCAAAATGCAGCGGGAGCGAATAAATGCTGATATGACGGCCTTTTTGCGGAACGCCTACCAGGATCACGCGGCCCTGCGGGCTGGTGATTTGATAGCCTGTTTCGATGACGGAAGGCTGGCCGGTATTATCGATAAAAACATCAAGACCCTTCCGGCCCGTAACGGCAAGGATCGCTTCTTTCGCATTTTCGCGCTTGGCGTTGATAACGTGAGTGGCCCCTATTTTTCGGGCCAATTCAAGCTTATTGTCATAAAGATCAACGGCGATCACAGGGCCGGCGCCGGCAAGCGCCGCCGCTTGGATCATATTAAGACCGATCCCGCCCGCGCCAAAAATAACGACAGACTCTCCCGCGCGAAGCTTGGCGTTATTTTTAACGACGCCAAAACCTGTGATCACGGCGCACCCAAAAAGGGCGGCGACCTCGAGATCGCTGCCGGCGGGGATGGCGGTGACGCGGTTTTCGGAAACAATGGCGTATTCGTTAAAAGTAGTGACCCAGCCCGCGTTGATCTTCCGTCCGTTCCAGGAAAAAGAAGGGGTTTCAGATTCAAGGCCGAGGCCTTTGCGCCAGTGTAGAACAACCTTATCGCCCGCCTTGACCTGTTTGACGCCGGACCCGGTCTCAAGAACGGTCCCCGACGCTTCGTGGCCGAGCAAATGAGGCAGGAATTTATCCTCGCCCTTGACGCCATCAATCTCGCCGAGTTGCGAGCCGCAAATACCGCTGAAATGGATCTTGACTAAGACCTGGCCGGCAAGAAGTTTTGCCGGCATTTGGATCTCGGCGACCACAAGCGGGGCTTTAAGCTCGGTTAAAATAGCGGCTTTCATGGTTTTTGGCATGGAAGACATGGGTATCGCCTCACTCAAAATAGATAAAGGAGTAATCGCCGGTGTATCCCGCGTGCTTGAACCACCATTCCCATTCTTTGGGGGTATTGAACGCTTCGCAGGTCACTTGCCAGTAAAGAAGGTTGGCCTTTTCCTCTTCGTTGCGGTAGGACTCCACGCAAATATATTTGTTCTTTTTACCGACCCTCTCGATCTCGCGCAGGGCTTTTTCCAATTCGTAACAATAAAGGTTGTGCAGCGTCGTGATCGAGATCACAAGATCGAAAGAGCGGTCGGGAAACGGCAACGCCGTGGCATTGCCGACCTGCAGACGGCTGCGAACCTCTTCTTTAGCGTTTTCAACGGCGTATTTTGAAATATCAAGGCCTGTTACCTGAACGCCCGGCACGACTTTTGTAAGATCATAAAGTAAAAATCCTTTCCCGCAGCCTACGTCCAGGATCTTGTCGCCCGCTTTGATGCCGTAGTGTTCGGCCATGGCCCGGGCCACGCCCTCCCACCGTCCTTCCATATAACGGTAGCCGCCGTAACATATTCTCCGGTCGCCGTCCCAGTAATCAAACCCCCATTGTTTGGCAAGGGCGGCGGCTTTGGCTTTGGGGTATTCGGGATCGTTGACGCGGGCAAGATAATCGCGTTTTGTTTTATTATGATTCGCGGAAATAAAATCGATGTAGGCCATTATGCCTTCCGTTCCAGTTGGTTGAGCGAATCGAGGAGCTTCCGGGCTTTTGAAAGCTGTTCTTGTCTCGCCCGGTCCATGTCTTCCCCGGAGAATTTTCTGCGCTCGCCGTCCTCGGGTAAAAAATGATTGAGCGCGATACAGCACCATTTTAGTCGGTAAAGCCTTAACAATAAATAAATTCTTGCGAGCGTTTTGGCCGGATCGGGGGTCAGCGCCGCGGTCTCACGGGCAAAAAGTCCCAGATTTTCAACGGGGACCGGAAGGGCGAGCTGGGAAAAGAAATCTCCGGCCGTTTTGGCCGGATCGTCCCAGCCGGCATATTCAAAATCAAGAAAATAGAACCGCCCTTCTTCCCCGACAAGCGCGTTGTGGAAACCGAAATCCGAAGGAGAGATGATTTTTTCGGCCGGCGTCAGCTCCTCGCCGGTCTTTATCCCGGCCGTTTTCGCCCGCGCAAGGATCTCTTTTCGAAGCGTTTCCCATGCGGGGGCCAGGCGCTCTCGGATGAATCCCGCCGCTAAGGGGTCCTTGACCGGGACCAGGCGCTTGATGCGTTTTTCAATAAGCTCCAGATGGTCGTCGATGGAAAAGCAGGCTTCCGACGCGGCCGGAAGGTCGGCTTTCGCGCGGCAAGAGGCCCGGTTAAGTTCTTTTAAAAAATCAAGCGCGGCTTTAACGGCGTTTTGGTCGATCTCCTGAGGGCGTGGTTTTGAGCCTTTTAAAAAAGAATAGATCCCGAGATCGTTCTTGTCGTCACGGGCGACGGGCCGCGGCAAGCAAGCGATGCCGTTTTGGAACGCAAAAGACGCGAAAGAATATTCCGCGTGAAGACGGTTCCTCGGGTCCTTGGCGTGGGTGAAATAGTGTTTGGCGATAAAATTTTCTTTGCCGGCGGTCAGGAGATAAAGCCGGTTGTTCCCGCTAAAAGGAAGCCTTTCGATCTTCAGGTCCTTTACCGCCGGAAGCAGCGCCGCTATTTTTTTCTTTGTCTCTTCTTCGTTATAAAGGGTCATCGGGCAAAAGAAACCGGGAGATCTCATTCCATGTTTGAAAAGGCAAAATGTCGCGCGGCAGGAAAACGTTTTGAGCCGGATCGGGAGAAAAAAGCAGTTTTTTTGCGGAGGGCGGGAAAGCGGGCTCGGCTAAGAATTCTGGAAGGTCATCGATAAAATGCGTGCATCCGCACCTGCTTATCTGTTCCAGCTTCCCTTCCTTTGTTTCCATCAAAAAAACGTTTTCCATGGAAATGCCCCGGTCTTGAAGCCATTTCCGGGCGGCGGCGTGCAGGTCGTAGTCCTTGCCTTTGTAAGGATGCCTCGTTTTGTGGCTAATGATAGAAACAGGGATCTTTTTTTTCTTAAGCCGCGCGATACATTCGAGCGCGCCGGGAAAAGGAGACACATCATTCATTCTCGCGCCGTACACATAGCCTTGCAACTCCGTCCAGGCGTCTTCGGCTCCCGCGCTGCGCAGGTAGTCCCGGACGCTTTTTTTGTTTTCCTGGATACCGCGCGGGATCAGTTTTTTTTCCAAAGCCGCCGCGTGAAAGATCCCGTCATAGCAGGCGATCGTGTTGTCAAAATCTATGCCGACCGAAATAGCGGAGGGAGAGGGCATCAGGCGATGTGGTCTTTAAGGATTTTCGCCGCTACGGCCTCGACGGTAAGTCCGTATTGCGCCCGGGCATAAGGCTGTTTGCCGCATGCGTTTAAAAAATAATCTCCCGTCCCGAACCGAAGAAGCCTGCAGGCAGTGATGTGCCGGTCTTCCATCCATTCCGAAACGGCGCTCCCCGCCCCGCCGATCAGGCTGTGTTCTTCCAGAACGGCGATCGTCCGGTAAGCGCCGCATAGCTTTTCAAGCAGCGCCTCATCCAGCGGTTTTATGGTGTGAAAGCTTTCCACGCGGGCGGAAAGCTTGTTTTCTTTTGAAAGTTTTTCCGCAACCGCCAGCGCGAGCGTCATCATATTCCCGACGCTTAAAAGACAAAGGTCGTTCCCCGCCTTTACGGTGATGGACCCGCCGATCCTAAAATCCGGTTCCGCGGCGTGAATATTGGGTTCGCCCTTTTTCCCGATCCTTAGATAAACAGGGCCGTTGTGGCCGATCGCGGCGCGCAAGGCGAGCTTCGTTTCGACGGGATCGCAGGGACAAACGACGGAAATATTGGGAAGCATCCTGAGAAAACCGATATCGTCGCAGGAGTGATGGGTCGGACCGAGCTCCGCGTAGGAAAGCCCCGCCCCCGTCCCCACGATGGTCACGGGCAAGTTGTGATAACAAATATCCACCCGTATCTGCTCAAGACACCGCACGGTCGCAAAAGGCGTGATAGTGTAAGTGACAGGATGAAAACCCCCCATGGCAAAACCGGCGGCGACCCCGACCATGTTGGCCTCCGCCACGCCGCAATTATAAAACCTTCCGCCGGCCGCGGTTTTAAACTCGTCAAAAAGTTTATTGCCCATATCCCCCGAAAGAAGAAGGACCTTCGGGTTCTTTTTCGCCAGATCCGTAAGTTCTTTCGCGAACGCGTTTCTCATGGTTTGATAAGCCCCAGTTCTTTTTTGGCCGCTTCGACTTCTTCCGGTTTGGGGATCCGGTAATGCCAGTCATTGTTGTCTTCCATAAAAGAAACGCCTTTACCCTTGACGGTATGGCAGATCACAGCGGCGGGCTTGCCGGAACCATCCGGTAATTTTGAGAGGACCTTGATAAGCTTCGCGATGTCGTGCCCGTCCGTTTCATAAGCGCTCCAGCCGAAGGCTTTCCATTTTTCCCTGAAAGGGTCAAGCGCCATGATCTTTTGGCTCCGGCCGGTCGCCTGCCATTTATTGTAATCAATGATCGCGATAAGCCGCCCGGTCGCTTGGCTCGCCGCGAACATGGCGGCCTCCCAAACGGATCCTTCGTTGCATTCGCCGTCGCTCATAAGCGCGACGGTCTTGTTGGGAATATGCTTGATCCTGGAAGAAAGCGCCAGGCCCACCGCGATGGACAAACCGTGGCCGAGTGAACCGGTCGCGGCCTCGATGCCCGGCACGCCGTGCGCCGGCGGGTGTTCCGCGAAAAGACTTCCGTCTTTGCCGTAATTTTCAAGTTCCGAGGACGGGAAAAATCCACGCATGGCAAGAACCTGGAAAAGCGCGGGGGCGGCGTGCCCTTTGCTTAGCAGGAACCGGTCGCGGGTTTCCGCCGCCGGGTTCTGAGGGTCGATATCAAGAATATGCCAGTAAAGCGCCGTTAAAATATCGACGCAGGAAAGACATGATCCTAAATGCGGGACTTTGGCCTTGCAGGAAGTTTCGATGATCTTGCCTCGAAGCTCCGCGGCGATGCTCTGAAGTTTTTTCGTATCGGCTTTTGCCATGATTAAAACCTTCGTCCCGTTCTAAATGAAATTATCGTGCGTTTGAGGATGGCGCATGCGCCAGAGATAGTTGTTGATCGCGTCCATGCGGCATGTGATGTGGCAGGTGTGCGGGTTGAAATGTTTTTCGCACCACGCCAGGTTTTCAGCGCGTTTTTGACTGTTCCATATTTCCGCGAACCCCGAATCGCGTAAATTGCCGTAATAAAAACGGTCTTCCCCGAGGTGCCGGAAACAAGCCCAGACGTTGCACTCGGCGTCCACATAACACCAGAAAGGAAAAGACAGGCAGCGTTCGTAGGAATTTTCCTTGGCGTCCCACCGGTCCATGGTAGCGTGGCGGAAAATGATCTGAAAGTCGGGCCGCGTCTCAGCCTGCAGGGCTTCGGCCAGTTTCATGCGGTTTTTGTAGCTGATATCCCCGTAACGGTTGCTGCGGCTCTGAATATTGCGGGTGTAAGGCTTGATCACCAGATAATCGAACCCCAGGTCGCGGATCCGCCGCGCCAAAGAGATCATCTCGTCGTGCGTTTCGGGGATCAGAAGGCATTGAACGCCCAGCGTGCACCGGCTGCCTTCCTTGGCCCGGATCTCGACGGCCGCCGCCATGTTGCGGAGAGCGGTGTCGAAATCTTTCGCCGGCGCGCCGTGAACCAAAGCGTAAGTTTCGGGAGTGCCCGCGTTGAAACTGACCTTGATCCATGAAGTGATCGGCAGTATCCGGCGGGCTTTTTCAGGGCTAAGTAAAACGGCGTTAGTGGAAAACGAAATGTCGATGCCCGCGTCTTTGGTCGCTTGTGCGATCTCAACCATATCTTTATGCAAAAAAGGTTCCCCCTCGCCGGCATACATGACGGATTTGACGCCCAAGGCCCCCATTTCGCGCAGCCGTTCTTTGATCAGCGCGGTCGGCAGAAAAACGGACTTATAGCCCCGGAAATCCATGGAACAAAAAGCGCACCGGTGGTTGCAGGTGCCGGAAGGAGAGATCTCCATATAAACCGGATAAATATTCTCTCCCCGTTGCCATTGCGCGACGCGCTGAGGGTGCAAATGCAGCTTATGAGAATCGATGTAATAGTTGTAGTTGCTCATAAAGATACCGGGTTCTTTTTCCCTGATGGCTCTATCATACAGCCGCCGGCGTTTTGACGCCACGCCCGCGTCAACGGGCCGCCGGAAAGGCTATGGTTTGTGAATATAATCCGGAGACTGGCGCCCAAGCGTTTTAAGATTGTTTTTCACCCAGGAAATGGTCTCATCCAGCCCTTCGTCCAGCGAGATCTTCGGGTTCCAGTTTAAGAGCTTCCGCGCCTTTGCGTTATCAAGAAGGTAAGCGGCGTCCTTTCCGGGGCGTTCCCCGACGGATTCGACGCATGCGTCAAAACGGACCCCTGTCTTTTGCGCGATCTTTTCGACCACTTCTCTCACCGCGAGATTCTGATCCGTGGAAAAATGAAAGATCTCTCCCGGAGAAGCCTGCAACATGGCTTTCCACGTGCCTTCCGAAACGTCCCGGATGTGGATAAAAGAACGGACCGAGCGCCCGCCTCCGTGCAGCTTCAGTTTTTTTCCGGTCAAAAAGAAAAAGATGGCTCGCGGGATGATCCGGTAAAGCTGCTGTCCCGGGCCGTAAACGTTCGCGGCGCGCGTAAAAACGACCGGAAACCCGTAGTGTTTGAAATAAGTCGTAAGGCTCATGTCCGCGGCGGCGCGCGAAACGCCGTAAGGGGTGCTTGGGTTATAACGCGTTTCCTCCGGGATCAGCCCCGTGCAGCTGCCGTAAACCTCCGGCGTCGAAATATGGATATATTTTTTAAGGAAATCGCAGCCGCGAAGCAGTTCGTGGAGCCGGACCGTCGAAACAACATTTGTCATCATCCAGTGGACGGGATTTTGCCAGCTTTCGGCCACCATGCTTTGCGAAGCGAAGTTAACGACATAGGAAGGCTTGAATTTCCTGAGGATGCGTGAAAGCGCCGGCAGATCGCGGTTGATGTCGATCGGATGGAATTTGAAACCTTTTTGGGTTTTGGCCGGAAGCCAGCGGTAAGGCAAAAATACCGGAGAGGGCTGTCTGGAACGGCTGACCCCGACGACCTCGGCTCCCCCCTCAAGAGCGCGGGAGACAAAACTCGCCCCCGAAAACGAGTTGCTGCCGATGACTAATATTTTTTCCATCATTGTTTTTACCTGCCGTGCCGGGCGGTTCTGCCTGGCGCGGCGTTTCCAGTTTACCGTGAGGATCAAAAGAACTTCTGTTCGTTCCAGTATTCGTAAAACTTGCCTTTTTCCGCCAAAAGCGCTTCGAAGGCGCCTTCCTCGACAAGCTGCCCGCGGTCAAGAACGACGATCTTGTCCGCATGGCGGATCGTTGAAAAACGGTGCGCGATCACGATGGTCGTTTTCCCCCGGATCGCCTCCTGGATCGCCTCCTGGATCAGCTTTTCGGTCTTGGAATCCAAAGCGCTCGTGGCCTCGTCAAGGATCAAGATGTCCGTGTCCCGAAGCAGGGCGCGGGCGATGGAAAGCCGCTGTTTTTCCCCTCCGGACAATTGAACGCCGCGGTCCCCGATCTTGGTCTCGAATTGGTCCGGAAGCGCCATGATAAGCCCGTAGATCCTGGCTTTTTTGGCGGCGTCGATAAGTTTTTCCTCCGGGACGGGGCCGGCAAGCCCGTAGGTCATGTTCATTTTTACCGTGTCGTTAAAGAAAAAAGCGTCCTGGCTGACATAAGAAAAATGGCGCGTCAGCGATTTTAAGGAAAAATTCCTTATGTCTTTCCCGTCCAAGAGGATCTTCCCCGGCTCGCAGTCGTAGAACCTCAAAAGCAGATGGGCCAGCGTCGTTTTCCCGGCGCCGGTCGGCCCCACGACGGCCGTCATTTTCCCTTTTTCAAGGACGAGGGAGATATCGTAAAGCACCTGCCTTTTCTCGTCATAACAAAAATCAAGATGCTTGAATTCGATGCTTCTTTTCAGGCCTTCAAATTCGGCGTCTCCTCCCGTCACGATGAATTTTTTCTCATCGCTCAGGATCTCCCCTATCTTTTCGATCCGGGCGCTTGAATGGTTTAAGGCGATGCGAAGCTGGCTGATCGCCGTGAAACCCGGGAGTGAGAGACGGACAAGGTAAAAGAAAACAAGATAAGAAGCGATGTGCCCCTTCTCGGCCGGGATCAAAACCGTCACCACGGAAGCCAGGATCAAAAAGGCGATCATCATGTTCACTTCCTGGATCGGATGGATCAGCTTCTCCCTTTTGTCCAGCTGGAAAGAAGCGGCCGCTTCCGCCTCGCTGACCTCCCGGAAGATCCGTTTCTCGGTCTCTTCGGTCCCGTGCGCTTTCACCAGAGGGATCATCGAAAGAACGCTTAAGATCCTCTCGTCCAAATGCGTCTCCGACTCCGCGTGTCTTTTGGAAACGCCTTTGAACTGGGCTGCGGCTTTCCGGGATAAGAACACGAAAAGGGGAAAGATGCTGAACGTGAGCAGCGTCAAGGGCCAGGAAATGAAAAGCATGATCCCGAAATAAGCGGCCAAAGAAAAAACCTGGCTTGCGAGCCTTTGCAGGGAATTAAGCTGGGAAGAGATCGCATGGGCGAATTTGGTCAAAACGGTATTAAGGCGTCCGAGATTGACCCGGTCGTAATAAAGTTTTCCGAAGGTCAGGTAACGGTCAAAAATGGTTTCCCTCAGGCTCCGCGTGGCTTTCTTGACTTGGACCCCGACGCTCAACGCGGAGGCGTACTGGAGGGTGCTTTTGGCGAGGGTGAACAAAAAGATCGCGGTGATCAAGACCCCGAAAAGCGCGTTCGAGGTCTTAAGCTCCTCCGGGAACTGTTTCACGATCCCGGAAAAAAAGCGCATTTTTTCCACGAATTCGAAATCCCGCGAGATCATGCCCTTTAAAAGGGCCATGAAAAGACGGAGCGTCGCGATGTTGAAAAGGGTCGCAACAAAGGAAAGGATGATGGAAAAAAACAGGCTTCGGCGGCTGACCTTCATGACTTTCATGAACGCGAGCAGCTGCCTGACGTTCGCGAAAAGCCCCGACCGGTCTTTTTTGTCCTGGATCTCCGCTTCGTGAGAAGGTTCTTCGCTCATAAGGTTCTTGTGGTTCCTGCGTTCAGGGCCGAGAGGGGCTTTGCCTCTGAGAAAGTGTTTTTGTCTTTGAACGGATGCTCCTTTACTAAATCAAGAAAAGGGGCATAATTCTAGCAAAAAAGCGGGGGATGCCCTAGCGCGAATTATGACCGGGAAGAGAAGGCCGTATTGATGAAGATTTTCGCCGTGATCCTTGAGGTGCTGCCCAAAAGCGTGGAGATCCTCGCCGGAGCCGGGCTTTTTGTCCTCCCGGTCTCGAAAACGGCGGCGGAAACGTGCTTTATCGCGGCGCTCGTATGCTGGCTGCTCCTCAAAATAGCGTCAAAAACCCCTCTTTTCCCGAGATCCGCCCCGGCGTTCTTTTTTTTACTGTTCCTCGCCGCGACGCTTTTTTCTTTGATCCAGATCCCGCCCTCCCTTTTCCCGACGGGCCTGAAAGGGGCCTTAAGGTGGTTAAAATATCTCGGTATCTTCTGCATGTGCTGGGACATTTACCGCTCTTCCGGGCAGCGGTCGCGGCTTTTCTGGATCTTTTTAATTTCGACGGCGGTCGTCGCCTTTGACGGTTTCTGGCAGCTTTACACGGGAAAAGACCTTTTCTTCGGCCGCCCGCTTGACCCGGGCCGCATCGTCCGGATAAAGGCAAGCCTCCCCGGCCCGACCGACCTGGCCTCGTTCCTTCTTTTCGCGATCCCCTTAAGCGCCCTTTTCTTTTTCCGGGCCGTTTCAAAAAAACTGCGGGCGACGGCGGGGTTCCTTTTCTTTTTCTTCCTGGCGGCTTTTTTCTTGACCTTTTCCCGGGCGGCCTTTTACGCGCTGGCGGCGTCGCTTCTGCTGAACCTTTTTTCCATGAAAAAAGCGAAAGCGGCCGTCCTCCTCTCGGTTTCCCTGGCCATGCTGGTCTTCGCGGTCCCCTCGTTCCGTTACAATTTCGTGGAACGTTTGAGCGCAAGGACATCACGATCACCGAAAGGCGGGCTTACTGGGACGTGGCGCTCGCGATGATCAAGGACCGTCCCCTTCTGGGCGTGGGCGTCAACACTTACCACGTCCGCTTCCCGGACTACGTTTCGAACGCGAAAACGCGGCA